>Ga0206832_10026_pt1 | contig 34209 bp, 23 predicted proteins | sample Alteio_BWOrgCont_74_FD_152896 | JGI IMG/M metagenome (GOLD analysis project Ga0206832, IMG submission 152896) | Enriched cells from forest soil in Barre Woods Harvard Forest LTER site, Petersham, Massachusetts, United States -... | ecosystem: Environmental > Terrestrial > Soil > Temperate forest >... | reverse complement strand
GAGCGTTATTCGGCTAAACTGATCGCTATCGCCATTAAAAAAACGGGGAATGAAAATGATGCTATGGATATGATACAGGACCTGTTTCTATCTGTTTGGAAAAACCGCTATACGCTACAAATCAGCGGATCATTAGAGGCTTACCTTGTGGTTTCAATTAATTATATGACCTACCGGTGGTATAAAAAGCAAAAATTTCAACCAGCATCTTTAGATGACATTACAGAAGAGCATGAGCAGTATGAAAATACCACTATTCATCAATTAGCTTTTGCTGAATTGAATATTGTTATTAATAAGGAAATTGAAGCTATGCCTGAAAAAATGCGGCAGGTTTATTTATGCAGCCGGGAGCAGGATATGAGCGGCACCCAAATAGCGGCAGAATTAGGCATTTCTCACCAAACTGTCCGCAATCAGATCAGTAATGCATTAAGCCGCTTAAAAAAGTCGGTAGATCATTACTATAATGCCATGCCAGGCGATAAGATCAGCGAATTATTATTGCTGATACTTTTTTTTCATTTCATATAGTACATATCCTGCCCATCGGTCACTTAGTAAGTATAAAGGCTTTTTAAGTGAAAGAAAAAGAGATTAAGAAACTACTGAATAAATTTAATGCGGGTAAATGTTCTGCTGAAGAACTGGAGATGCTTAAAACGCTGATGCAGGAAATTGAGCAGGATAATGATATTCCAATACAAACACACCAGCTAAAAAAACAAATCTGGGACAAAATAGAAGATGACCTTAATGGTTATCAAAAACTGCGTAGACTAAATACTGCGTGGTTAAAAGTTGCGGCAGCTATTTTAATAACAACTGTAGCCGGTATTTTCTTTTCCCGGTTATTGAAAAAACCGAATAGCGAAACCCTGCAGGTAGCCTATCAAACCATTACTGCCCCGCGGGGAGAAATGCAAGAGATTGTTTTATCCGACAGTACAGTTGTACATCTTAATGCAGCTAGCAGTATAAAATTTCCTGTAGCTTTTAACGGAAAAAAACGCGAACTGTCTTTATTGGAGGGGGAAGCGTATTTTGAAGTTCGGCATGATGCTAAACGCCCCTTTTTGGTGCACACCGGCAAGGTTACTACCCAGGTATTAGGAACTGCCTTCAATATTAAATTCTATAAGGATTTACCGGATCTGCAAGTTTTTGTTAATAGCGGAAAAGTTGAGGTTCATGACCAGGCCCACACACTTGGTATGTATACGCCACAACAGCTGTTAACTTATAACAAGTTGAAGCAAAGCTTTGTAAGGGGCAATGTTTCAGACGATCATTTGCTTAGCTGGATGCATGGCGATCTCATTTTGGATAATGTATCATTTAGAGAAATAGCAGTATACCTTGAGAACAGGTACAATGTCAACTTTAAAGATACCGGTAAAAAAGATACCCGGCAACGCTATTCGGTAAGATTTTCCAATAAACTAACCATCCGCCAGGTGGTAGATATCTTACAACTGATTGATGGAAGAAAATATCAGCTGAAAGGAAACAACCTAACTATTAAATAGGATAAAGATAAACCAATGCCTGCGACAACAAGCATTGGCTAAATGGATGTACCAGCCAAAATTAAACGAGCAGGCTGTTACAAATAATAACTAAAAACAAATATATGGAAAAACTTTTAACACAGATTTCTGGAAAGTTAATGATGGCAATTTTATTGCTCTTTATCTTTTTATCATTAACGCCGGGCAGGGCCCGTGCAATGCAATCCACCTCTTTGGAACAGATAGTAACGGTCAGGTTCGGAGATGAAACACTTGATGTTTCCCTCGAAAAATTAAAAAAAGCAACCAATACAATTGCCTTTAATTACAAGCTAAACGATGTACAGGGAGTAAAAGTTAAAGCAGGCTCATTTATAAACAAGCCGCTGAAAGAAGTGCTGGCTGCATTGATGAAAAACACCCAACTGGATTATAAGGAAAAATACAATACGATCATTATTTCCAGAAAAATCACCACGCCGGTTGTAAGTAAAAAGGTAATCAATGGTACTGTTTCCGATAAGGATGGGCCGCTCACAGGGGTTGTAATTCGCAGCAAAACTTCTACCGCCATTGCTTCTACGGATATGAATGGACATTTTGCGATAACGGTTGAGGAAGGTGATGTATTAGTATTTACTTATATTGGTTATAAAACCCAGGAAGTAGTTGCCGATCATTCACCTCTTAACGTAACATTAAATACCGATGTCACCGGCCTGTCTGCGGTATTGGTGGTTGGCTATGGAACTCAAAAAAAGGCCGACGTTACAGGTGCTGTGGGCTCCCTGAAAGTTTCAGATGTTAAAGACCGTTCTGTAGGCTCTGTTACAGAAATGTTGCAGGGGCAGATTCCCGGCGTAACCGTTTTGAATGAAGGGGGCGATCCAACCTCGCTTCCAAGTATTCGCATACGTGGCCAAAGTTCATTCAATAATGAAGGCCCGTTAATGGTGGTTGATGGTACTATTTATACCGGCGGCCCTTTGGATCCCAATGATATCGCATCAATTGATGTACTGAAAGATTCATATGCGGCAATTTACGGTGCAAAAGCGGCCGGAGGTGTGGTGCTGATCACGACAAAAAAGGGGAAGGCCGGAAACACCAATTTGGATTTTACGGTTAAGACCGGTGTCCAAAATGCGAACCGTATTTTACAATCATTAAATGCCGCTGATTATGCCGATGCCATTAATACTGCCTATGATAACGCAGGTTTGCCAAGGCTTGATGCATTTAACGCTACAGTAAATCCTGATTCACGCATTACCCGCACTAACTGGACTGACGCTATTTTCAGAACCGGGATCATGCAGGAGTATAACCTTAATTTAACCGGTGGAAATGATAAATCTACTTTTTATGTTTCAGGCGGATACCGTAAAAACGAAGCTATTCTGTTAAATACCTATTCAGAACGCTATAATTTCAGGGTGAATTCTGATCATAAAATTAAGGATTGGTTAAGAATAGGGGAGAATATGTCTTATTCTTATAACAATGGCCAGGGTACTAATACAAACGATGATTACCAGGGAACCATCCTGTCGGCTATATTCTATCCACCCAATGCCACTATTTATAATCCGGACGGAAGCTTTGGCGGCGTGCCCGCAAAATATGCGGGCTCATATGGCGACGTAATTAACCCCGTTGCCTTTTTAAAGCGGCTTGATAACAGCGATGCTGTAAACAGTTTCACCATAAACCCTTACCTGGAAGTAACATTTCTGAAAAATTTTAAATTCCGCTCCAACCTTGGTATAACAAAAAACCTGGAGAGCATTAAACAATTTGATACCCGGATATTGGAGCCTGGTAAGTTGTTTTTTGATAACGAACTTTTTCAGCAGCAAACAAATACCACCAATATATTAGCCGAACAAACCCTTTCGTATGATAAGGTATTCGGTACCAAACATCATGTTAGCGCATTGGCCGGTTATACTTATGAAGATGATGTGACCGAGTTCTTCAGCGTAAATACAGATGGCTATGTAAGCGAGGATCCTTCCGCACGGTATATCGTCAATGGATCACTTTATCCAAGCGGAACGCCCTTACAGGGTCAGAAAAATGAAATTGCGCTGATCTCTTATTTCGGGAGGGTTGGTTATGATTATGAAGGCAAATACCTGATTAATGGGATCATCCGCCGTGATGCAACTTCACAGTTAAGCCAGCAATATCGTAGTCAAACTTATCCCGGTGTTTCTGCGGGATGGATAATCAGCAAAGAATCTTTCTTCCCTGATAAGGCATTTATATCATTTGCCAAACTAAGGGCCAGTTATGGCCAATCAGGAAACCTTGCAGGCCTGCCTAATTTTCCAACATCTGTTTCACTGAGCAAAACAACGGCATACCTGGGCAATCCTGCAGCATCGGTTACGGGGTATGCCATCAACGGGCTTTCAAATCCGGATTTAAAGTGGGAAAGAGCTGCTCAAACAGATATCGGTTTGGACCTGGGCTTTATGGATGGAAAATTAAACCTTAACGCCGATGTGTTTAAGAAAAAGAATACACAGTTTTTGTTTAGTCCGCCGGTAGCCGCAGTTTATGGTATTTCAAACCCGCCGTTTGTAAACGGAGGTGAGATACAGAATAAAGGGATTGAACTGGCTATTAAATACCAGGACCATGCCGGGGACCTGCATTACAACTTTGCTTTGAATGGTTCTTATATTAAAAATAAGATCATTGATATATTGCCTGGAGAAGAAACCATTTTGGGTAACCCAACGGTAAGGGATAATCTTGTTCCGGTTGAGCTGGTTCAGGGCAATCCGTTATATTCATTTTATGGATATAAAGACCTTGGCTTATTCCAATCGCAGGCAGAAGTAAATGCGTATAAAAAACCGGATGGAACACTCATTCAGCCAAATGCCAAACCAGGCGATATAAAATTTGCGGCAAACAGCGCCGGGCAATTGGTAAAATCATACCTGGGTACACCTTTCCCTAAATTTGATTATGGTTTTACGTCCAATTTCAACTATAAATCATTTGACCTGAGCATCTTCTTGCAGGGAGTTGCCGGTAACAAATTGTTTAACGGGGTAAAATACACCGGCGATAATGCGTCTATACAAAATTATGACTTGCTTTCCACTGCAAAAAATGCCTGGACACCAACCAACACCAACACCAATATACCACGACTTAATGCATCCGACCCAAATGGGAACTTTAGTAATGTATCCAGCTTTTATATAGAAGATGGTTCATACCTGCGCATTAAAAATGTAACGCTCGGCTACAGCATTTCAAAAGCATTTTGTGACAAATTGGGTATCAGAAGTATCCGGGTATATGCTGATGCGCAGAACCTGGCAACCTTTACCAAATACACTGGTCTTGACCCGGAAATAGGGATCAACCAGAATGGTGTTGATCTTGGGCTGTATCCGCAGGCAAGAATTGTGATGCTTGGTTTAAATGTTGGATTGTAAAAACTATTGGAAAAAATTAATATCATGAAAATTAAGAATATATATAAAGGGATGATTTTGGCAACCACGCTTATCATCGGTATGTGGATGTCGGGCTGTAAAAAGGGAACTTTAGATGGTATAAAACCTACCGGTACTCCAACGACTACCAATTTTTGGAAAACTGCCGATGATGCACAACAGGCTGCCAATGGTTTGTATGATTTGCAAAGCAATGATGAAGACATGTACGGCCGCGGCTTCTTCTGGTTTATAGATGCAAGTGATGATATGGTTGTAGGCCGTACTTCTGCCGATCGTGAAAACATCAAAAACTTTGTTTGTACCGGAAATGAGCAAAGTATTTATGCGCCATGGTCAGCGCACTTTGAGGTAATGAAAAGGGCTAATGATATCATTGCCAATGTGCCGGGTATCAATATGGATCAGGCGACCAAAAACTTCATACTTGGCCAGGCTTATTTTATTCATGCCACTATGCACCTTGAGATTGCCGATCTTTATGGTAGTGCTACACAAGGCGCCCCTGTTCAAAACCGTGCTAATCCTCTTGCATTTCCCTTACAATTACCATCTGTGAAGGATAATTATGCTTATATAATTGCCGATTTGAAAAAAGCTGCATCTCTTTTGCCTTATTTAAACCAGCTTGCAACTACAGATTACGGGAGAGCTCATAAAACAGCTGCATGGGCTTATTTAGCCAAGGCTTATCTGCATGCAAAAGATTATCCCAATGCAGAAAAATATGCAGATTCGGTTATTTTAAGTGGCAAACATGCCCTGTTGCCAAACTACGCTGATGTATTTAAAATCGCCAACAATTACAGTTCAGAATATATTTGGTCTGTTGCCAGCAGTCAGTATGGCGAAAGCATCTTACCGGGAGCCATGCTGGAAAACAAAGGATGGGGTTTATATAATGGATTTGGATACTTTCAGCCCACTAAAGAGCTGGTTGATGAGTTTGAACCCGGTGATAAAAGGTTGGCTGCTACTATCCTGAAAAAAGGCGATACTTTTCAATACTTCGGCCAAACCTATACTTATCCAATTGGAGGGGTTTCAAACAGTTTAACAGGCTACCAGTTTAATAAATACATGGAGCCTTTCAGTTATGCGGGTGGGATTCATGTTAGCACAAATGGAAATGAACCCTCAACAGATCTGAATGTACCGCTGCTTCGTTATGCTGAAGTGATTTTGATTAAAGCAGAAGCTGAAATTATGCAGGGAAAAAGTGGCGATGCGGAGATCAACATGATCCGTCAGCGCGCAGGTTTAGCGCCGGTATCGGGTGCAACTATGGTAAATTTAAAGCATGAACGCCGCGTTGAACTTGCCGGTGAATGGAGCGACCGAAACTTTGACCTGGTACGCTGGGGAGATGCACAGGCTGTTTATGCCAAACCATTACATGGGTCTGATGGATCGATAGTTTGGCCTGCACGTAATTTTGTTCCGGCCAGAGATAATGTATGGCCGATCCCGCCAAATGATATCCAGATAAGCCAGGGGCAGCTTAAGCAAAATGCCGGCTGGTAGTATAATGTAAACTAAAAAAAACCGGGGTTATCCCCCCGGTTTTTCCATTGAAAAGTTCAAATGAAAAGCACTAAAATTATTACGCTGTTAGCGTTCATGGTAACAATTAATCTGTCAGTAAATGCACAGATCAGGGTATATACTGTTGCAGATGCACATTCGCATAACGATTATAAAAATAATATCCCCTTTTACAGGGCTTATGAAAAAGGTTTTGGTTCGATAGAAGCAGATGTGTATGCCGTTAATGGAAAGTTAATGGTTGCCCATGATAAAGCAGATATTGTTGAAAGCCGGTCGCTGAAAATTCTATACATCGATCCATTAATTGAAAAGCTGGCGAATGATCAGCAAAGGCAATTAAGGCTGCTGATTGAGATAAAAGAAGATTACAAAGCGGTTTTACCATTGGTGATCAGCGAATTGAAACCGCTTGAGTCCTATTTCTCCTATCCGGGGCATCCGGGCAGGCTTTCAATCGTATTAACGGGCGCGGTGCCACCTGCCTCAGAAATGGTTAACTATCCCGAATGGATTTCATTTGATGTTGATCACTTAGACGGGTTTACTCCCGAGCAGTGGAAAAAAGTAGGTCTGGTAAGTTTTCCTTTTAGCAAATATGTCCATTGGAATGGTAAAGGGGTATTAAACAGCGAGGAAATAGGCAGGGTGAGCGCTGGTATTGACAGTGTACATGCTGCCGGTAAAATGATCCGTTTTTATGAAACGCCGGATACTAAAAGCAGCTGGCTTGCCCTCATCAGGTTAAAAGTAGATATCATCGGCACAGATAAAGTTGAAGAACTTGGGGATTTTTTAAATAAAAAAGAGAAAAATGAGTATGTAGCTCCGCAACCATACGTAATATATCACCCAACTTATAAATCAGATGGTGCCGTTAAAAAGGTTAAAAACATCATATTATGCATTGGCGATGGTATGGGCCTTTCGCAAATTTACGCTACTTATACGGCTAACAGGGGGCAACTGAATATCTTCCAGATGCAAAATATTGGTTTTTCCATTACCAATTCGGCCGATGCATACATTACCGATTCAGCTGCAGGTGGTACTGCTTTTGCGTCCGGACAAAAAACAAATGACAGGGCAATAGGGATTGATCCATCGGGTAAACCATTAAAATCATTAGCAGATTATAGTGCCCGGGCAGGGAAAAAGACGGCTGATATAGTTGTATGTGAACTAACAGATGCCACACCTTCGGCTTTTTATGCGCATCAGCCGGAAAGGAGCAATGCAACAGCTATTGCAAGGGATATAACATCATCGCCTGTTGATATTTTTTTAGGGTCGGCCTATAAAGACTTTACAGAGAAAGTAAACGGCGAAACGCCAATTGATATCATGAAAAAAAGGGGATACACCGTTATTCGCAATTTTGATGATTTTTTAAAGTCGCCTGCAACAAAAATCCTTGGCTTAATGGATGACAGTGTTACCCGGCCTAAAATGAATGGCAGGGGAGACTATCTGCCGCTGGCATTTAATAAAGTTACCAATACTTTTAAAAACGATCCCAAAGGTTTTTTTATGATGATCGAAGGATCGCAAATTGACCATGGTGGCCATAGTAATAACCTGAAACAGGTGGTGACAGAAAACAGCGACTTTGATAAGGTAGTAGGTGAAGCCTTAAAATTTGCTGATGAAGATGGAGAAACCCTGGTTATTGTGACAGCAGATCATGAAACAGGTGGCTTAACTTTACTGGATGGAAATATTTCTAAAGGATATGTTTGGGGCGATTTTAGTACTAATGATCACACGGGTACCCCGGTGCCGGTATTTGCTTATGGGCCACATTCGCTTGACTTCAGAGGAGTTTATAACAATACTGAGATATTTTATAAGCTGTTACAATTAATTAAATAGCATAAATATTGCAGTATTTTATCAAACTGAGAAGAAAGTAAAAGTGCTTTTTTATTTGATGGATGAATTAGTAAGGGTGCGTTTCTTTTTACGGTTCCGGTTCAGCCAAACCATAAATCCGGTAATGGGTAAAGATGCCGCCGTTAATCCCGATAGAAACCAGATGATTTTACCGCCGATACCCAATCCGAAGTTGCCGATATGGATGTTTCGGTTACTTTGGGCCACTTTGTCATAAGCCGTATAATCCTGGTAACGATCCGTTTTCAGCACTTTGCCGGTATATTGATTAAAATACATGCTGCTTTGGTTCCGTACGATCGTGGATGGGTAGCGCATCAGTATTCGAATAGTCCCGATGCTGTCTGCCGGAGGGGTAATAAAAGTTTCACTCGCACCAGGATTGGCGGACGCCATTACGGCATAAGCTTCGTCGATGGTATAAATTTTATCTTTCTTTGGTTTCGATTTAAGTTTCTTTTCTTTTTTGGGTACGGGCTGGCCGGTCAAAAAAGCGACAGTGCTTTTAGCTGAATCATAAACAAAGAATATCCCCGTCATCGAGATCGTCAACAGAACGATCAGTGCGTAAAACCCCAATACACTGTGCAGTTCCCAATTCAACAGCTTCGTGTTTTTTGTTTTGAAGTTAATAGTGACGGCCTTTTTGAAGAAACGACGCTGTTTGGGCCACCATAAGATGAGCCCGCTGATACACATCACCAGAAAGATGAGCACATTGCATTTGATGATCACCGAACCCACATCGCCCAATAACAGGTGCTTATGGATATCCTCATCAATTTCAAAAAAATCGTGATTAAGATCCTTTACCCCGATAATTTTTGCAGTATAAGGGTCAACACTGATGGCTCTGTCCTTCTTACTATAAAAAATAATGGCGGCATCTTTATCTTCTTTAAACCGGATGCTGTTGATCTTTTCCTTTGGATAATAGCTTTTAACCGTATCAGTCATTTGCGTGAAAGGTAACCGGATATGCCCTACCTGCTGTACATGGTAAAAATCGTGCTGGAAGAGTTCGCGGCCTTCCTGCTCAAATACATATAAAGAACCTGTTAGGGCAACAATAACAACAACCAGGCCGCTTGCCAGGCCTAAAATTAAATGAAGCTGCCCGATCAGGTATTTTAGGGTAATGCGTTTGGTTGCCATTGTATTGATATACTATTTGGAAGGTTAAAATTTAATGCTCATGCTGGCCGTTACACGCGCCGGATTCTGTGGTGCCAGGCGGAACGACCAGTATTGCTGATTCGTCAGGTTATCTGCTTTCAAACTAAACCGGTATTTTGGCTGATCGTAAAATACTGCGGCATCGATCAGCGTATAGGCAGGTATAGTGAACACAGCTGTGGTGGTATTAGTCTGGTACGACCGGCTGCCATGGTTGCCGCCAATCCCGAAACCTAAGCCTTTGGCCTTCCCGTCCATAAACTGATAGCTCATCCACAAATTGGCCATTTTATCCGGCCCGGAAACCGCGGGACGAAGGCCAACAATAGTTGGGTCGCCGGCTGTGTAAACACTGTTATTATAAGCATAGCCTGCAATAATGTTCAAGCCTGTTATGGGGTTGGCAATCAATTCTCCCTCTACGCCTTTACTTAATTGGGTACCGTCCTGAATGTTGAAAGCGGCATTAGCCGGATCTGGCCGTATGGTATTGGTAACCGAAATATCGTAATAGCTGATCGTCGAACTGATCTTATGCTCCCAGATATCAAGTTTCACACCGCTTTCCCATTGGTTGGCATATTGGGGTTTAAAGGCTGTACCATTAATATCGGTGCCCGCCACGTTGCTAAAGCCGTTCATATAATTACCGAATAAGGAAACCTGGTCTTTAATCACCTGGTACACCAGGCCGAATTTGGGCGATAATGCGGTTTGCCCGAAATTGCCAACTGTGGTATTCGTGCTTGGGGTATAAGTACCTTTGTTATCTATTCTATCCAGGCGCAAGCTGGCCATCGCGCTTAATTGATCTGTAAAATTGATCACATCCGATGCGTAAGCGGCATAGATGGTTTGGTTGGTTTCATAATACGTATAAGTTGCAGTTGCCAGCATGGCGTTTACTTTATCTGCGTTATAGGTATTGTAAGCGGCGCCCGGATGTTGGAAATTGATGGCTGGCATGGTAACCGTAGCATAATCGCGGTTACTTTTCTGGTTGTAAACATCAATACCGATCACCACACGGTTGCGTAAACCGGCCACTTTAACATCCCCTATAACGTTTTCCTGCACATCGGTACCGTAATAAGGGAAATCCTCTTTTTGCAAGCTCTGTTTTAAGGTGGTATCGGTTACGCCGGTCAATTGTGTTACATAGCCTTTGGTGGTTGAAAACGTTCTGGCAAAAGCGGTTTGTGATTTCCAATGATCCGATAATTTATAATTTATCACGCCAAAAAGATCAAACTGCTGGCTGTTATAATCCAGGCTGTTATTGATAAAGGATAGTTTATAAGGTATACCCAGGTCTGTAATGCTGTGTACCTTACTTGTTGCGCCTACAAATGGCGAAAAACGATAAGCCGATGTGGCATCATAATCACTAATTTCGGCATCTAACTGAATATCCAAACGATCATTCACCTTGTAGGAAAAACTTGGCGCGAAGAAGATACTGCGGGTAAAGCCCTGGTCCTGAAAACTGTGCTCGCTGTGTATGGCGGTATTAACGCGGAATAGGGCCGTTTTATCCGCATTGAGCGGAGTGTTGATATCTGCAGTTAAACGGTTCAGATCAAAACCTCCGGCCGAATAACTAACCTCCCCTTTAAATGTATCAAAAGGTTTTTTAGTTACCCGGTTAAATAAACCGCCAAAAGAGGCCAGCGTACTGCTGAATAAGGTGCCCGACGGGCCTTTGATTGCTTCAATTTTTTCGATATTGGCCGGATCAACACTGTTATAATCAAAACCAGAAATGCCGTTCCTCACCAGGTTTTCGGTGGTAAAACCACGCGATAGCAGAGAGCTGCGGCCATTATTATACACCAGCGGGATACCTGCGCCGGGGATATTCTTATAGGCATCGTTAAAATTAGTGACTGATTGCTCTTGCATCAGGCCGCTGGTTACCACGCTGTAAACCTGTGGATTCTCCAGATTTTTTAAAGGAAGTTTAGCAATGTCGTTGGTTTCTTTTTTCAGGAATTTATTGGCTTTATACGATTTTACATAAACCTCATCAAGTTGCTTTTCGTTCTCGGTTAAAGTCAGGTCGAGCACTTCTGTTTTTCCGGATACAATCGTTACCTGTTTTGATTGGGCATTGAGACCGACAAAGCTGGCGATTACGGTATAAGTTCCGGGTTTGATATTTTTAATGGTGTAATGCCCGGCCTGGTTAACCGATGTACCCTGATTGCTTTCTTTGACCAGGATCGAAACGAATTCGGCGGGCTTGCCGTCTGATGTTTTAACGGTACCTTTTAACGTGCCTGTTGTTTGAGCGGATGCAATAACAGTAGTAAAAAGTAGCATCACAAAAATAAAGAAAGTGCATATCCGTATTTTGGATGGTGGATAAGTAAGGTTAAAATACATAAATTTGTACAAATAATAATGGTTCACACATCGTTGTTATTGGCCCGGTGTAAAGTTTCGACGCAGCATACCGGGCCTTTTTTTTAGTTCTGCAAATTTATTCTTATTTAGATTAATTACAAATAATATTGTTTTAGGGATGATTTTACTTTGTGCCGCTGTGTTTTTTGTTTTACTGGACATTCCGGAGCCATTGATCTCCTCGTTCCGGAACATGCCTGTCGAGGAAAAACCGGCAATCCGCAGTATCAAAAGATTCCTTTTACAATAGTAAGATTAATAGCAGAACGCAGGATCAAGCTATCCTGAAAGATGCCGGCGACCGGAAAAATTATTTTATGATGAATGATATAAAAATAATTGCGAATGTGCCTAAGGATTAATAACTTACATTAAATTTATTAAACCATTATTGCTGTAAAACCTTACCAAAGCCTAAAACCCAACCACAATGAAACCTTACCTTATCCTGCTGGCATTTTTGCTGGCTTCTTTTACTTCTTTTGCGCAAAAAAACGCCCCTGTAGCCGGGGACGCGGCTACGCTTGCTGATTTGTTGAAAAAAGATTACAGCGCGCTTGACCCCGACCTGAGCGGGGATGAACTGGTCAAGGACCGAGCGCAGGTGATCAGTATCCTCCGCTCTTTTTTAGATACCACCAAGTACAAAGGGTACCCGAACATTTACAGCGATAGCCTGAATCGCTCAATGCTGAAAGCTAGCACGGAAACGGGCATTTACCTCAATGCCAAAAGAGCCTACAGCGCGACTTCAATTACTTCGGTCAGTACCTCTGATGCTAACGTTATTAATGCTGTGAACAAGGCTGCAGCAAATAAAGAGTCACTTTATGATACTTCCAGGGCAAGCTATTATTCAGCCAGGTACTTAGCCGATCATCAGCAACTGAACCTGCTCCATTATGAATTTGGCCAGGATACGGACACTTTTGTACAGGACGTTATCACCATGTTTAGTCAAAAATATTTGGAGATTGACAGCGCCAGGACCGACGAATACGCTACTGTTAATCCCAACGGAACAGTCAATAAGGCGCTTCCCGTTATCGGTGCCTTTGGCAGCACCACCGAGATCATCGATGGATTGAGTAAATTTATTGCCAAACGTATAAAAGAAGAGCTAACAACCTTCGCCGTTCAGAATATACAAACCTGGCTTAACGCCCATAATAAAACAACGCCTACAGAGGAATTGCTGGTGCTGTTCCCCTCAACCGCGGCCTACATCATGAAATTTGACGCTGATAAAGTGACCAGCTTTCCTAATGAGATCAAACAGTATATTGAAAGCGACCTTAATCACCTGATGGATAATGGGTATAATCTGAGGAACACCACTTTGTTCCAAAAGCTGATTCAACAATACCCGGATCTCGGGCTTGCATTTGAAGGCTTTCACCTGGTTCCACAGCTTACCAAGCTGAAAAATCCCGCCGATTTTATTTCGGTGCTGAACTCATCGTCCTTCATGGCGCTCATGCGCGCGAGGAAGGATACGACCAGCGCCCAAATGGTAGCGTCCTTGTCTTTTTTGGAACTCATCTCTAATAGCCTTACTGTGAATACGAATGGCGAAACCCAATACACTACGGTCGATTTCTGGAATACTTATGGTCGTGAATATCCATTTATGGAACTCTACCTGGGTTTTCTCTATCAGCAAAATGACAAATATTTCAGGATCGACTTTCCGCTTCATTCAAAGCATTTGAACTTACACAAAGGGCTGATAGGAGTGATGCACCCAAGCAAACTCCACGATCCGGTGGCCGCGCTGCAGCCAGTATTTGCTGATATTTGTAAAAATGCCGAGACGATATATGACCAGGCGCAAAACCTGCGGAAGCTAAATAATGGCGGCCAAAAACTGGGTGCTGACACCATTTTCAGTTTTAATAAAAGCGTAATCGATTTTGCCGGCGATTTGGGAAAGGATGCGGATAGCATCATAGCTGTTTTTACGACGGATGCCAGTCTAAGGCCTAATATCACCAAGAAGATTCAGCCCTATATCATGATCGCCGATACAGCAAACGATGCTTTAAAAAATATTTTTGACAAAAAATATGCTGCCGGTATACTGGAGTTGCTTGAGACTGCTTATGCTATTATCCCCAATGGCCAACTGGGACAGGCAATCGGCTATAGTAAGTTTTATAGTCTTTCAAAGCTCCAGTCTCCATCTTGGACTGCCTGGACAGGCGTATCCGCACTTTACGCCAGTCCTGGGACGGTCAGCCCTTTGCAGGCAGCAGGCATTGTTACAGTAAAGCAGGAAATAATCAATGTCAGGACATTTTATAGTGTGCAGCACGGAAAATCGGCTGATGTTATCAATGTCGTTAATAAGGCAATCGCGCTATTACAGGCTGCTACAACTGGCGCAAAACTGGATGCAACAGCCATATCGAATTTTAACAAAATATGGCAGGATCCGGATTTCCAGGGCGTAGTGGTTTCTTATTATGCCAACTTCCTGGTTCCGGACGGCTTCGGCGCGATCAGCGCAGACATGGCCACACCGCATGATGACGGAACAGGCAACCTGGCTCCCGCATTGGACAAAAAAAGCGTAAAGGCCTTCACGAAAAATTTTGACCAATATATCAGCCTTGTTTTTACCACTGATATTGTGAAAACAACGAACACCGCCGGAACGCTATCCGACCTTGAAGGTACGTTGCAATCTTCCATCTCCGCCTATGTTGGCAGCCAGTCATCGGTATTCGGTTATAAACTGGACGATAGGGTGGTGAGTTTGATCCATTTTATTAATGATATGGCCCTTGCAAAAAAATCGGATGATGTAGAACAGGCTATTGAGGCGCTTGCCTTACCCGCCGGCAGTTACTCGATCAAGCAGAAATCGTTTTATACAATAACGCTGAATAGCTTTCCCGGCATCATTGGCGGCCTGGAGCAGACAACGGGCAAAAAGCTGGCAGGCAGTATCGGGTTTACGGCTCCTGTTGGATTTAATATCACCTGGGGGCATGTCTTTTGTAAAACCTGGACCTTAGGGGCCTTTATCCCGCTGATTGATATCGGCGCGGTAACCCGCCTGCGCCTGGACCAGGATAATGATACGCAAAGTTTGCCCGCGCTGGATTGGAATAATTTTTTCTCGCCGGGTGCCTACCTAACCGTTGGTATTGGCAAAACACCATTCTCTTTCAATATCGGCGCTCAATACGGTCCGGAGTTAAGGACGCTTACAGCCGCCCCAACAAGCAGTACCTGGCTGTTTGGCGCAGCGATCACTATCGACATACCTTTATTTAATATCTATAACCGGCCGTTTGGCAACTAATATGCGTTACTTAATTGTTATTGTCGTCCTTTTTGTTTTCGGCAGCTATTGCTATGGCCAAGATACCGTAAAGCAAGAGGCCAAACCCACGCCGCAGTCTAATTTTAATGATTACCAAAACAACGAGCAGAACACGGAGGAACTCCAGATTTTGGATCAGCAGGCAGCGAAGAAGGTGGAGGAGGCAAGAAAGGAGCAGGCGGTCAAACAGCGCCTCCATATTGAAGCGGTGTATGTTAAACCGCTTCCGGCACTGCACCCGGAAATTATTGTGCTGAACCAGTTGCCCGGCCTGCCGCCGGTAAAGGACCGCGTAACCGGCGGTCCGAGTCAATACGACAGCCGCATCGATGTGCGGGCCCTTGACCCGTCCCAACCCTGGACGAAAGGCATATTGCGGAACTCACTTTCCGTCGCCGTTGTGGTCAGCAAAACAAAATTGCGGAAGATCAGCCCGGGGTTTTACCAGATCGATGACAGCAGTACTTTAGGAAGCACCTATCAACTCTGCCCCGGTGAGGCATTCAAGGACCAGCCTGTACTGGGCACCGGTACGGCGATCGTGACCGGCAAGCGGCAGCTGCTGACCGCCGCTCATGTCTTTGCGGCCCCCGTCGACCAGTATGCGGTTATTTTCGGATTTGAGATACTCAATAAAAAAGGCGCCTACAAAAGGATCATTCCCGCAGATAGTGTTTATTTCCCGGTAAATATTGTCCGGCAATCCCAGAATCTGGACATCGCTGTCTTCACCGTGGACCGTGACATGAACACCCAACCATTAAAGTGGTCCGTACAGGAAAATTTGCCGGTGGGCGAGGAGATTTATATGATCGGTTTTCCCTATGGCTTGCCTATGAAAGTCGCAGCGAACGCTAGCATTGTGTCCAACAGCGATGTGTTCGACTTTTATGCGGCGCTGGATGCCTTCGCCGGGAACTCCGGATCACCTGTATTTGACCTGAAAACAAACCAAGTAATTGGTATTTTAGTTAGCGGAGGCGTGGATTTTCAATGGAACGGCACATGTAACACCTCCACCATTTGCAGTATTCCCTTTTGCCCTGGCGAAAAAGCGATCCGTATTACCTCTATTAAGAACCTGTTATTCAATGGCAATTAAAACATATCAGCATAGCATCAATAAAGTTATGCATATCAATTTAATGTATAGCCAAACAGCACAATTGCTTTGGGCAATTGTGCTGTTTGAAAACCCGGTTAGTTGTGCAACAGGCACATTTACATACAGGTTTTTGTTGTTGGAACGATGAAATACGCAGCTCTAAACAAATGTGAAAGTCACATTGTCGTCTTTATCTGTATTATACCGTGCCCCTACAAGTGCTATATGACTAGCTCCCATTAAACCACCAGCTACACAGATGCCAATAACAGCATTAGGGCTGTTTACCTTGACGGGGAAATAAAGTAATGTTTTATAAAGATTTAGAAATAGATTGGATGTAAACTTCAGGTTTTCGGATCGTGTTTTATCGTTTACAAGACCAAATTCAATACAAAGTATCACGGCTAATCCAATTGAACATCCCATACAAATTCCGCGGGAATATTTCTTATAGTCATCTCCGGCAAGTTTTCCAACAATACTTGCAATTACCAGCAGACCCTCTAAAAACAGGAAACTGGCTTCATAAAATGTCAGTACGGAAAATGGGTTGCTACTGCCGTCTTTCCGGTTTGTCATAAGCGTAATCAAATTAGCATGACTAAAATAAGTAGCAAGGGTGGTGCAAATCACCCTCATTAGTAAAAAGGGCTTGTTTCCATCAAAATCGCCCACTTCAGCACCATCATTACCAGCCAGGTAATCGGATAATTCCATTATACCACATATCATCTCAACAGAACGCGCAAGTTCGTAACCAAAAACAAACATGCCAGACGTTTGATCGGCGTCCTGCTCATCCGACAATAAGTTTGCTGAATTTGCCTGGCTGGTTAAAACTTTTTGCGGCTCGCCCGGGCTTTCTTTAAGCATTGCACCAAAAGCATCAACATCGATAGGCGTAAGCTGCTCATGCGGAAATGCATCGCCGGTTGCTAACCTGTAAACAATACGTAACGGCAACGCTATCAATATGGCGGTAACACGCAGTATAGTAAGCTCACGGCCACCCAGTAATGGTTTTAACAACCCGCTTAATATAGGGATGTTCATCTTTAAATTGACCAAAGCCTTCATCGCTTTTATTAGTAGCTTTGAAATGCTCGTCAATGCCATCAACCCATGTTTTACTTCTTCAAGTAAGGCGACAGCCATGATCTGCATTAAACGCGCTACAGATTGGCCAATAGTATCGGTTGATATATTGGCAAACAATTCGCCTATCATCGAAAGAGCCTTTTCGCCGGTAAGTATTCCGTCACTGATCAGATCTTTAAATGCCTGCTCTATCGCTTCAGTAATTTCACTTTTACTGCTTTCTGTTGCTGAGGTAGGTTTGCCATGTATCAGGTGGTAATTGCACAAATTAGCCCCTGGATCCTGTAAAGCCGGCAGACGCCCGTCCGTTCGGTTAGATTCGCCCACGCTACCAAGCCTGTTAACGATATCTTCGTCAGCAATTGCAAGTTCCATTTGGCGGAATACACCGGCAATTCTATCACGCATTACATCGGCAGTAACTGCAATCATATCAAAGCCATTATTAACCAGCTCGCATATCTTATCGCTGGTTTCGAGCACATCGGTCCAGCCAATAATTCTTCCCAGCCATTCCAATATTTTTTCCAGGTCGATGCCTATCAATTTAAGTACCCAGTTCAGCGCCGTAAATACCGCGCCCAGGGTGTCAAGTACTATATTAAGTATCTTGTCACCAATTGCCAGCACAAATTGTAAACCGTCACCTATTTTTTGCAGAATGAACTTAACACCATTCTTTAGCTCGATATAACCTTGTTTAATTGTGTCTATAGCCGAATCCACAAACTCTGACAGATAGTGCAGCGCATCACCGGCAAAATTCTTAATATCATCAAAAATACCGCTAACACCAACGAGCTCAAGCGTACCTGTATCTCCATAGGTTAGCCTGAAATTATCAGGAAGCCTGTTCATAGTTAGCTTGCCGGTATGCAATACGCCCTTGCTCTCAACAGCAGTAAAGGTATATTGCCCGGAAGCGTTGCTGCTACGAAGGCCTCCGCTGCTGGTGTTGTCCTTCAATTCGTTGCCTTTATCGGCCAGTTGCGAAACATTGCCGGCTACGGCTTCAAGGGTGTCGTTGTCAAAGGTATTATTTGACAGTACCGGGCTGCCGTCGGCTGTACGGGCATTCTTAAGGTCATCTGCCGACTTGATATTTGACAATCCCTTTATGATCTTACCATTTGAATAAATATTCAGCGTTTTATCGAGCCAGTCTGCAGTAAGATGATAAACCGGGCAGGCAATATCATCCGTCATGGTGATGATGGTGACATTACCCATAATGTCGGTGCTTACCTCGGCGCTGGCTCCCTGATCAAGGCTATAAACAAAGCCATTGATGGTAACATACATCCACTCTGAGGCTGTGATACGTACCTTTTCGCCGGCCACTTGCTTACCCTTATCATCTTCAAAATGTAAGTGTGTAGTATACGAGTTAAACTCTATTACTTCCTTTTGTTCAGGTACATTGATCACCTGCTGTTTCCATAAAGTTGTTGCGCTGTCCTGCCAGTAGTGCTGGATGCTTTTATCGCCTGTCACGAGGTACAATTCATTGCCTTCGCGTGTGGTGTTGCGGATCGGGGCAATATGCACTACATCGTCTTTGAATAATACAGGATCATTCCATTCATACACATAGTCCTTTATTTTTCTGCCCTTTTCCTGCACCTCGGTCATTACCTTTTTGCCATAAATGTAGTACAACTTGTTACCCGCGGTAGAAGCCCATACAACAATATTGTCCTTATCCTGCCTGATGGTAAGTTCATGCACATCTTTTATCCCATCGGTAACCAACTGGCACTGATTCACAGCTGCATTTTTAAATAAATACACTCCGGTTGGTGAACCTATAAATATGTCAGAACATATCTGTATACTCTTGGTTTTTTAACCTGTAGGGGTGCTGATGCAATTGTAAGTAAGGTTACGGAACTGCTGAGGAATTTTAACATTGCCCGGGCTGTAATCGTAGCTCAATGAGCCGAGTTCTGCATCGGCCAAAGTGGTGCAGGCCAGTGTTTGGGTTTTGCCAATATCATAAATAAAATAGATACCGGTTTGGCCGAAAGCGTAGCCGATCGAAATATCCTTTAAGGCTTCCGGGTGCTGTTTCACATCTTCCGGAAACTCATACTTAAGGGCTTTTCCGGCACTGTTAAGTAAATAATAATACTTGAAACCTTTCAGATTTCCGGCAATCATACTTACCGGCACTTTGCCATCATCGCCGGCGCTCATCAGCATAAGCTCAACTTTAAATGCAACAGCTACCCCGTCTATCTTACGGGCGAATGATGAGAATTTTGTCCAGTCGGTATCTTCAAAACTATTTGCCAGTTGTGAGGCGGAAAATACTATTGTCTCACTTCCATCTTTTTTAGCCATAGCCAGGTTGATAGATATTTTCCCCTTGTTGTCCTGCGTCATGGAAAAGGCCGTTGCCTCGAGACCATCGCCCAGGCTATCGCCCAGGTTAATTATGCTATAGCCGCCGGCTACGGCACTATCTTGCTTTACCAGGTAAAATTTCCTGTCAGTGCCAATGGTAAAGATCATAGGCCATCCCTGGTCATCCTGTGCAATCTCTATGTTCCCGGTAGGGTCGAGCGGCGAGGCAAGTTGCTGGTTTTTCATCAGTTCTGCAGCAACGGTAATATTTACATTCGGAAGATCATTGAGCTTTGTAGAAAGCTTTATGATGTCGGCATCGTTCGATGCCTCATAATTGTTAAATAAAGACATGGTGTCAAAAAAATTTGTGGGTTAAAAAATAACCGGTTTGTTAATAGTGTTATAGGTTAAAAAGTACCAGGCCATGGTTAGTGGCCTGGTACTTTGCCCAGTGGGACTTACTCGCTGATCTCGGGTTGTAATACAGTGCCCATCAGCGCCAGATTTACCCTGCGTTTGCTTTGTAAGAGCTGGCGCTTTTGCTGGAATTTTTGCGTGGCAACCTTAACTTCCGAATCGGCTTTATAAGTAAGCGACATTGCCATATTGCCCGCAGTATCGGCCACGGGGTTTTTGAAAAAGAATACACCACCGGCCGGAAGCATTATCGCATTGTTGAAGCTATTATCCATATTGCTTAAAGCCACTCTGATATCGCCAATGCCTGGAGTATTTGTTTTGAAGATTTCGTTTACAAGTGAAGAAAGGTTAAGACCTACAAGATCGAATACCGATGACAGGGTACTCAGTATTTCACCGATAGCATCCCAGGCTTTTGCACAGTTGTTTTTGTCTTTTGTGTTTTCAAACCTTTTTACTTCACACTTTTGTTTGAAAGCGAGTGTTGGCTGGCCCTGCGCGTCTTTTTCTACCATTACAGTAAATGTTGCTTCCCATTCCGTCAATGCTCTCGCCGAAGCTTCAGCTTCACAAAAGAACATGTCCTTAGTCTTTTTCTTATAAACGATTATGGAGCCCTTTACTTTGTAGTGTGTCGCTCCCGGTTCATTGATGATCTCAACATCATAAGAGTTTTTGTAGATGTCGGTATCCAGGTTTTGGTCGGCTACCTCAAAACGGTAGCCTTGCGGCAATACTTTTTTAGCCTGATCATAACTGCGTTTAGCTACCAGGGTTAAAGCGCCCTTTAATTTATCGTGTGTTTCATCGCGCAGCTTTTCAAATAGTGGTTTTAAGATAAACTCTTCGCTGAAACGTGATGCAGCATAGATCATCTTGGCATCGCACTGATCCTCAGGCGTTATCCAGTTGGTGTCAAAATTATCAGGGCTGCGTCTGATCGTTTTATAACCGCCCTTGGTGACCAATGTAAAATTCAAGGTGCTTAAATGCGGATGAAGGTTATCGCGATACATGGTATAAGTTGTACCAACGGGCTTAATGCTGTCGGGCACTTTTGCTTCATCAGGTACGGCCGTTTTATCGTTCTGGGTTATACTGTAGCCTAAAATAAAGGGGTTGCCGGTTTTAGTAAGCCATTTCAGATAAAAGTTCATGAAAGTAACCAACTGTTCAACACCAACATCTTTTGCATCACCGGCATTCGTCTTGTCCGGATCAAACCTCATCAGGTCGGCCGATTGGAAATTCATAAACAGGTGGTTTACATCGAACATGTTCGACATGAATTGGGTTAATTGTTCTTCCACAAAATCAGGCACCTTTACGTTATTTTCCAGGTTATCTTTTTTTAGCTGTTTGAAATCCATATTTATCGCAACAGCATATTGCCAGCCTGTGGCATCATATTTTACCAGTTTAGCCTTAGGTCCGGTCCCTTTCCAGAACCATGCATATCCGCCTGTAAATTCGAGCATGAATGTGACAGTCTTACCGCTGTCATTTATAGAAATTTTGGGTTTGATCTCGACAGCGATAGTAGCCGAATATGGGTTACCCTTGCCGTCAAACTCAATATCGTCCGACGAATCGAGCACTTTAAATTCAAACTCGTCGGTCTGCTCATTCAGTTCCTGTACAATTACAAGCTCGGGGCTGATGGTACCCATCCTTAACAGGTGGGTAAGCTGGTCGTTAATGCTTCTTTCGGTGATGCTTACAACCATGTCAAAATCCTTGAAAACGTCTGTGTTGTTCATGTTTTTTAAAATTTAAGTATTTAATTGATGGTAATTTATTTGATGCTTATTTATTGGTTTACCGGTTTTGCACTACCGATCTGTGCAGCTAAGGTATACCAACACCAGAGCCGGTAACAGCCCGAAAAAAGGGTTATTGAAGGTTGTTTTAATGCGCTGCAATAAGCGGAAAACAGGAGCGAAAAAAGCGGATTCAGGGTAAGCGAAAGGTGGTTTTCATCCTTTTAATATTTGCGCCTCATCTGTTACTTTGTGGTTGGTATTTGTCATATATTTAACCACATATTTTTATTATTTAACTTTATTACCAAACCTTTCAAATGAAAACACAAAGAGCATTACTTGCTATCTGTACCCTCATTGCCCTAACTGCAGGTGCCTGTAAACCACAAACAAACACTACTGACGCACAAACCGGGGGTGACATTCCGCTACTAAAAGGCACTATAAACGACACTACAGCCCGCAGGCTTGTGGATAATTTTAAAGGGCGCGCCCACATTTTCAGGAACGGTAAGGGCGACAAGGGGCTGATATTTCCTGATACGCGATGCGTTTGGTTCAGCATTGACCAGTTAGCACTTTTGGTAGAAAAAATAAAGCGCGAAAAAGGCGACGGCATACGCTTCTACTTTGCTGCCTACGATTCGCTTAAAAAAACGGATACTAAGGATATCAAGGACGAATACAAGAACTATAGTACATTGATAATGGTATCAACCAGAACAGATTCAGTTACTAAAGCACATGTAGATTATTATAGGGATCTCTTGTCTAAAAGTAAAAATGGTAGCATCATTATGGCCATTCCTGAAAACCAGGGCGAGTTATGCCCGCCACCGGCTCATTGCGTAACCGCAGGCGCTACTTTACTGCCACAATAAAACTATTATGCCAATATTCATCACCATAAATACCAGTACCGAATTCATTTGCATGATAATAGGCATATGGTGCTTATACAGGGATAAAGAGCCTGCCTGGCGGCTCTTTATCCCGTTCCTGATAGTAACCGTTTTGGTAGAAATGTTCGGCATATACCTGCGCGAGATGCACCGTCCTAATTTCATGATCTATAATGTGTTTCTGGTGGTAGAATGCATAGTGCAGAATTATTTCTTTTATCATTTATATAAAACCTATCATAACACCAGGAAACTACTTATAGGATGGCTGATCATTTTTGCGGTCGCCTATTTTGCCGAACTTATCAAAAACCACTTCGGTGCTTATGTTTCACAAACATCTACCCTCATGTCGGTAGAGCTGATATTGGCATCGGTTTATTTTTATTATTTGCTTATCCGGGAAGAAAGATCACGCCAGTTGTCGGCCTATGCGCCGTTTTGGTGGGTCAATGGTACCATCTGTTTTTATTTTGCAGGCATAGCAAGCAACCTGTTCTTTACCTACCTGGTTCAGGACCAACGGTATGGGGTTAGTGGTTCGGCAAGGTATATTGTGTTTAGCATATTAAATATTATTTTGTATTTTAGTTGGTCGTACGCCTTTATATGCAGATATCGTCAAAGGACCTCATCCTGATCATAGGCCTGGCTTCCGCGATCTTTCTCATCGCGCCTGTATCACTTATCATCTATGTGATGCAATACAACAATCGAAAAAAAAGGCATGAAAAGGAAAAGGAGTGGCTGAGAACCAATTTTGAGAATGAATTGCTGAAAAGTCAGATAGAAGTGCAAGAGCAAACCATGCAGAACATAGCTGGTAACCTGCACGATAACATCGGGCAGTTGCTAAGCCTTACTGTGGTAACCTTAAGTACCATTGATACTGCTGAACCGGCACGCGTAAATCAGAAGGTAAATTCAGCATCTGAGCTAGCCAAACGGGCTATAAAGGAACTCAGGCAGCTTTCGCGGCTTATTTACGGGCAGGAACTTCTTAATATGGGGCTTTCCCAGGCTATAGCTTTTGAGCTTGATTATTTACGAAATGCCGACTTACACACCATTACCTTCAACAGTAACTATCATTCGCTCGAGGGGTATTATGACAAAGAGATCATTTTGTTTCGTACCTTTCAGGAGATACTTAATAATACTGTACGTCACGCCGAAGCCACAGCCATCGACGTTTTAATAGAGCAAAGTGAGAAAGAGCTGGCCGTTATGGTAAAGGATAACGGTAAAGGGTTTGACGAAGAAAAAGTAACAAAGGAAAAAAAAGGTCTGGGCCTGTTCAATATTCGCAGGCGCATAACACTTATTGGTGGTGATGTAAGCATTACCTCACAGAATGGCACCGAGATCAATATTGTAATACCTTATTTTTAAAAAATGGAGAACACAGAGATTCGCATTGCAGTAGTTGACGATCATGCCATGTTCAGGCAGGGCATAAGCAGTCTCCTGTCAGAGTATGATGAAATAAAGATCGTGTTTGACGCAGCAAACGGTGCTGTTCTGAAAGAAAAGATTAGTAAGTATCCGCTGCCTGATGTAGTGCTGATGGATGTTACGATGCCGGTTGTAAATGGCTATGAGGCTACCAGCTGGCTCAGAAAGGCGTATCCAACGGTAAAGGTGCTTGCACTCAGTATGTTCGAGGAGGATGAACCCATTATAAAAATGCTGAGGTGCGGGGCTTCCGGATATGTGTTAAAAGAATCTAATGCTTCAGACCTGATGTACGCGATCAGAGCTATTACACAAAATGGTTACTTTTTGAACGATTTGGTGTCGGGAAAACTGTTGCGTTCTATTAGGGACGAGGTGAAACCGCCTGATGTGCTTGCTGATCTATCGGCTAATGAAATAAGGTTTCTTGAGTTATGCTGCTCCGAACTTACTTATAAAGAAATTGCTGCGCAGATGTGTGTAAGCCCACACACCGTAGATAATTATCGCGATGCACTGTTTCAAAAGCTCGATCTCAAGTCGCGGACCGGTTTGGTAATATTTGCAATAAAATACAATATAGCCAATTGTTGAAGCAGTGAAGCTTCGCTCATTTAATTCTTCGGATTGAGACCCTGCCTTTATATTTCCGCCGGGATCATTATAAGTATGGTCAATAGCATCAGGCATCATAATGGATAGGCGGTATCACTTTTGGTTTCAGACAATACAAAAAAGCTTTGCACTGTAGTAATATTAGGCAACGTGGCCAGCTTGTTCCTATAAAAGTCATGATATGCGTCCATATCGCTTGTGGCAATACGAAGTATAAAATCAAAGGTCCCTGTCATCTGGAAGCATTCCATAACCTCAGGAAACTTGGATACCTCATTCTCAAATCCAGAAAGCGTCTCAGCAGTATGATCATTTAACAACACCTGGCTAAATGCCAGTAGTCCCTTGTTGATCTTTTTTCTGTCTAAAATTGCTACGATACGTTTAATGTACCCCGCCTCATTAAGTTTCCTCACCCGTTCATGAATAGTAGCAATAGATTTATGCAGTTTGCCTGCAATCTCTTTATTAGTTAATGAAGCATCCTTTTGTAAAAGCTTTAAAATCCCTAAATCGGTTGGGTCTAAGTTATGGGTTGTCATCCTTGTAATATATCAAATGAAAAAACACACAATGATAGTTATAAAAAAAGATCATAGCTGAAAAAAAGATGAATATATATCAATTAAAAAAGAAAATTTATGGTTTTTGGACGAATGATTGTAATTAATATTGGATATGTAGAGATTTATAGAATTATAATTAGTAGAGTTTAACGCTGAAGGGAACGTGAAACAATACAAACGGTAAATAAATTAATATGCTAATTAAAGAAAAGGAAATGCCTTCTGGCCTTACCACTGATCTGGAAAATAAGTTTAAGCACCTGTGGCACTTAGTGGGTAATACCCCAATGCTGGAACTGCAATATACTTATAAAGGCAACCAGGGTAAGCTATATGTTAAATGTGAACATTATAATTTAACGGGCAGTGTTAAGGATCGTATGGCCTTGTATATTTTATATAAAGCATACAAGGAGTGTAAAATAAGGCCGGGAAATATAATTGTTGAAGCAACAAGCGGTAATACAGGTATATCCTTCTCGGCTATAGGTAAAGCATTAGGCCATGAAGTTATTATCATGATGCCTGATTGGTTAAGTAAGGAGCGTACGGATATTATTAAAAGCCTGGGAGCTCAGATCCACGCGGTCAGCAAGGCTGAGGGTGGTTTTAAAGGGAGCATTGCACTTGCTGAGCGATTGGCGCAATTTGCTGATAAATATTTTTTACCGAGGCAATTTGAGAATACTTACAATGCTGAGGCTCACGAAATAACCACTGCTCCTGAGATATGGTCGCAATTACAAAGTATAGGTAAAAAGCCGGATGCGTTTGTAGCAGGGGTAGGTACAGGCGGCACAGTAATGGGTGTCGGTAAATATTTGAAAGCGATGAACCCGGACATTAAAATTCATCCGCTTGAGCCGGCTGAGAGCCCTACGCTAACCACCGGGTATAAGGTAGGGAGCCACCGTATACAAGGCATTTCAGATGAATTTATACCTGCTATTGTGAAACTGGATGAATTGGATGAAGTGGTACAGGCAGGTGATGGCGATGCTATAATAATGGCGCAAAAATTATCAAGGCAACTGGGCCTGGCAGTAGGTATATCGTCGGGTGCCAATGTTATTGGTGCCATTAAGCTAAAAGAGAAAATGGGGGCTGATGCCATAGTGGTTACACTGCTGTGCGACAGTAATAAGAAATACCTGAGTACTGATTTGGTAAAGGATGAACCTGTAAAAGAAGGATATATTTCTACAGATACCATATTTACAGGTTATGACCCGATATGCCGTTTACCAGAACCAACTATACAATAAAATAATTAAATAACTAATCACAAACTAATGAAAAAACTAATTATAGCTACCGTAATTTTATTCATGTTTACTTTAACCACAAAGGCGCAGGTGCTTACTCCTGTACACTGGAGCTACGGTGCAAAGAAACTGAATAAAGATGAAGCCGTTGTTTTTATAAAAGCCACTATTGATGATGGCTGGCACGTATATTCCCAAACTGTAAAAGATGGTGGCCCTGTAAAAACAACCATCACCTTCCCGGCATCACCGGCATATACGTTAATAGGCAAAACAATAGAACCTACCCCAATTACCCGTAACGAAAAGGTATTTAATATGGATGTAAGCTTTTTTGAGCACGAAGTTATCTTTCAGCAAAAAATAAAGCTTAAAGCAGGGCAGGCAATTGTAAAAGGGACATTGGAGTACATGACCTGTAACGATCATCAATGCCTGCCGCCCGACGATGTTGAATTTAGTGTTGCGGTAAAATAATTATACCCATATCTAAATATCCCACTCAGAGCAATGAAGAATTTATTGTTAAAAGTTTGCTTGCTGTCAATTACAGTTTTGCTTGCGATTTGCGGCCCGGTTAAAGCACAGGACACGGTATCAACCGCAGGTGTTTCTTTCACCGCGGCAACGCCTGCGCCAGTTAAGCCTGTCAGTAAAAAAGAAATACATACAACTCATCAAAAGCAGTTTCAAACCAAACAAACGCTTTGGGCAATCTTTTTAGCGGGTATGGCTGGTGGTTTTGCTGCATTGCTGATGCCTTGTATATTCCCAATGTTGCCATTAACCATAAGCTATTTCACCAAAAAAGGAGATCAAAAAGGATCGGCAGTTAGCAAGGCATTGCTGTATGGTTTTAGTATAATGGTCATATATGTGGTACTGGGTTTATTGGTAACCGTAATTTTTGGTGCTGATGCTTTGAACAGCCTGTCAACCAACGGGATATTTAATTTTGGTTTCTTCCTGCTTATCGTGGCTTTCGCATCCTCGTTTTTGGGCGCTTTTGAAATTAACCTGCCATCGTCATGGGTAAATAAAATGGATCGGAACGCTGACAAAGGTGGCATTTTAGGTTTGTTTTTTATGGCGGCCACTTTATCATTGGTATCCTTTAGTTGTACCGGGCCTATTATTGGTTACCTGTTGGTGCAGGCTGCTACCAGCGGAGCATTACTTGGGCCGGCTATAGGTATGTTTGGCTTCTCGTTCGCTTTGGCTATACCATTCGCCTTGTTTGCTATGTTTCCCAGCTTGCTGAGCTCGTTGCCCAAATCAGGTGGATGGCTGAATAGTGTGAAGGTAACGCTGGGGTTCCTGGAGCTCGCACTGTCATTAAAGTTCCTTAGCAACGTTGACCTGGCCTATCATTGGCATTGGTTTGACAGGGAAGTATTCCTGGTGCTGTGGATAGTTATATTCGCGCTGATGGGCCTTTACCTGCTGGGTAAATTAACTTTCTCGCATGATAGTCCACTGCCTTTTATCTCCGTGCCCAGGCTTTTCCTGGCTATAATTGTGCTGTCGTTTACCATGTATATGGTGCCCGGTTTATGGGGAGCGCCATTAAAATCGATCAGCGCGTTTTTACCACCACAAGCCACGCAGGATTTCGATTTATATTCGCCGGGGGCTACAATAGCTCAGGGAGCTAATAGCATCCCTATAGATGATAAACCACATAAATATGCGACTTTATTCGATAAGCCAAAAGGGTTTAATCCATTTTTTGATTATGATGAGGGCGTAGCCTATGCCATTAAAGTGCATAAACCCGTAATGATTGATTTTACCGGCCACGCCTGTGTAAACTGCCGGAAAATGGAAGCTAATGTATGGCCCGATAAGCAGGTTTATCAACGTATTAGCCAGGAGTATGTATTGATACAGCTTTATGTAGATGATAAAACCGACCTGGCGGCTAACGAACAAACCACAACACCCGAGGGGAGACATATCCAAACCATTGGCAATAAGTGGAGTTACCTGCAAACATCAAAATTTGGCGCCAACTCGCAGCCTTTTTATGTGCTGCTTGACCCCATGAAAGGCGACCCGTTAGTAACACCCCAGGGGGCGGATTTTGATCCCACAAGCTACCTCAAATATTTAGATAGCGGTTTGGAGGCCTATAAAAATAGTAGTAAATAAAATTTAAATATCAACAAGAAACTCTTTCGTTCTTTATAGTTCTTCATTACTTTAATGAAATCAGTTTGAATTTGTTAATTAAATACTTTCCGGAATGAGCCGGAAAGTATTTTCAGGTTATCCGAAGCGTGATAAATGTGTTGATGAGCAACTATTAGCAACGTGCGCGGTATAACAAATTAATGTTACGAAAGAGTCAAATTAAAGACTATCCGTAGTCATATTATCGCATAAAATAAAGCGTTTTTGTTAACTTTACGAAAGAATATATTGTTAATGAAAGAGTAATATACTGTTAATGCAAGACACTGATCTGTATGCTGCAAACGATAATGTGCTATTGTTGGAGATAAGCAAAGGGAGCAGAATTGCTTTTAATGTTTTGTATGACAAATACTGGAAAAAGGTTTACAACCTTGCATACAAGCGGATCAATGACCGCGAAATAGCAGAGGACATTACCCAGGACATATTTATTCAGCTATGGACAAGGAATGCCGACTCAATTATACTTGACCTGCCATCATATCTAAATACAGCAGCAAGAAACGGTGTATTTAAACGCCTGGGGAAAGAAGGTAAGTATACCGAATTGCCGGATAATGTTCATGAAATTGAAAATCCACTAATTGGTGCTGATTCCCAAATACTGCATAAAGAATTTTTAGATGCCTTTAGTGAACTTGTTGATGCCCTGCCACAGCAACAACGTATTATATTTAAGCTCAGGTTTAATGATAATTTGACGAGCCAGGAAATTGCTGACAAGCTACAAATATCGCCGAAAACAGTAAGAAATCATATCGGCCGGGCGCTAATAACATTAAAAAGTGAATTGGTGTTATTTCAATTATTGATGATCTTTTATCATAAATAATATTTTTCCTTTTCAGATTTCTTAAAAGGCCAAACACTGTAATTAATATTAAATCTCAGTTTTAATGCCGAAAAGTAACCCCTTTGATGTCCAAATGAGAATGATTGTTTTTTTGTTTCTTAATTGTGCCAAAACCAGGCTTGTTTTGGTGCTAAAAGTTGGTTGTTTTTAATTTGGTAGTTGTTTTAATGCCTTATTTATTTATAAAAGCGCTGTTTGTTTAAAAAAAGCAAAAAAAATGAAGTAGGACTGGGCGGATTGCTAATTCAAATACTCTTGTATATATATAGGGTACTAAATGGATAGCAAATACAAGCAATACTTCCTGCAAATAATAAAGAAATACAATAAAGGGACGGCCACAAATGAAGAAATCGAGTTCCTTGAAAATTATTATGATGCGTTTGAACTGAAAGAGGATCTGATAACGACTGAAAACGAAGCAGATTACCGGGATGTAAAACAGTCAATCAAAAATAAGATAGATCAAAGAATAACTCACCAGGATACAACAAGGACCATTAATATAAGGTCGTGGTGGTTTAAATATGCTGCAGTGGCTGTTATTCTGATATCTGCCTCAATAGGCTTATATTTTATTGGAAAGCAAAATAAGAAAAAAGATCAGCAGAATAATGCTGCTCAACTTATTCTGCCCGGCGGGAATAAAGCGATGCTTACACTCTCCAACGGTACCAGGATCGTGCTTGATGATGCCCATAACGGTAAAATAGCTAACCAATCCAATGTAAGTATCACCAAAACAAATGGGAACCAAATTGTTTATGCCTTTGCGTCTGGCAGCAATAAGGCAGGCGATGAGCAACAAGCATATCGGTTACAAAATACAATAAGCACACCCAATGGCGGCCAGTACGCATTAGTATTGCCTGATGGTACAAAAGTGATGCTTAATGCGGCCTCGTCTTTAACATATCCGGCTTCATTCCACGGTAAAGAACGCCTGGTGCAATTGGATGGTGAAGCTTATTTTGAAGTTGCTAAAAATAAACAAATGCCCTTTAGGGTAAAATCGGGATCACAGGTAGTAGAGGTTTTAGGAACCCACTTCAATATCAACGCTTATTTGGACGAAACTTCAATGAAAACTACCTTATTAGAAGGGTCGGTAAAGGTTTCATCCGGCACCAATTCTACTTTGATCGTACCGGGCCAACAAGCGGCTGTAAGCAGGATAGGAGCTGCAGGTATTTTAAAATACACCGTGGATGTTGATAAAGAGACTGCCTGGAAAAATGGCCTTTTCGAGTTTCAGAATGATGACCTCAAATCAATCATGAGGCAGGTTGCCCGCTGGTATGATGTTAAAGTAATATATGCCGATAATTTACCCAATGAAAAATTTATTGGTGAAATATCAAGGACAAGTAACCTGTCCGATGTATTTAAAATCCTCGAGCTGAATAATATTCATTTTGAGGTAGAAGGCAAAACCATTACCGTTTCTGCCAAATAAAAAAACAAACCAAACTAACTAATTGAATTATTAACTCTTAAAACTAATTGTATGATAGAAAAACTACAATAAATTTAAAGCACTCCTCAGATCAAAAAAGCCGAAAGTATCTCACACTTCCGGCTTCACAAGCGGTCAACAGCTATAGTTTCGAAGCCAAGCTGTTTTTTATTAACCCTAGTTATTTCAAAAGTATGAAATTAAAATTTCTTTACAGCTCACTATGCGCTATTGGGCCGGTAAAGTACAAAACCCTCTTAGTGATGAAACTCACTGCTATTCTACTATTTATTGGCGTATTGCATTTGTCTGCGGCTAGTTATTCGCAAAATGTTTCTATCTCAAAGCATAACTCCAATCTGGAAACTATTTTCAAAGCTATTAAGAAACAAACAGGCTATACCTTTTTTTATACCGATAAGGTAAATACCACACAGCAAAGTATTGATGTGGATTTGAATAATGTACCGCTTAAAGAAGCACTTGATTATTGTTTAAAAGGGCTTCAGCTTAATTACACCATCATCAATAAAACCATTGTTATCAGGCCCATAATTCCCGATGCAAATACGCCGGAACCGGTTAAAACTATTGACCAGGCCGTTGCAATACAGGGAAAGGTAATAGATGAAAAAACACAGGCGGTGATGGCCGGGGTAAATATATACCGCAAAACCGACCGGACTGTTGTAATAGGTACTACTAATCAAAAGGGTGAGTTCCAGATAAATGTACAGCCGGATGATATAGTGGTATTTACTTTTATAGGTTACAAACCTAAGGAAGTTAAAATAAGCAATACTAAACCGTTGACGGTTAAAATGGAACTATTGGTAAACGCAATGAATGATGTTGTAGTTACCGGTTATCAAACCATTAAAAAAGAAACGTATACAGGTAGTGCCGTAACCATTTCGGGTGATGACCTTAAGCGCAATAATCCTACTGATGTTATAAAGGCTATTGCTTCATTTGATCCGTCTTTTCGTATCGGCGATAACAATCTTACCGGCTCAGATCCAAACGCTTTGCCCAAGGTTACAGTTAGGGGTTCAACGTCACTGCCATCAGTTGACGGTTCAATTGTCGACCGCAATAACCTGTCCAGTAATTATAATCAGCCTGCCTATATGCTTGATGGTTTTCAGGCCACCTTAGAGCAGGTTGTTGATCTTGATATTGACAGGATAGCAAGCGTAACCATTTTAAAGGATGCCGCCGCCACAGCTGTATATGGTTCAAGAGCGGCAAATGGTGTAATAGTTATTACTACAAAGGCGCCTAAACCCGGGAAACTTCAACTTACTTATAACGCGCAATTGAACATATCAGCGCCCGATCTTTCTTCGTATCATGTTTTAAATGCCGCGCAAAAATTGCAGTACGAAAAACTGGCAGGGTTATATACTACCGGCACTACTACAGCCACCAGCCAGGATGCATTGGACGCACAGTACAGCCACCTGTTAGAGAATGTAGTTAGCGGGGTTAATACCTATTGGCTATCACAGCCAGTGCAAAATGCTTATGGTATGAAACACAGTTTAGATGCACAGGGCGGCGATAGCACATTCCGCTATGATGTTTACGGCCGGTTTCAAACCAACCCGGGCGTAATGATTGGTTCATCCCGTGATGATTACAGTGGTGGGATGACATTTTATTACAACCCGAGCAAAAAACTCCTGTTCAGGAATGATCTGTCGCTTACTCAAGAAAACAGTGTTGCTTCTCCTTATGGCGATTTCTCTACTTATGTGGCAATGAACCCTTATTATCCTATAACAGATGCCAATGGGAATTCGCTTAGGGAACTGGCCAACTGGAACGTAAATACCGGAGCAAAGGGCCCCAATCAATACGTTGAGGAGAATGTATTAAATCCATTATATGAGGCGCACGTAGGTAATTTTAATAAATCAGCTTATCTTGAACTGTTGGATAATCTTTCGGCAGACTGGCATATTACCCCAGCTTTAAGATTGCAGGGCCAGATCAGCTTAACTGACCACAAAGGCACATCAGACCAGTTTATATCGCCAACAAGTGACCAGTTTTATTACGGGCCTGCTAATCAGATTCAGAACAGAGGAAGCTATACTTATGGCAGTGACGATCTTCTGCAATATGATGGTAAGCTACAGCTAAATTATTACAAACAACTGGGCGATCATGCTATAAACTTAGCTATAGCCAGCGAGGTGGTTAGCAACACTGAAAATATTAAGTCATTTGAAGCTGTTGGGTTTTCAAACGCAACATTTACCAACGTATCCTTCGCCCGTACCTATTTGCCTGATGCAGCTCCGGGAGGAGATGTCTTAACTACCCGAACCATCAGCAACTTTGTAACAGGCAACTACGCCTATAAAAATAAGTATCTGGTTGATGCGACCTTTAACCTTAACGGTTCCTCCAGCTTCGGAGCTAATAAACAGTTTGCGCCATTCTGGTCAACCGGTTTAGGCTGGAATATGCAGAAGGAAGATTTTATGAAAAATAACTTCCCTGCCATTTCAAGGTTTAAATTAACCGCTACCACAGGCGAAACCGGGTCCTTTAATTATCCTCCTAATCTGGCAAAAACTATCTACACTTATCAAACTGCCAACTGGTACTCAACAGGTGCAGGCGCCACGGTAGATGGTTATGGAAATGAAAATTTGCAATGGCAAAAAACCACTAACTATGACCTGGCATTGGAGTTAGGATTGTTTAACGACAGACTGATAATAAACCCTCACTATTATTACAAATTAACCAATGGTTTGCTTACACCAATAAATATAGTGCCATCTACAGGTTATACTACTTATGAG
>Ga0206832_10004_pt1 | contig 34926 bp, 27 predicted proteins | sample Alteio_BWOrgCont_74_FD_152896 | JGI IMG/M metagenome (GOLD analysis project Ga0206832, IMG submission 152896) | Enriched cells from forest soil in Barre Woods Harvard Forest LTER site, Petersham, Massachusetts, United States -... | ecosystem: Environmental > Terrestrial > Soil > Temperate forest >... | reverse complement strand
GCGATTCATGAGGCCAGCCCGCGCCGTAACAACCGTTTCGTGGCCCTCAACTGCGCCGCCATTCCCGGCGCCTTGCTGGAGAGCGAGCTCTTCGGACACGAAAAGGGCGCGTTCACGGGCGCCGTGGCTCAGGCCATGGGACGCTTCCAATCCGCCGACCGCGGAACACTGTTTCTGGATGAAATCGGAGATCTTCCGCTGGAGTTGCAGCCGAAACTCCTTCGCGCTCTTCAGGAAAAAGAAATCGAGCGCCTGGGTGGCGGCCGCACCGTTCAGGTGGATGTGCGGGTAATCGCGGCTACCAACCAGAACCTCGCTCAGATGGTGGATGAGCGAAAGTTCCGCGCCGACCTTTACTACCGGCTGAATGTTTTTCCCATGACGCTGCCGCCGTTGCGAGAGCGTGGCGAGGATATCCCGCTGCTGATAGAGCACTTCGTTCAAAAATTCGCGCAGCGGCAAGGTAAGGCCATCGAGCAAATCCCCGACGAGGTAATGGACGCATTGAAACGATATGATTGGCCGGGCAATATCCGAGAGCTCCAAAATATCATCGAGCGCGGTGTGATTATGACCACCGGCCCCGTGCTCAGCTCGAAAACGATCGCCGACATTGGCCCCAATGGTGGAACCGCGCCAATCGCGACCCTCGCCGACAACGAAAAGGTGCTGCCTAACAGGAGTCTGGTCGACGCTGAGCGGGCGCACATTATAGCCACCCTTCGTGAAACCAATTGGAGAGTCGGCGGACCGAATGGAGCAGCCGTTAGGCTGGGCCTCGCCAGGACAACCCTGATTGCCAGGATGCAGCGGCTGGGAATTTCGAGTGAGATTTCGGGACAGCGGGAACGGTCGAATCGACAATTCCTAACCATGCCGGGCGGGCATTCGAACGTGTCGAACTGCGGTTAAAAGCGTAAACTCGGTGACATGGCGACAAATCGGAGCCCAGTGCGCGGGCTCTGGCCATCGAAGGCCGCGGGATGCATCTACGGTTTTTGTTTGTGCGCCATGCTGCTGGCTGGCTGCACGTCACCAGAGCCGGTGACTTTGAATTTCCCACACGATTGGTCATCCCGGCCCGATGAGTTAGCGAAGAGAGCGGAATTATCGCAACGCTTCACCCGTGAAACTGGTATTCATGTCCGGGATATTCCAACGCCTGAAAGTACTTTCGATCAGCTGGCGCTTTACCGCGAGCTCCTGCGGCAGGGCAGCTCCGGCGCCGATCTTCTTGGTATAGATCTGATCTGGACCGACCTTCTTGAACCCGATCTGATCGACCTGCAATCGTATTTGCCGGCTGAGATTTCCTTCGTCGTGCCCCAATTGCTGCCCGGCTACACCGTGGGCCGGAAGGTAGTGGGTATCCCTTATCAGGTGAACATAGGATCTTTGGAATACCGAACGGACCTGCTTCGTGAGTACGGCTATGACCATCCCCCCGAGACGTGGGATGAGCTGGAGGCAATGGCCAAACGGATTCAGACCGGCGAGCGCGCCAAGGGCAAAAAAGATTTCTGGGGCTTCGTTTGGCAGGGGGCAGAGGCTGAAGCTTTAACATGCAATGCCCTGGAATGGCAGATCGCCGAAGGGGGCGGGAGGATCGTCGAAAGTGACCGCACCATCAGCGTGAATAATCCCGCAGCGATTCGGGCCTGGCAACGGGCTAGGCACTGGGTCGGCTGGATATCGACGCCTAGCGTGATTGCGTATCGGGAACGCGATTCGATGAACGTCTTTGATTCGGGAGGAGCCGCGTTTGACCTGGCTGGGGACAAGCATTGCTCGGAGCGGGCCCTCCAGCCGAATCTATTGGCGAAATCTGGAGCCGCGCGTGATGACGGGTTTTACCAGCGTGCCTCGCGGCCCCGGAGAGTCGGCTGGCACCTTGGGCGGAGCCGGTTTGGCGGTTTCCCGGTATTCGGCTTATCCCCAAGAAGCTGCCAAACTGGTTCGATTCCTACTTCACGCACAAGTCGAGTCGATCGAGGCGCGAGGCAACGCTTCTGGCGGCCAGGGCGGATTCTACACCATAACGCCGGTCTCAGACCACTCCTGAAATTGATCCACCAGGCCAGCATTGTGCACAGGCCTTCTATCGAAACTCGCAGCCAATATACGCAAGTAAGTGCGGCCTACGCGCGTACTGTGCATGCAGTGTTGGCCCGGCAGAAAGAGGCCCCGGAAGCGGCCGCCGAATTGGAAAAGCAATTGATGCAAATAACGGGTTTCCGCCCAGGGCTACCTAGGAAGGAGAATTAGGCTTACCCCTCGGTGTGCCCGAACGGTTGATTCAGTACGCGTATTATGCGCGGAAAGGAACTGTCACAGAAGGAAACTCTTGCGCGAACGGGCTGGCTTGAATGAAGGCATTGAACGCTGATTATTTCAACGTCGGTCCTCAGCTGACTCTCGCTTTTGCCATTTTGATCGCGCTGATTTTGGGTGGAAACGGGTTCGTCATCTGGCAATTTCACATGGTTCGCATTCCAACCGATCGTCTCACCGGCGCGAATCAACAACTGACGGCGGTTCTGCAGCTTCAGGTAAGCCTTCTAACGTTCCACCAGCGGCTGGATGATCTGGCACGGTCGGGCGATGCGAGCCGTCTGACCGCTGAAGCTGAGCCATTACGCAGAGTCCCCCGGTGAACAGACTCAACAAACTAGGACCACCGTCGCGAATCTGCCGCCCGAAACCCGAGTAGATCCGACTTTTTTGCCAATGGCGGACACCATCCAGATCACTTTGCCGGCCCAGCTCGACGCCATAAACGAACTGGCGAAATTAGGCGATTGGGGAACCGTGCGGCGCCGGCTGAGCACTGAACTAAAACCCATCGAAACTGAGACTTCAGTTTTGGTCGAAAACATTGACCAGCAAGCCCGCGCCGAGCTTATGCTGGCCGCCGAAAAAATGAGACGCGTGGAATACAGCATCGTCATTGTCGTACCGCTCACCGCGATGTCCACGTTTTGCATGGCCGCATTCTTGGGCTGGGCCAGGGCGCGACGCATTCTGGAACTTCGCCTGGAAGAGCGAGTGAATGAACGCAGCCGCATGGCCCGCGATTTGCACGACGCGCTGTTACAGGGCTTTCAAGGGTTGATGCTCCGGCTTCAGGCTGTGAACGATTTGCTTCCGCCGGGCCAAGCAAAAGAAGAACTCGAACAAACTCTCGAGCGCGGGGATCAAGTGATCGCCGAGAGCCGCAAGGCCGTACACGATTTGCGCTTGTCTACAACCGTCACCAACGACCTGGCGCGGGCGGTGAGAGCCATGGGCGACGAACTGTCCAGCGAAAACTCTGCAACGTTCGGTTTCCTGGTAGAGGGCCAAGTGCACGAGCTGCACCCCATCGTTCGAGACGGGGTTTACCGTTTTGCGCGCGAGGCGCTACGCAATGCTTTTTGCCACGCCCGCGCCCATCACATTGAAGTGGAGATTATCTACGCCGAAAACCTTTTCCGGTTGCGAATTCGCGACGACGGAGCGGGCATTGCACCCGCGGTTCTGGAAGACGGCCGTCCCGGCCACTACGGTCTGCCTGGAATGCGTGAACGCGCCGCCGAGATCGGCGCCAAGCTGGATATCTGGAGCGGCATCGGAACCGGCACCGAGATCGATTTGAGCATTCCAGGGTCGATCGCCTATGGTAAACGGCGCGGCCACTCCCGTTTGCGGCTATTCGGGGAAAAGGCGGAATGAACTTGTGATTCGAGTTTTGTCGGTAGACGACCATCCTTTGATTCGCGAAGGAATCGCCGCGCTGATCCGAAAGCAATCGGACATGGAATTGATCGCGGAAGCTTCCAACGGCCGTGAAGCGGTGGACTTGTTCCGAGAGCATCACCCGGATGTCACGCTGATGGACTTGCAGATGCCCGAGATGAGCGGCATCGACGCCTTGAGCGCCATTCGCGGCGAGTTCCCGGATGCGCGCATCATCGTACTGACCAGCTATGCCGGCGATGTTCAGGTTTCTCGGGCTCTTAAAAGCGGCGCTCGCGGTTATTTACTAAAGGATCTGTTGCGCAAGGAGCTGCTCGAGACCATTCGCGCTGTCCATGCCGGCCAGAGACGCGTGTCCTCTGAAGTCGCGTCCGGAATCGCCGAGCATGCCACCGACGACACCTTGACCCCGCGGGAAACCGACGTACTAAGGCTGATCGGTGCCGGGAATGCGAATAAGGAGATCGGTGCGCAGTTAGGGCTTACCGAGGAGACCGTGAAGAGTCACGTCAGGAATATTCTCGCCAAACTTGACGCGAACGACCGCACTCATGCCGTCACCATAGCACTGAAACGTGGGATTATAGAGTTATAGGCGTTACATCCCTCGAAAGAGGGATCTGCAAAAGACCTTTCTGGGGTGTCGAACTTTGATATCAATTCCCTACCATTAGGTTGGGATGCGTTTTTGCAACGTCTATTTTCGACCTTTCCTAATAGCTGGCCTGGCTTTGGTCTCTTGCTGCTGCGCCTTGGCGTGGGTATCGCTCTAATCTACATCGGCGTCAGCCGTCTGTTTGGTGCGCCCGAGGAACCGATCACAATCGCTGGAGATTTGATTGAGGCTGCAGGCGGCGTCTTTCTGCTCGCCGGCTTGTGGACCCCCATAGTGGGAGCGCTAATCGCCCTTGATGAGCTGTGGATCGCGTTCTCACTCGATGCTTCACATCCGGACATGCGCTTGATTCACATCTTCCTGGCCGTGCTAACCGCGGGTGTGGCCATGCTCGGTCCTGGCGCCTGGTCCATCGACGCCCGCCTTTTCGGAAGAAAGCGCTTCAGAATGGCGGATCGCAATCGGGGTAGTAAACCATCCCTCTAGAGAGGGATGTCAGCCGCAACAATCGAGGGGCACGATCGACATCGATCTAGGGTTTCTACTGACGGGGACTGGCGCGATAATCGAACCCAGAAGAAAGCGATCTGGCAGAAAAACCAGAGGCTTCCGATTCCAGTGCAGCTAAGGAGAAAAACAATGGCTACCTTAGATTTGATCGGGTCCAGCCCGAAATTCCGGGCCTTGCGTCAAGACATAGAGATGGTTGCGCCAGTGGATTGCGGTGTCCTCGTCCAAGGCGAAACGGGGACGGGCAAGGAAGTGATCGCACGGGCGATTCATGAGGCCAGCCCGCGCCGTAACAACCGTTTCGTGGCCCTCAACTGCGCCGCCATTCCCGGCGCCTTGCTGGAGAGCGAGCTCTTCGGACACGAAAAGGGCGCGTTCACGGGCGCCGTGGCTCAGGCCATGGGACGCTTCCAATCCGCCGACCGCGGAACACTGTTTCTGGATGAAATCGGAGATCTTCCGCTGGAGTTGCAGCCGAAACTCCTTCGCGCTCTTCAGGAAAAAGAAATCGAGCGCCTGGGTGGCGGCCGCACCGTTCAGGTGGATGTGCGGGTAATCGCGGCTACCAACCAGAACCTCGCTCAGATGGTGGATGAGCGAAAGTTCCGCGCCGACCTTTACTACCGGCTGAATGTTTTTCCCATGACGCTGCCGCCGTTGCGAGAGCGTGGCGAGGATATCCCGCTGCTGATAGAGCACTTCGTTCAAAAATTCGCGCAGCGGCAAGGTAAGGCCATCGAGCAAATCCCCGACGAGGTAATGGACGCATTGAAACGATATGATTGGCCGGGCAATATCCGAGAGCTCCAAAATATCATCGAGCGCGGTGTGATCATGACCACCGGCCCCGTGCTGAGCCGGCTAACGACGCAGCATATGCGAATGGATGTGGTCGCAGCGCCGGTCAACGTGCCAGCGTCCGGAAAGACACTTGCCGAGTCCCAACGGGCGCATATTATGGCCACTCTTCGTGAAACCAATTGGAGAGTCGGCGGACCGCGCGGGGCAGCCGCCCAACTGGGGCTGGCCAGGACTACCCTGATTGCTAGGATGCAGCGGCTCGGAATTTCTTGCGGCGCCGCGCAAACTGATTTCCCGGCAATGGAAGCCGCACTCAGCTCGTAAGCTTTAACCTCTCTCTCGCAAAACTTCTTCCAGGTCGCCGAGCCTGTCCGCGACCAGGTTCAGCTTTTGCGCCAAGCCCTGAATTTCGGACTCCGCTCGCCGGTTGACATCGAAGTCCAGTTCGCTGCGCAGCCGGTCTTTCTTGTCTTGCCGGTTTTGGCTCATCATAATCACCGGAGCTTGCACCGCGGCCAACATCGAAAGGAACAGGTTTAAGAGAATGAAAGGATAAGGATCCCAAGCCTTTCCTCCTAGTCCAATGTTGATAGCCGAATAAACTACCAGCACCAAGCCGAACAAAATAATAAAGGTCCACGATCCGCCAAAGCTCGCCACTTTGTCGGCGATGCGTTCCGGCCTGGTTGCCTCTTCTTCGATGATCTCGTTCGCGTTGCGCATGGCGCGGCTCCGAACCAAATCCTGCGCGGCATGAATCTGGCGGCTCAAGACGGTCAGCAAATCCATGCCGGCGTGAGGCTTCCGTTCCAGCAGCGTGAAGATGTCATCCCTGTCGATTTCGATGCAAACGCTCTCCTCGGTCGACACTGCGTCGGTCCGGTGAGGGGTCTGGCCGATCATCGACGCGAATCCGAAGAATTCTCCGGGCCCCGGCTGATCCACGATCACGTCTTGATTGTCCTGATCCACCGTGCTCACCGTGACGGCGCCCGAGACCAGTACGTAACCGCGCCCTCAAGCGTCGCCCGTCTTGTAGATCCGTTGCCGGGGCGAGAACGTCTTCATGTCCACTTTCGAGGCCAATAGGGCAGTCTCGTCATCATCAAACAGCGCGAAGAGTGGAACCTGTTTCAGTATCTTGGGATCACAGGGCATGGCGTCGCATCCTTTCAACTCTGCCAGGATTCCACAACCGGAAGGCCTAAGACAATAGGAGCCCCGCGCGTCAGCAAGGGGACAAGTTCAACAAAGTTTCCGATATGCCCTCCATCCGCAGAGGGAAAGTTCCATAACCGCGCTAGCTGCCTCAGCCCAGCTACCCGGCTGAGCGCACCCGTGAGCTGAGCCGTTCCCGTATCGAATCAATTTCGGCAATAAGGCGAGCAGTGCTCTGTTGCAGCGTTTCTGCCGCGGTTGAGACCTGTGTGGCGCATTCCGGCGTCGCGCTCGCAAGAACCGGTCCCTGGACTTTGGCTGCCGTGTTCCGCTGTGCCAGGAACCAGGCTTGGCTATCGCGCCGGCCATTTCGCGGCTTTGGTGTGTAGCTTCCATCGCTGCGCATGTAGCGCGCGCCGGTGTCGTCGCTAAGATACTGCTGCAGGATCTCATCCCGGACACGGCGAACCAGGCGGCGCGACCGGATTGGGAAAAGCACCTCGACGCGGCGGTTTAGATTGCGCGGCATCAGATCCGCACTGCCCACATAAACTTCCTCGTTTCCGCCATTGCGGAACCAAAAAATCCGGCTGTGTTCGAGAAAACGCCCCACGATACTGATCACTCGAACGTTATCGCTCACCCCCGGAACACCCGGCCTTAAACAGCAGATGCCCCGAACCAGCAGGTCCACTCGAACACCCGCGCCGGAGGCTTCCGAAAGAAGCCGCATCATGCCGGCATCCTCCAGGCCATTCATCTTGAGAATCAGGTGACCTTGCCGGCCCTGGCGCTGCTGTTCGATCTCACGGTATATCAGTGCCGACAGACGTTCGCGCAAATTTACCGGCGCCACCAGAAGTTTGCTGAATTCGATTTTGCCCGAATAGCCCGTAAGATAATTGAATAGCGCGGTGGCGTCCGCTCCGATCTCCGGGTCCGCCGTGAGTAGCCCTACATCCGTGTATAGATGCGCGGTTGTCCGATTATAATTCCCGGTGGCCAGGTGTAAATAACGGCGAATCGCTTCGCCCTCACGACGTACCACCAGAGCGATTTTGGAGTGAACCTTCAAACCCGGCAAACCGTGGACCACATGCACCCCTTGGCGTTCCAGCGCTCGGGCCCATTCGATATTGCTCTCCTCGTCGAAGCGCGCCTGCAACTCCACCACCACCGCCACTTGTTTTCCGTTCCGCACTGCCTCTAAAAGCGCCTCCACCACCGGAGAATCGCGTCCCAGCCGGTAGAGCGTCATCTTGATGGCCAACACGCCCGGATCGCATGCGGCTCGCTGCAGAAACTCCACCACCGGCTGGAAGGAATCGAAAGGATGATGCAGCAGCACGTCTTCGTGCTGGATCGCAGCGAAGAAATCGCTGTCTTTGTTCTGCAGCGTGGCCGGCGCCTGAGGCAGGAACGGCCGGTCCTTGAGATCCGGACGCTCCAGACTGGTTAGCTGGCGCAACCGGCCGAGATTCAAGGGACCGTCGACGCGATATACGCCGCTCGCCTCTATCTCCAGATTGGTGGTGAGGATTTCGAGCAGTGACGCTGGCATTTTCGCATTGACCAGCAGCCGCACTACATCGCGAAAGCGCCGCTGCCAGACCGCTTCTTCGATGGTCGCCAGCAGGTCGTCTGTTTCGATCTCCTTGATGGCCACCTCCGCGTCACGCGTAACGTGAAACGGATGAGCCTCCACAATCTCCAATCCCGGGAACAGCAGGCTCAGATTAGCCAGGATCAAATCTTCCACCCATACGAACACATCGCCCAGCGTTTCCCGATTGGATTCCTGTGGAACCGGTACCAGCTGGCGAATGGTGTCCGGCACCTTCACGCGCGCGAAATGTTCAGCGCCAGCTGCGTCTCGCACCACTACCGCCAGATTGAGGCTCAAATTCGAAATGTGCGGAAAGGGGCGTCCGCGATCGAAGGCCAGCGGCGTAAGCACCGGGTAAATGCTTTCCCAGAAGTAGTCGTTCAGCCGCTTCCGCTGGCCGGGGTCCAGCGAGGCGTAGCCGGCTACCCTGATTGCTGCGGCAGCCAACTCCGGAACCAGCGCGGTCTGATAGGTGGCATAGGCCAGGTCGATCAGGCTAATGGCTTCCCCGCGAATCGCCTCCAGCTGCGCGCTGGGTGGCCGTCCATCGATGCTCAGCGTCTCCACGCCACTCTCGATTTGTTGCAGCAGGCCAGCCACGCGAACCATGAAGAATTCATCGAGGTTCGAGCTGAGAATCGCCAGAAATTTAACCCGCTCCAGCAGCGGATTGCGGGAATCGCTGGCCTCTTCCAGCACCCGGCGTTGGAAGCGCAAAAGGCTTAACTCGGAATTGACATAGAGCGAAGGTTCGCCGTCCTCGCTGTTGCCAATCTGAATCGGCCGGCCGCCAACGGCTCTGGCGTCAACGGGAAAGTGAATTTTGGATGGATCGTTGCGTGTGTTGTGAAAAGGTATCGCCAATCAAACACTTCTTTCGTATTATGTTTTATACTGCGCGAAGGAGCGACGAAAGTCAATCGAATCGGTTGTCACCGCCCCCACCCTGTGATACTGTCGGACGGGTACAAACATCTTGAAAGCGAGGGCACGAACCATGACCCGCTCTACGCACGTTTTTGGTTTTCTAGCGCTTGCTCTGGTGGGATTGACCAGCTGTTCCACCAACCCTCCCGCCAAGCCCGCCGCCGCCGCGCCGGATAAAATCCAAGGCAAGGCCCAGGTAATGCTCGACGAAACAGGCGCCACAGACACCGCTTTGAATGCCGGTGGACCTTCCGTCTATCTTATTGTGAGTCCCCTGAATCGCTACCGCCTCTTCTTAAACAAGCCTTTTGAGGTTCAAGCCGGGCAGGAATACGTTGCTGAGGGCGTCTATGCGCAAAAGGCCATCGATGCTATTGGCGATCCCGACCAGGGCAAGAACGGCTATCCGCTTGGATCAAGTTGCGACCGTATCGTAAATATGGCTTGGCCCGGACTGGCCATGGATGCCGCCGAATCATACTCCAGCAGTTTGCGCGTCAAGGTGCAACGTTTTCCCGCCAGACCTGTCTTCCTCGTAACCAAGATAGAGCCCGTTACCGGCGCGAAGCCGAAGGATGTCGAAGCCGGGAAGGAAGCGCCGAAGATAAACGTTCCAGCGGACCAACAACGCGCTCTGCTGGTAGAAGGTTCCACCATCTTGCCCGCGCCCCTTTGGGAACCCGCCGGCGCAACAGTGCACTGCAAAGTCGTAGTCGACGAACAAGGCAAGATTGCCGAGCTCGCCACTGGCTCGCAACTCTGCGAGACCGTCCCCTGGGTTCAGCTCCGTTACAAGCCCACGGTCAAGAGTGGCCACCCGGTCAGAGTGAGCACGGAAGTAGAAGTCCGCTTCGACCCCCGCAAGTAGCCGTGGGGCAGGATGCCATCCTGCGGCGGGTTGCCAACCCGCCCCAAGTTCGGGCCACCAATCTCCCCGCTATCCCCAAAGAACCTTGTCACCCTCAAAACGCCACAATTGTTTTATCACCAAGCGCTGAACTGGTTATTCTTGCATCAATGCTTGACTAATTCAGCGTGATCCACATGATCACAATGGGCTTGTACAGAAAAACAGCACTGTCAAATTTTTGGGTAAACAAACACTCTGCGTAGGTATAAGCGTAAACGGTTGGCGTTTTGCCTCACGCGCTAAGTACTAGTACAAACAGTGGTTTAAACTACTACAATTTGCTTTCCCAATTAAGGCCCTCGATGTATACTCATCAACGATCCGTGAAATTTTTGGATTTTTGCGTTCGCTAAGGAGTACGGCTTTCATGACTAGAAATTGCTCGCGCGCCTCGTTGCTTGCGGTCTTAACAACCCTGGCTTTGCTGTCCTTCTCAGCCGTTCCGGCGTTCGCCCAGTGCGGCTCGCTTGCGAGTCCGTCCACCTCTTGGATGGCCGGCAACGCCGACTTCAACACTGCCACGAACTGGGGCACTGGCGTTCCGAACAGCACCACCAACGGCTGTATTATCAACGGCACGACGGGGACTCCCGCGGTCGCGAATCTCGCCGCCAACTCAGTGGCCAGCGTTCTGAACCTGCAGGTCGGCACCAGCACCAACGCGAACGACACGTTGAACATTGGGAACAACAGCCAAATCTCGGTGTACGGGACACAGATCATCAACAACGGCGCAATCAACTTGAACGCCACCGGCAACAACAGCTACATCATGCTCAATAACAGTGTGACCTTGTCGGGCACCGGGACTATCACGATGACCGCCCCCACCGCCGGCGGCACCAATTTCATCGAACAAGCGGCTTCCGGTCTAACGCTGACGAACCAAAGCACCATCCAGGGAGCGGGAACCATCGGCAATGGCGGGTTGATCCTGGCCAATAGCGGGATCGTCGATGGCAACGTCAGCGGCAGCACCAACGCGCTCATCCTGAATAGCTCAGGTGGCATCACCAATACCGGCACACTGGAGGCCACCGGCGGCGGCACTCTGAACATGCAATCCGTCACCACCAACACCGGCGGAAATATCACCGCCAGCGGCGCGGGCAGCGTGGTGAACTTCAGTTCCACGGTCACCGGTGGCACGCTAAATAGTTCTAGCGGCGGGATACTGCAAACTGGCGCCAATAACACCGCCCAATTGAGTGGAGTTACTATCTCCACCGGCAGTACGTACACCACCGGCAATAACACCGACCTCATAATTTACGGGACCATCACTAACAACGGCAACATAAGCATAGCCACGGGTGCGAACACCGCCGATATGGAGCTGGGCGCCAATACGAAATTGACCGGTGGCGGCACAGTGACCTTGTCCCAGGGAACCGGAAACGCCATCATCGAGCAAGCTAGCGCCGGCTTTACTCTCGAAAACTTCAACAACACCATCCAGGGAGCGGGAACCATCGGCAACGGCGGAGGGTTGACGGTGCAAAATGACGCTGCTGGAACGATCGTCGCCAACACCAACGGTCAGACGCTAACCCTGAACCCAACGTCCACCGTTACCAACCTGGGCCTGCTGGAAGCCACCAACGGCGGGACGCTGGCTATCTCAGGAACCACCATCACCAACGCCAACGCCAATATCACAGCCAACGGCGGCACGGTTACCTTTGCTAGCTCGGTCATCAATCAAGGAACGCTGAACAGCCTCAATGGGGGAGTGCTCGAAACCGGCCTAAACGGGACCTCAACGTTGAATGGAGTCACGATTTCCACCGGAAGCACCTACACCACGGGCAACAACACTAACCTCTTCGTCTCCGGGACCATCACCAACAACGGCAACATAAACGTAGCAACCGGCGCCAACGATGCTGTCTTAGGCCTGAACGCCAATACAACCTTGACCGGCGGCGGCACCGTGACGTTGTCCCAGGGCACCGGCGCCGCCATCATCCAGCAACAAAGTGCCGGCCTTACGCTCGAGAACGTCAACAACACCATCCAGGGAGCGGGAACCATCGGCAACAGCGCATTGACCGTGCAGAATGACGCTAGTGGAAAGATCATCGCCAACACCAACGGTCAGACGCTAACCCTGAACCCTTCGTCCGACGTTACCAACCTGGGCCTGCTGGAAGCCACGAACGGTGGAAACCTGCAAATCTCAACCACAGTGGCCAACGCGGGCGGCAATATCACGGCCAACGGCGGCACAGTGACGTTCCAGAGCTCGATCATCAATGGTGGAACGCTGAACAGCAGCAATGGCGGAGCGCTCCAAACCGCCGTAAACGGGACCTCCACGTTGAACGGGGGTACGAATGGAATTACGCTTTCCTCCGGAAGCACTTATTCGTCCGGCAACAACACTGACCTCTTCGTCTCCGGGGACATCATCAATAAAGGCAACATAGAGTTAACCTCCGTCGCGAACGGCACCACCCTGGGCCTGACCGCGAATGCAACCCTGACTGGCGGAGGCACCATAACGATGAATCAGACCGGCGCAGGCGGCGTCGTTATCCAGGAGCAGTCCGCCGGCTTGACCTTAACCAACAACAACAACACTATTCAGGGAGGGGGAACGCTCGGAAACGGCTCCCTGACCTTTATAAACCAGGCTGCGGGCACTGTAAACGCCAACGTGTCCGGCCAGACGTTGACCATGAACGGCCCGGTCACCAACCAAGGTCTTCTCGAAGCCACCGCTGGTGGCACCCTGGAAATTTCAAGCACTACGGTCAACAACTCCGGAGGGAATATTACCGGCAGTGGCGGCGGCGTCGTAGCGCTGAATTCTGCCACCATCCAAGGCGGCACGCTCAACGGTTCACTTCAAACCCTGCTCAATGGCACCGGTACGCTGGACGGAACCACCCAGGGAGCCATCACAATTTCCAGCGGAAGCACCTACATGGTTCCGAACAATAGCGACCTCTTTGTCCAGGGAATGATTACGAATCATGGGACTATCGAGCTCGCGGCGACCGCGAATAGTACCATCATGGGGCTCAACGCAAACACGACGCTCAATGGCGGCGGAACAATCAGCATGTCCGCCACCTCCAACGGCAACTCTTTCATCCAGCAGCAGTCCTCTGGTCTGACTTTGACCAACGTGGACAACCTGATCGAGGGCGCCGGTTACATCGGCAATAGCGGCTTGACGTTCGTGAACCAGTCAGGCGGCACCGTCAACGCCAACATATCCGGCCAGACGCTGCACCTGAACGGAGGGGGCGGCACCACCAACACGGGCCTGCTTGAAGCCACCAACGGCGGCATCCTCCAATTGGATAGTACGACGGTCAATAACGCCAACGGAAACATTACCGGCAATGGCGGCACCGTAGTGCTGAATTCTGCCACCATCCAAGGCGGCACGCTTAACGGGACGCTGCAAACCATCGCCAATGGCACCGGTACGTTGGACGGAACCACCAACGGCGCCATCACCCTTTCTGCCGGCGCCACCTATACCAATGGCAACAACGAAACGTTGAACGTCCAAGGGACCATCAACAACAACGGCAACATCAATGTCACGGCAGGCGCCAGCAATTCCGTTATGGTGCTGACGAACAACCTGACCCTGAACGGTTCTGGCACGCTCACCATGTCTACAACCGGCGGTGGCACGGCCGTCATCGAGCAAGGATCCGCCGGTTTGACCCTCACCAACAACAGCACCATCCAGGGCGCGGGCAACATCGGGGGCGGCGGCGGAATGATCACCGTCAACAACGGAACCATCGCTGCCAACGCCGGCGGCGGCCAGACGCTGCAAATCAACGAAAGCGGCGCTTTCGACAATCATCTTGGACTCGTCTCCGCCACCAACAACAGCACCTTCGTGATTAACGGTGGCTCCATCAACGCGAACACCTTTAACGCCGGAGTCCTTAACGGGAACTATCTGATTGACGGGACCAGCGGTGTATCTATCATGAAGTTCAGCCCGCTAGGAACCACCGGCGGAGAAATTACCACGCTGGGCAATGGCACCACCACCACCAGCCTTACCCTGAAAGGCACTGCCGCGACCACCCAGTTCGTGGACGGCAATAATCTCAATGCGTTGAACCTGAGCGCCGTGAGCGCCAACGCCACCCTGAACCTCCAGAGCGGATACGATATGATGACGACAGGTGCCCTGTCAAACGCCGGCACGGTGCACATCGGAGGGAGCAACTCCCAATTGGCGCTCGCGCCTGGTGCAGACTATACGCAAAGCGCCGGCCTCACCCAGGTCGATTCCGGCGGCCAACTCGCTGCCAAGAACGTGAACATCAACGGCGGTACTCTCCAGGGCACTGGCACCGTGACATCGGTGCTCGGCACGGTTACCATAGCCAACGGCGCAACATTGCTCCCCGGCACTCCTGGATCGCCCGGAACCATGACTATCACCGGGCCTCTCGCCATCAACAGCGGTGGCACCCTGGCCGAGACCATTAACGGGAGCTCAGCGGGCCAGTTCGGCCTCACCAATGTGAGCGGCGCGACTACGCTCGGTGCAACCAGCAACCTGAGTATTGCGCAGGCCGCCGGGTACGTACCGCCCGTTGGCACGGCCATCACCATTTTGAACGGCGGCGCAAGCTCCCCTGTGAACGGCTCGTTCGGCAATGCTGTCAACGGCGGGTTCGGTGCTTTCAACAGTAATACTGAGCAGTGGAACGCGGCCTACAACGTCGCTGGCGTCGGCAACGGTAACAACATCGTCCTCGTCTCCCAAGTGCAAGGTAACGGCGATGTCGTGGCCACCAGCACTGCTTCCGGAGCCTGGTCCCAGACCTCGCCTGCAACCAACTGGAGCTGCGCTCCTCTAACGGCATTCGCTTGCGTACCCAATAACGTGAAGATCGACACCGTGCCCATCAACTTCACCGCGAACATTGGGAACGCAAGCAACATCAGCCTGGGTGCGGCGGACGGCGCGATCACCGTTCACAACGTAGGCATTTTGAGCGGGGGCAACACTCTGACCGTGAATAGTGGCGGGTCGCTGACTGTAAGCGGTAACTTCACCAATGGCACCACTGGGACCTTGCAACTGAATGGCGGCGCTATTGCCGTTGGGACGCTTACCAACTACAGCGGCGGCGCGCTCTCCGGCGGCACCTGGAATATGTCTGGTGGAACCATCCAGGCCAACAACATCACGGTCGCCACCGGCATCAACACCATCGGGGTCGGCACCAACGTGACATTGAGTGGTGGCGGCACCACCTCCGGCTTCCTGGCCACAAACGGCACCACGGACGCACTCAAATCCCTGACCAGTAACCAGGGGAGTTTAACCGTAAATGGCGGGACCAACTTCACCACCACCGGCGGCGATCTGGCGAACAGCGGCACATTGGCAATCACCGGCACAGGCAGCACTCTGGCCGTAACCGGCAACTACAACCAGTCCACCTCGGGTGCGGTTACTCAAGTGGTGGATTCTGGCACGCTGACTGCGAACGCCGTAAACATCAGCAACGGAGAGCTCCAGGTCGAGGGCGGGACCGTGAATAACTCCGGCGTGGCCACCATCTCCGGCAGCGGCGTACTCAAGCCCGGCGGCACCCTATCTCCGGCTACGGCCACCTTTACCGGCGCGCTGGCCATCAATACTGGTGGCACCCTGGATGAGTTCATCCTCGGCTCAACCGCGGGGAATTTCAGCCTCACCAATGTCGGCGGCGCGCTCAACCTCGGCACCAGCACTTTGGATATCATCCAGTCCGCAACTTTCAACCCCGCCGCCACAACGGAACTCACCATCATGAATGTGACGGGCACCATCACCGGGCAGTTCACGTTGGAGAATGCAATTTTCAACAGCGGCACGGAACAATGGGTGGCCATCTACAACGCACATAGCATCGAACTGGAAGCCGAAAACATCACCAACGCATACACTGCGACATTTAGCGGTCCTTCGGCAAACTGGACCACCAACAATTCAGGTGTCACGCCCTGGGGCTGCTCGCCTTCGCTCAGCCCGTGCACACCCAACAACGTGAACGGCAACACCTTTACGGCGGTCATCAATTCCACCGGCCAAACCATGACCTTGAACGCCACCGACAGCCCGAACGCCATCACCGTCACCGCGGTCAACGTTGAGCACGGCACGCTGGATGTGGGCGGCACCGGAACCACCCTCACTACCACGGGCAACTTCACCAACGGCGATACCGTTAAGGTGGATGCCGGCGGCGCCATCGTGGCCGGAAGCCTCACCAACTATAGCGGCGGCACTCTCTCGGGCGGCACCTGGACCATGAATGGCGGCACCATCCAGGCCAACAACATTACCACCGGCATCACCACCATCGGGGCCGGCACCACCGTGACATTGAACGGCGGCGGCACCACCTCCGGCTTCCTGGCCAGCAACGGCACCACCGATGCTCTGAAAACCCTGAACAGCAACCAGGGGACCTTGAACATCACGGGCGGCACCAACTTCACCACTAACGGCGCGCTGAATAACTCCGGCACCCTCAGCGTCGGCGCCTCCAGCACTCTGAACGTCGGCGCCAGCGGAAGCGCCACCTACACCAACAGCAACTCAACCACAATTACCGGCACACTCAACGCGAATAACGTTTCCGACAGCGGCACCACCAATATCGAGGCCAACGGTAAACTGAGCGCCACCGGCACTTACACCGAGAGCGGCACGTTGACCATCTTCGGCAACGGCACGCTCGATGCCGGAACCTTCACCCAGACCGGCGGCACCACCGTAATCGAGGCAGGCGGAACCCTTGACGCAACCGACGCGGTGAATATCAACGGCGGCACCATGCAGGTGGATGGCGACCTGGACCCCACCGCTGTCGAAGTCACTAGCATCCTCGACGGAACCGGAACAGTCACCGGTAATGTCACCAACGACGGCACCGTTATCATGGGCGACAGCACCAGCGCTCCCGGCACCTTGAGCGTGACCGGCGACTACACCCAAAACAGCGACGGCACGCTGGATGAGGCCATCAGCGACACCACCAACGGCGAGCTCGCCGTTACCGGCAACGTAACGCTAGATGGGAAACTGGATATTAACCTCCTTGGCAACCCCGTACTTGTACCGGATGTCACCGAATTTGTGTTCATGACCTTCACTGGAACCGAGACCGGCACCTTTGCCCCCGCAAACATCATCGGAGCGGATGCCGGCGATTGGACCGTCATCTACAACGCCCATAGTCTGGAGCTTGAGTTCACTCCTCCATCCACTTCGACCGTCCCCGAGCCGCGCATGGTGGCGATAGAGATCGCTCTGCTGCTGGGCTTGGTCTTCGCATACCGCTTCACCAGAAGGAAGCAGAAGGCCCTGTAGTCCGGAAGTCCTATAGCTGGCTGGGCCTTCTGTTTGTTGCCACCCAAGGTACGGTGTGATATTTCTTTAGAGGGAGTAAAACAAAGGACCTAAAGATGAAGAATATCGCGCTTCTGGTAGTTGGCTTGATTGTGGGTGGCTTGGGTGGGTGGTTCGTGGCTTCCGGCCGCACCGCTGCGCCGCATTTCGACGTGCCGTTTCAGGCGGTGCTTCTCGATAGTGGCCAGGTCTACTTCGGAAAGATTACCGGTCTAGGCAGCCCCTTCCCGGTTCTCCACGAGGTTTACTATATTCAAAGCACCACCAACCCCGAAACCAAGCAGGTCAATAACGTCTTGATCCGCCGCGGAAATGAATGGCACGGGCCGGAATCTACCGTCCTCAATGCGCGTCATATCATCATGGTGGAACCCGTGGGCGCCAGCTCGAAAGTAGCTCAGCTCATCGCCGACCAGGAAAAGAAGAAATAAGCCGCGGTCCTGCGGCCTGCCGGCCAACCCGCGGAGAAATATGTCATGCGAACCGAGGGCGTCTTTTTCTTAGCCGGCTCCGTGGTTTTAACCGGCTGCCTGTTTTTCTCGGTCTCCTGCGGGCGCAGCCCCCAAGCCTACCTCGAAAAGGGAAACAATTTCTTCAGCGCCGGAAAATACAGCGAAGCTGCGTTGAACTATCGCAAGGCCGTGGGTAAAGATGCGCGGTTCGGCGAGGCTTACTACCGCCTGGGATTGACCGAGCTTAAGTTGAATAACTCCTCCGAAGCGTATAAAGCTCTGTCTTCGGCCGTGGATTTACTCCCACAACGCTCGGACGTCAAAATCAGCTTGGCTGACGTTCTTCTCCCCGCGTATATGGCTGACAAACGCCGGCCGCTCCGTTTCTACAACCAGCTCAAGAAGCTGTCCGATGATCTGCTGGTCCAGAACCCCCGCTCCTACGACGGGCTCAAAATCAAGGGAACTCTGGCCTGGTCTGACGGTCATTTGGAAGAGTCAGCCAGGCTCCTCGCTAAGGCCGATCAGGCTAAGCCAGCGCAGCCGGAATTGATCGCCGAATGGGCACAGGTGCTGTTTCTAGACGGCCAGGATTCGGAGGGCGAGCGCCTGGCCAACCAATTCATCCAGGCTCACCAGGACGCTGGGAAAATCTACGACGTCTTATATCAGCACTACCTATTGCAAAAACGTCCGGCCGACGCCGAGAAAATACTGCAGGCCAAGGTCCAAGGTAATCCCAGGGAGTCCGGCTACGTTATTCAACTCGCCAGCTTCTACGCGTCCACCGGAAAACGCGATCAAATGCTGGCTGCCTTGCAGCCTCTGGCCGACCCACGGAGGTTCCCCGACGGGCATCTCAAGATTGGCGACTTCTACGCCGCCCGCCAGGACTGGGCGGAAGCTTTTCGCGAGTACCAGGCCGGCGCCAACGCCAATCCCGGGCAGCGACTCATCTACTTAAAGCGCGTTGCCGACGTGTGGCTCCAACAGGGCAAGGGCGAGGAAGCCGCTGGAATCGTCCGCGAGATCCTCAAAGAACAACCGAATGACGAGGCCGCGCAGGCCGTCAACGCTTCCATTCAATTGAAAAGCGGCCGGCGCGATAAAATCGCCGTCGCCGTCAAGGCGCTCCAGGATTTGGTAGCCAAGTCTCCTGACAACGCGCTGTGGCGCTTCAACCTGGGACGCGCCCTTATGGTCTCTGGCGATCTCGACGGCGCTCGCGTCCAGTTTCTGGAAGCCCTCAAAAAACGCCCCGGGTTCCTGCCCCCGCGACTCGCGCTCGCCGAGGTTAGCCGCCTCAAGCGCGATTACTCGCAGACCCTCGCCTACGCCAATGAAATCCTGACCGTCAAGCCCGATTACATGCCCGCGCGGGTCCTGAAAGCCGTCGGGCTTATCGGATTGCACCGCTATTCGGAAGCGCGCTCAGAACTCGCCGATCTGGAACGGCAATCTCCCACGGATCGCCAGGTTCAATTCCAGCTTGCCGTGCTCGATGTTTCCCAAAAAAACTTCGCCGCCGCCGAAGCTCGCCTTCAGAAACTCAGCCTCCAAGCCAACCACGATTCCAGCATCCTGGCCGCTCTGGTGGACGTCTACCAGGATGAACATCGCCCTGACAAAGCTCTGGACCTGCTGAATTCCGAGTTGAAAAAATCCCCCGATTCAGCGCCACTGCATGCGCTGCTTGCCGACACCGCGTTGCACAACGGCAATTACGAACTGGCGCTTCAACAATATCAGTTCCTGGTCGCCAGGGGAGTGCACTCCGCCCATCTGCAGGAGCGCATCGGGACCGCTTACGAATTCAAAGGCAAACTCAATGAGGCCGTAGCCAGCTTCCAGGCCGCCAAAGACCTTGCTCCGCGCGATCCAGCAGTCCTGCTCGCTCTGGCGGATGCCCAGCGGCTGGCCGGGCGCAAAATGGAGGCCATCGCCAACTATCGCAGCCTTCTTGGGATAGATCCAGAGAATAGCAACGCCATGAACCACTTGGCCTATCTGCTGGTGTCCGACGACGCCACCGTGGAGGAAGCGCGGACACTGGTGGAGCGCGCCCTGAAAAAGATGCCTCACCAGCCCGACTTCGAAGATACGTTGGGTTTAGTTTATTTAAAGAAGGGCTTCAACGACGCCGCGGTGCAGCTGTTTAAGACCTTAGCGAATAAGTACCCTGTCAATGCGTTGTTCCGGTACCACTATGGTCTGGCTCTGTTCCAGACCGGGCAGAAAGACAGCGCCAGGACACAACTGGAGACGGCGCTGTCATTGAATTCGTCCGAAGACGTTCACAAAGGCATCGCCACAACTTTGGCCAAACTCCCATGAACGAGAGGAATGCCTCAGCTGGTCAAATATCGACTGGTTGGGATCAGTGAACGCAAAGTGGGGCGGACCTCTTGGTCCGCAGCCGACGCCCACGTCGGCTTGCTTCTGAAATAGCAGAGACCTCGCGGAGCGGGCACAGGGGGACCCGCGCGGGTGCGATGCGGGGGGTGCGATGCGCGGGTGCGATCCGACCAGAGAATCGTAGCCCCGCGCGTCAGCGAGGGGAAGTGTTCACAGCGTCTAAGTCGGACAGCCAGGCGAGGAACGTGGGGACTAATTCCTGATGTTCGAGAAAATGTTGAGCGGATGTTTGGCGGGCTTTGCCTACGCTGACCGTTATGCCGTGGGGCAAGGCCAGGAAGGCGTCTTCATCGGTGACGTCGTCGCCTATGTAGAGCGGAAGCGCGTCCTGTAGGCCGGAGGCTTGCTGTATCCAATGGACCGCCCTGCCTTTGTCCCAGCCGACGCGTGGCCGGATTTCGAGAACTTTTCTTCCTTGGGTGATGTGGAACGGATTATCCTCAAAAACGACGGCGTCCTCAACAGCCTGCCGGATTTCGGGGAGATCGCCGGCGGGCGCGCGGCGGAAATGGACGCTGGCGGATAGGATTTTGTTCTCCACTTCCACACCGGGGATGTCGGTCAGGCGGACGCGCAGATGCCGCGAGAGCTCACCCAGCGCTTTCAGGCGCTCCGCGGCTGTGGGTTCGATAAACTCGAGGCCGGGACCGCTGATCTCCAGGCCGTGATTGCCGGCGTAGATCAAATCTTCGAGACCGACGCGGAGGCGCAGATCGGCAAGCGCCCGGCCGCTGATGATGGCCAAGGTAAATCTGGGGTTGGAGGCTAACCGAGCCAGCGCCTGGCGCGTGCCGGAGGGCAAGAGCGCGGAGCTGGGATATTCCACAATGGGCGCGAGCGTCCCGTCGAAATCCAGGAACAGGAGGATTTTGGGTGCAGCCCGCAGCAGAAGCGCTAGTTCGGGAAGATGCTCCAAAAGGGGCTGCATGGATTTTACGCGGGTTGACATTTGACTCCTTGGGGCCGCTCGGCTGGTGAGGGCTCAACTCGAATTTCCGAGACCGCTCCGATCAAGTTGGCGGCCCAGCGATAAATGTTGTGTTGGCGGACCACGCGCCGCATCCGCCGCATGCGCTCCCGGCGCTGGCGGGAATCCATGTCGAGCGCGTAATGAATGGCTTCGGCAAGCTGCTCAGTGTCGTAGGGATTCACAATGAGCGCATCCTGCAACTCGCGGCTGGCGCCGGTGAACAGGCTGAGGATCAATGCGCCGCCTTCGTCATCGCGCGTGGCGACATATTCCTTGGCCACCAGGTTCATGCCGTCGTGCAGCGAGGTAACCAGGCACAAATCCGCAACACGATAGAAAGGTTCAATCTCATGGTGGTTGTGGTGGCGCTTCAGGAAAACGATGGGTTTCCAGTGCTTGGATTCAAAACGCCGGTTGATGCGATCGGCTTCACCTTCCACCTCGCGGATCAGATCCTGATAGCGGCCGATGTGGGTACGGCTGGGTGCACCCACCTGGACGAAGGTAAAGCGGCCGACGTAAGAAGGATAGCGATCGAGAAAACGCTCGACGCCGCGGAAGCGCTCGGGGATGCCTTTGGTGTAATCCAGGCGATCTACGCCGATTCCGAGGTAATCCGCCTGGATCCCCAATTGTCGCTGGATGCGGTAGCGTTCCTGGCGCAGCACTTCGGATGCTCCGGAGCCGTTGGAGTGGAAGGCCGGCGGCTCCTTGAAATCGACGCTGATGGGAAACGGCCGCACGATGGTATCGTGGCCGCCGCGGCTGACCGCGAAACGCTCCCACTCGATGCGCGACTCAAGAGTGCGATCGATGGTCTCAAGAAAATTATTGCAGTGCGATTGGATATGGAAGCCGATGAGGTCCGCGCCCAGCAGGCCTTCCAATAATTCGCGCTGCCAGGGGCAGATTCCGAATGCTTCCGGATTGGGCCAGGGAATGTGCCAGAAAATGGCTACTCGAACATCGGGGCGTTGTTCCTTGATGAGCTTGGGCAGGAGGCCGAAGTGATAATCCTGCACCAGTACGATGGGGTGATCTTCGCCTTCTACTTCTTCGAGCACGGCGCGGGCGAACTTGGCGTTGACTTCCTGATAGGCCTCCCAATCCTCGACGCGAAAAACGGGGCGCGTGTGCGCGATGTGGCATAGCGGCCAGATGCCTTCATTGGCAAAGCCATAGTAGTATCTTTCTTCTTCTTCGCGGGTGAGCCAGACGCGGCGGAGGGTGTACTGGGGCTCCTCGGGAGGGACGCGGAGGCGATCGTGTTCATCCACGGTTTCGTGATCCGCTTCGCCGGCGCCATGGGCGATCCAGGTGCCATCGCAGGCGCGCAGAATGGGTTCCATGGCTGTGACCAGACCGCTGGCGGGTACAACGGTCTCGAGCTGGCCGCCGCGAAAGACGTGCTCATAAGGCTCGCGGTTGGAAACCACGAACAAGCGGCTTTCTTCGAGGGTAGCCTGCTGGTAGACGCGCAAACGCTCGGCGGTCCAGAGCGAGTTGGCGGTTTCCCGCAGCCGGGCTTCTTCCTCGGCCGAAGCACGAGCCAATTTGAGGCTGTCGGCCAGATGCGTTACTTCAAGAGTAAGGGGCTTAAAGACGTCGCCGGCGGGAAGTTCCGGATGCGGCTCCGTGCTTCCGGCGCGCAGGTCGTGCAACCACTGCGCCAGACGTTTGACTGGCCGTTCCATGGTCCAACGGACAATAAGTAAAGTAATGGTTGAGATCAATAGCATCTGCACCAGGACGTTTTTGAAGGTGTCCCGCCAGATCTTACTGTTCTGGGTATCGATGTAAGAAGCGTCGTGAAAGACGGCCAGCGCCCAGGTGGTAGAGTCCCCGATATGGAGCGGCACGGCGAAAAGGTGCATTTTGCTCTGGCCAGCCTTGAAAAATTCGCCCCAACCATTACCTTGGAACACTGTTTTATTCAGAGCAGGCAGCTCGGATCCCAGGCGCGCGGAAAGAGTGGAGGTTTTGAAAACAGGATGGCCCTGGGGGTCGTAAATTGCGACGCCTTCCATGCGCTCGCGATGGCCGAAGCGCTCCACCAGACGCTGCAGGTTGCCATTCGCGCCTTTCGCAACCAGCGGCTGCACGGTTTCCTGGAGGCTTTCAGCCATTAGCTGTGCGCGTTTTTCCAGATCGTTGCGGCGGGCGCGGCGGTCCGCCTGGACCTGATAGAGAGCAAACAGAACGGACACAATGGTAACGGCAAAGATGAGGGAAAGGATCAAGCGAAAGCTAAGGCGCATGTAGAGATCCTCCTTTTAAACACACGAAAATTCCGTTACGGAAAGTTAATGAGCAATGGACGGGCCATACAGGGAGATAGAGGAGAGCCTGAATTTAAAGGACTTATTGGAGATAGCGTGAGCTTCGCTCGGCTGCAATGGCGAAATATTTACCGGCGCGTCGAAGAGGTCGGCAGGAGTTCCGTGGACTTGCGGCACGTCAAATGGAATGAAAACTTCGTGCATGGTGGGGCGGACCCTCTGGTCGCATCGCAAAAAACCCCCGTATCGCACCCTCTATCGCACCCTCTATCGCACACCCGTATCGCACCCCCGCATCGCACCCGCGTATCGCACCCCCGCATCGTAGCCCCGCGCGTAAGCAAGGGAACTCAAGTTTCCACCCCATCTGCCGAAGAGTAGAGTGATGACGTGGACTGTCCTCTTCGCATTACTGCTCGCAACAGTCTGCTCCGCCTCCCAACACGAACGCGTCGTTGAAAGTGTCCTGCCCGCCCTCGCCTACGGCCCTTCCTGCTGGTCCAGCCTCGATCTCCACAACCTCGGCGATCGTGCCGTCATCGTCGAAGTGGAGGCCCATCGCGCCAGCGGAGCCCTGGTTCCCTTGGTGGGTCACTCCGGCGTCGTTTTCAGCCTCAACCCCGGCGAACGCGTCAGCCCCCGCTTGGAAATCCAGGAAGAAACCGGCGATGCGTGGGTAAAGGTGCGGGAGCAGGTCCCTTCTGAGCGGCTCTGGCCGGTGGTGGCCGTCTCGGGGACAAGCGAATGCGCCATCGACAACCAGTTGCGCACCACGGCCCGGGAAGTTGCCTACCCCACTCGCAACCCATGGTTTTCCGACGATGTGTCCCAGATTCCCGGCAACACCATCGCCCTGGTAAATACATCGGAGCGTGCGGCCAAAACGTCGCTCTGCTATTCAGCCGGAAATCTCTATTCGGTGCCCGGCAAAATACTCGCACCCATTTGTTCCGAGTTTTTCGAAGTCCAGGTCCCACCCTTCGGCGCCCGCCAGTTCCCGGTGGTCCGCGACGGCAATTCCCACTTCTCCCTGAAGACGGACGGCAGCGCCATCGTGCTCCAAATGCTGCGCCCCCTGGCTACAGGCATCAAACTCTACTCCGTAGACTCCACCATCAAGTTTCAGCAGTAATGGCCGAACGCCGGTGATTACATCGCTCAACGCAATCACGGTACGCAACCCCGCTACGTCGCTCAATACATCACCGTACATAACCGAGCCGCGACCGCAACGGAGCGCCACCGCTCTGCGCTCGTGGTATCGCTTCCTTCCGGTCGCGGCTCCGTTTTCTTTTATCTAGACTCTAAAGAGGATGACGGCTGAGCCGGCCAGAACCGCAGGATTGCCACCGTGGGCCTTCATGTGGCTCTTAGCTTTCAGTATTTATGCCTGCCTGAAATGGCTAACCTTGTTGCGCGCCAGATCCATTCCTCACCCTGCTTGGCGCTCCATCGCGTACCTACTGGCTTGGCCCGGGATGGACGCGGCAGCTTTCCTCGACGGGCGGCCGCCCGCTGCGGCGCCCTCGCCGCGAAAGTGGACCTGGGCCATCTTCGAGACCGCCTTGGGAGCGGCTCTGCTCTGGATCATTGCCCGTACAGTTCCTGATCGAGCGCCCCTCCTGCGCGGTTGGATAGGAATGCTGGGCTTGATCCTGCTGCTCCACTTCGGCGGCTTTCAGTTGCTGAGCCTTTTCTGGCGGACTGTTGGCGTCGATGCCGCCCCCATCATGTCCGCGCCGCTCCGCTCCACGTCGCTCAGCGAGTTCTGGGGCCGGCGCTGGAACCTGGGATTCTCCCAGCTTGCGCACACTCTGATCTTTCGGCCGCTGCACCGCGTCTGGGGCGCGAACGCAACCGGATTCTTCGTATTTGTCGTCTCCGGATTGATCCACGACGCCGTCATCTCAATTCCCGCGCGCGGCGGTTACGGTCTGCCCACCATGTACTTTCTATCCAGGGAGCCGGCGTTTTCATGGAGCGATCGCGCCTCGGCAAGCAGCTAGGTTTACGCCACAATATACGCGGCTGGATCTTTACCGCCGCCTTTACGGCCGGACCTGCGTTTTGGCTCTTTCACCCTCCCTTCATCCGGCATGTGATACTTCCGTTTATGCAGGCAATTCGCGCCCTGTGACCGTCTCACCCACAGAACGATTCTTCGACTATGCTCTCTGGCTCGCCGCGGCGGGGCATTTCCTTATTTTGGTCGCGAGTTTTCAAGTGCCGCACCGCTTAGGTTGGAAGAAAGATCTGCAATCCCTTACGCCGTTCAACCGAAAATTATTGTGGGTGCAAAGCGCGTTCACCGTCTTGACTATCACCGCATTTGGCGTGCTCACCCTGGCGCTCCATGCAGAACTATTGCGTGGTGACCGTGCCGCATTGGGTCTGGCCTGCTTCATTGGCCTCTATTGGACCGCACGCGTTCTGGTGGACGCTTTCTATTTCTCGCACACGGACTGGCCCCAAGGACGCACCTTCGTAGCCGGCCATATCCTGCTCACATCGCTGTTCTCAACGTTGGCCGCGATTTATCTCGGATTGGCAACCTGGCACCTTCTGCAATAACCGAACCGCGTCCCCGTGGCGCGGACTCTCAGTCTGCAGCACCGAGACTCGTCTCGGCGTCGGCGCATGGCGGGTCGAGATGGTTCTCGACGCAGCACGCAACTGCGCGCGCCACGAGGCGAATGCCGCTCTCGTTCCACGCTCGTGGGAGCGCTTCCTTCCCGTCGCGGCTCAGCTTTTCCACTAGGGGTAAGCCCCCTTTTTGCTTGTTGTAGACTTGCATCGTGCAAAACCCAGGCGGTAAGGTGGGACGGTAGCATGGCCACCCAGCCCAGCGACGATGAGCGCCCTGCATCACCTCCGGAGACGTTGGAACCTGAGCCTTCCGAGCATCCGGAAATCGCCCATGTCCTTTTTATGGACGTCGTCGCATTCACTACCTTGCCCATGGAGGAACAGCGCGAAGTCCTCCGGCAACTGCAACAAATTGTCAGCCGCACACCGAAGTTTCGCTTAGCCGAGCGAGATAAGCGGCTGATTCGTCTGCCCACCGGGGATGGGATGGCTTTGGCATTCTTCGGAGACCCGGTCTCCGCGGTGGAGTGCGCGCTCGAAATATCCGCCGAACTGGCCAGTGTTCCGAACCTCAAGCTGCGCATGGGCGTGAATAGCGGCCTGGTGTTCCGGCATCTGGACATCAACGCGAACCTCAATGTTCAGGGCGGCGGCATCAACGAGGCCCAACGCATCACCGACGCGGGCGATGCCGGTCACATTCTGGTGTCCAAAGGGACAGCCGAGCTGCTCATGCATCTCCAGCGCTGGAGGCCTCATCTTCACGACCTTGGCCAGCACGCCGTCAAGCACGGCCAGCAGCTCCACTTTTATAACCTTTATACCGGCGAACTGGGAAACCCCGCGCCACCGTCAAAGTTTGTCGCCGAACGCACTCGCCGGACCAGAACCAGAACCGCGCGCATGGTAGTGGCCGTTGTAGTTCTGGCAGCCTTCGCAGCAGGTGGATTTGTGCTTTATCGCCAGCAGTCTCAAATCGAGCGAAAGCAGCACGTCGCTGTAATGGGTTTCCGCAATAACACCTCCAACAAGGACGTAGACTGGGTGGCCGGAGATCTGGCTGACGGATTAAGAACTCAGCTCGGCGACACTGACAAACTTCGCGTAACATCCGCGCAGGAGTGCGCCACGCTGTGGAAGAACCTCGGTTTGTCGCGCTTGGAGAGCTTTAGCAAAAGCACCCTGAGCCAACTCAAACAGTCCGGCGCGGATTTTGTTGTAGTGGGCTCATACCGTGACTTGGGAAAGAGCGGCGGCAACAAAATCCATGTCAGTGTCGAGCTGCAAGACGCCGGAGAAGGCGAGACGGTTCTCGCCATCAATGAGGAAGGCACCGAGGCTGAGCTGGACAGCCTGGTAGCTCGCGCCGCGGCGCGGCTCAGGATTAAGTTGGGCCTGGGAGAAATCTCTCCGCGAAAAAACCGCCAGATAGAAATGGCGCAAGCTCCGCCCGGTATCCGGGAGGTCTACTATCTGGGCCTGAGGAAGCTCCAGGAAGACTATAAGCCGGAAGAGGCGCGCAGTTACCTGGAACGGGCAGTGAAGCTGGAACCCGCCTTTCCGCTTGGCCATTATGCACTGGCCGAAGCGTGGTCGGAGCTGGGCTATGACCTGAACGCCACCGACGAGGCTAAGCAGGCCGTCGACCTCTCCAAGGGGCTTTCATTCGAAGACCAGCAATCCATCAAGGGCCGCTACTACAGCATGGCAACCAAGTGGAAAGATGCCACCGAAGCGTATGAGCAGCTCTATCACTTTGATCCGGGCAACTTGGAATATGGCCTCCAGCTGGTCAAGGCGCAATGGTCGGCAGGGCAGGGAAACGACGCTTTGGCTACGTTGGATAATTTGCGGAAGCTCCCCAAGCCGGAAGGTGACGATCCCCGCATTGATTTAACCGAGGCCGAGATCTTGAAGGCGCACGGCGATATGGCGGGCGCATTGAAGTCGGCCGAATTGGCTGCCGCAAAAGCGAAGAACTCCGGCGCGCGGTTACTGCGGGCCCGCGCACTTCACTGGACCTGTGCGACATTGCGAACCATGGGTGAACCGGACAAAGCCAAATCGGCGTGCGAAGAATCCCGGACCATCTCCCGCGATCTCGATGACAAGCTGGGTATCGCGCGCGCGGCCACGGGCCTCGGAAATATCCAGTACGACCGTAGCGACCTTGAAGGCGCCAAACGCCTGTATGGAGAAGCGCTGGATAACGTCAAAATAATCGGCGCTAAGAAAGACATCTCCGGCGCCGTCCATAACCTCGGGATGGTATTCGAGGACCAGGGAAACCTCGAAGAGGCCAAAAAACGTTACCAGGAAGCCCTAAGCATCCAACAGGAAATCGGCGACCGTGCGGAAAGCGCCAAAACACTAACCGATCTGGGAGATCTTCTGCGCAAGCTCGGCGATTTGGAGCAAGCACAACATACTTTGGAAGAAGCCTCCGATGCGGCTCTCTTAACCGGTAGCCAACGTACCGAGGCCAATGCGTTGACCAGTCTCGCCGGCGTCTTGTTAGACCGCGGAAAACTAAACGAGGCCAGGCAAAGGTATGAGCGCGCCATCCCGCTGCAACGCCAGCACGGAACGAAAATCAATTTGGGATACGCCCTGGATGGACTCGGCGATGTCCTGGTGTCGAGCGGCGACCTTCCAGCCGCGGAGCAACGCTACCAGGAGGCCATATCCGTTCAGGATGGAACAGATGCTGCCTTCAGCCGCACCGGCCTCGCCGCGATACTGATCGAGAAGGGCCAAGCGTCTCAAGCCGAAGCGTCCCTCCGCCCCGCCATCCAGGAATTTCGCTCGAAAAAAGATGCTGACGACGAGCTGCTGGCATCCACCGTACTGATACGCGCCTTGTTGGAGCAAAAGAAATTTCCCGAAGCGCAGCAGGAGCTTGCTCCTCTGAACCAATTGGCCGCCGCCACTTCTCAGCGAAGCCTGCGTTATGGCGCTCTCATCGTTTCTGGACGTCTGCGCTGCGCGCTGGACCGCTCCGCTGTCGCAGAGGCGCTCAGTTCGCTACAGAAAGTGGCCCAGGAGGCGAAGAAAGCCGGAATGCCAGGCCCTGAACTGGAGGCTCGCCTCGCCATCGGCGAGATTGAAACCGCGCACGGACACGTTGCTCGTGGCCGCAGTGACCTGAGCGCCGTTCAGAAAGAGGCAACCGCGGACGGCTTCATCGCCATCGCAACCAGGGCTGGCAACGCCCTAAACGGAAAAGGAAGTCCGGCTTAACTTGCTCTGTTCGCCGAGACCGCGCGCCTGTAGAGGCCCGCTCCCAATAAAATTGCAAAAGTCAGGAAAGCGTAGAAGCGAGGCTCCGGGGTTGGAGTAGTCGAGGGGCCGGCTGAGATGGCCGTGACCAATGGCGCGGAGCAGGTGGCTGCCGAATCGCAGTCGAATGCAACGGTCACGTTGCCAGTCTGATCGCCCGTGAATCCAGTGAAGGTGAAAGTTTCCGAACCTGGCGTCAGCGATCCGTTCACGTCGAAAGGAAGCGTGGCCGGCGTATTTGGATCGCACGGCACGGGATCGCCTGTCGAGGTGTTCGAGCTGCAGCCTTCGATCAGGGCGAAATCGTCAAATCCCGATGCAAGATCGCCAATCGTAAACGAATTCACGCTGAACCCAGTGGTTTGGTTCGAAGGCGAATCGACCGTAAAGTTAAATAGAAACTGCCCGGTGCCGGTTCCGACAAAACACGTGGAAGTCACTCCGTCCTGGACGAAAGTCGCAGGGGAGGAACATTCCGAGTTCTGTGGTCCGCCCATCGTGTTTCCATAATCCGACGCGTTCTTCGGAGGCACTTTTCCCCCCGCCCAAGCGTTGGTAAGGCAGAAAGACCCAACTAGGAGGGCTGCACCTAACCGTAGGAATTGATTGAATGACATAGGAGATCATTATTAATCTTCCCTAACAAATTGTCAACTTGAATTGTACGTTACCGTACTATGAGTACCGCAGAACGAATCGCCCACGTAAACCGAACCGAGACCGCGAGGGAGCGCGACCATGGGCCTGCTGGCCCACCAAAGTGTCATGAAGACGCCCGTGGCGCGGACTCTCAGTCTGCAGCGCCGAGACTCTTCTCGGCGTCGGGCCGGACGTCGACACGAATGTCGATGCTGCACGCAAGAGTGCGGGCGCCACAAGGCGTCTTCAACGGAACGATACCACGAGCCCGCGTAACCTTGTGACCCTTCAGCCTGTATTAACCGTAGCCATGTTTGCCAATCCCGCCACGCTGCTCCTCTGCACCGCCTTAGCACTGAACGCGCAGGAGGCACCCTCCGCACACTCAGAAGCCGCCGAATTCCAGAAACTGGAGCCTGCACTGAAGTTCCTGCGCTCCCGCAACGCGCGCGACTATACTGTTATCGCTCCCAACGGAATCGACGAAGCGGAGTACGTCAAGATCGGCGGCCTCGATCAATGGATCACCATTCGCGGCGAAGACCGCAAAAACCCGGTGCTGCTGCTCTTACATGGCGGACCCGGCGATGCCACCAATCCCTGGGGTTACGCCGGCTTTCGAAATTGGCTGAAGTATTTCACCGTCGTCCAATGGGATCAACGGGGCGCCGGAAGAACCTTGGGACGAAATGGAGCAGCATCCGCCTCTACCATTAGCATCCAGCGCATGGCTCAGGACGGCGTCGAGCTTGCGGAACTGCTGTCGAAAAAGTTGCAGAAGTACAAAATAGTCCTGGTCGGACATTCCTGGGGCTCCATCCTGGGCGTTTTCATAGTCAAGTCGAGGCCCGAACTTTTCTATGCATTCGTGGGTACCGGCCAGGTTGCCGATCCTGCACAAAACTACGCCGTCGCCTACGCGGCCCTGCTTGAGAGAGCGTCCCGCGAAGGCAATTCCCGGGCTCTTCAGGAACTCAAGGAAGTTGGGACTCCTCCTTATAAGGATGGCAAAGGATACGCGGTCCAAAGGAAATGGGCGAACCTGTTTGAAGGAGCGGACGCCTTCATTGCATCTATGATGGGCTTCGCGCTAACCGCGCCCGGCTACACGCTGACCGACATCAATGACTGGCTTGAAGGACAAAACTTGAGCGCTGAGCACTTGGTCCCGCAGACCTCCACGCTTGATCCAAAGCTTCTCGGCGGTGAATTCGCCGTACCCGTGTTCGTGATCCAGGGCGCCGAGGATTTCACCACGCCCACCAGCCTGGCCAGGACCTACCTGAATTCGCTGCACGCCCCTCAGAAAGCTTTCGCCACCATTGACAGCGCCGGTCATTTCGCGGTGTTCATGAAACAGGACGAGTTTCTCAGAGAACTCAAGGCGCGAGTGCTCCCGTTAATCCGCTAGGTCTCTGGCCGCCGTCCCCTTGCTTACGCGCGGGGCTACAATTCGCAGTCGCCCCCGCATGCCGGTGGTGGAGGATCCATGGTAGCCCCGCGCGTAAGAAAGGGACCAAATAAAGCCATGCAAGTGGGGCAGGCGCTTCCGCCTGCCAACAAGTTTTCTGGAGTCCCAATGGTAAAATCGTTCGCTCCTCAATGCCCCTGACCATGCCGGCCGACCACACCGGCGTGATCGAGATTCGCGGCATCCTGCCAACCCCCGACGGCCGCGCCTACGCCTATAGCGACGTAGCCGAAGGTCTGAAATAGCCCTTCAAAGAAGATAAACGAGAAACGGATAGAACACCAGCGAGTGCATCCAAAACCCAGCTTCCGTCATCAGAGGTATATGGAATTTCGACAACTTGGAAAGAGTGGACTGCAGGTTCCGGTTCTATGCTTTGGCACTGCTACCTTCGGTGGCGGAAACGAATTTTTCCGCGCCTGGGGCGAAACCGATGTCGCGGAAGCAACCCGCCTCATCGATATCTGTCTGGAAGCCGGAGTCAATTTTTTTGATACCGCCGACGTGTACTCCGCCGGGCTATCCGAAGAGATCCTGGGCCAGGCCATCCAACACGTTCCCAGAGAAACGCTGCTCATTTCCACCAAAGCCACGTTCGCCTTCGGAACCGGCCCCAACAACGTTGGTTCATCCCGGGAGCATCTGACTCGTCAAATCGAGGGAAGCTTGAAGCGGCTTAAGACCGATTACATCGACGTCTATCATATGCACGGCTTCGACGGGCTCACTCCGGTGGAAGAGACGCTTTCCGCACTGGACAACGCGGTCCGTCAAGGAAAGCTGCGTTATATCGCCGCCTCGAATTTCTCGGGCTGGCATATTCAGAAATCCCTGGCGGTGAGTGAGCGCTATGGATGGGTGCGCTACGCCGGTCATCAAGTCTACTATTCTCTTGTCGGCCGGGATTACGAGTGGGAGCTGATGCCGCAAGCCTACGCCGAAGGCATAGGCGCTTTAGTGTGGAGTCCGCTGGGTTGGGGCCGCCTCACGGGTAAGGTCCGCCGCGGCCACCCTCTGCCTGAGAAAAGCCGGTTGCACAAGACTGGTGACCTCGGCCCCCGTGTGCCGGATGAATACCTTTTCCGGGTGGTGGATGCGCTCGAGACGGTTTCCGCCGAAACCGGCCGCAGCGTCCCGCAGGTTGCTTTGAACTGGCTGCTCCGCAAACCAACGGTCTCCACCGTGATCATCGGCGCGCGCCACGAACAGCAACTGCGCGACAACCTGGCTGCGGCCAGCTTCGCACTAACTCCTGAACAGGTGGCCAAGTTGGATGAGGCAAGTAAACCACAGGTTCCTTATCCTTACTGGCACCAGCGGCAATTCCAGAATCGCAACCCGCTGCCACCTGCGTACCGTCCGTGACTAATCTTTTTCGAGCATCACTTCGGTCGACTTAATTACCACCTTTACTTTGTCACCCTTCTTGAGCCCCAGTTGTTCCGCGCTGCGGCGAGTGATGACACTTTCGATTTGGCTCTTCCCGACGCGGACCACAACGTGAGCCATAATGTCACCCAAAGTGACTTCCACTATTTTTCCTTCCAATTGGTTTCTAGCTGAGATAGGCATATGAACTAAGGATGGCACGGACAGCCCCAGCCCCTAGCCCCGTTCCTCCGGTTCAACCAGCAACGTTGCCAGCAGCTCCCGCGCTTCCGCCTCCCGGTTGCGCGGAACTTGCAGCCGGATCCACTTACGCAGAAACCCGTCAACGTCCTGAACTAGCGTCGCGATTTGTCCCAAAGCGAAGAAGGGAATTTGAGCGTCCTCCAGCAGCCCCGTCGCCATGGCCAATTGAACCCGATCGTTGGTCTCGAACACCACAACCAAATCGAGATCCGGATCGAAGTGATCCGTTGAAGACATCGCATCCTCCAGCCCAAGTGTACCGCTCACCCCGCCGGGCGGGACAGAACTGCCAATCAGCCCCCAGTCCCGAGCCCCAAGCCCCACAAACGCCAGTAACCAAACTGATACATCAATGCGCTAAATTGGTTCCACAATGCAGAGCTTCGACTTAATCGTCATCGGCTCGGTCCGGCCGGTCAGCGCGCCGCCCTCCAAGGCTCGAAGATGGGCAAGCATGTCGGCCTAATCGAGCGTCGCGAAGTCATCGGAGGGGTGTGCATCAACAGCGGCACCATCCCCAGCAAAACCATTCGCGAAGCCGTCTTGCACCTCTCCGGCTACTATTACCAGAACGTTTACGGCGTCAACTATCGCGTCAAGGAAAAGATCACCATGGCGGACCTGGCTTTCCGTGTCCAACATGTGATCAAAACCGAAGTGGACGTTATCCAGGGGCAGTTGTCGCGCAACAACGTGGAATTGATCACCGGCGTGGCCACTTTTCTTGACCCGAACACCGTCCGCGTGGACAGCGTGCGCGGCCAGCAAACTTACACCGCCGAAGCGTTCATCATTGCCACCGGAACCAAGCCCGCGGCCTCCAGCAAGATCGCCATAAACGGGCGCAATATCATCGACAGCGATCAGATCCTGTCCATGCCCGAAATTCCAAAAACATTGATCGTGGTCGGCGGCGGCGTCATTGGCGTAGAATACACCTGCATGTTCGCCACCCTCGGAGTGCGCGTTATCTTAATCGAAAAGCGCCCGCGCCTGCTGGAATTCGCCGACTCCGAAATGGTGGAGGCGCTCTCCTACAATCTCCGCGATCATCGCGTTACCATGCGCCTTAATGAGGAAGTCCAGAGCGTGGAGGAAATGCCGGACGGCTCCGTGGTTGCGTATCTCGAAAGCAAAAAGAAACTCTCCGGCGATGCCTTGCTCTATTCCGTCGGACGCCAAGGCAATGTGGATGAGTTGAACCTCCCGGCCGCCCAGGTAGACGTCGATGCGCGCGGCCGCATCCCCGTGGATGCCGAGTATCGCACCAAACAACCCCACATCTTCGCCGTCGGCGACGTCATCGGTTTTCCCAGCCTCGCCTCCGTCTCCATGGAGCAAGGCCGCATCGCCTGCGCCAACGCCTTCGGTAAAACCATACAATCCAATCCGGCCAGTTACCCTTACGGGATTTATACCATCCCCGAAATTTCCTTCATCGGTAAAACCGAAGAGCAGCTCACCGACGACGACGTTCCTTATGAAGTGGGCGTCGCCTACTATCGCGAGATTGCCAGAGGCCAGATTCGCGGCGATACCACCGGACG
>Ga0206832_10024_pt1 | contig 34993 bp, 27 predicted proteins | sample Alteio_BWOrgCont_74_FD_152896 | JGI IMG/M metagenome (GOLD analysis project Ga0206832, IMG submission 152896) | Enriched cells from forest soil in Barre Woods Harvard Forest LTER site, Petersham, Massachusetts, United States -... | ecosystem: Environmental > Terrestrial > Soil > Temperate forest >... | reverse complement strand
TCCCTTCCGCATAATCGCGAAGGTCCGTCAGTGCCCATACACCTGTCTGGCGATAGCTTTTTTGGCTTGATTCATAAATATAAATGGATGGGTTGGGTTCCCGCCAAAGATTTTCCTGTTCGATCAGTATTTCGAGGCTCTGCAAAATGTGGGCATAAGCCTGCGACTGGCCTTCCATGGTTTCAGGCCGCAACCTTGCTTCGGTTTCCAGTAATGTCTTTAGCGGCAAAAGCCCAGTCGTTTCGTCGCCGGCGACCGATTCGGTCTGCGGCTTGGTAAATACAAGCTGGCCGGCGTCAAAAGGATTAGGACGCAACGGCCGGAACGGATATATCGTAGCCATGCCTAAGAATAGCTTTCCAGGTGTCTATACAGCGCAGGTGTGCTCAGCACTGTGTAATCGCTCATGCACCTGACCAATGCCTCTACGCTGGAATAAGGCAAGCCGTTATACAGTGATGCCCTGAAGCCGCCCACCGTACGGTAACCTCTGATGCCTACCATACCCCTTTGTTCGGCATAGCTGAGAAACTCGCTTTCGCTGGCCTGGTCATGCATCCTGAAAGTAACGTTCATCAATGACCGGTCTTCTTTTATGGCTGTACCATAAAATAACGGGTTGCGGTCGATCTCATCATACAGCAACTGCGCTTTGGCCTGATTTTCCAGCGCAATGAATCTGACACCGCCTTTTGATTTCAGCCAGTGAAGATTGAGCATAGCGGTATAAATGGAGAAAACCGGTGGCGTATTGTACATTGACTGATTATCCCGGTATACCCGGTAATCCAGCATGGATGGCAGCTGATGTTTAACGCTGTCTAAAAAGCTGTTCCTGGCGATCACGAGCGTCATGCCCGCCGGGCCCATATTTTTTTGTGCGCCTGCATAGATCAGCGCGAATTTGCTGACGTCGATCCTGCGGCTAAAGATATCCGAAGACATATCGCAGATGACCGGTACTTCCGTTTGCGGAAAACTGAACATTTCTGTACCCTCAATGGTATTATTGCTGGTATAGTGAAAATAAGCGGCGTCTTGTGGAATGGCATAGGGCTTGGGCAAGCTGGTGTAGCTTTTTTCTTTTCCGGAAGCAATCACGTTAACTTGGCCGAACAGCTGTGCTTCTTTGATCGCTTTCTGACCGAAATAGCCGGCATCCAGGTAAGCGGCGGCTTTCTCTGAACCCTGCAAAAAGTTCATGGCCACCATACAGAACTGCAGGCTTGCACCCCCCTGAAGAAACAGTACGCAATAGTCCTCCGGTACTTCCAGCAGATCCCTGACCAGTTTTTCAGTTTGCGCGACCACTTCCTCGAACGCGGGAGAGCGGTGAGATATCTCTAAAATGGACAGGCCAGCTGTGTCCCATTTCTTTACCGCTTCTGCGGCACGGATTAGTACGGGTTCGGGCAGGATGCATGGGCCTGCCCCAAAATTGTGTTTTATAACATTCATCATTTCAATACAGGTTGATCAATATTTGTAAATACCGGGTGCCGGCTTGGGACCGGCACGCGCGGTTTATAATTGGCAATTCAGGCACGAAGTCATCGTGTCCCAACGATACAAAGCTGATAAATTTGCAAGATGAAAACTATAAGAAGGATATTATTCGGTTCAAATAACCAAAGAAGCAATGGTTTATGGTTTATAATCATAATTTACTATCCAAGTTGGCTTTGTTTTGGTTTTGAAAACCGATTTCCTAATCTCAACACACTATGTATAGCCTATTTTGAGGTGCGACTTGTCAATGTTAATTGCATATTGAACCTTTAAATTAGTATTTTGCGCAACCAATTAAAACTATTTATAATTGTAATCTATACACTAAGCTATGCCGGAGGTAAAAACATTAGGAGGCCGAGCGACCGATGGTCTAAACCGAATCCTTGATTTGGAAGTAAATGAATTGGACCAGCGAACGTCTATCTTTATTGCTCGGAACAAATGGTATTGAAGGCCGAGCGTTTATGGTCGATGCTGATGTATTACCTTTTTCAGAAATATTAAACATGATTAACAACGAACTGGATAAAATAGATCACGGTATACTGAACCTGCTTCAAAAAGACGCGCAGTTGCCGCACAAAGCGATTGCCCGTGAAGTCGGCATGTCGCCCAATTCGGTCAATGTCCGTATTAAACGACTGGTGGCTGAAGGCTATATTAAAAAATATGTCGCGCTGGTCAATCATAAAAAGATCGGCCGGAGCCTGATTGCCTACACGCAGGTACAGGTAAAACCACATACCGAAGAAAACCTGTCCACATTCCTGGCCGAAGTTGTCAAACTCAATGAGGTAATGGAATGCAGCCACCTGACCGGAAAATTCGACTTTTTGCTAAAGATTGCCGTTGCCGATATGGATGAATATAATCATTTACTACGTCACAAACTGGCAAAACTGCCAAAAGTTGATAACATGGAAAGTCTTTTCGTTATGTCGCAGGAAAAATGCGAAACGGCGTACGTACTTTAAGTGTAATACAATGTTAATCCTGCTGGAATCACACAACTCTCTGATAAAATAGAAGGAGGGAAAAATTTCCTTTTTATCTTGATAGCTAACCCAATCTCTGTTTGATTAGCATAAACTTTCCTTAGCCTGACAAAATATCAATTATCTCTATGCTAATCTGGAATGCGCGTTCACTTTCCAAAACACTGAGTAACATAAGGATACCATGTTCGGTAAAAGCAAATGGAGGGGTATTTTGAGTGCCCACCGTGTCTTAATATCACATTTTGTGATATTAAGATTTCATTTTCCTCCTTTGATAATTGGAACATAAAGTGGTTAGGAAACCTAATGATATTTCTTTTACTTGCTAATTCAATTTTCTTATTTCAGTATTATAAAGTTCAGCAAGGTCACTATCCTACACGACCACGATGCCTTGCGCAATAAAGAATTTAATGGCGTACTTCAAAAATGTATGCTAAAACGACCTCCATTATGGCTTGCTGTTTTTACGAGAAAACATATGGATGAAGACAGTACCGATACGATTTGTAAAGACCTGCAGATCACGCCATCCAACTTTTGGGTGATTATTCACCGCGCAAAGGTGAACTTAAGGTCTTATCTGCAAAAAAATTGGATCTAAATAATGAAAAAGGACCTAAAAACAGATTTGGAAAGAATCGCCTACAATTGTCGTCAAGCGACTTATCTGATTGAAAGAAAATAAGGAGAGGAACTCTCGGACAGGGAAAAACTTGAGTTAAAAATCCATTTGGCTGGTTGTTATATCTGCCGCGTTTATGAGCAGCAAAGCCTGTTGATCAGCGTCATGGTGCGAAACCTGTTAAAGCCAGATCCGACGTTCGAAATAAGGTTGGACGATAATTATAAAAGTGACCTTAAGAACAAATTGGCCGAAAAAATCGGAAAACAGCCATGATCGTGGCGGGTTCTCCTACAGGGTTGCCCGCCTAGCATTACTAAAAAAACAGATCGGTTTAAGGATTCATTTTTGCTCGTTTTAACAATGATAAATGTGCCGTTCGAAGAAGTCCGAAATTCAAAGAAGCATTAAATTTTTTGGTTTAAATTAGGCCGAATAGCTTTGATGGAACAGCCGGTCACATTGCCCTGATGCACGATTTTTTAGTAGACAAAAAGAGGTCCCGTCCAATTTTGTAGAGTTATATTTGTTTCGTATATTTGTGTCAGTCAGAAAAAGATATACCTATTCGACTACCTGCTAGCAGGACTTGTTTGTAATGGATTGATAATTAATGATATACAGAGCAGGGTTCGAACCCAGTAACTCCTACATAAAAGGTCTTGTAATTGCAAGGCCTTTTTTATTTAAAATCGACCTCTAAGGTACAAAAACCGCGTTTTTGTACCTTTATATTCTCTTCAGGAGGCAAGACATCCATAATTCAGTTTAGCAACATTTTTTGTCAAACTTCACGGTTTTGTGTTACAAATGTATTACAACGATTCCGTGGCTAATGAAACGTTATGGCTACTTTTAGCATTAAAGTATTTAAACATCACAAAAAGAAGGATGGAGCTTACAACGTAAAGATCTCTATTACCCAGAAAAGAGGCTTTATCTTATAAAATAGTGTACCGGCACTCCATTAATTATGTGTTCCAAATTTATACTAAGCATCTTTCAAAAATGTTGGCGATTGTAATATCTACATCTCTCCTCAGTGGCATTAAATCCTAATATTAACCAATCAATACATCAAGAAAAAAGAGCATCACTAATCGCTTATAACAGCTGCAGCAACTTGCTATCCATGCTATTACGCCATAGGGTGGAAAACTGTGCATTAAACGAATACTGTCCCATTTTTCGTAGAATAAATTAATTTTATTTAACATTGTTTTTTTATTTCTGTAACTTTATGTGAATGATATATTCTTCATGACTGATTATAAGGCTTTAAGTGATACTGGACTAACCATGTTGCTTCAGCAGCATGACCGGAAAGCCTTTGAAGAGATTTACCGCCGTTACTGGCACCCTTTATTTTTGCACGCCTATCATATTCTGGATGATGAAGATGAGTCACAAGACATTATTCAGGACCTTTTTATTTCTTTTTGGAACAAGCCATTAGCAGCCCAGATTCATACAAGTCTAAAGTCTTACTTATATGTAATGGTTCGCAATAAAGTGTTGAACCATATTCGCAGGAATAAAATAAATGCCAATTTTATACAGCTTTTGAGCACGAAGCTGGAAGAAAGAGATATTAATACCGTACAAGATATTGAATTAAAAGAACTTATTGTTCTTATAGATAAAGAGATAGACTTATTGCCACGCCGGATGAAACAAGTTTTTGAAATGAGCCGTAAGGAATTTCTCACACATAAGGAAATTGCGGAACGCCTGGGCACATCTGAAGAAACCGTAAAAAAACAGATCACTAATTCATTAAAATTACTCCGCGTAAAATTTGATCAGCATCTCTTCCTGGTTGCTTTATTGGCCGAAGCAATACGCCACAGCAAATATTAAACTACCGTTAAATTTATTTAAAATCCGGATACCCCCTTGTACCTTCGGCATGTGTCATGCATATAACCGAAAGGAATATGCACGACGCAAACAAAAAAGCAATAGCACTTATAGACAGGTACCTTCAGGGGATGTGTACACCCGAAGAATGTGCAATTGTGGAAGCAGTTTATAAAGAGTATGCCGCACAAAAGCCCTTTAAAGAAGGGGACCTTGATTTTAACCGGGTTGGGGAAGACAGTTTTTTAAATATATCAGCAGCTATTGATGCACGGCAACGCCGAACGGTTGGGTTATGGGTGCGCATTATGGCGGCGGCGTCCATTTTGATATTTGTTTCCATAGGCGGCTATTATATATGGTATAAATATCTGGTTACATCAACATCTCTCATAGTTAAAAATGCTATTCCTCCGGCTCATAACCAGGCTACATTAACCTTATCAAATGGAAAGAAGATAGTATTAAATAAAGGTTTGAAAGGCGATCTGGCTACACAGGGAAATACGGTTATACAGGTAAATGAAGGTGTTATTAGCTATAATGCTGAGAATTCTTCTGTTCATATCACCTATAATACGTTAAGTACAGCCCTGGGCGAGAGATCACCTTATCCACTTGTATTGGCTGATGGCACTAAGGTTTGGCTTAATACGGCATCAAGTATTACATTCCCAACAGCATTTTCAGGAAGTGAACGCAGTGTAAAACTTACCGGCGAGGCGTATTTTGAAGTAGTGCATAATGCTAAACATCCATTTAGGGTAGAAAGCGCCGGGCAGGTCACCGAGGATATAGGCACTAAATTCGACATTATGGCTTATTCTGATGAGCCTGTCGCTAAAGTTACGCTTGCAGAAGGCGCGGTAAAAGTTAATGGTCATATGCTCCAACCCGGCGAGCAAACTATAAATTCCAACGGAAACATTAAGGTAGCGGCGGCAAATGTTGACTTTGAATTGGCCTGGAAAGATGATCAGTTCCGTTTTAACGGCGAGCATATCGACGGAGTAATGCGCCAATTGTCCCGGTGGTATAATATCGAGGTTAAATATGATGGGAAGGTTACCGATGAGGCTTTCTACGGCCGTATTACCCGCAATCGTGATATAAGCGACGTACTGAGAATTTTAAAAAGATCGGATAAAGTAAACTTTAAAATTGAAGGAAGGAGGGTAACCGTATTGAGTAATTGAAACAATACCCAACCGGTAACCTGGTAAAAACATCCCGGCGCTAACCGGGATGTCAGCAGGCTATACCAAAATGTATTTAAACTATTTTGAACCGCGCCGAACCTCAGCCATCGTCGAAAATGAAAAGGCGAAGCGCATTAAACCAACTGAAACAAATGTACAATTTTTACCCTAAAAATTGGGAGTATGTGCGTTCGCGTCATATTATCCATAAACTCTTGCTGATCATGAAGTTTACCACCCTCATTTTGGTCATAGCGATCATGCATGTAAGTGCATCCTCATTGGCACAGAAAGTTACGCTGGTAGAAAAAAATGCGCCTTTGGAGGATGTATTTAATCACATCAGCAATCAAACCGGTTACGATTTTTTATTTACCGGCAGCGATCTTAGAAATGCAAAACCCATCTCGATCAACGTAAAAAACGTAGACCTTAGTGAAGTATTAAACAAAATATTTGCAGGACAGCAGCTGAACTATACTATTGAGAATAAATCAGTTGTAGTATCTACTAAGGAAGAGCCATTGCTTAACCAACTGATGGATAAAGTTAAAACTACGCTAAAACTTCCTGCAGATATAGGCGGAACCGTGACCGATACACTCGGCAATCCATTAGTTGGCGCAGCCGTTGCTATAAAGGGAACCATCTTAGCCACACAAACTAATAGCAAAGGGATTTTTAATTTCCCCAGGATGGCACAGGGGAGTTATAGCCTGGTTGTTAGTTATATAGGTTTTGAAAGATCAGAGGTCACCGTTAACAATGTAGGTACTGATCTGCATTTAGGATTTGTTTTACATCAGGGCACTTCTCAGCTCGATAAGGTGCAGATAATTGCCTACGGCACGCAATCAAAGCGTTATAGCATTGGCTCGGTTTCTACCGTAACAGCCGAAGATATCGAAAAGCAGCCCGTAAATAATCCATTACTCGCGCTGCAGGGACAAGCTCCAGGCTTAACCGTAACCGCTACCAGTGGTATACCGGGCTCACAGGCATTAGTACAGGTTCGGGGCCAAAATACATTAAATCTGAATCCTAATGTGCTCTCTACTAAACCGTATGACCAACCGCTGTTTATAATTGATGGTGTTCCGTTTGCTACTCAAAACAATAACGTCAATCAATTTGCGTCGATTTTGAACGAACAGTCCAGTTCTGGTGGCATTAATCCTAATGCTGTGGGTATAAGTCCTTTCAGTAATATCGATCCTGCCGACATCGAAAGTATAAGCATTTTGAAAGATGCCGACGCTACCTCTATTTACGGTACACAAGGGTCAAACGGTGTGATCCTTATTACCACTAAAAAAGGGAAACCTGGTGCTACAACTTTTAACCTGAATGTAAACACCGGTTTCAATTCGGTTGGTCGCCCGGTTCAATTATTAAATACACAGCAATACCTGCAGTTGCGGAAGGATGCCTATGCGGCAGATGGCCTAACCCCCAATACCACACTATATGATCCGGGTTATGCACCTGATCTAACCCTTTTTGACCAGAACAAATACACAAATTGGCAAAAGATCATCTATGGTCAAAACACCAATAATACCGATGTTCACGGCAGCCTGTCGGGTGGTACTGCGTATGATACTTTTATCATTTCAACGGGTTATAACCGGTCAACCTATAACTATCCCGGTGATTTTGCCGATCAACGATATACACTTCATAGCAACGTGCACCATAGTTCAAAAAATTATAAACTTACAGTCGACCTGACAACCGATTTTGGATACGACCAAAATAATTCCGCAGGATATGGCGGCGGCCAGGATATAACGATACCTCCCAATTACCCTGATTTAAGAAGTCCTTCGGGCAACTTACTTTGGACTTACAAGGGAGTGGATCTAACTTCCTATCAATTTTACAGCTCACTGGAAGAACCCACTCATCTGCAGAATTATAACCTTAATACTGCGCTTCATATCGCTTATAAACTGATCGACGGGTTAACGATTGGAGCTACCATGGGCTATAACCGTAATACCACGAATGAAAATTCCATACAACCCGGTATAGCGCAGAACCCCGCATATGTTAACAGGCAAGCAAACTTTTCTGCCAATAATTTTCAAACTGTTGATATAGAACCTCAGATTAATTACAACAAAAATATTGGTAAAGGCATTTTTACCGCTTTGATCGGTTCTACCTATAAGAAGAATACAAATACTTCAACTTACACTACCGGGCAGGGATATCCAAACGACAATTTATTACAGTCTATCAACAGTGCGCCCCAGGTAGCTGCTATGGATGGTTACAATATCTATAAATACAGTGCGGGTTTTGCAAGGCTTAATTATATATATAACGGCGAGTTTATTGTTGAATTAACCGGCAGACGAGATGGCTCCAGTAACTTTGGCCCCGACCACCAGTTTGGTAACTTTGGTTCAGCTGGTGCGGGCTGGATATTTTCGGAAGAGAATGTCTTCAAAAAATCATTACCCTTACTAAGTTATGGGAAGATCTCTGGAAACTATGGCACCACCGGTTCTGATGGTAACCAGGCCTATTTATACCAGGCTTTATACACAAGCTTCCCTAATTATCTACCCAATTTCCAGGGTATAAGGCCAAGCTATCCGTCTAACCTGTACAACCCCGATTTTAGTTGGGCAACTAAAAAATCACTGAACTTAGCGTTAGATCTTGGATTTTTTAACAACCGCCTTTTACTTAACGCAACTTATTACAGGGATAGGGAAGGCAACCAGTTAGTTGAGTATCCTTTGCCTATACAATCGGGTATAGCATCGGTGCTTGGCAACCTGGATGCTACCGTTCAAAATCAGGGTTGGGAGTTTACTGTAAACTCGACCAATATTCAGTCCCCAAAGTTTAGCTGGAGAACAAGCTTTAATATTTCATTCAACCGCAATAAGCTACTTGCATTCCCTAACCTGGCAAATTCTACCTACGCTAATGTGTATGAGATAGGGCAGCCAACCTCAATCATCTATGGTTATAGGTACAAAGATGTAAATCCGCAAACGGGGCTTTTTGAATATTACACCAAAAACGGAACGGTTACCTCCAGCCCGGCTTATGGCCCGGCCTCTACCGGTGGCGACCAGGCACCTATAGCAAATCAGGAAATAAAATACCAGGGCGGCATAGGCAATACATTCACCTATAAGCAATTTAATCTTTACATATTTTGCCAGTTTTCAAGTAGGCTAGCACCTAACTACCTGTCGGAAATATATGGGTCCAACCAGCTTGGGTTTGAGTATAATCAGCCTATAGCAGTGCTTAATAATTATTGGAAAAAGCCCGGCGATGTTGCACAGTTGCAACGGTTAGCCAGCAGCTATAGTTCTCCGTTCACATTAGGTACTATAACTTCTGCGCTTGACTTTGCGCAGTCAAGCGGGGCTTACAGTAATGATACCTACCTGCGTGTAAAAACGGTGTCATTATCGTATCAGCTACCCGACGAGTTGCTCAAAAAAGTGCATATAAAGGGTGGGAGTATTTTCGTGAACGGACAAAACTTATTGACGTTCACAAATTACAAGGTGGGCGACCCGGAAACTCCCGGTACGTTCACGTCTTTTCCAATACAACGTATCCTGGCATTTGGTTTAAATCTCAAGTTTTAAGAAAAAATGATTATGAAAAAGATGTTTTTCCATATAAATAGAACAATTATTGGTCTTGCGTTTATTGCCGGGTCATTTGCATCCTGCAAAAAACTCATTGAGATCCCTGCAAATCCACCATCACAAATTACACAAAAAGAGCAATTTGCCGATAGTGCAACAGCTATGACTGCTATTGCCGGAGTTTATGCGTACAACGTAGGGCACGGTTTCGGCTATAGTGATGCGGGCCTAACTTATACCACCGGCCTTTCTGCCGATGAACTGGCGTATACCCAAAATAATGATAATCAGCAATATTATAACTATTCTTTAACCCCGCTGAATAGCGAAATCATTAACCTCTGGTCTTATCCTTATCAAAGCATTTACCAGGTAAATGATGTACTAAAAGGGGTAGTTAATAACAATAATTTATCAGCCCCGTTCCAAAAACAGATATCGGGTGAAATGGAGGTTCTGCGTGCATTGTATTATTTTAACATGGTTAATTTGTTTGGTGGCGTACCGCTGGTAACTACAACAGATTATAACGCAACTGCTCGCATACCCAAAGCAACTCCTGCTGCTATTTACGCACAGGTAATGAGCGACCTTGCTAATGCGAGGAAAAAATTAACTGTCGCATATCCGTCATCAGGGCGCGCACGGCCTAACCTGTATACAGCAATAGCATTGCAGGCTAAAGTTAACTTGTATCAAAAACAATGGCCAAGCGCTTATCATGAGGCAGATTCTGTGATCGCTTCAGGCTTGTACGATGTAACCAACACCCCGTTAAATGGTGTGTTTCTTGATGGCAGCAACGAAGCCATCTGGCAATTGCCCGCCAATCAGGGATATTACGGAGTAGCTGATGCTCAGTATTTTATTCCTTCTTTTAGCGCGCCTAATTTTTCAATAACAACGCCATTGTTGGATGCATTTGAGGCAGGTGACCAGCGCAAGGTAGACTGGATAAGCTCAACAGTTGTAAATAGTAATACGGTTTATTACCCATATAAATACAAAAATGTTTCGGCAAGCACTACTCCAACTGAAGACCAAATGGTGTTAAGGCTAGGTGAGATATATCTTATCCGCGCCGAAGCGCAGGCTGAAGGTGCCGGTAATGGTATAAGCGGAGCAATAGCCGATCTTAATATTATCCGGAAAAGAGCTGGCTTGCAGAATTATAACGGTGCCGCTGATCAAACCTCGGTATTGAATGCCATCATGCACGAACGCCAGGTGGAACTTTTTTGTGAATGGGGGAACCGTTGGTATGATTTGAAAAGAACCGGAACAGCGGCAACAGTGCTTGGCGCAGAAAAAACAGGTTATACCGCTAACGCCGCATTATATCCTATACCGCAGTCGCAAATTTTATTAGATAATTTGTTAATACAAAATCCTGGATATTAAGCAATAACGATTAGTTAGACATTAGAATTTGACCAAGCCACGGGACTAGGCCCGTGGCTTGGGTTAAATAACTATTGCCCCGACAATGAGCGACAAGAAAAATAATCAGAAATTACAATGAAAGAACCGATAGTAAAAATAGAGCACTTATCGCACAAGTACAGTACCAGTTGGGCTATCCGCGATATAAATATGGAAATTGAGCGCAATGGTATTGTAGGATTACTGGGATCCAATGGCGCTGGAAAATCAACTACCATGAATATAATGTGTGGTGTTTTGAACCAGACCGAGGGCCGCGTATTGATAAACGGGATAGATATCCGTGAGCAGCCGGAACTGGCTAAAACACAGATCGGCTTTCTTCCGCAGATGCCTCCGCTTTATATGGATTTGACAGTAGATGAGTACCTCATTTATACCGCTGAACTACGGCGGATGGAAAAAAAGCAAATAAAACCGGCTTTGGAAGAAGCAAAAGAGCGCTGCGGTATATCTCACTTTAGCAACAGGTTGATAAAAAACCTGTCGGGTGGGTATCGCCAACGCGTTGGTATAGCGCAGGCTATTATCCATAAACCCAAACTGGTGATAATGGATGAACCAACCAATGGCCTCGACCCCAACCAGATAACAGAAGTGCGGGCGCTGATAAAGGAGATAGCTTTAGACCGTGCGGTTATTTTCTCTTCGCATGTTTTATCCGAAGTACAGGTGCTTTGCAAAGACATAAAGATGATAGATGAAGGCAGGATTGTTTTTTCTGATACGATGGATGCTTTTAACAATTATGTGGAACCTCATAGTTTGCTCACACTTATGGAAAATCCGCCTTCGGAAGCCGCACTGCTTCAAATACCAGGTATTAACAAGGTGGAATTCCTCACAGAGCGGCAGATTCGCCTTTATTTCACAGGCGATAGCGAAATAGCCGAGCGCTTGATAGAAACCAGTGTACAAAACGGCTGGCGTATGCGGGAGATCAATCTTGATAAAACAGCGCTCGACGAGATTTTTAAACAACTATCCACAAAGTCTACCAAATCCTAATTCTATTATTATGAACATCATATTTAAAGTCGCGAAAACGGAGTTACGCAACTTGTTTTACTCGCCTATAGCATGGTTTTTAACCATTGCTTTCTTAGTTCAGTGTGCAATAACTTATACTAAATTATTAGGCTATAACGCTTCAACACAGGAAATGGGCGGTATAAACCTTGCTAATATGACAGAGTTAACGGCAGGGATATTCACTAAATCGTACGGCATGTTCCCCCCAATAATGCAGAACTTGTACTTGTATATACCCTTATTAACTATGGGCCTCATTAGTCGTGAAATTAATGGAGGTACCATCAGCCTGTTGTATTCATCGCCTATAAAGATTCGCGAGATTGTTTTCGGGAAGTTTCTGGCCATGTTATTCTATAATTTGGTAATGGTAATGGTCATCGGCGTTTTCCTGGTTGCAGGGGTACTGGACATCAAATCAGCCGATTGGGGAATGCTGTTATCAGCCGCGCTCGGGTTTTACCTGTTGCTGGCTGCCTATGCCGCAATAGGGCTGTTCATGTCAAGCTTAACCAGCTACCAGGTTGTAGCCGCCGTGAGCACTTTTGTTATGATCGGTAGTTTGAGCTACATAGGTACTTTATGGCAGGGAGTGGATTTTGTTAGGGATCTGACTTACTTTCTATCCATTTCTGGCCGTACACAGCACATGCTGAGAGGGCTTATCAGCACTAAAGATTTCATCTATTTCATCCTTATAGTTTACATATTTTTAGGCCTTACAATATCCAAATTACAATTTGGCCGGGAAACAAAATCATGGCCGGTTAAAACGGGCCGTTACACAATCATTATTATTTCAGCACTTTTTGTCGGCTACATAACGTCGCTTCCCGGCCTTATCGGCTATTGGGATACTACCGCTGATAAAACCAATACATTAACCCCAAATGCGCAAAAGATTATTAAAGAACTTGGCGACGACCCTTTAGAAGTAACCATTTACAGTAATTATTTAGATAATTTTTCCTATTTCGGTTTACCCGAGCAGCGCCACCTTATCTTAGACCTATGGGAACCTTATTTAAGGTTTAAACCAAACATAACTTTCCGTTATGTGAGTTATTATGACCGGCCCTTGGGGTTGGATTATGACATGTTTGCTTATTACAAGGGTAAAACATTACCGCAAATAGTAGCCCAAAATGCTAAGGGAGCCGGGTTGCCATTATCAATGTTCAAAACACCCGAGGAAATGCACAAAATAATTGACCTCAAGCCTGAATTGAACCGCTTTGTGATGCAGCTGAATTACAAAGGAAAATCAACCTTTTTAAGGGTTTATAACGATCAGGCCATATGGCCGTCTGAAACAGAGGTGGGGGCTGCATTTAAACGACTGCTTCAAGCTAAAATGCCCCAAATTGGATTTATTAGCGGCGATGGCGAACGCAACCCGAATAAAAAGGGCGACAGGGCTTATAAGCTGTTGGCCAGCGATAAGACATTTCGTTTCGCACTTATTAACCAGGGGTTTGATATAGATACGCTTTCATTAGATAAGCAAGACATACCTTCCGGCGTCACAGCACTGGTATTGGCTGATCCGCAGAAAGCGCTAAGCCCTGTAGCTTCACAAAAGATAGAAGACTACATTGCCAAAGGGGGTAATTTGTTAATTGCCGGTGAACCCGGAAGGCAGCAACTGGTTAATCCTTTGTTAAAACCATTAGGTGTACAATTAATCGATGGCATGCTGGAACAGAAAAGTGAAGATAATGCCCCCTGGCTGATGCTGCCGTTCATAACGCAACATGGCATTGATCTCTCTAAGGCTTTGGACAAACCGTCGATAGATACATTGCCTGTTTCTCTTAATGGTACAACATCCCTTTCGTATGCCGAAACTAATGGATTTAAAATACAACCTTTGCTTATAGCGAAATCTAAAACAGCCCATAATACATCAGCGCGTAACCCCGACCTTGATCTGGTTGGTGATAATGCCCCGGGTAATGCAACTACCGCGATACACGCAAATCACTCCCATGTGGTACATGTGGAAATGGTTGTAAAACAACAAGTTGTGACTGTGAAAAAAATAAGTGCAGCCACGTCAGCCGTTGCAGGTAATAATGCGAAGCCACAACAACCCGATACAAATGCCAGGACCATAGGCAACCAAACTGATACATATGTAACCACCATAGCTTTAAACCGGCAAATAAATGGTAAACAGCAACGTATTATTATCAGCGGCGACGCTGATTTTATGAGCAATGCCGAATTAAACAGATACCAGCCCCGAACGGCAAACTTTAGTTTTAATACAGCTTTATTCAGTTGGTTGAGTTACGGGCATTTTCCTTTGGACACATCCCGCCCGGATGCTAAAGATAACCGGGTAACTGTAAGTACCGACAGGGTAGCCTTATTAAGAATATGGTACATCTGGGTGATGCCTGGCATATTATTAATTTTTAGTTCGGTATTATTGATTCGTCGTAAAAGAAAGTAACTATTATATGTTTACTACAGATGCACAAACAATAGCGGATTTAGAAATATTCGGCAAAGGTATTGGTGATTCGGTGTACGCTTTATATAATCGCACCCGGACGAGGGGTGGGGCACGGCTGCTTGAAGATATGTTCCGCAACCCATTAAGTAGCCCGGATAATATTAATACCCGTAGCAATATCATTGGATGTTTTGCCGGGCATAAGATCGGTTTTAGTTTTGAACAGGAATTATTTGATAGCGCAGAGCAATATTTAGCGGAGCGTGATGAGCGTACAAGATTGGTTTCGAATCAACAAAGTTTTGGACAAAAGATCACTGACCTTATCTCGACAGACACAGCATTTAAGAACATACAAAATGGCATTGTCGCCATCATTGCCTTATTACAGGAATTGAAAAGATTTCTGAACGATAAAAACGTTGCTGAATGCGTGGACTATTCATCCGAAAGGCTGATTATACTCAATCAGTTATCGCATGAAGCATTTGTTCCAATACTTGCACAATCGCTCAAAAACAAATTATCACATAACCAACTTGCAGTCTATGATAAAATCTTGCGTTTTAGTCATTATCAAGAGGTCAGCAAACTGCTGCTTCACATCTATTATTTAGATGTATACATAACCGTTGGAAAAATAGGCATGGAAAAGGGATTTAACTATCCTAAAGTGTTAAGCAGCACCTGTAATATATCGCTCAAAGGCTTTTATCACCCTTTATTAAAAAACGCTGTCCCCAACGACCTGGAAATAACTCCCGCAGGTAATATTATTTTCTTAACAGGTGCGAATATGGCTGGAAAATCAACATTGATGAGATCTTTGGGAACTAATGTTTATTTGGCTCATATGGGCTTCCCGTTGGCAGCAAAAGAAATGTCTTTTTCGGTGATGGATGGTATCTATACAACAATAAACCTGCCCGATAACTTAGGCATGGGCATTAGTCATTTTTACGCAGAGGTGTTGAGGCTAAAAAAGATCGCCAAAGAATTAAGCCATTCAAAAAAGCTGCTGGTGATATTTGACGAATTATTCAGGGGCACAAATGTTAAGGATGCTTACGAAGGGACGATAGCTATAACAAAGGCTTTCGCGCTCAATCACAATTCTGCCTTTATAATATCTACCCATATCACCGAGGCTGGCGAGGTGTTAAAAAAGGATTGCCCAAACGTAGCTTTCAAATATTTGCCTACACGCATGAACCAATCAAAACCTGTTTACACCTATCAGCTTGAAACAGGTATTACTGACGACAGGCATGGGATGATCATCATATCTAACGAGAAAATATTAGAGATACTAAAAACCGGAAAGGCTAGGATATTATGAGTTTTATTATCGATAAGCAAACATTGGATGATTTGAACCTAGCCGGGAAATTCAGGCAGGATTCGGTTTTTAGTTTTTTTAACAAGGGGCATACTAAAGGCGGCGAACGGTTGTTGGAAAACATGTTTCACCACCCGTTTACTGATCACGTTAAGATAAACAAGCGGAGTAGCTTGTTCTCATATTTCCAGCAACTACAATTAGATTTTCCGCTGGATGATATAAAATTCCGGGAAGCAGAAGAATATTTTGCTTCGGATGGCGCGACTAATCCGATTGCTTCAGCCGCAAATAACTTCTTTAAAAAGATACAGGCGCAAGTATTAAAAGATGAGCAATACAACATCTTAACATCCGGCTTTGTAGCTGCCTTTGGCATTTTAAAAAACTGCAAGGTTTTTTTTAATAAACTGGGTACCGGCGATAGTCCATTCAACAAGCAAACCTGGCGGGCAAATTCTATTTTAAACAATAAAAAGCTGGATTGGCTGGATCAAGATATCGACACTGATAAATTGTCGGTAATTATGTTCAGTAAATACGACCATCTGCTCAGGTCAGTAATGAAAACTGAAATAGAATGCCTGATAGAGATCATCTACGAATTAGATGTTTACACCACAGTAGCTAAAGTCTCTTCGGAAAACAATTATGGTTATGCAAAAGCGCTTCCTGCTGCAAAGCATTTATTTAGGGCCGAAGGCCTGCGGCACCCATTATTAAAAAATGCGGTTAGCAATGATGTTGTGCTTGATGAAAACACTAATATGATTTTTTTAACGGGGGCTAATATGGCGGGAAAGTCAACCCTGATGAAAACCATAGGTATATCTTTTTACCTGGCGCATGCCGGATTTCCTGTAGCTGCAAAACATATGGAGTTTTCGGTGAAAGAAGGCTTATGCTCATCTATCAATACACCGGATGATTTAAGCATGGGATATAGCCATTTTTACGCGGAAGTAATGCGGGTAAAAAAAGTCGCCGAAGAAGTAGCTTCAGGCCAAAATATGATGGTAATATTCGATGAGCTGTTCAAGGGAACAAATGTTAAAGATGCGTATGATGCCACCTTTGCGGTAACAGAGGCATTTGCAATGTATAATAACTGTTTTTTTATCATATCAACACATATTATTGAAGTTGGCGAGGCATTGAAAAATAAACGCGACAATCTCCGGTTTAAATACCTGCCCACAATTCTTGAAGGGAAAATCCCCAAATATACCTATAAATTAAGCGAGGGTATTACCAGTGACCGGCAAGGGATGATGATCATAGAAAATGAAGGTATCCTTGAATTACTAACTCCGAGCAATAATTAAGGATAAAAGATAGCTTAACCCAGTAAGTGGTGAATAATAACGTAAAACAAAATGAAACCAATTTCAAAAATTAAAATCTTAACACTGCTTGCAGCTTTACCGTTGGCATCAGTGGCACAACATCAAAAAGCGGATCCGGTTTTGCCACTCGATCCGGTAGTGCGCACCGGTAAGCTGCCAAACGGCTTTACCTATTATATCAGGCATAACGAAGAACCTAAACACAGGGTATTGCTTTACCTGGTCAATAAAGCAGGTTCTGTTCTGGAAGATGAGGATCAGCGGGGGCTTGCACATTTTATGGAGCATATGAGTTTTAACGGCACCAAACATTTCCCGCATAATGATTTGGTAGATTACCTGCAAAAAGCAGGCGTACGTTTTGGTGCCGATCTGAATGCTTATACTAGTTTTGACGAAACTGTTTATCAATTGCCGATCCCATCGGATAACCCTGAATTATTAAAAGGCGGTATTGAAATTATGCGCGATTGGGCGCAGGAAGCCACCCTTGACCCGACCGAAATAAATAAGGAGCGAGGAGTTGTATTGGAAGAAAAGCGTTTAGGAAAAGGTGCCCAGGAACGTATGCGGAGGGCTTATTGGCCTATATTACTCAACAATTCACGTTATGGTGAGCGTATACCCATTGGCCTGGATACGGTGCTCGATAACTTCAAGCGGCCACAGATATATCGTTTTTATCATGATTGGTACCGCCCCGATCTGCAGGCGCTCATAATTGTGGGCGATGTGAATGCCGATAGCCTGGTTAAAGTGATAAAAGCAACTTTTGGCGATTTGAGAAAACCGGAGCATGAACGCCCCAGAACGAAATATACAGTGCCGTTAACGGGTAAAAATCAATTTATAGCGGTAACCGATAAGGAAATGCCGGCTACGGTAGCTGAAGTAATAATTAAACACCAGCAACCTCCCTTGAAAACAGCCACTGACTATCGAAATGCCATCATCCAGGGTTTGTTTAACCAGATGCTTGCGGCCCGCTATGCCGAGTTATCGCGTAAAGCGGATGTGCCGTTTATACGTGGCGGGGCGGAAATATCACCTCTTATTGGCGGGCTTGATAATTACGGTGCAAGCATTGTAGCCAAGTCGGGTGAATTGGAGCAGGGCTTTAAAGCCGTTTGGCGCGAAACAGAAAGGGTAAAGCGTTTTGGCTTTACTGCAACCGAATTGGAAAGAGCGAAAGAAGCGTACCTTAATAACATCGAAAATGGGTTGAAAGAAAAGGACAAGACTAATTCGCAATCTTACGTAAAGGAATATCAGGAATATTTTCTACAGGGGGTTACCGCGCCTGGTATAGCGGTGGAATATAAGCTCACCAAAGATGACCTGCCGGGTATTAGCCTTGCTGAAGTAAATGCGCTGACCGGTATTTACATAAAAAATACTAACCGTGACATTTTGATCATGGCCCCAGACAAAGATAAAAACAGTTTGCCGGACGAAACATCTGTTAACGGGTGGATGAAAGCAGTTGAAACCGAAAGCCTTAAACCATACAGTGATAATGTTAGTAACAAGCCATTATTTACAACTACACCAGTGTCTGGAAAGATACTTTCGGAACAGCAGGATAAAGAATTACATACCATTACATTCACCTTAAGTAATGGCGTAAAAGTTATTTTAAAGCCTACTACTTTTAAAAACGATGAAATAATTTTTAATGGCTTTGCCTCGGGCGGCACTTCATTATACAACGATGCGGATTACCAAAGTGCAGCAAATGCAGGCACTGTTATTCCGGCGGGTGGTGCAGGTAATTATTCAGCCGATCAGTTGGATAAATACCTGGAAGGTAAAGAACTAAGCGTTAGCCCTTATATTAACGAACGCTTTGAAGGAATAAGAGGTAGCTCAACAAATAGAGACCTGGAAACGGCCCTGCAATTGGTATACGCCTATTTCACACAGCCGCGTAAGGATGCAGTCATCTTTAACGGTATTATCGTTAAATCCAAAGCATCGCTTTTAAATCGTAGTGATGATCCTTCAAGCGTATTCAGTGACACAGTTAGCGCAATAATAGGTAATTATAATATACGCAGAACAGGCCCAACGCTGGAAAAGATAAGCGCTATAAATTTGGACAAAGCGTATCAAATTTATAAAGAGCGTTTTGCGGATGCTTCAGGATTTTCCTTCGTTTTTACAGGTAGTATCGATACAACTGTTATTAAACCGTTACTTGAAAAGTACTTGGGTAGTTTACCCGCCACAGAAAGTCATGAAATGGCCAGGGACCTAGATATTCATGCGCCTGGGGGCAAAATTGACAAGAACGTTTACAAAGGTTCGGAGCCTAAATCAACGGTTATATTGGATTTTTCAGGGAAGTTTGATTACAGCTCTGAAAATAAAGTAAAGCTGGACGCGTTGAAGGAATGCCTGGAGATACGATTGCTACAACGTTTACGCGAGGATGAAAGCGGCGTTTACTCTCCTGGTGTGTTTGCAAATTCAGCGAAGTTGCCTCAGCCGCATTACAGTTTTGTTGTGCAATTTGGCTGTGCACCGCAGAATGTAAACAAGCTGATTGCCTCAACATTGGATGAGATCAGCAAGTTAAAAGCATCAGGCCCTTCTCAGGAAAATGTGGACAAATGGCGCGTAGAGGAAAAAACTTCAATGGCTATACAAATGCAGAACAACGGTTTTTGGCTCAATTATATAAGTAGCCAGTTACAGTCCGGTGATTTTCTTGGCGAAGTGAATAGTTACAACGCGCAGTTAGATAAAATAACTGCCGCCGCAATAAAGGAGATGGCTGAACAGTATCTGAGCGGGGACAACTATATCCGGCTGGTGTTGCTGCCGGAAACAGCTACAACTACTAAATAGTATAATTATTACAGTTTGATTTCTTAAAATATTCGCTTTTGTTCTTTTTTAGTTTTTTCATTTTTAAATAAAAATGATCAGTTATGATTAATTAATAGGCGGCATCTCCGGGCGAGGATGCCTCTTTATCGCTTACCTTAGTGTATTGAATTTCTATTTTATAATTGTTTTACAGAAATTCCGGTTAATCTTTCGTCTGATAGTCTGATAAAGGGTGATGGCGAATTCTGGATAAAGACAAATCGTCAAAAAACTGACACACTTGTAATTACACCAATTTTGCCAAAAGCACTTGCCATCCTAACAAGGTATAAGATGAATGAACAAGCAGTAGCCAATAATAGAGTTTTTCCAATAATATCAAATCAAAAAGTAAATAGCTACTTAAAAGAAATAGCGGATTTATGCAGGATAGCAAAAGCAATATCGTTTCATTTAGCGCGCCACACTTTTGCGACAACCATTAGAGACCGTAAGTAAAATGCTCGGGCACACAAAGATTGCCACTACTCAGATATATGCGAAGGTGTTGGAAAATAAAATTAGTGCTGATATGCGGAGGCTAAAATTAAAACTTGAGGCGGATGATTTTAACCGGTGCGACTGCGAGCAACGCTGAAGTTGTGGGTGATTTATGAATGATTTGATGGTGGCGGTTAACTGCAGAGTTTGCCTGACCGAATCTAAAATCAGTAGTGCAAATAAGCCTGATAAGTGGATGCGGTTTGATAATTCATCAAGATAATGAAATATTATTTCCGTGCTTTGTCTGGATTGTCCAGTCTCCCTTTGATTTTCTCGATAGCCAACTAAATCTCTGTTTGATCAGTATAAACCTCCCTTAGCCTGACAAAAATATCAATTATTCTTATGCTCATTTCAGTAGCGCGATCGCTTTTCAGGATATTGGACAACATAAGAATACCGTGTTCGTAAATGCAAACGGAAGATACTTCGAATGTTCATGAAATCTTAAGGTCACATTTTGTAACCTAAAGATTTCATTCTCTTCTTTGGTCAATTCAAACATAGTGACTTGGAAATCTATTTATATTCCTTTTTACTTGCTGTTTCAATTTTTTTGTTTCATTATTATATAGTTCTGCTAAATCACAATCCAGCATAACCTTTTGTCCTCTTATCAAGTAAATTTTATTTGTAATAACTTCATCGGGCATAAATTGATCTTTCATTATTGTAATTATAATTAAATGTTTACAGTTATAATTTTCAATCTTAAGGTCGCATTTTGCGGTGTGTCTTGAAGCGACGAGAGGTCGCATGCTGTTAAAACGATGGTGGTATGGCCCACCGCAGGGGCTGACAGTCAGACCCTGCAAACCGCCCGGTGGTGCTGTTAGCCGAAAGGTGATGGTGCTGAACGACTGAGGAAAAGGCAGTATGATAACTGTCAGGTACGATACGGAGAGCTGAATGAAAGTGAATTACCTTCTTAAAACATCGATATGTGAAGGAAACTCTGTCAAAATGGAAGAGCTCGCATTCTCATCCAGATAAAACTTAGCGACAGTAAACTGAAGTTGGCTAAGTGGCAGGCGGTGTATAGGTAGCAGGACTCCGTGTCAGGCGATTTAGCGGAACAAGAGAACTTGCATCGTCTAAATTAGGGGAACGCACAAGCAGAGAACCTGTAAGGCAAATACCGCAAGACGATGCAGGGGCGGATTCAGCCATAGTAGTGAGGACGACCTGTGAAAGCAGGTAAGAGCAAAGGGCTGAACCAGATTCGTTTCAATTTAAACAACAACTGTAAAAAGGGATGACTGATTATTACGAAACAAAAACACATCCAATCACCAAAAGAATGGTGCTGGATGCTTACAAGCATGTAAGAGACAATGGGGGAAGTACTGGCATTGACGGAATAAGCATAAGCGATTATGCCGAACATCTATCAGCAAATCTCTACAAATTATGGAACCGAATGACTTCAGGAAGTTATTTACCTGCCTTAGTAAAGGAGGTGAAGATACCTAAGAAATCGGGCGGCACCAGAAGTTTGGGAGTACCAACGGTAGAAGACCGTATCGCGCAGCAGGTGGTCAAAAGTTATTTGGAACCTAAGATTGACGGAAGTTTTCATCCGAGCAGCTTCGGCTATCGTCAAGGAAAAAGTGCGCACCATGCACTGGCTCAAACCCATAAATGGTGCAAGCACCTATCCTGGGTAATCGACCTTGACATCAAAGGCTTCTTTGACAACATCGACCACGGATTAATGATGAAAGCAGTTGAACGCTACACGCAAGAGAAATGGGTGTTAATGTACGTAGAACGTTGGTTAAAGGCAGGGGTAATGAAAGATACCGGCATCGAAGACAGGGACAAAGGCACTCCGCAAGGAGGTGTAGTCAGTCCTCTGTTAGCAAATATCTTTCTGCACTTCGCTTTTGACAAATGGATGGAAAAGAACTTTCCGACCATAAAGTTTGAACGCTATTGTGATGATATCATCGTACACTGCGCAAGTATTAGACAGGCCGAATACCTTAAAGAAAGAATCTCCCAAAGACTCAATGATTGTAAGCTGGAACTTAACGAGGCTAAAACACAAATTGTGTATTGCCCGAGCGGAAGGCATCAGGAAAGACACAGTAAAAGAAGCTTTAACTTTTTGGGTTATACATTTAGACCACGCTGGATTAACAACAAGCAGGGCGGAGAATTAGCATTCACGCCATGTATGTCCAGCACAGCGAAGAAAAGCGTAATGGAAAGTGTCAGATGAATGCAGTTTAAACGAAAGCAAATTCCTATACAAAGAATGGCTGTCTTGTTAAACCCCAAAATACGGGGATGGATAGCATATTATTGTAAATGGAATAAATGGACAACAACTGGCTTATGGTGGTGGATGAATAACCGATTGATGAAATGGGTTATGAAGACAAGACGTTTCAGCAAAAAGCGGGCATACCGCTGGCTGCAAGGTATCTGTAAAACACAACCGGGACTGTTTGCTCATTGGCAATTGTTGAAACCATAGCATGATTGGTAAAGTTTAATCTGGAAGAGCCGTGTAAAGCGAGAGCTTTAAGCACGGTTCTGTGAGGGCTTTGGGGTGCAATTCCCCTTAGCTACTCGACACCTTAAGAATTATTGGCTTTATATTTTAAGTTCAGCAATAGGTCATATTTTGGGACCTTAAGATTTGCTCGCCATTAGTTAGGATTTGTTTATACATTAAGATGCCACCAATACATAATTATATTTTGGTAACACTACCTTCGGTTTAAGTGGCTCCAACGCTATTTTCATGCATTCTTTTTCCGGTTCAAGTGCGATGCCTGCATATTTTTCACGTAGCATTGCCATATCCATACTGATCTTGTTGTGCAATATTTTCGCATAGTGCTGGGTCTGTTTTATGGTAGTATGGCCCAGCATTTTCGACACGGTTTCTATCGGGACGCCGTTACACAATGTAATAGTGGTAGCGAACGTGTGCCTGGCCAGGTGAAAGGTAAGCGTCTTTTTAATACCGCAGATGTCGGCGATCTCTTTCAAATAAGCGTTTATTTTTTGATTGGAAAGCACGGGCAGCACCCTGTCCTCGTTCACGCATTTTGGGTGACTCGCGTATTTATCCATTAGTTGTAGGGCTACAGGTAATAAGGGAATCGGACAAGGTATATCTGTTTTCTGGCGCAGTGTAAATATCCACTGCTCACCATCAACTCCTTTTTCTATCTCAGCGCGTCTTAGTTTTTTTACGTCAGCATAAGCCAGCCCGGTATAACAACTGAATACAAAAATGTCCCTGACCTGGTTAATGCGGTCATTTTTAAAATCCTTTTTGATGATCGTGTTCAGTTCCCATTCAGAAAGCGGTTCGCGGATGACCGGCAGTTTAGTCATTTTGAAGTTGGCGAAAGGATCGCCCGGCAGCCACTTGTTTTTTACACTGATCAATACGATTTTTTTGAAGTTGGCCAGGTACTTCATGGTGGTATTATGATTGCATTTACGTTCAGTTTTCAGCCAGAAGGCGTACTGTTCTATAAACAAGTGATCCAGCTTCCGTATAAACCTGTCATCGGCATGGTACTGCCATTGAATGAATGCCTTCGTATGGTCATACGAGGTTTGATAACGTTCGAGCGTTCCATCCGCATAATCCTTACCAACCAGTGCCTCCATTTGCTGGTTGTGTTCCGCAAAGATTTCCAGGATCATTTTCCTGTTCGCTTTGCCGGTAAGCATATCCCGAAGGAGTTCAGCGGTAATCAGTTCTTCATCTTCAATGAGTTGTTTGCGCGCTTTAAATACCTTATTTTCTATGGTGTCCAGGAAAAAATTTACTTCCTGAGCGTCTTGTTTTACACCACTCGCCCTGCCTTTTTCCTGGTCCCAGCGGTTCTCCCACCACTGTTTTTTGGTGGATAATTCTACCGGGTGTCCGTCCACGGTAATACGTAAATAAATGTACTTTTTAGGTTCGTTTCCTGCCTGCTTCAAAAAATACAGCAGACTAAAGCTTTTTTCCATGATTTTGCCACGATTAAGAGTGAATAAATGTCGGAATACAGCTACAGGAAGTCAAGATGTTCATCTCGTGTACAACTTGGTAATCAGTAAGTTAAGTGGTAATTCGTGGCAGTTTTCTTAAAAAAAAATATTGCCACGATTTTGCCACGAACTTATGGGCATTTTTGGTGTTTTTTGTGCGTTTGGTGAAAAAACAAAAGCCTTTAAACTGTTGATTTACAGGCTTTTGTTCGTTTTTGATGATATAGGTTGCGGAGAGGGAGGGATTCGAACCCTCGATACACTTTTGGCGTATACACACTTTCCAGGCGTGCTCTTTCGACCACTCAGACACCTCTCCCCGGATTTTGGATTGCAAATGTAAGATAATTTAGTAGAGAGTCAAGATATAAGAATCAAGAGCCAGGAAGAAAAGAATCAAGATCCAAGAGTCAGGAATCAGGATAGAAGAAGCTGTAATATCCAATATTGAATTCTGAACGCCCAACATCGAAGTTTAAACTTCATCATTCGATATTCAACATTCAGTGTTCGAGATTCAACATGCACAAAAAAAGCGCCCCGGCTCACAATCCGGGACGCTCCATGAAAACACTGAAATTAATAAATCACTCACTTGTCAAATCACTCTCTCTTATCCTCTTAGTCTATCATTATGTTTATCGCGGTAAATAGCACGGTTGGTGCGGTTTTGGTCGCGGCGTATATCCCTGCGCTCATTACGGCTTACCCTTCCATCTGCTTTGGCAATGCGTTTCTCAGCGGCAATACGCCTTTCATCATTACGCAGGTGATGTGCCTCATTGCGGGTAAGTTCGCCATTGCGTACACCCTGGTTTATGCGGCGTTCCTGCCTGTGCTCCCTGTGGTTAATTACAGGGGTTCTGGTTTGTGCATTTGCTATTGTTGTGAAGGCTAACATAGCTACCATCAGGCCTCCAAATATTTTAAGTTTCATATTATTTTAGTATTTATTGTTATATAGTAATAGATGATAAATAATCATTATGGTTTAATATTTACTAAAATATTTATGCTGCTAATGCAGATAGCTAATTTTTAGCTTATGTTTGTTTCTGATTGCCAAAACAGGCAATCTATATTTACTAAAGCCTGTTTAGTTTTCAATGCTGAGCATCAACGAGATCAAAAAACCCATCGCAGCAGATATTGATGCTTTTGAGGAGCGATTCAAATCCTCAATGCAAAGCTCAGTGCCGCTGCTCGATAGGATCACCCATTATATAGTTAAGCGCAAGGGCAAACAGATACGCCCTATGTTCGTGTTTTTTTCGGCGAGCATCTGTGGCGGCATTAATGAATCAACCCATCGCGGGGCGGCATTAGTGGAGCTGCTGCATACGGCCACACTGGTACATGATGATGTGGTTGATAATTCTTACCAGCGCCGGGGTTTCTTTTCCATCAACGCTTTATGGAAGAACAAGATAGCTGTTTTGGTGGGCGATTACCTGCTGTCTAAAGGCCTGCTCTTATCCATCGATAATAACGACTTTGAACTGCTGCGTATAGTAAGCGAGGCGGTGAAGCAGATGAGCGAGGGTGAACTGTTGCAAATAGAAAAGGTGCGCCGTATGGATATTGGCGAAACGGTTTATTACGAGGTGATCCGCCAGAAAACAGCATCGTTAATAGCCTCGTGTTGCGCCTGTGGGGCAGCATCAGCCGGGGCTGATAAGGAGACCATTGAAAAAATGCGCCTGTTTGGCGAGAAGATTGGCATTGCTTTTCAGATCAAGGACGATATGTTTGATTTTGGCACAGATGATGTGGGTAAACCTCTAGGCATCGACATAAAGGAAAAGAAGGTTACCCTGCCGCTCATTTATTCATTAAACAACTGCGATACTGCTACAAAAAAACGGATGATAAACCTGGTGAAGAATCATAATGATGAAGCCGAAAAGATAAAGCAGATCATCAGTTTTGTAAAAAGCAGCGGCGGACTGGAATATGCCGAAACCCAAATGAAAAAATACCAGGAAGAGGCATTTGATATATTAAATACTTTCCCCGAAGGAGATTCTCGTAGGGGATTGGAGCAACTGGTCCGTTTTACAACCGAACGTAATAAATAATTATGAGCAGTGAGCTTATATTCATATTAGGCTTTATAGTTTTCATCGTTCTCATGCTGGCTATCGACCTGGGGTTATTCAGCAAATCTGATAAACCCGTGAGTTTAAAACAGGCCGGTATCATGAGCGTGGTTTGGATAGCGCTTGCACTGGTATTTTACGCGCTAATATTAAGATACGGCCATCTGCTGCACCATGTAGATAACTTCGCTGCCCTGCAGCAAATAAATATTGATCATTTCCACGACCTTAAGCTTGATCCGCATGATTTTGCCGGGAGCCTGCAGCTTTACCGCAAAAATCTGGGCCTGGAGTTTATTTCAGGATACGTGGTGGAGTACGCATTATCTGTCGATAATATATTTGTGATGGTGCTTATTTTTACCGCCTTTGCAGTAGAGCCTAAATATTATCACAAGGTATTATTATGGGGGATTATCGGCGCGGTGCTAATGCGTTTCATATTCATATTTGTGGGTTCGGCGCTCATCATCAAATTCCACTGGATCCTGTACCTGTTCGGCGCTTTCCTTATCTATACCGGGGTAATGATGTTCGTTAATCGCAATAAGGAAGAGCAAATAGACCCCGAAAATCATCCGGTAGTAAAGTTTGCCTCCAAATATTTTGCAGTTTCGCCTAAGTTCCAGGGCGGTAAATTTTTTGTTAAGATAGATCGTAAACGACTCATCACCCCGCTCTTTTTAGTGCTACTGATCATTGAAGTAACCGATCTTGTTTTCGCGGTAGATTCCATCCCCGCCATATTTTCGGTAACCAAGGATCCTTATATCGTTTTCTTCTCCAACATATTTGCCATACTGGGCCTGCGCTCCATGTTCTTTTTGCTTGTGAATGTGATTGATAAGTTCCACTACCTTAAAACCGGGCTGGCGCTGCTGCTAACCTTCATCGGTCTTAAAATGCTGGCCGGGGAGTATGGCGAGAAGATCGGCCTAACCACGTTTACTTCATTGCTTATTATCCTGCTGATTTTAGCGACCAGTATTGTTGCTTCACTGGTGTTTCCGAAGAAAGAAGTGGTAGAATAAATTTCAGAAGATTTTCTAATACCTTTATGGCAATAAAACATAATGCCATGGAAAACACGACACCTGCTATACCTTCACTTTACGAATGGGCCGGTGGTATGCCTGCCTTAGTAACTCTTTTTGATAAGTTTTATGATAAAGTTTTGGCTGATGATATACTGGAGCCTGTATTTAAACACATGTCGCCGGAACATCGGTTACATGTAGCACATTTTGTTGCAGAGGTATTAGGCGGACCAAAAATATATAGTGAATCTGAAGGTAATCATTTTAAAATGATACAAAAACATCTGTCGAAATATCTAACACAGGAACACCGCAAGCGCTGGATGGAGCTTTTATTGCTAACAGCCGATGAATTAAGTCTGCCTGATGATCCTGAATTTCGTTCAGCATTTATGGCTTATTTAGAATGGGGGACCCGGATCGCGGTAATAAATTCAAACACGGATAACGTAAGCGAAGATCCTAACGTACCAATGCCTGTTTGGGGATGGGGTGTACCCGGCGGGCCTTATCAGGGTTAGGGGTAATTTCGCCCCTTGCAGGTTCTCTTGAAAAGAACCCTGCGTTCTGCATCAGACAATCACTCCGATACTCTTTCTGTCCCCGCAGGGTCTCTCGCAGAGGACCCTGCGCTCTGCATCAAGACCAGAACTCCCGATAATCTGTGATTCCTAGATACGGATGTGGCTTTTCCAATTCATAAAATGGGGCACTACTATGCTGATAATCCGTATATTCATTACAAAGATTCCATTTCCCTCTAACAGGATTATAATGTATATAATCAAGTTTTTGATATAAAAATTCACGAGAATAAATGGGCTTGGCATCAAATGACGGCTCGAATACTTTATGTTTTTGTCCTTTAGCTTTTTCTTTCTCTGAACATGCGGAAGAAAGCATATATAACGTAACATCATTGCATTGTTCGGTCAGTCTTTGTACGAGCGAATAAGCCATAAACCGTTTAGCATTGCTGATAACAGTATTTAGATTTGTCTGATCGTTCGGAAGCTGTAGCATTAAATGAGCATGGTTGGGCATCATCACAAAAGCAAGCGTTTTGATGTTGTATTTATCATCAATTAGCTTTAGCCAATTGTAAATTAAGTCATATGACTTTGTGATTTCGAAAAGAGGTGTCCAATTATAGCAGGTGAATGTAATAAACCATGTATTGTCTGTTATTTGATGCTGCGTTCGGATGGCCATGAGGTAAATATAATATTTTCGGCTTTGTTTAGTATTGCATGCGCAGGGTCCTCTGCGAGAGACCCTGCGGGGACATTGAAAGTCAAACGAAGCGCGTAAAGACCATTCACAGTTATCGCATGTAAATTCCAACTCACCCGGTCTTGGCTTCGCTCGACCACCCTCTCTGTCGGAAGCGACAAAGAGGGTAAAACAAAATCACTCCGCTACTCTTAACCCACCCACAATCGCATCCAAACTACCCCACGAAGTTTGACCATACGCCTGTGGCGAGATCTCAAATAACACCGCCGTATGTTTGATCTTATCAAAATTGCGAATATGTACGCGTGCATAAAAATTTATAGACTGGCCGGTTAAAAAATCCAGGGTAGATATCGTGCCCTCATATGTCTGCTGATCATCCGGCAGGGTGGTTGCTAATTTCACTTCGGCCTTAGTAAAATTGCTGGGTGGGGTAGTGGTTTTATTTTTTAGGTTAGAGATGTATAGGCCGTTAAAATACTGGGTTAAATAACTTGTTAGTGTATTGCTATTAAGACTGGGTTTGCCATCAACAAACCACATAAATACGTATGCCCAGTATTCCTGGCTTTTGCTATCGCCCCAACCGGGGGTAAAGCGGAGCTCTTCAACACCCTTAAGGGCTATTTGGGGAGCAAATGCAATGGGGAACTTTATGGTTTCGGTACCCCAGTTTTGCGGAAGGGGTAGGGTATATGGGGCCTGCTGACCGTATCCTGCTTTCACCAAAAAAAGCAGCGCTAATAAAAGTAAGGGTCTTTTCATCATCGTAATAAAGATTGTTAGGTGAAGCTACAAAATATACATGACGGATATTATTTCCGCGTTGTTAATTTGTGTTAAAGCGGTATTTGGTCTTATTTTCGTCAAAAACAAGTATGATTAGTTTACAATATTAGCGTTTAGCAGGAAAATCATAACTTAGTAAAATGCAATACTTCGATTTTAGCTTCCTAAAGATCACGCCCTTAAATATACTGGATATAGTACTGGTAGCCCTTATTATTTACCAGTTATATAACCTGATACGGGGCACTATTGCAGCTAATATATTTATAGGCCTGGCACTCATATTTGGGTTGTTTTTTGTGGTGAGGGCATTGCACATGCAATTACTTACCGCTATACTGGGCAAGTTTGTTGATGTGGGGATCATTGCCGTAATCATCGTATTTCAGCAGGAGATAAGGCGTTTCTTGTTACTGGTGGGCAAGAATGCCTCATTACAGCGTAATAAGGCCTGGTGGCAGTATTTTTTTGGCAAAGCCGAAGCAGAAAAGAATAATTACGCACGCATAAAACCCATTATTGATGCTTGCAAAAATTTAAAGCAAACCCGTACCGGCGCATTGATTGTATTTGCAAAGTATTATGATGAGCAGTTTTACCAGAACAGTTGCGAAGTGATTGATGGCAAGATCTCCAAACGGTTACTGGAAAGCATATTCCAAAAAACCAGCCCGCTGCATGATGGCGCCGTTGTGATATCGGAGAACAAGATAAAATCGGCCAGTTGTATTTTACCGCTTACGGAGAAAACCGACCTGCCGGCGCAATTTGGTTTAAGGCATCGCGCGGGTATTGGTGTTACCGAAGCTAATGAGGCCACGGCCATTATTGTATCAGAAGAAACGGGTGAAATCTCCTACGCCAAGCAGGGCCGTGTAAAAATGAATATCAGCTTTGCTGAACTGGAAAAATTACTGAATAAGGATTTTTAGCCTGATCTGAATTACGGTGCTGCAACCGGTGTTTTATCGGCATCGGTAATAAGCTTTACCTTTTTAACAAGCATGGTATATTTTACGCCGGGTTCGCCGGGGTTATATATCGGCATGCGGTCAACGTTTGATGTTTTAATTGTTGGCATCCGGTCATAAACTACAATTGCATTATCATTTAAACCCATAAGCTGTGTTTTGCTGATAGAATCCAGTTTAGGCTGTTGAAGAGTTTTTAAAGAGTAAGTCTCGGGCTTAAAGTTATCCAACCCGCCTGCTAACGGCGCAAGTGGCTTAACCTGTAATAATTGCTGCGCTTTTGCCTGATGAAAACCTGCTGCCAGCAGTACAATCATGATGATCTTTTTCATAACCGTTTAATTATAAACACTAAATTAAACAATGGCGGTAAATAAAAGTGTTAAATGAAGTTAATTGTTACAAAAGTGAAAAGCCGGAATGATGCCCCGGCTTTTCTTGGTGTAGAGACGCAATATTTTGCGTCTTTGTATAATATGATTACCTGTGTAATGGGAGACGCAAAATATTGCGTCTCTACGTAGAATTAATTAACCGCGCTAATTTCTTTTATCGCGGCGTCAGCTGCATCTGCCGACGCCTGGTCGTTCATTTTAAGGCGTTGTGCTTTTATGTTATTCAAAAACCCGGTTATGGTTTGTGTGCCCATGTGCCTGGCCTTGGTCCTTAGTCCGGATGCCTTGAGCTCGGCAATACCTTGCTGCGCGTAGGTTGGGTTATCAACATGGGCGGTCATCTCGACAAATTTTGGTAGCATAACATACCTTGCCCGGGGATTGCCATTATGAAAATGACCGTACACATATGGCCATTGCGCCGAAGTGCCGTTGTTTATATACACATTCATAATAGCCTGCGAAAGCGCTCCTTTATTATCAGCCTCAAAACTTTGAGCTGCTTTTAAAGCTTCGGCACCATCAAGCCCACTAATGCCATTCAAAGCCGCGGCATCTATAGCGTACGACTGGCTTTTTAATGCCTGTTTGAAGATGTTCATATTGCCGGCTGCCTTTAAAGTGCCCAGCTCATTAATAGCTTCAGCACGTACCAATGTGTTCACATCTGTTTGCGCCAATGAGGTTAATATTGGCAGGGCGGCATTATGTATGGCATCAATGTTCATGTTTAGCGCTTTAATGGCTTTGAGCTGCAGGCGGTAATATTTATCATGCAAAGCAGCTATCATCACTTTTTGCGCGCCTTTATCTTCCTGTTTCTTTTCAGCAGCATCTATAGCTTCGAAACGATCAAGGAACAGCGGGGCATTAAAATACTGGAACACATATTCATCCAGTGATTTTTCGTCTGTTTTTTGAGTAAGCAGCACTTTGTCGCCATCAACGTTCACCAGATCGGGTTTTTGGTTTACAGCAAACGTTAAAGTATCGGCCATATCGCGCATCCAAACTTTATGGCGCTCTTTTTTACCGCTCGCATAAATATCAACCGCGAATGGTAAAATAAATGCCTTGCCGGTTTGTGCTTGCTGCAAATACACGGTTTCGGTTTTCGCGGCATCATCCCATTTGTAACTGATGTTTAAATTAGGATTGCCCGCGCCGTAATACCATTGGTTAAAGAACCAGTTAAGGTCCTGGCCGCTGGCATCTTCCAGTGCTAAACGCAATTGCTGTGCCTCGCCGGTTTTAAAGGCGTTTGTTTTAAGGTAGATATTTAGCCCTTTAAAAAATGCGGCATCGCCCAAATAAGTACGCAGCATATTTAAAATACGGCCGCCTTTTTCATAGCTCACATGATCAAAAACATCTTCTTTATCAGCATAATGAAAACGCACCAGGTTTTCGGCAGTGGCTCCCGGCGATCTTAAATAGATCTGCATGTCATTATAATTCTGATAGCCGGCCTCATCCTCGCCATATTTGTGCGCGGCCCAAAGCATCTCGCTAAAATCAGCAAATGATTCATTCATGGTGATGTTGCTCCAGCTTTCGCAGGTTACGTAATCGCCAAACCATTGGTGGAACAACTCATGCGCGATATCAACCTGGCTCTCATCATAATACGAATCGATCATCTCGCGGGCGGTTTTTTGTACCTGCTCACCATGCAGGGTTGCACTGGTGTTTTCCATTGCTCCGCTCACATAATCGCGCACCACAATCTGGGCATATTTGTTCCATGGATAATCAACGCCCAATGTTTTTGAGTAAAACTCCATCATCTCGGGCGTATTGCCGAATATTTGTTTGGCGTATGGCGCGTATTTGGGCTCCAGGTAATAATCTACATCCTTGCCACGCCATTTATCATGGTAAACTTTAAAATCGCCCACAGCCATCATAAATAAGTATGGTGAATGGGGCAGGTCCATCTTCCAGGTATCGGTGCGGGTGCCATCACCATTAAGCTTTTGTGATGCCAGGCGACCGTTTGAAAGCGTAACATACTTTGCCGGAACGGTCATGCTGATCTCGTCGGTAGTTTTTTGCTGCGGCTGATCAATAGTTGGGAACCATGCCGATGAGGCTTCAGTTTCGCCCTGTGTCCATACCTGGATAGGTTTCTCTTTGTCCTTGCCGTTTGGGTTAATGAAATACAGGCCTTTGGCATCATTAATGGCTGCGCTGCCGTGTTCTTTCAGTTCATTAGGCTTCGAGGTATAATCAATATAAATGGTATAGCTTTCGGTGTTATGGTAAACCCTGTCTAAATGTATAGCCAGCGAAAGGCTATCCTGATAAGTATATTTCAGGGGATAGTTTTTGCCATTTTCAACAATCGAAACATTATGGATATCCATTCCCTTGGCATCAAGCCTTAAGGTATCGGTAGGATAGAAATGCGGTTTAATAGTAACCCATTCCTTGCCATACAGGTAGCATTTTTTGTAATCAAAACGCACATCCAGTTTAGTATTGATGAGATCGTTGATCTTTGGCGGTGTTGCCCGGTAGATCCTTAATAAAGGGTCATTTAAATCAGGCATCATGCGTTGCTGCGCCTGCGTTGCATTCAGCAAGCCAACAGTGGCCAAAATGCCGCCGATAATGGCAGCAGGGAAAGTTATTCTCATAAAAAACGATCAGTCAGTTAAAAAAATCAAGCGGTAAATATAATGCTTGTATTTATATAGCAGGGTATAAGGCTGATAAAGAATAAAAATATTACAGAAGAGGAGTTGTAAATTAATTTAAGTTTATTGTCATTCTGAGCGGAGCGAAGAAACGGGCTGCGTTTAATCTGCAAGCGACGAGCCTATCGTGCGTATAATAGATGCTTCGTACCTCAGCATGACAACGGGGGAAATTGGCATAAAAAAATCCGGTATGTATAACATACCGGATCTATTATATTTAAAATTAAGATCGCTGATTAGCAATATTGCTCAAATGCACCTATCAGGTTATCGGCAATCATTTGTGCCGGGCGGCCCTCAATCTGGTGGCGCTCAATAATATGAACCAGTTTACCATCTTTAAACAGTGCCATAGCCGGTGATGACGGTGGATAAGGCAACATGTATGCACGCGCGGTATTAACGGCATCAGCTTCCATACCTGCAAATACGGTTACCAGTTTATCAGGATGTTTAGCGCTTTGTGCCGCCATTTTTGCGGCAGGGCGTGCGTTAGCAGCAGCGCAACCACATACAGAATTTACCATCACAAACACAGTGCCTTCGCTTTCAATAGCTTTTTTTACAGCATCAGCATCTTTCAGCTCTTCAAAACCAACATTGGTTAATTCAGCCCGCATGGGGGCAACTAAATATTCTGGGTACATAAATTTCTAATTAAATTTTGTTGTAAAAATAACAAATCATTAGCAGTTAGCGTTCAAATTTCGGAATAATAACAATCTGCTGACGCAAGTATAGTGCTGAGCTTAAATCAATTAATTCAAATTAATAACGAGTATAGCAAACTTTAAGTTCATTTTAGGCGTAGAAGGGTGCTGTTGAGGCAGATTCGGTGTTTTGTTTAACTAATAATTGTTTATATTGCAGTCCCTAATTTTTTATTTAAATGAAATTTAAGCCATCTGAGATTAGCACAGTAATCATTGTTGACAAAAAACGT
>Ga0206832_10022_pt2 | contig 35239 bp, 30 predicted proteins | sample Alteio_BWOrgCont_74_FD_152896 | JGI IMG/M metagenome (GOLD analysis project Ga0206832, IMG submission 152896) | Enriched cells from forest soil in Barre Woods Harvard Forest LTER site, Petersham, Massachusetts, United States -... | ecosystem: Environmental > Terrestrial > Soil > Temperate forest >... | reverse complement strand
CCCAACGTCTACTACTCAGGTGATCTTAATGATACGGCCTCTCTAAAAAAATGGATTCAATCACAACCCTAGGTTTCAAAATGAATAAAGTTAATATTAAAGAAAAATTTAAACTGTTTGATCAATATTGGTGCCCAAAAATCCTTGGTGAATTAAATGGAAGTTATGTGAAAATTTTTAAAGCCAAAGGAGAATTTGTTTGGCATCAACATAAAAATGAAGATGAATTTCTTCTAGTAATAGAGGGACAACTCAATATTAAGTTTAGTGATCATGAAGTTATCCTTAATGAAGGGGAGTTTTATATTGTTCCTAAAGGCACAGAGCATCTAACGTATGCAGAGAATGAGGCACATGTTATGCTTTTTGAACCTAAAGAAGTCGTAAATACAGGAACAACTACTTCAGAGAAAACAGTCAATAATCTAGAATGGCTGTAATTAAAAAGAGACCTTAGGAACAAAAACGGCAGTCGTCGCTGTCCCTAAAGTCCCTTGAAGATAGTTGCAAAACTCGATTTTTCAGCCGCCTGCAGCTAAACCTCGGAGAGGTTCTCATTTTGTAGCCCGTCAGCAAGGCTGCGAGCGAATGCGTTGACGCCGTAGCTACGGGTATAAATAATAGAGTTTTAACCCTTTAGGGTTCTTCTTTTGAGGTATTTTGAGAGAGGAATTGATAAAATGAAGAACTCTTAAGAGTTAATCTTTGATATTACTAAACCCGTAGCTGCGGCGTCTTCGCATTCGCTCGCAGCCTTGCTGACGGGCTACAAAATGAGAACCTCTCCGAGGTTTAGCTGCAATATGTACTCTGCCACGCGGGGCTAATATTGAGAATGTTCTTTTCGACACTCAATTGGGAATCGCACTCGCCACGGGAGTGGCTTCAGATTTTAGCCCCGCGCGCAGGTGTTTCCTACACCGTAACGTGGGGTATTTTATAGTTTTAAATTCAGCCACTGTAGTGGTGTAAGAGGCTTACAGACATATTATGATCATTTAATTTGGAGTGCGTGTGACAAGTCACGCGCACTCCAAATTTACACCATATTTTAATAATCGGAGCCATAATAATAGCCATGCACGAAATTCTGACACTCTTACAAAACTATTAATTACTTCCAAATGTCAGGATGTCAGACATGACTACTATTATGGCTACTAGTATAAATAAATTCGACCCACTCTTTTTTAAATTTAGCAATCACACCCGTTATTTTTTTACGGCTACAATTACATGCATGTTTGCTGTGAGCTTGGTGTGGGCCTCAGGGGGTAATGGCTCGCTACTTTCTTCAAGATGGAAGCCGCCGCCGATATCATGGATCCTTTCTACTGGCTCATCGGAATCGCCGGTCGAAGGCATGAACATATGGTCTTTTTGCTTTTTGGCCAGTTGAATCTCAAAACCCCCGAGAACCAAAGCGTCTTTCACACTGTTGAAATATGTTGCATGCATTTCTTGCTTAACAACGCCCTCTTTTGGAAAAAATTGATTGAGACATTCAAAAATATCTTCAGACATTTTATTATAGAAATGTTGGATGAAGAAGCAACGCCCGGCATTGCCAAGTAACAAATATTCTGTAAAAAATTGGCAAAGTTTTGGCGGCATTGAAGGCAGAGCTTTTCGAATATTTTCATCTACAACATGTTTAGGGGCTGAAAGGATTGTTTTAGGGGACGAGTCAATATTTGATTTATCGATGTCCAGACTCACAAATTGACCTTTGTCAAAAAGAGGGGAGACCAGAGGACTAAGAAGAGGTTCCTGTTCTGTAAAGACAATTATGCGTCCACCGGCCGGTAGAGCTTCAAAAGCCTTATGGGCTGCTTGTTTAATCTCTTCATTCGTGAGAGTATCGAATACATTGAGAGAGACTATGGTTCTGATATCCCATTTTTCGGACGGCTGTGGTAGGTTCGTCGCATTGGCATATACATAGTGGGTTTTATTTGCAATTCGTGCCGGATGATTTTGTGCGGTTTTTACGAGAGGTTTTATAACATCGGAATAGATCCAATGGTCTTGTGCTTCTTTTGGCACCATCGCAGAGAGGATGGAATGTCCGTTCTTATCTAACACCGATGATCCAAGTTCTAAAGTCGACCCCTCATTAGGGACATATTCCTTAAAAATCTTTGATACAATATCAGTGAGGATGGGAAGAAATGGCTCACGCTGTGGTCGGTCTGCTGCCCATCTCAATGGGTTTTTTCTATCACACGATTGTTGTACGTCCTTAAAAATCTTAGTAGTCATTTCAGATGCAAAGAAAAGGTGTGCATCTTTTAAGACACTACTCCATACATCAACATCTGAAAGGAAGCGGCTCCAATCGATCTGTACAGGTGTTGGTGTCACTGGAACTTTGGGGATAATTAAAGATGGTGTTGCCAACGGTTGATGACTCAAATCCAATTTCTTTATTATTGGCGGCACCTTTTCCGTTATTCTACAATCTTCCGGAAAGAATTCTAGCATGCAATCGAAAAAACAAGGATCTTTCATACAGAGTCCATGAACAATTAATTGGCGCTGAGCTGGACTTAATTCTAGAACACGTTTAAAGAAATTTTTTATTGGGTGAGGTAGTGACTTCAGATTCTTCCGTATGTTTTCTTTGACTTTATTAAAAGGCGCGGAAACTAGCTCGGTAATACATGGCTTTGAACTATTCTCTTCCAACTTGCATATAGCAAAATGTTGATGATCGAAATGTTTCGCTAACCTTTGATGCATAGCATCTACATGTTCACCTGACTCGAAAAGATATTCGATTAAACTCGCATTCAAATTCATTAATTCGGATGAACAATCTTCTGCTCTACACAATTCTTCATTCCAATCTTTCCATTTGAAATCTTGGTATTTATACCAATAAAAGTTAGAAGGATTAGAACTATCTATTAAGAAAAGAGAAGTGCATGATGAATAAGGTAGAATTGATGACATAGATTTCCCATGTGTTTCAGTATAAAATCAGAAAGAATACGAAATACAGCTCTATTTGTCCATCGAAACTAGCGTGTACAACATAAGTTTAAATGATTGACGTCAGCTTCTTAATCTAGAGTCTTGATGTCAAAATCTTCAATTTTGAGTTCAAGGGGAGTATTATAAAACTGGCACAGAGCATTACGGAAGGTTTCCGCTCTTATTGAAAGACCTTGTTCACAATAAGTTTTAACTTGTTGGTATACCGCTTGTTTAAATGCATATGTATCTGATTCTGATCCATCGAGATTGTCAATACTGACTCGAAAACGACTTCCCGAGGCAATTGAGAGTATCCATTCCACAGCTTGAGGTTTAACTTCAACACTCTGAAAAAGTTCTTGTTGTTCGGCCGTACGGCCATCTGGAACATACCAATATCCAAAATCTATTTGCTTACGCCGTTTTTCCCCAGCAATTAACCAATGGGAGCATTCATGCAAAGCACTAGCAAAAAAACCATGTGCAAAGAAAAGCTCATTATGTGGACGGGTTTCATCTGCAGGGAGATAAAGCGGCTCATCTACACCTTTAACCAATAAAGTATTATATTTTTCAAAGAAACAGTTCTTAAAAATGACTATTAAATCTTGATACTGATGCACTAGCACTATTAACACTCCTCAATACAATTGTATACCGAACGTGATTCAAGAATTGGCTTTTTGATAAGGAGGCTGCTCAAAATTTTTCGTCTGGAGCGAGTGAACATTGCCTTTGGCAAGGCACGAGTGAAGACAAAAATTTTGACGCAAAGCCGACGCAGTCAACAACCAATTTTTGAGTTATGTTCGGTATAAATACATTGTAAAAATCGGGTACGCAAACGGGCACGAAAAAATGTTATCTTAAACATGTTAAAATAGGAACTTATGGGATTATTTTCACGTTCTAAGCCAAAAATCAAGATCCAAACGACCAAAAAAGATGGATTTAGTGGCTGGCTTAAATGCACACACTGTAACGAACTCGTTCATACGAATGAACTTCAACAAAATAGCAACTGCTGCCCTAAATGCGATAATCACTACCGTTTATCCGCAGATGAACGCATAAAATCCCTTGTCGATGACAATACCTTCGAAGAAATGTTCACCGACATCCACCCTGTCGATACCCTAAATTTTGTCGATACAGAACCGTATCCCGAACGTCTTCTCGCTGCAAAAGAAAAATCGGGTAATGATGAGGCTGTCCTCGTTGGAACATGCAAAATCGGTGGATTCCCCACAGCTCTTGGCGTCTTAGATTTCAATTTTATGGGGGGATCAATGGGATCCGTCGTCGGTGAAAGACTGACAAGCCTCATCGAACTCGCACTTTCTAAGAAGCTGCCGCTCATCATCGTTTCGACCTCCGGAGGGGCACGTATGCAGGAATCGACGCTCTCCCTGATGCAGATGGCAAAAACATCGTCTGCATTAGCAAGATTACACGATTCAAAAGTCCCTTATATCTCGGTACTTACAAATCCAACAACCGGCGGTGTGACGGCTTCTTTTGCTTCTCTTGGCGATATCATCATCGCTGAACCAAACGCCCTCATTTGCTTCGCCGGACCACGCGTCATCGAACAAACCATCGGCCATCAACTGCCACCCGGCGCACAGAAATCAGAATTTCTCTTGCATCATGGAATGATAGACTGTATTGTCAATCGTCATGAGCTAAAGGCAAAACTCGTTGAATTATTAGAATTCTTTAGTGAAGAGCCGGAAATCAATAATAAAGAGCATAACTCAATACAAACACAGAAAAAAACACCTCTTAAAAAAGCAGTTTAATGAACCATATGGACTCACATCAAAATAAAAAAAATCACGACCAAGTTGCCATCACAACAATTGCTAGTGAAGGAGCAGACTTCCCATTTTACGCTTCTACAGGTGCTTCCGGTGCCGATGTCAAAGCATTTATTGCTAACGATGTCATCATTCCGGCGGGCGGCTCATGCTTAATTCCAACAGGATTGCGTTTCGCCATCCCTCATGGATACGAAATTCAAGTGCGCCCACGTAGTGGCCTTGCGTTAAAACATCAAATTACCGTTCTTAATACTCCGGGAACAATCGACGCTGACTATCGTGGTGAAGTTGGCATTATTCTGATGAACTGCGGAAAAGAGGCCTTTACTGTTACACCGGGCATGCGCATCGCACAATTAATTCTAGCGCCTGTTGTGCAAGCGCTCTTTATCCCTGCCGAAGAGCTTGCTGAAACAGTGCGTGGTGCCGGTGGATTTGGACATACAGGAACCCATAAAATACATTAACAAAGCTTTATATGCTTTATGATTAAAATATCAGACTACTTAGATCCTCGTATCATCGCCTTTTTGGATGTCGACTCGCGCGACGAAGCCATCAGAGCCCTTGTTGGCATTGCCCACACAGCCGGAAAATTACAAGACAAGTATGCGTTTTATGATGCTATCATCGAAAGAGAGAAAATTGTGTCGACAGGTATAGGAATGGGAACGGCTATTCCACATGCTAAATTGGCTTCTTATAACGACTTTTTTATTGCGATTGGAATTTTACGTAAGGGACTGGACTGGGACTCTTTAGATGGTTCCCCCGTACGTTTTATCTTCTTGATCGGCGGTCCCGATGATAAGCAGACGGAATACTTGCAAATACTTTCGGGCTTGACTCAAGCGATAAAAGAAGACAAAATGAGAAAGAAAATGTTAACTCTTAAATCACCAGAAGATATGATAGAGCTATGGAGCACCTATGGATCTTAAAATTAAAGATGTTGCAGACCTACTAAATGTTCACGAAACAACCCTTCGTCGTTGGCTTGTCGATGGCAAAATCCCTGCTTATCGCATCAACCAACAGTATCGCTTTAATCGACAAGAAATTGAAGATTGGGTGATGCAACAAAAGCAAAATAAATGTGGCGGAGAGACTCCACAACCTACTCCGGAGGCTGCTAACCAGACACAAAGAGGCAGCAAACAATTCAGCCTTTACCGAGCGATCAACAAGGGTGGAGTCCTCTATAATGTTCCGGGTAAAGATAAAGAAACGATCATCAAAACAACAATGAAACAAATCGCTGCCGACCTACACCTCGATGCCGATACCATCAGCGACTTACTCCTCGATAGAGAAAGACTTCAATCCACAGCCCTAGGCAATGGTATCGCCATCCCCCACACACGCGAATTCCTTCTGAGCAACCATTTCGATGTCGTCACTGTCGTTTTCCTCGATAAACCTATCGAATACGACTCCCTCGATGGCAAACCTGTACATACTCTTTTCTTCCTTTTCGCAAGCGATGATAAACGCCATCTGCATTTGCTTGCTAAAATCGCACATCTCAATAGCCAACCGGAAATCCAAAAACTCCTCCAAACACGCCCCACAAGAGATAAACTCCTTGAATATATCAAAGAATGGGAAAGCACAATCCAACAAGCTTAAGTTGTACACACATGACGGTGTCCGCGAAAGCGTTTGGAAAGTCCTCTTTCGCTTTGGTCACGTCACGCAACAAAGCGAAAGAGGACTTTCGCACTCCAAGCGCTCTGCGAGGCTGGGAAAAAATTGATTTTTTAGCCGCTTTTGTAGTCGTATACCGAACGTGATTCAAAAATTGGCTTTTTGACAAGGAGGCTGCTCAAAATTTTTCGTCTGGAGCGAGTGGCCATTGCCTTTGGCAAGGCACGAGTGAAGACAAAAATTTTGACGCAAAGCCGACGCAGTCAACAACCAATTTTTGAGTTATGTTCGGTATAAATTAATAATTTGATATTAATTGAAAATAAGTATTATAATGGTTACTGTAACGATATTAAATACGCGAGGTATTTATGTTATCATTATTACGTAACAAATTATTCTTCTTAATCATATTCTCAATGTTTTCCGCAGGCGCCATTGCCTCTGTCAACACAAACTATATCGCACGGGGCGAAGCGGGCCATGCTGGCGAAGCTCGCATGAACCATCCAGGTGAATTCAATCGCGCTGGAGTCGCTCATCCTGAGGCCCAAGCCTATGATCGTGGCGCTGAAGAAGGTGCTGCTTTAGGCGGTGCCGCAGGTGCCGGTGTTGAGGAAGTCGTTCCCATAGATCAAGTACCTGAACCGGTGGCTGTTCCAATGAACCAGTAGAACCACAATAGAATCTATTAAACAGCTCCTCAATAATAAATGGTGAGGTGGTTATGAGCTTATTATTTGGAAGAAAAGTCTTTTTTCTACTGATTTTCACCCTGTTTTCTTCTGTTGCTGCTTACGCGGCAAGTTCTTCGCCTGCTGCATCCACTGAATATACAGACGTATCACTCCGCGCAAGAGATCGCGCCGCAGCGCGCCTGAATCGTCCGGGTGGCGTAAATACTCCGGGTGTTGGCAATCCAGCCAATAGAGGTGTTGGAACAGTAGGTGGTGTGGGTGGTGTAGGTGCCGTTGGCACCGCCGCCGTCGTCGGTGCGGCTGCATCAAACACAGTTCCGGTGGCAGTACCGGTACAACAGACACCCACAACTGTAGTACCTGTAAATACAACAACTCATTGATGATATACCGACCGTGTTTCAAAATTTGGCATTTCCAGCTGCGCGAAAATCCCCGTGGATCAAAGATCGTAAGCGACCCAATATTAAGTCAATATGGGGTCGCTTACGATCTTTGATCCCCGGGGTTTTGGCGCGCTCGAAATGCCAACTTTTGAATCACGATCGGTATAAATGCCTCATAAAATTGTGGGCATGTACCGTGTTTTTACATTTATTCTAAATCTTAATCAAATCACAATAATTTATTGCTATAAATCTATCCAGTATATAAAATAACCATTGTTTTTTATTTATAATTTAAAAATTAACAAAAAGGTATTTTAAATGCATATACACTGTTATTCACCAACTAGTTCAATCCTAAGAGATCAAGTCATTCAAGAAAATGCGAGTGTCTGCTCAGGATCACGTGACGGAGCAATAAATGAAACTGCAATGACCACAATATCAGGACATGTTGCAAATGTTATCCCTCATCATACAAACTCAGAAGTCGATTTAAATGATTTTGAAGATTTTTTATTACTCGATCTACCTTATGTAACATTTCCATTGCACTCCCCGACTGCAGAACCCATTGACGCTTCCACATATCTAGTTCCTGCAAAAGAATTTATCGAAAATGTTATTCCAAAAAATGAAACCGTATTTGGAGATATTCCCTCTATAGGGTCCAACACGTTCATCATTTCAGAAAGTTTGGGTTCCAAATCCACAGCATTTGGGGCATGCGGTCTACTCGAGGATTATGTTTTTGCTTTTAGAGGTAAGAATCTGGAAACAGATAAAACAACATTGTGTTTATTTTGGTATGATTCTACCAGTTTGGGTGATGTGCTGACAACTATTAACGATCTACAAGATAAAATGGTTAATGAAACCGGATGCGATAAAAATACAATTGAAGTCTTTATTGTAGGCGGTAAAGATAATGGGGACACAGATTTAATTCAAGAATTAGCCAATAATCCTGAAAATAAAATTAAGTGTCTATTAAATCCAAAACCAAATGAAATTGAAGAAGAGGTAGAAGAGGACGAACAATACCTAGACGTTGTTTTAACGGAAGATAAACTTTATTTTGCTTTTACAAGTAAATATAAAGGGGGAGAACATCTTCTTTCTCCTTCAGACATAAATTTTGAATATGGTAAACATTACAATTATAAACATGACCCAGAAACTAAGAAAAAACTTGCAGAACTCGAAACAAATATTAAACTTGCAGCAAGCACAGCCCCGGTAGCACATGGCACACGTTCCAAAAGAAAGAATGAAGAAGTTGATAATTTAATGACGGAAAGATTGCGCCCCTCTAGAAAACGGGACTTTTCACATTTATTTCCTTGGGAAAATTAACAGTGTTACAAATAACACAGGACCAGGACTCGCAGGACTTATACCGAACGTGATTCAAAAATTGGCTTTTTGACAAGGAGGCTGCTCAAAATTTTTCGTCTGGAGCGAGTGACCATTGCCTTTGGCAAGGCACGAGTGAAGACAAAAATTTTGACGCAAAGCCGACGCAGTCAACAACCAATTTTTGAGTTATGTTCGGTGTACATGGTTCTTTAATTATATTTTTAAAAATTACAAAAGGTATTTCAGATGCATAGTATAGATAGATATTCACCAAGTAGTTCAATGCTAACAGATGAAGTCGCTCAAGATACTCAGAGTGACAATTCAGGACAACTTACCGGAGCAGTACACAGCACTGCAATGGCCACAATATCAGGATATGCCGCAGGCGTTTGCCCCTCTCCTTTGCTTCCTAGGGCTGCAGAAGCAGTTAAGGCTTCTCTGTTTAAAGTTCCTGCAGATCAATTTATCAAAATAGTTAAACATAAAGAATTTGGAGAACTCCCGGATGTTGGACCAGACCTTTTCTTTATTACAAAATGTGAACAAAAAAAAATAGAGGTTGGAGCATTCGGTCTATTCAATAATTATGCTATTGCTTTTAGAGGCAAGAATCTGGAAACAAAAGAAACAACATTGTGTTTATATTATTGTGAATTTGGCTCTTATGAGGATATCATAATACCTATTAACGAGCTAAAAGACGAAATGGTTAAGAGAACCAAATGTAATAAAGACACAATTGAAGTCTTTATTGTGGGTGGTAAAGACAGTGTGGATCTAGATTTAATTAGAGAATTAGCCGACAATCCTGAAAATAAAATTAAGTGTCTATTAAATCCAACATTACCAGATCATGTCTTAGATGTTGTTTTAACAGAAAATAGACTTTATGTAGCTGATGGGGAAGCTCATCTTTTTATACCTTCTAATCTTTATGATTCTTCTGATTCTTCAGGAGAAGATGATATCGGAGAACCCCTTAAGAGAAAAGGCAGAAATTTCAGCGAAGATGATTATTTCGAAAAATTCGATGCTAAACGACTTAAACGAGACAATGATGCCAAAGATAACTCTGAATCAACGGATTTGTTAATACAAAGTTTTTCTGATTTATTGCTTAGGAATAAAACTAGCAGGGAATAAATAACACAGGACCTGAACTTGCAGGACTGACACGACTCCCAGGACAGTTAGCTTAACTAATTGTCCTGTGTGTCGTGTCAGTCCTGTTTTTTCTATTTAGCCGCGGCTTTTTGTCGCGGCTCTCTTATTTCTCTATGTCTAGGAAAGACTTCCTGATCGTTGAAGACTAGGTGGTCTCCATCAACGGTGACTAAACAACGTCTTCCTTCATTTGGGAACATCAACAGTTTTTCTGCTAATGGATCCTCAAGGTATTGCTCGATAGTCCGTCTTAATGGACGAGCTCCCATTTCCGGTTGGAATCCTTTGTCGACAAGAAACTCTTTTGCTTTATCATCGAGAGTGATAAACACCTCACGACGCTCCAGGCGTGCAAGAAGTTTTTTGAGTTCGATTTCGATGACCTTAAGCAATCCTTCCTTCTTGAGAGGTTGGAAGATAACGACATCATTAAGTCTATTGAGAAATTCCGGTTTGAAGTGCTTTTTAACGGCAGCCAAAATTTTCTCTTTAATATGCTCGTAATCCATAGACCCTTCAATGGCGCCAAAACCAACTTCAGAACTCTTCTTAATCAAGTCGGCACCCAAGTTGGATGTCATGATAATGATCGTGTTGCGGAAGTCAATTTTGCGTCCAAATGAGTCGGTAAGACGTCCTTCTTCCAAGATCTGAAGTAAAATATCCATCACATCAGGATGCGCTTTTTCGATCTCATCGAAAAGAACAACGGAGTATGGACGTTGTCTCACTTGCTCAGTCAGCTGACCACCCTCTTCATGCCCAACATATCCCGGGGGTGATCCTGTCATTCTGCTGACGGCAAATTTCTCCATGTATTCAGACATATCGACCTGAATCAGAGCCTCCTCACCACCAAACATATGGACTGCCAGCAGACGCGCTAGCAGTGTTTTACCTACTCCGGTTGGACCTAAGAACAAGAAAGCACCGATCGGACGTTTAGGGTCTTTGATATCGGCACGGCTACGACGAATCGCACGACAGATCGTTGTCAAGGCTTCATCTTGGCCGATGATCTCTTCACGTAACACCTCGTTCATTTTGAGGACTTTTTGTGTTTCCCCTTCAGTTAAGCGACTAAGTGGAATTCCTGTTTGTTTTGCAACGACGTTAGCCACATCTTCATCTTCAACAATCACTTCGTGCTCCTCTTTATTCACTTCCCACTGCGCACGTATTTGCTGCAGCTGATCTCTGAGAGTTTTCTCTTTGTCGCGCAATTTTGCGGCTTTTTCATACTCTTGTCTGCTGATAGCATCTTCTTTTGCTACGCGCGTCTCTTCAATCTCCGTTTCGAAATTGCCGATATCTTGCGGTTGGTTCATCATCGCGATGCGCATTTTTGCTCCGGCTTCATCCAAAAGGTCAATCGCCTTATCCGGTAAAAACCGACCATAGATATATCTATCAGAAAGCAAAGCAGCAGCGATAAGAGATTGTGGAGTGTAGATACATTTATGGTGTTCTTCATATTTTGCTTTTAATCCATTAAGGATCTCTATCGTTTCAGAGACACTTGGCGGTTGGACAATGATTTTCTGGAAACGTCGTTCCAGCGCCGCATCTTTTTCAATGTGTTTACGGTATTCATCGATCGTTGTCGCACCAATACATTGCAATTCACCGCGTGAAAGCGCAGGTTTAAGGATATTGGAAGCATCGATAGCGCCTTCTGCTGCTCCGGCACCGACAATTGTGTGCAATTCATCGATAAAGAGTAAAACGTTACCGTTTTTCTTAATTTCATCCATCACAGCCTTAATACGCTCTTCGAACTGCCCACGATATTTCGTTCCTGCAATCATAAGGGCTAAGTCGAGGGTGATCAATTTCTTCTTGCGTAGATTATCAGGAACTTCACCTTTAACAATCGCCTGAGCAAGCCCTTCAACAATCGCTGTTTTACCAACACCGGCCTCACCAACAAGCACTGGATTATTCTTACGGCGACGACATAGGATAAGAATTAAGCGTTCAACCTCTTCTTTACGGCCGATCACAGGATCCATCTTACCTTCACGGCTCATCTCTGTTAGGTCATGACCGTACGCTTTAAGGGCAGGCATTTTATCTGAGCCCGAATTGCCCGGTTTTTCGAATGATGATTTTGGACTACCCATTCCTGCAGCACCACTTGGATGTTGAGAGGTAGGATTTGGATTTAATGAAGCGCCACCAATCGGAGGTAATTGCAGATTAAAGGTTTCCAATTCTTTAAGAACCTCTTTGCGCACCTCTTTTAAGTTGACGTTTAGATTCTCTAATACCTGAGCTGCAACACCATCTGTCTGGCGCAACAAGCCCAAGAGCAAGTGTTCGGTGCCAACATAGTTGTGGTTTAGGTTTGCGGCTTCTTCGTTAGCGTATTCGAAAACCTTCTTGACTTTCCCTGTAAGAGCCGGATCTCCATAAACTTGAATTTCAGGACCATAGCCAACAAGTTTCTCAACTTCATTGCGAACGGTTTCGAAGTCGATATTCAGATTGCGCAACACATTGACAGCAACACCTTGTCCAAGTTTAAGCAAGCCTAAAAGGACGTGCTCGGTTCCTAAGTAGTTGTGATTAAGTCTTTGCGCTTCTTTTTTCGCCAGCTTAATCACTTGTTTTGCTCGATTTGTGAATTTGTCAAACATAGGTAGCTCTCTTGTATAATGGATTTAGCTTCAATGTAAACGCTATCTTCATTTTTTGGGAGCATAAATCGTGCCAATACACGAATTTATTTTGGATATGTTAAAGTTCGCGAGAAAACGACCCGCACAGGCTTGAAAAATGCAATTAAATGAGGGTTGATTTTTGGTAGGGACAATAGGAGGTAGTTGCAAAAGTCGATTTTTCAGCCGCTTGCAGCTAAACCTCGAAGAGGTTCTCATTTTATAGCCCGTCAGCTAGGCTGCGAGCAAAAGCGTAGACACCGTAGCTACGGGTATAAATAATAGAGTTTTAACCCTTTAGGGTTCTTCTTTGGGTATTTTGAGGGAGAAATTGATAAAATGAAGAACTCTAAAGAGTTAAATTTTGTTATTACTAAACCCGTAGCTACGGCGTCTACGCTGTCGCTCGCAGCCTAGCTGACGGGCTATAAAATGAGAACCTCTTCGAGGTTTAGCTGCAACATGTAACACTGCAATATAGGTACGATTGACTTCTAAAGATTCGCTATAACTGTTTGCTACTGCCCCTAATTTTTATGATGAGCAAATCCTGTTATGGATTTTGAATGCTCTTTTGCATTCGAGATGCAGTTGTGAATTGAGACGCCATGCAAAGCACTCCCAACAAGATGAATGCGCGATCCCGACATCGTCGAGACAGCCTCTTCCAAAGATTTCACCCTCAGGTGATGATCAACGGTATACTGAGGGATTGCCTCTTTAGCAAACGCAACATGTGTAGCATCAGGCTTTTCGGCAATTCCCAGATGCTTAGATAAGGATCGAACGGCGCGATTCACCAACTCATCAGGGCAGCTATTTTCAATGCCTGGGTGATGGGCACCTCCCATCATCACGGTAAGACGCGTTTGTGAAGACGTACTATTTTGCTGGGGAAAGACAGAAGAATCCCAGACGACACCAAGAATTTCCTCGTGTTCACTTGTTGGAATCAAATAGCCAAATCCCTCTTGCTTAAGAATTTTATCTTTCCATCCGATATTCACAACAGCAACCGACGCCGATGAAGTACCACTCATTTGATCGGCAATGAAAGGAGCACTTTTCCTAAAAATAGATGCCATTCCTTGCACTGGGAGCGCCAAAAATACATGATCTGCCTGCAATATCCCTTGTGTATCTGTCATGACATCTATACCTTCAGCATTCACATCTAGAGATGCCACTCTACACCTCATTTTGAGTTCTGCACAAAGAATCTCCTGTAAACGCCTAGTTAATGTTTCCATTCCTTCTCTAAATGAAAAAATCGGAGAACTGAGCATTTTTTTAATAAACCTGGACTGATCCCCGTGCGCTCTTCTTTTAAAAATACCCTTTAACATCCCCTTGATAATGGAACCGGACTGTTGTTCTAAATGAAAAAGATCGGGAAAACAAGCGCGCATAGACAATTTTTCAATATCGCCAGCATAAATTCCCGATACCAAAGGATCGACAAATCTTTTGGCAATATGCAGACCAAAACGTCGTCGTATGAAATTTGCAATCGTTTCATCACGTCCATCGCCCTGCGGCGCCCTACACTCATGCCACAATGCCGGTAACACACCGGTCATAAGAGAAGATGTAAGAAAAGAAAATAGTGTATTTGGAACAGGCTCTAAGAGCCCACCTGTATAAATATAACGGGTCATCGCCGCTGAAGAAGCGGGGATCACCTCATCTTCAAGACCTAAATCCTCGATCAACTGCAATGTGTCCGTGACTGGACCACGTGTACGGCAACTGCGGGGGCCAGCTTCAAAGAGAAAATCGCCGCATCGCTGCGTGCGAATCCATCCTCCGGCACGATCGCTCGACTCTAGAATCGTCAACGCGATCTCATCACCAAAACGCTTCTTTAGAAACCATCCCAAAGCCAATCCACTGATGCCGGCACCGACGATGACAATTTTAGGTTTCATTGATATTCTCGCACACAGTCAACCATTGTCTTGACGGCTTCAACAGAAACCTCAGGAGTGATGCCATGACCTAAATTAAAGATATATCCAGGATCACCACGCATGGAATCGAGCAATGCTTTTGTTTCTCGCTTAATCATCGAATGTGGAGCATATAAAATGTCCGGATCCAAATTACCTTGTAACGCTATAGTCTTAGGAATGGAATTTCGTAATGTTGACAAATTTGCATTCCAATCAACGCTGATAGCACTAGGATTCGCTTTAGCCATATCGGCTGCAAAAACAGAAGATCCGCGACAATATAGGATAACGGGAACTTTCGACTTTATCCGGGTGACAATCTTTTCAAGATAGGACAAAGAAAACTCTTGAAATTGAGCATAACCCAAAACCCCCGCCCAAGAATCGAAAATCTGCACAGCATCAACGCCCGCTTCAATTTGCATCTCCAGATAAACAATAGAATCCTCTGCTAACCGTTCCAACAAGGCATGAAATGAAGTTGGATCCCGCATCATCCACTGTTTTGTCTTGCGGAGATCACGACTCGTTTTCCCTTCGATCATATAACTGGCAACTGTAAATGGGGCTCCACAAAACCCTAGAAGTGGAACATCTAATGTTGGACGCAGCAGACGTATCCCTTTGGCAACATATTGTAAGGACTCACGCATGTCAACTTTAGGAAGATCATGAACATCTTTTGCCAAAGAAAGCGGGCGATCAATGATTGGTCCTACGCCATCGTCAAAATGCAATCCCACACGCAATGCTTCAGGAATTACGAGAATATCGGAAAATAAAATTGCGGCATCCATGCCAAAAGAGCGCAAAGGCAGATGTGTCACCTCTGCAATTAATTCCGGAGTATGACACATCTCTAAAAATGAATGTTTCGCCCGTAATGCCCGGTACTCAGGCATGTACCTCCCTGCTTGACGCATCAGCCAAACAGGGGCTCTTCCCCTATTGCTGCATTTTAACGCATCAATGAGCAAGCGATTTTTAATCATAAAATGCGCTCTAAAATAGCTTCGACGGTAAAGCCAAATTCTTTAGCCAAATCAGCTGCAGGCGCCGAGGCTCCAAATCCATCCATACAGATAGAAATACCATTAATTCCTGTGTATTTATGCCAGCCTAACTCTACTCCTGCTTCAATCGACACGCGTTTACCTAAATCTCCACCAAAAATACTTTCTTTGTATTCCGGAGATTGCTTGTCAAAGAGCTCCCAGCATGGCATCGAAATGACACGTACACTCTTACCCATCTTATCCAACTCTGTGGCAACATCCAAAGCAAGATGTACTTCAGAACCTGTTGCTATAAGTGTGTAATCTGGCTTTTTGACTTCTTTCTTAAGGATGTAAGCTCCACGTCCTACACCATTAGAATAAGAGACTTTCGTCTCTGTTAGTCCGGGTAGATTCTGTCGCGATAAAATAAGAGCAGATGGGCCTTCATAATTCAACGCTCCAATCCACGACATCTTAACTTCATTGGCATCCGCCGGACGAAACACATAAAGTTGTGGGATTGCTCTGAGAGAGGCTACATGTTCGATAGGCTGATGCGTTGGACCATCTTCACCCAAAAAGAAAGAATCATGAGTGAACTGATAAATGACATGAGCTTTCATCAGCGCTGCCAAACGAATGGCATTTCTCATGTAATCGGAAAATGTCAAAAATGTCCCGACAAACGGCGTAATCATCCCTGTCTCAGAAAGCCCTGTTGCCATCGCTGCCATGGCAAATTCACGTACCCCAAATTTTATATTGCGTCCGGTAAATACTCCGGGAGACACCACCAAATACTTCTTCAACATCGTTAGATCAGAACAAGATAAATCTGCAGATCCACCGTATAGTTGAGGGAGTAAATCAACGAGTAGATTTATTGTCTCCTGCGAGGCTTTTCTTCCGGCAATGGGACTCTGAATTTGGAGAGCTTGCAGCTTCTCTTCAAGGTCAACAGGGAGCCGATGATGGGACATCGTTTCGAATTCACTTAATTTAGCCGGATTTTCTCTAGCCCAAGCATCAAATGTCTGTTTCCACTCGGTTTCTTGCGCGATATCCTGCACCAATTTTTTCTTGAAGAAATCATACACGGCTTGTGGGACGAAAAATGGCTCTTCAGAAGCTCCCAAAGCAATCTTCGTTGCTTTGACTTCTTCAACGCCGAGAGGAGAACCATGAACCTTAAACGTTCCGGCTTTATTCGGTGAGCCTTTTCCAATAATCGTTTTAGCGATGATTAAGCGTGGTCTTTTTTGATTAGTCAGCACTTCTTTGAAAACCACATTAAGAGCATTTAGGTCATTACCATCAACTTCAAAGACTTCCCATCCATAGGCACGGTAACGCATTTTTGTGTCTTCTGAACACGATTCGCTCAATGGACCATCTAACGTGACATGATTGGAATCGTAGATTGCTATCAAATTATCAAGATGCAAATGCCCTGCGAATGATGATGCTTCAGAAGTGATTCCTTCCATAATACAACCATCACCCATCAATACAAAGACTTTATTATCGATAATCTTATGTTTCTCTGTGTTAAATCGTGCGGCTAGCAACTTCAATCCAAGGGCCTGCCCTACTGCATTGCCAAAACCTTGGCCGAGGGGTCCTGTTGTTGTCTCCACACCAACAGTATCCAAAGATTCCGGATGACCAGGAGTTTTTGAATGCAATTGTCGAAATTGTTTGATATCCTCGAGAGAAAGATCGTAACCTGAAAGATGAAGCGCAGAATACAACAGCATAGATCCATGTCCGGCCGACAAAATGAAGCGGTCACGATTAAACCAATTGGGATCCTTAGGATTATATCGCAATACACATCCCCAAAGATAGGCTCCAATTTCAGCACATCCCATCGGCAATCCGGGATGGCCGGAATCTGCTTTTTGCACTGCATCCATCGATAAAACACGTATTGTCAAAGCAATTTTTGCCAACATTTGCTTAAGCTCTTGATCTAATTCTTTTTGCTCCATTGCATTCATCATCTTATTCCTTCAGTCTATTTGCTATTCATTGAGAGTAAATATTGTCAGAGAAGTGTATTTTCGTGCCCGTGCGCGCGCCCGTGTGCGTGCCCGATTTTTTTTACAACCACAAATATATATCCCGTAAACACGTACAAGAAACTTTGTCACATTGTAGAATAAATTTCACCTCTTTTGCAATGACTTTATCAGTTTAAAAGAAGCACACTATGTCAATAGCTCCGAAAAATCAATGATACGTGCAAAGTAGCCACTATCAACAACCTCTTCCGAGACTCCATTAACATGGATGAGTATGGGGCGACAAGAAAAACCTCGAGGAAGTTGTAGGCGACTAAGCTTTTCCTTTACCTCCTCAATAACTTCAGTGCCAACCACCCCTTGTCGAAACTTGACTTCACACGCATATAAACAACGAAATCGTGTTTGAATTAAGTAATCGATCTGACACCCACGTTTACGCACACCGGCAGTTTGAAAATAAGTGTTGGCAATCAAAATGTCTTCCGGAGAAATTCCTAAAATTTTACATACTAGAGATCCATTATTAACCACCAAATTTTCAAACTGTACGCCCATGATGGACAGCCAGCCCTGTGGTAATCGCTTTAACTGTGTACTTTCAATTTGTTCTTTGTGAGGCAGAATATATTTCAGATAAAATCTTAAATAATTGTCTTTAATCCGATATAGACTCGAAGCTAATTTTTTCCCTGTTACCAATGCCCAAGTATAGTCACGCGCCAAAAAACCCGATTCCATAAGTTCTCCAAGAGCGTTGCTTAAATCTCCACCTCGTGATCTGCCTAGCTTTATAGCTAGTTCTATTGTGGAAAGAGGAGAATTGATTAAATTCTCTATAATTTGCTTATAAAAATGTCCCTGTTTTTGAAATAAATCGTGAAATATTTGATCAAATTCACGGAAAAGCAAACCTTCTGAATCAAAACATAGGCGCTGAAGATTTGACTCAGCAGACAGATCCGGACGCAACTCTTCCAGATAACGAGGGATTCCCCCAGTCACTGACAAAATTTTGAATTTTTCATAAGCTGAGATCATCCCGGAACTATCTTTCCAAAATGCATTGCATTCCGGCAACGTGAGTTCTTCAAGTTTAAGACGAAGAGAAACACGACCGAAAAACCCGGTACTGCTCAGGATATTTTTACTTATCCACGCAGAATTAGATCCGGAAAGTATCATCACAAACTGAGGATTCAACTTAAAATAGCGATCCCATGCAGTCTTTAACTTAGGGAGAAATGTTGGATCTTGTGAACCCATCCAGGTAATTTCGTCTAAGACGACAAGTACACGTCCTTTTTTACATTCTTGCGCTAAATCGTAAAATAAATTACCCCAATCATCGCAGCGATAAATCGGCAAACGATATTCCTGAAGCTGTCGCAAGAATTCTGCCCTCTGGGCTTCAGCAGTAACACCAACTTCCGGCGGTATACCTGACAAAATGTATGCTTTACTAAAAGAAGAGGCATATTCTTCAGCCAAACGACTCTTCCCAATGCGCCGTCGTCCTCGAATCACAACAAGACTAGAACTTTTTTTACAAAGCAATCCTTTAAGAGATTCAAGTTCCTTTTCTCTACCAATAAATTTTGTCATATTTCTAACCCCTCACCCCCTAAAACGGTAAATGCATATTTTGGGGGTATTTTCAATATTATATTATTTCCCCAAAAATTGCAATTACCTATTTTGGGGAATATTATCAACAGACACATGTTCACACTATAGAATCACGTTCGGTATATAAAGTCGAGTTGCAAGAGATTATGAAAAAAGGTATGGTATTGAACTACTGTTTTAGAATCGTTAGATCAAAAGAATAATATGCGACTTTTTGAAAAATCTTTTTCGTTTTGGTTAGTGGCTTGCGGAGTACTATTACTTTTTTTGCCAAAAATTAACTTGGTTGAACTTGGAGAAAAAGAAACGGCAGGTTTTCGTATCGATGACCTCTGTCTCTTTTTCCTCGGGATTGCCATCGTCTGGGCACACTTTGCTTTAGAAAAGAAAACTAACAGCATAGAACGTTGGGCGATAGCCATCGTTGGATTTTCCCTAATTTCCTTTAGCCTCAATAAAATTTTCGTTGCCGAGGGTTGGTTGCATGTTAATGCCAGCCTATTCTACTGTTTACGCTTCGCCGAATATTTCCTTTTCTTCTATATAGGAGCCCTTAGCGCACAATTTTTCAACGCCTCCGGTGTCATCAGAGCATTTTTTCTCTGGAATTTCTTGCTGATTCTGCTCCAAAAATCGGAACTGATAGGACAATTTACCGTTGGAGGATACGCCTCTTCCGTGTCGACACGCGTTGTGGGGATCGCCTCATTCCCCTCAGAAACCGGCATGTTATTGAATCTCATATTCTGCTATTTCATCTATAGCAAAGAAACAAGTATGCGCTTAGCGCGCTTGACTCCGCCAAACATCAGAGAATTCTTTACCAAAACATATGTCTATTGGATGTTTTTGCTTTTCGCCACACTCATCATTTTTACAGGATCGCGTATCGCTATCGGCGCCCTTCTCGTCGTATTTTTGTTTCGCATCAAAGACGAACTCAAAAAGAAATTTTTCTCTACGTGGATATTCGCCCTAGGATTTCTTGCGATCGGCACTCTTGTTACCCTGCTACTCATTCAAAATACCGAATCTGTCTCGAAGCGTAGTACAGGACTGTTTTCACTGGCTAACTTAGAACTTGTGGGTGTCGTATGGGATAATATCAATATCGATTATGATCCAATCGGACACGACACTGTAAAATTTGAAGGTTACGATATGAGTTGGTGGATGCGTATCCAAAAATGGTGCTATGCATTAAAAATCTACTATCTCAACCCACAATGTTGGCTGCAGGGTGTCGGCCCAGGATTTGCCATGGCAGCCCTCGATGGAGGATTTTTGCGTATCCTCACAGAGTACGGCCTGATCGGTAGCCTCCTCTTTTGGAATTTCTTTGCAAGCATCTATCGACAATCCATCCAGCTGCGCTGGATGATCATTGCATTCGCCATCAACATGCTATTCTTTGACGTCTACTTAGCATATAAACCGATGAGCATTCTCTTCTTCGTCTCCGGCAGCACCTGGGCCTTTGCTCGCTGTAATCAAATCATAAAACAACCCGCACTATGCAGAAGCTAAAATTTCTAGTTTTAGGAGTAGTTTTAGCTGGAGTCTTTTCTTTTTTATCACGCAGAGCCCGAACCATCGACATTTAGAGACAATGGGAAGGCAATTTACCGATCAGTTAATCCTAACAGTGCTTGGTAAGCTCTGATTTCCACTACCATCAAATGCTGTGATAGAATAAATGGTTGGAACCCCTTTTACTCTATTATGATCTTCATATTCAAAGGTAGAACTATTTAAAGTCGCAATTTTTACATTATCGCGATAAATGAAATAACCCACGACTACAGCCGCAGAGGGATTTGCTTCCCAAGTTAATCTATTGAATATTTCGTACTGAGTAATAAAGGTAATTCTTCTTTGAAATCCTCTGAAGTTTTTTGGTGCCAATGGAATAGGCGCAGGAGGAATTGCGCTAGGGATAGCAGCAACCTCATAAGGAGCGATAAAAGGTGTAAATGTATTTGAAACGACCGCAGTCACTACATTAGTTGTCGTATTAATTGCGTAAACAGTGGCATTGCTTTCGTCTGTCGCATAAAGAATCGCCCCATCCGAAGTAGTTCCGACTCCTACAGGAAGAGCAAAAGCGATAAAACTATTTGCAACAGTTGCTGTCACAGCATTTGTACTCGTGCTGATCACATAGACTGTGCTGGTAAGAAGATCTGCAACATAACTAACATCTCCATCGGGAGTAATTGTGATACCAATGGGATCGATAAAAGAGGCAAATCCAGTTGTCGACACAGTTGCTATAACAGCATTGGATGCTGTATCAATTGCAAAGACTCCGTTGTCCTGATCAGTGACGTAAGCAGTTGCACCATCAGGAGTGATTGCCACTCTGACAGGACGGGAAAAATCTGGAAAATCGGTAGTAGAAACGGTGGCTGTGACCACGTTAGATGTTGTGTCAAACGCATAAACCGCATGGCTTCCACGATCTGTTATATAGGCCATGGTTCCATCAGGCGTCACGGCCACTCCGGTAGTAGAAACAAAGTCGGGTGAAGCACCTGAAACCAATGTTGTGACTGCATTTGTTGTCGTACTAATGACATAGACGATCGTATCATCAGTAGTAACGTAAACAAACTTCCCATCGGGAGTAATAGCAACTTGGTCCGGAGCAGTAAAAGCAGGGAAACCGCCGGTCGATACTGTCGCAATGACCGCATGAGAGGTCGTATCGATGACATAAACCGTACCATTTCCTTGGTCTGAAACATATGCTGTAGTTCCATTAGGAGTGATTGCAATTCCGGCGGGAGCGTCAAAAGGGGCAAAACCAGTCGTCGATACAGTGGCGGTGACTGCATTAGAGGTTGTGTCAACAACATAGACTTCACCACCATTGTCTATTACGTACACAGAACCGGCAAACGTCTGATCAGCAACAACAATTAAAAGAGGGAAAAATAAAAAAAATGAAAAAAACCTTAAGCCAGCTGTAATTACTCCCAAAAACTTGTAAATTATCATTCTGTCCACTCCCTTAAATTCATGATGACGACACGATAGGCTGAAACTACCTAATAAAATATTTTTTCTGTTCCAAAAGTGAAGATATTTTTTCTTTGCTTTTACTGCAATAAATAGATCGATACATATGCAATGCCTAGCCATCAAAATTTCTAGTTCGAGGGAAAGCAGGGACCTTTTGAAAATCGTTCTCCGGTGGGATCACAGTAAACTTCTCTAAAATTTTCATAAACCCTAGATTCAGTCGGATTCCAAAACAGTGGATGCTCGGCATAAACCACACTAAAAATTGTATCCACTGTTTCTGAGACCGGCCGACCGTCCCTCATTAAGGTGCGCCATTGATTAACATCAGCATACATTTGCGGATAGGGATTATTTTGTGTATTAAATCGTTCACCCACTGCTGCTGCTGTCTCAAAATTTGTCACAACTGGTCCTGGATGAACATTAGCAACTGCAATGTTATATCCAGCATCTTTTAAATCATTTTTTAGTTGAGCAGTATAATGCTCAACCATGGCTTTGCTACCGGAATAAAAACATTGCCGCATATCGGGAAGTGGTCCTACGATACTACTAATTGTAATAATCAATCCCGAATTTTGTTCTCTCATGACAGGCAATACAGCGTTTGTCACCTTAACAACGCCAAGCACATTCGTGTTAATTATTTGCTGTATTTGTGATACGCTAAATGATTCCGCAACACCAACAATTCCCAACCCGGCATTATTGATTAAAATATCAATTTTACCGATGGATTGCACCAACGACTGAATATTCTCTTCGCTATCAGTCACATCGAGTTTTTTAATTAGAAGATTGTGATGCTCTTTTGCAAGAGTTAATAACTTGAGACTCTTCTCCGGAGAGCGCGCAGTGGCGATAACGACAAAACCTTCTTTTGCAAACCTTTCTGCCGCAGCAAGTCCAATCCCATTTGATGCTCCAGTTATGAAGACAACAGTTTTATTCTCCAGTTTTTGCTGGGTGGTTTTTTCTTTATTTTGTTCGAAATGTTTGACCTCCACAGCGAAGGCAAAGAGAGGACTGAAGAGCAGGAGAAATTTTAGAATGTATTGTGACATATTAAACCTTTTTGTTTTTGGAAAGGCATTAAAAACTTTTGAGAAAAAATTGTCCAGTCAAAAGCCGAAGTGTACCCGGTAAATGATTACTCGAACTCCAATAAGAATGGAGCATGGTCCGACACTTCGTCATTTAATACTTCAAAATGTTTGACTGTAATTTTTGGACATGTCAACACATAATCGGCAAATGGTTGCTCTTTTAATTTTGTGTATACCGAACGTGATTCAAAAATTGGCTTTTTGACAAGGAGGCTGCTCAAAATTTTTCGTCTGGAGCGAGTGACCATTTCCTTTGGCAAGGCACGAGTGAAGACAAAAATTTTGACGCAAAGCCGACGCAGTCAACAACCAATTTTTGAGTTATGTTCGGTATAATGACTTAAACGCGTCGAAGGGATATTATAAACCTCAATGAGGTCTTTCATTTTATAGCCTCAACTCTAAATAAGTTTGATTTTTTTCGTTCTTTGCATGTAGATGCCGAGAAAACTGAGTTTGATTGTATTTAACTAAAGGATTGTCTTGGTCCAAAGCGAGTGCATACTCTCCATTATATGGAGGAGTACCTACTACTGCTAAAACCAACTCTTCTAACGGAATCGTGAAATGCGCAATATTCCCCGGGATAATGACAACAGAATTCTTTTCCACGTAATGTTCTTCTCCGCCAACGACAACAAGGCCTTTTCCCTGCAAAATAAAATAGATCTCAGTTTCTTGATGATAATGCGGATGAGCAAACTCGATCTTGCTCATATCTGCAACAGCGAAGCTCTCATTTTCTCGACAGAGAGGATCCGGAGGTAGGTAGATATCACCACACAGATTCTTTTTCGGTTCAGACTGACCAACAATATCACGCCAATCATCAAATGAGTGTAAATAATGTTGCCAGGCTTCAATAAGCTCAGCCATTGCTTCATTGAAATTAGAATCATTTTTCACAAGCACCTCTACATAAAAAAATATTAGATTAAAATGTACCCTATCCTTATGTCAAGATCAACTCAAAAATCAAGGCATGCAAATATTGTATTTATAGAATGAATTTTAAATACGCAAAGCCGACGCAGTCAACAACCAATTTTTGAATCACGTTCGGTATATGTTTGGTATAATTCCTCAAATATATTTTATGTATTGATAATTAATCTATTTAATGATAGAATTGTTTAAAAGATTACCTTTAAGAGGTTTTATGTCTAAAATAGATGATTACGAACTTAATATTAGAAGAAAAAAACTCTTATCTCAATATCAGCAATATCAATCTACTATTGACAATTTGAATAACGGCAATGTTGATAAAAACAACCACATGTCTTCCGTAAATGCCCATATTATGGGTCGATCTGTTGCACAAATTGATGGATCAGCCTCCAAAGAAGCTCGACTATTTCAAAATCATGTAAATAGCACAAAAGAAGATAGCATACTTCAAAACTATGTGAATTCTGCAAAGAAAATAGAATCTCACCAGAAACTTTAATCAATCTAAATTTTACTATACCGACCGTGTTTCAAAATTTAGCTTGGGACCACGCTAGAATCACAGATTACAAGCACCTCCAAAATTAATTCCAAAGTCGCGAATAGCGACGGTAGCATATAGCCACGGGCGTAAGCCTGTGGAAAATCAAATATCTATTAAGCCGCGAATAGCGGCGACAGATCTGCTACGATTCTGTCGCCGCTATTCGCGGCTCTATTGATCTACATCTTTCCACGGGCTTACACCCGTGGCTATATGCTGCCGTCGCTATTCGCGACTTTGAAAGGCCCATAATTCTTTTCAGAAATCCGAAAAAATTGTTGGATTAAAATGTACCCTATTCCTGGATGGAAGGAGGAAGGATGAAATCTGAGGGATGAAGGAGGTAAATGCAAAATTTATCAATATTGAATGCATCCTGCATCCTTCATCTTTCATCCTTCAATTTCGAGAGTGAATAAATTTTGACTGTATCATCACCATAGTTTGCAACAGCTAAGTACTTACCATCAGGAGAAACGTTAAGTCCGTGGGGAAATGATAATTGAGCTTCGGGATTTTGTAATAAAATTCCACTTTCTCCTAACTGCCCGGTTATGGGATCAAAAGCATGGATAGTAATTGTATCGTTACCGTGGTTTGTCACCAAAACGGAAGATCCATCTGGAGAAAAGCAAACATCTTCCGGAACACATAGCAACTCTGAAGTCCCTATGACAGAGATAGGCGTCGGATCGATCTTCCCATTAATTCGATCAAATGAATAAACGGCAAGAGCTCCGCTCAAACGGTTTGGTGCTCTAGAATTGTTTATTGCATGACAAACTACAATGAATCGATCATCCAGAGAGAAATCGATGCCTTTGGGGTGAAGTGGAAATAGATTTGTGTCCATATCCTGAGAAAGAGTAATATTAATTTCATCATTATTTTCCATAATGCGAAACAACATGATCTTTCCAGGATTACCAAATATTGTATAAGCGATATAATCCATTTGGCGAGAAAATCGTGTCCCATGGTTCCACCAGCCGACTTTAGGAATTTCGGCTATGTGAACAAACTCCGTGTTTACTATTTTGTAGAGGTGGATAGATGATGCACCATTATTCGACACTGCCGCTAGAGAGCCGTCTTTGGAAACAGCGATATTTTCAAGCTGCCCAATTGGAGTTTTCTGAAAATCATTAAGATTCTCATTTTTATATGCGAAAAGCGATGGAATGGTCGGGTCAAATTGATAGGTGTCAAGAGAGTGATTATGTGCGCCTATCGAAATTAATTTGTTATCACCGACCCAAATCACACCTGTACAAGTCGACAAACGAGTACGATTACCAACATACTCTAGATACTCTCTCGGCCATGTATAAAGTATTGATTGCAAAGGTGAACTTGCAGCAATGGGTTCTTTGTCAAGCCCATGGCAGGGATTTATGGGTAAGGCCACTAGGGCAGAGAGGAAAAAACTCTTAACCAAACACAACTGCATAATAAGATGACATTTTTTCATATGCTACGCCCCGGATTTCTGTTATATGGAAATTCCATCAACATAAGTCGATTTAAATTTTTATGGAATTCTTTTGTTTTTTTAAGGTAATTTATTCGATTGCGGTCGCCGATTTCCTTCAACTCCTCAGGAGAAAGAGCCATTAAATCTTCTACCCGCTTTGCCAACTGTTCGGGGTCAACATAATAAAGAGTTGCTAAGTTGCAGGGCGCAGTTTTCATATAAGGCACGAGACATCGTTTGTCCACAATGAATTCATTCATCGGCGGCCCATCCGTTGTGATCACTACAGCCCCTGTAGACATGGCTTCCATCAGATAATGTCCAAATCCCTCCGTTTCGCTTAGACAAAGATGGATCCCGTAATTATTTTGGAACAAACGAAACTCTGGTAATGGCATTTTTTCCATCATCCATTGCACATTTGGCTGTATACTGTGAGGCAGGGAATAGTGAATGAGGATTGTCAAATCGGTCAAATAGTCTTTTCCCTTCCAAGCCTCCAAAATAGCTTCAGTTCCCTTCAAATTGCTACTGCCAGCGATATGAATGCAAAGACCATAATCCTTTTCTATTAATGTAGAGAAGCAATCGCGGCTTGAAAAACCTATATAAAAGGTTCTTTTATTCATTGATTTACAAATTCGTTCAACTTCATGTGTGCGACATAAAAACAGGTCAATCCGATCTAAAAGGGCAAGGTCTTGAACATAACACTCTGGATTGGGGATAAACCAGTTGGTAGTTGCGCGATCCAACCATTCCGGATTAATTATCTCTAAGAAAATATTGAGATCGACCTGTGGACATATTTCACTACACTTTTCATTGAATTCCCTTTCATAGATTTTATGCCCGAGTTCAGCAAGCTCATTTTTGAGGATCTGCCTGCTCGCCTCTAACCCCTTGCCATTTTGTGAGCTAAAAATATTGATTTTTAGTCCCTTCCCTTGACCAGCTATAGCTACGAAGGGAAAATAAAGAAAACATAATAGAATCACAATACTAATTTTCATCATTCGCGGTAATTTCCCATTAAAAATTTATCAAGTATTTATCAAATACACTGCACGATTTTCGTAGTTACCGATTCTTTACTTACGAGAGGTATAGTAACCAAGATCATACACTGGTATACTATTATTTTTTAATTCTTGAAGCAATGAAAATTCAAGAAAATCCTTACATAACACCACTCCATCACATCCGGCAAGAGTGGAGACTAGGTCATCCTGTACCAAGGGGTGGAGATGGTAAAAGCGTTGATCAAACAATTCTCGGTTTGTCGCTTTTAACTTTTCGAAATCTATATCGGGGTCATAAATCTTCAATGAAATTCCATTTTGATGAAGAGCTTCAATCAAATCCACAAATGGACTATCCCGAACATCGTCACTGTTTTTCTTAAAACTTATTCCAAGAATAGCAAGATGTTTGTGGTTACCTTTCAATATAGCCTCAAATGCTCTTTGAAAATGGCATCGGTTACTAGGCAATATCGAAGCCAAAAGAGGCAGCGACTCCCCCATCGTTTTACCACAAGAGAGGAGAGCTCTCAAATCCTTTACCAAACACGGACCGCCAAAAGAAAATCCAGGTCTTAAATATGACGTAGAGACATTTAAGTTCGTATCTTGAGAAAATATATCCATCACCTCCAAAGGATCAATTTCTAATGATTCGCAAATTGAGCTGATTTCATTGGTAAAGGCAATTTTTGTCGCATGAAATGCATTGCAGGCATATTTTATCAAACATGCTGATTCACAGCTCAATGCAAAACGTTTCGGAGATATTTCTTCATAAAGGTCCAAAACAGCTTTAACGGCATTGATATCGCGGCCTCCTGCAACGCAGAAAGGAGGATGAAAAAAATCGCTAATCGCTGTTGATTCTCTCATAAATTCTGGGTTCATGACCAAAGAGATCAGAGGATTGTGCATTTCACAGAATTTCTGCAGTTGTCGAAAAGACTCGGGCAAAAGAGTCGAGCGAATCGAGACTATCAACGGATTTTTTCTGTTTTCCATAGAAGACACGATCTGTGAAAGCACTTCTTCTACCGCTTGCAATTGGGGATCACCTGCTTCATTTGTGGGAGTAGGGACAGCAATGATGACAATATCAGCCTCAGAAATTTCCTGATCGAGTGCACAACACAACTCAATTAGCCCATTTTCCATCCCCACACAAAACAATTCCTCTAATTGTGGTTCAGAAAAAGGAATTTTCTTATCCTGCAAAACCGCGACTTTCTCGCTATTTTTTTCGATAAATGTAATCTTATGACCATATTTTGTAAGACATGAGCCCGTCACTAAGCCCACATATCCGGCACCAAAGATTACAATTTTTTGGGGTTCTACAGACTGACAAGGGATCTTTGCTCCCATGCAAAGAAGGAAAACCAATATTAGAAAATTTCGCATTTGGGAAATAAATACCTCTCATAAGTGAAGAGTTGGGTAACGGTCGGCTAATGTAAAGACCGCCCGATTTTATCTCTAATGACATTGAATTTCAAGAATATTTTATGTTATCAATTTTGAGAGGACTGAAGAAAAGAAGTAATTTCAGCTTACAAGCCATCCTCCAGAAAATAGTAGGGACAATAAGAGACAATTGCAAAAGTCGATTTTTCACAAGCACCTCTACAAATGATTCCAAAGCCGCGAATAGCGGCGACAGCATACAGCCACGGGCGTAAGCCCGTGGAAAAGCATAGCGCAATAGAGCCGCGAATAGCGGCGACAGAGGCATTGGAAGTCTGTCGCTGCTATTTGCGGCTTTGAAGGCCATCATTTTTTTCAAATATCCAAATATTTGATCTTGACCACTACTGACAATATTAGTTAATGGTTGATCTGTTTGTTATTAAATAATAATCCAAGAAATTTAAAATACGTCTCGTTGCATCCACAGCATTGGGTTGACTCCAATCTCCTAAAACATGTCCTTCTTTGGGATAAAGCACTAGTTCTGCAGGACGATGCAACCTATTCAGTGCGGTAAAAAGCTTCATCGATTCGTTTGGAGGCTCCCCATGGATAAGCAGCAATGGTGTATGAATATTATCTGCCAGATAATCGGAATAGAAGGCAATTTGGCTGGAGTCAGGTGACCAGACAGGCCTCCAACTATTGCCTGCAATGCCCAATTTCTTAGTGTTTCCCTTGAGGTCACTAATATATATATGACTTCCAATGCTATAGACAGGTGTGCCCTGAATAGTATTTAATTTATTCAGATCGTCTTCAAAAGGTTTTTGTCTGACGCTGTAAGCAATCCATTGACCATTCGGGCTTAAAGCCAATCCTTCTCGAAATACAAATTCTCTAAAATCAAATGACGATTCAATCAGGGAATCGTTTTGGGATGTCTCTCTGTCATTTTGCTCAGATGTTAGAGAGAATGCAGCGCATAAAAAAGACAATACAAAACAAGAGGCGGATTTTATCTTATTTCCCATTTTACACCAACGTTGTCCCTATCCGGTACCCGTTCACGGAAGTAAAAAGCTAGGTATACATACTATTCAGAATCAAATGTCAAAGTATACCGAACATAACTCAAAAATTGGTTGTTGACTGCGTCGGCTTTGCGTCAAAATTTTTGTCTTCACTCGTGCCTTGCCAAAAGCAATGGTCACTCGCTCCGGACGAAAAATTTTGAGCAGCCTCCTTGTCAAAAAGCCAATTTTTGAATCACGTTCGGTATATTTGATGTTTCAATTTTATTACAATAACAAATTGGACGTTTACTTCTGCAATATTTCAAAGAGCGATCAAGCCTGATCACAAATTCTTACGTCGTAAAGACCGTTCTTTAGGTCCATCACCTTCACGTAGCACATCTTTGGAGTGGAGAAGTTCCACAGCCTCAGCTGAATCCTTCACTTTAGAAGCACTGCGTGCTAACATTTCTTCTTCAAATTCAGTGAGTACAATTTCTCTCAATCCGGTTTCTCTCCATTTAGACAAGGGAGTACATGCTACTGAAATGTTACGAGCCAATGCCAGCGCATCCAACAGAGCCTGATTTGCACCTTGACCTTTAAATGGACTCATCGGGTGAGCTGCATCTCCAATCAAAGTACATGCCCCAGCTTTTTTCAATAATTCCGGCTTGAGTAATTCACGGTCGTAAACGGGATAACCTGAAATTTGTACCGCTAAGGTTGCTGATAAAATTTGAGGGATGGGTTTATGCCACTGCGTTCTACGACATGCCTCTTCTTTAAGTGCCTGAGCTCCTTGTGCACTCAAGGCTTTAGCTTCTTCTTCAGGCATAGAAAAACTAAGTTGCCACATTATCGAGTCTGACGAGTAAGGCATCATGTAGATTCGCTCATGGCCATTGACGGTTTGAAACACGGTGGCTGAATCGAGCAAAGAACTCTCAATGCCATTAAGAGCCTCTAAAGAACAAATACCCAAAATTACCATATAACCTAGGTAACGTAAAGGAGTAATATCCTCACCAATCAACAAGCTGCGCACAACACTACGAATACCATCGGCACCCACCAGCAAATCTGCCTTGGCATTCTTCATCTCTCCGTTAACTTGAAAGCTCAGCTCAATACTTTTATCTTCACATTGTTTAAAACCAAATAAGCGGTGCCCCCACTGCACGGCATCATGGTCGCCCAATTGCTCAAGCAACGCTAAACGCAAGGCCTGTCGCGGGATATGCACATTTATACGCTTTGGAGACATTTTAATGTTTGAATGTGTCCTCATTCCCCATTCAACAATTTCTTTTCCATCTGTAGTATGCACAACATGGCGTGTGGATTTTCCACCGTCTTTTAAAGAGAAAATACCCAATCCTTTAATTGCGTTACTTGCTTGTTGCAAGGTAAGTCCGTAGCCCTGAGCTCGTGCATCGAAGCTGCTATCGCGCTCATAAAGGGTAAATGGAATGCCACGATGCAAACAAGCGACAGCCAACGCCACGCCTCCTATACCTGCACCAATAATTGCCACATGTGGATAGTTTTCTGTATCTGCTATGGGACGATTAGTCGCTGGAATCAAGCCAGATCCACTGCAATTATCGCATAAATATTGAGTAATTTTAGGGCGAACCGCAGCCTTTCCTTCACTCTTAGTTTTTTCAAATTCCTTAATCGCTATTTGGTAGCGGAGTCTCGATTTCTTGCGAAGCTTCAAGCTTTTTTTGCCACTTCCATAACATTTCGGACAAATAGTCCAGTAAGTCTTTTTATTTTCCACTTTTTCAATCTTCTTTAAATTAATTGGACTTCTTTCGAACAGTCTTAGCGATACAACCAACATTTATACCGACCGTGTTTCAAAATTTGGCATTTCCAGCTGCGCGAAAATCCCCGCGGATCAAAGATCGTAAGCGACCCAATATTAAGTCAATATGGGGTCGCTTACGATCTTTGATCCCCGGGGTTTTGGCGCGCTCGAAATGCCAACTTTTGAATCACGATCGGTATAGTTTGATCCTAATAAATCTACAAAAAAAGAGCGAGTTAATATACAGTAAGTCTTCTTTAAAATGGAATATTAGGAAACCAAAACATGCAATCTTACGCACCGCCCTACTTTACGGATAGTGATAGAATAGCAAAAATCCGAGCAATTCTACCCGACATCGACTCTGTTTATAAGGAATATGCCGAGAAAAACCATTTTCCGGGCTATGCTTATGGAATTATCGTCGATGGCGAATTATTCCATTCAGGGGCAGGAGGATTCATTGATATTAAGAGAAAAATTCCTTCTACAGCAAAATCGATGTATCGTGTAGCGTCGATGACAAAGAGCTTTACTGCCATGGCGATTTTAAAATTGCGCGACGAAAACCAATTAACATTGGATGATCCTGTTCATTTATACATTCCGGAAATCTCAAAGCTACAATTTGTTAAAGATGCCCCTGTGATTACCATCAGAGATCTATTAATACACTCTGCAGGCTTTCCAAGTGATGATCCTTGGGCTGATAGAAGATTAGGCGATACCGAAGAAGAATTCCTTGCATTACTAAAACAAGGTCTATCGTTTTCTAATGTTACAGGAATCACATATGAATACAGTAATCTTGCTTATGCCATGCTAGGATATATCATAAAGAAAATAACAGGCATTCCATACCAGCAATTCATTGATACATTGATCGGATTAAATGATATTGCATGGGATTTCAAAAAAGTTACGGCCTCACAATTAGTTCAAGGCTACAAATGGATCGATAATCAATGGAATGAAGAAGATCCTCGGCCTGATGGTGTGTTTGGCGCGATGGGTGGAATAATTGCTTCTGTCGAATCATTTGGCCGTTATGCAGCATTACATCAACATGCATGGCCGCCGCGTGATGACAACGAATTAGGACCTATCAAAAGAAGTTCTATACGTGAAATGCACCAACCTTGGAAATTCAGAGATTTAGTCGTCGATAAATATCCTGATGGTCGCGAATGCATTGTAACAAGTGCCTCCGGATACGGATTGTATTGGTTACGTGATAGTTTGGGAAGGGTTATTGTAGGACATAGCGGTGGATTACCGGGCTTTGGCAGCAACTGGTGTATCATGCCGGAATATGGCATAGGCGTTGTTGTATTTGCGAATGTCACCTATGCTCCGGCATCTAAAATTAATCATGATGTGTTAGATAAGATTGTTGTGGCAGCTCAATTGAAACCAAGACAATTACCATCTTCAAATATCCTTAAACAAAGAAAAGAGGAATTGGTGAAACTATTACCCGACTGGAATAATGCCGAAAAAAGTGAAATCTTTGCATCCAATTTCTTTTTAGATCACTCTCAACAGACACGAAGACAAGAATCAATTCAGCTATTTGCAAAAGCCGGAAAAATTATTTCCGTTGGAGAGGTCTTTCCTGAAAACCAGTTAAGAGGGCATTTCATCATAAAAGGGGAAAAAGCAAATTTGCATATAAGCTTCGCTTTAACACCTGAAAATCCACCCTTGATTCAACAATATCAAATAAAGGAAGTGTTAATGGACTGAGCTTCTTAGCTGCTTGTCAACCTTACGCTGCTCTTGCTCCAATCTGCCTAGACCGTACCCTTCAAAATCAACAAATTTAAAGAAACGCTCAAATGCAGGAAACGCCTCACATGTTAGCTTAGCCATTTTCTGTGCCACTAAACGATATCCCGGATGCCCGGCAGGTGAAGAACGCAGCTCACATAACCACTGCAAGGCTCTTAAATTCATCTGAAAATACCAACGCACATGATAGGCCATAGGCACTAAATACTGCGCTTCCTCCGGAAGTTCCGCAGCAATTAAATCGAAGACTTCCTTGGCCCTATGCATCGCCGTGACATACTCATCTTCCATGTCCGTCCCAACAATCTCCTGAGGCAAATAGAATCCATGATTACATGAAAGAAGCTGGCGCTCCTGCGTCAACATGCGATGCCGATGCAAATCGCGGTATATCCCAAAATCAGCTAGAATTTCGAAAGTAAAATTAGCATGCTCTAACGCCCTTGGTGACTTCTGACGTCGATTTTCTCTGGCTCCACAACCGGCATCCAAAATACGTGCCAGTTCCTCATCAGGAAGGCGTTTGCAATAGCGATACAGATCTTCAAGATTACTACTGCCATGTGCAAATAATAGGGCCGCTGCCACCTTATAGACGGCATCCGGTTCTGAAGCAATCAATTTAACACCGGGTTCATCATCATAATTTGCATTGAGCATATTGCGTTCGGCCACAGCACTAAGTTCGGCGTTCATTGCTTCATGGAATACAGAAAATGCTTTGTGAGTATGATGAGACAAATCTGAACGGCGAATAAACGAAGGCATAACTTTTGTAATTTCTTCATGCATCCTTTTGCCGATGTCTTGTATTTCAGCCAGATTACTAACATGTAATTTATGAATAAGTTGTTCAAAGAAACGCCCATTGCCATACACCCCCATATTCGTCAATGTTCCGGCGGGAAGCAATCCACGTAAACAATCGAGAACTTTAGCTCTGAGGGCTGCTGTATAGGCCGTTTTAGAGATCGTTGGATCTTTAGGCATTTTCTCGTCGATAAGAGCCGTTAAAGGTGGAATTAATTTACTGTAAGTATCGAATAGCATGTTACATGTATTGACATAGAGATCGCGGTAAGCCGATGTCATTAATACGGGTTCACGATAAAAAAGATACTCGCCATCAACTTTTTGGTCGTAGTAGACGTAACGCGTCGATTTTTCCAATGGTGAACCACCAATACGACTGTCTTCAAGAAATTTTGCGGCTAGCATCGAAACGTTTTCAATAGCGACATGCGTCCCGCCCAGTTCACCTATCGAGTCGTCGCCATATCCATCAAGAATGCGATCATAGAAACTTTGGGCTTTTCGGATAGCGGCGGCTTGATCCGGTTGATTTTTTGTTTCTTTATCAGCATCTTGACCAACAATAGCGGCAAAGGCAGCTTCTTCTTCATTGGAAATAAATTCTTTTAACAGAAGGGAACGAAGTCCGAGGTTCGAACGTGAATATCGGGAAAAAAGAGCTCCTTTAATAACTTCCGGCAAATTGCGCAGCACAAAAATATGCCCACTAGTATTTGTAACATACTTTTCTAAAATTTTTTGTTGTATCTCAGAGAATTCTTCATAATTGTCCAGCAACATCACTTACCTCTTGATCAGATTGTTCCAGCTTGAATTGGAACCAACTTGCCACAAATTCGATGGCATTTCAAGTAAAAAGGTCATTTTCTTTCAGTTATACCGAACGTGATTCAAAAAATTGGCTTTTTGACAAGGAGGCTGCTCAAAATTTTTCGTCTGGAGCGAGT
>Ga0206832_10023_pt1 | contig 36438 bp, 38 predicted proteins | sample Alteio_BWOrgCont_74_FD_152896 | JGI IMG/M metagenome (GOLD analysis project Ga0206832, IMG submission 152896) | Enriched cells from forest soil in Barre Woods Harvard Forest LTER site, Petersham, Massachusetts, United States -... | ecosystem: Environmental > Terrestrial > Soil > Temperate forest >... | reverse complement strand
TCGTCGTCGCTGGCGCGTGCACGCTTCACGTCGAAGATGCTGGACAACACTCGCATGGCGATGCCCTGGTTCTCGCAGACTTCAACAATCTGCGCGGCATGGTTGTGCAACGATCGCATGGGCAAGGCAATGACAACTTCGTCGACCACCGTATTTCTCAGATAAGGTGTCAGGTTGTCGAAGTCGCATACCACGGGAAACCCGCTTTTCCGAAAGTTCTCTAACCCATTCCACTCTTGATCGGCAAAGCCCAGCACTCGGTATCCGAGCTCAGGCTTTGCGGCGATTCGATTGGCAAAGTCTACGGCGCGGCTATTCGTGCCCACGATCAGCACGAAACGAAGATTGCGGCCGCGCAGCCGAATCTGTGTCAATGTGCTGCGCAACAGCATTCGGCTCAGGATCGTGCCGGCGATCACCGACACCCAGAAAAGGAATAGAAAAGGGCGGTTGATCAGCTGAAGACGAAATATGGCTCCAGCTGCCACGATCAGCAGCGTGCCCGCGGTCCCAGCTTTGACGATGTCGAAGACGTCCGCCTTCCGCCCCAATAGACGTCTGGAACTGTATAGGCCAAACGCGGAAAAGGTTGCATGCCAGGTCCACACCAGCAGCGAGAACAGGACGAAATTCACAAGCCGGATGCGCAGCGATAGAAACTGTTCGAAACTAAGCACCGTATTGCCATGCCGGTCAAAGAATACGGCCAGCAGGAAACAGCCCACCATCAGCACCACGTCAAAAAGCTTCAGCGACTTCAATAGGAGTTGGCGACGTATATTGCCCATGGTTGGATCCTTTAATTAATCAGAAGGAAGGAACGCTGTACGGTGATACGCGCGTCCGCATCTGGCGATGCGACCCAGAGGAGAATAAGCCTCCCCTCGGGATTAAACTCAAGCTCTCTCGATTGACAATCTCGCTCAGCGCCAGCACGGCTAGGAAGGACATGAACAAGAACGTGGCGCGGCCGCCGAAGACCGTGGTCAGCATTCCATTGATCAGCAAATTGACGTACAAAGCCAGAATGCCGGCACCCAGCAGGTACAGTGACCTCGAAGATTTTCTTTCCTCCGAATTGCTCATCGCGGGAGGAGCTTTCGATCGCCGCAGTGTGTTTCGAAGGTTCTTCATGATGCCATAGTGCATCAGCAGCATGGGTATGAGTCCGATGATTCCCAGGTTGTAGGTGACGTCCAGAAAGCTGTTGTGCAAATGAGCGAACTCAGCCGCGTGACCCCGTTCCGATAGCCAGATGAAATGCGATGCCAGGTACCCATAACCCTGTATCGGCCGTTGCTTAATGCGGGGAAACGCCATGGCCCATACCTCTGTCCTGCCGCTCAGGGTGTCCGTGCCTCCGTAGGAACTGGCATATTGAGAAACTTGGGGAACGGTTAGGAAAATGACTACGGTGAGCACAATCAGTCCGACTACAACCCAGAGCGCCGCCTTCCGTCTCCCCTGCATCACCGACATGAGGGCTGCCGACAAACCGCCGGCCACAATAGAGGTCTTGCCAAATGCGAAAACCATCACCCCTGCGCCGATCATGCCCAGCACAAGCACGTGTTTCTTTTTCTGCAGGGCGTACAAAAGCATCGCCAGCAAAAGAATGAAGGCCCCTTTTTGTGACACCAGGGTGGGATCGATGACTCTACCACCCGCGCCGTTGAAGACTCCCTCCGGATCGGACATGGCAATCAAAATGGGTACTAGTGTAAAAACCAGCGCCCCCCAAAGGGAGATGCGCAAAAATAAGATGGCTTTGTCCACGCTGGACACAGTTGGGATGCAGACCGCCAATAGGGTTACCACCAGGCCAAGCTTGAAACACCAGGCCAGGGAGTAGGTCTTATCTGGGGTATAGGCAATCGAACCCAGGCAGACCAAAAAGTAAATCGTCGCCCACTTGTAATAGTTCGAGAACAGGAAGCGCAAATAGCTCAGATGTGGTATCAGGACCACGAACAGAATCACGGCTGCGACCACCCAAACGATGGCTTCTCCGTATGCCTGGTCGGTAATCAGGCCTTTATAAGTGTCGACTTCATCGCCCTGGCGATCGAACAAGCCTTCGGCGAACAAAAGCACAAACCAAATCAGCAGACTCAACCGCAGGATGGTACTGTCCGTATCGGCCATGGTGGCTCGGCACACCGCCAGACCCACGTACAGGATCGCCAGGGATCCAACCACTACCACCAGCAGGATGATCGTGTCGCCGGTTAACAGGCTCGGAGGCCACAACGCCATGAAGGCCAATCCGAATAGTGTTATGGCCACAAACACTGCCGCCGAAATGACATACGATGGCAGCTTCGAGGCTACTGTGTTATCGAATGACATGAATGAACTGGGGTTCCTGCAAACCGCCCTGGTTGCCTGTGCCGGCGTTTGCTGTGCCGGGGCGACGCGCCATGCGTGAAGGTTTGAATGAGCGGGCTAGAGCCGATTGTAAATGGCGTTTGGGATGGGAAATTTCCGCTGGTTTAATACCGCCCCCAGGCTGTTCACATTGGCAGCTTGGAGGTCATACAAGGCCCGTCGAGCAACTTCACGCCGCGAGGTGTTCGCCTTGAGTACGAGGACCACTCCGTCAGTGAGCCCTCCGAGCACGATTGCGTCGTTCGATTCCTTCAGGGACGAGACGTCCATGAGCAGATAGTCAAAGGTAGCGCTCAATTCCGCGATGCGCGCGCGCATCCGCGGCGATCCCAGTTGTGTCTGCCGATTATCGGCGCTGCCACAGCTCAATAACCACAGATTTCGCCGCGATAGCTGATGCACGTACTCACGGACCGGATCAGATTGCTGGAGAAGTTCCGAGAGACCATGATGGTTGTCCACACCAAATTGCTGATGCAGAGTCGGAGAACGAAGATTGCAGTCCATTACGCAGACCGATGCATCCACCTGCGATGCCAGGACCTCGGCTACATGGGCGCACATCCAAGTGCAACCGCAGCCGGGCTCATTGCCGGCGAATGCAATCCGTCGCGGACCCTTTGCATCCGGCGACCGGAACAAGCTGTGTACCAATCGGCTGATCTCGTTGCGTGCCTCTTCCCCCATGACGATCGCCGGCGTCGAAGGAGTCGTATCCACCTGGACGTCGGTTTGGACTAGTTCGCCCGGCGGCTGCGCCTGCAACAACTCCTGCATCTTGCCGCTTTGATATAACAGCTCGAAATTTCTGCTCAAGGTTGCCTCCGTCCGGCGGAAAAAAGCCGGGCCTTGGTTCGCAAAACGTTACTTAGCACTTCAGTGATCTCAGGGACACAACTGTTTACGCCCCTCACTACTTACAGATTCAAGCCGGATCCGCTGGCGACCTGGTCGAGTGCGCCCAGCCCATTACCATCTCTCGTCACCTCGACGGGGCGCTTATGCGAAACCGTAGCGAGAACTGGAATCTTCAATTCGGCCATCACCTCCGACGGTGTGCGGAACGAAGGATCGAAATATTCCAGCGCAAAGGCTAATCCGATACTGAAGATGATCGCCAGCAATAGCCCCGCGGCGAACATCAGCACGGGCCCGATAGCGGGCAGGGTCGGGACAATCGGCGTTTCCGCAATCGCCACGCTGAGGATGCGAGTGTTATTCATGGCGTCTTCCATTTTCGCTTCCTCGCGCTTCCGCAGGTAGAGAAGGTAGTTCTCCTCGGTAGCCTTCATGTTGCGGAGCAGATCTCCTTCGATAATGCCTTTCTGATCCAGATCCCGGGACTTCGCCTGATACTGGTCCACAATGGCCTGCGTCGCGGCGGCTTGCGCCTGATATGCAGCGAGGTCCGATTTCGCTTTGGCTAGTTCCTGGTTGATCCACGCGTACGTTGGGTTACGATCCGTGGTTTCCTCGCGCACCGGTTTCGCGTCTTCAATGGCGATCGAAGCGCGTGTCTGCGCCAGTTCCTTGTCGACCTCTTGTACCAGCGGATAGCTAGGCTGGTACTTAGTCAGCAACTCCGTCCGCTTCAGTTCCAACGTCATTAACGTGTTTTTCAGTCCTTGCAGAACTTGGGCGTCGTCGGCCTCTTTTTTCTCGGTCGTCAAACGCTCGGGAGTGATGCCGGCTTGCTGCTGCAAGTCCCGGATTCGCTCTTGGGTGGACGCCATCTGCGCTTTGGTCTGCGCCAGGCCCGCTTGGAACTCGGCCAATTTCGCCAGCGCGAGATTGGTGGTCACTTGCGGCGACACGCCTCCTTCTTGCTCACTGAAGGCCTTCATTTGTCCTTCCGCATCGGCCAAATCCTTTTGATATTTGTCAGTTCCCTGGTCGAAGAACTCAAATTGCCCCGGCGGGTGATGCACCGTGACGTTCTTTTTCAGATAAGCGTCGTCAAGAGAGCTGAGCACGCTGGCCGCCAGGTGTGCATCGGTCGTGTACCAGTGCACATCGATGAGATTGCTCTTCTTGATGGCTTCGATGGTCAGATTGCCGGCCAACTTGTTCACCGCTTTCGCGATCCGGTGCGCTTCATCCGGCGTACCGAAAATGTAATACGAAAGCGATTTGCGGTTCTGCAGCCCGTTGGCGAGAACTACCTGCCGCAGCACGTCTTCACTCTTAATCAACTCCACTTCCGAGTTCAATTCTTCTTCGGTCACAGGTGGGCGTACCATCTGCGTCGCGCCCGAACCGGGGCTAGTCACCGGGTCCATGCGTTCGTGCTCGACCAGGAACTTCGTGCTCGATTTATAGAGCGGCGGAAGGAAGATTATGGCCAGGATTGTGCCTACCAGGATTCCCGCGAAACAGCGGGTCACCGCTCGCTTGTGACGGAAAACCACTGCCACGAAGTCGCGTGCGGAAAACGGTCGCTGTTCGGTCGGTGCGGAATATTCACTTGTCATAATAGTTGAACTCTCTTTTTCGGCTCTTGCCTTCCTAGAACGAGGCGGGGTTGATGAAGGCTCCCATGGATGACCCTGGGAGGAAGGGTTTAATCTTGGAAATCGTATTCTGAGGCACGAACAGCATGTCCCCAGGATGCAAAAACGGGTCTTCGTTCAGGACGCCCTCTTTGTCCATCTTCTTCACGTTGATAATCTTTGCTGAATACCATCCTTCGGAGGCCCGTCGGAACAACAGAACTTGCGAATGCTTCGCGGTATCTTTGAAGCCGCCCGCAATCGCAATGGCTTGCGTCAGAGTCGTGTCTCCCCGCAAATCGTATTTGCCCGGCCGGTCGACTTGTCCGTCCGCGATGAAGTATGGCTTCTCAAAATCCTTCAGCGTCACGCTGATCAGCGGATCATGGAGAATGTTGCTGTAGGCGGTGCGCAGCGTGGCCGTCAACTCCGGCACCGTCTGATCGGCCACGTGAACATCGCCGATCCCGCGCAATGTGATGTATCCGTCAGGCTGTACCGTGACCGTCTGATTGAATTCCGGACTCAGATCGAAGCTGACGTCAAACGTATCTCCAAGTTCCAGTTTGTAGCGTGGATGCCGGCTCTGAAAGGCAGGGTCGTCAGCTGCTGGCTTTTGCCCCGCGCTGCTGCTGGTGGATGCGTTGTTGCTCGTGGCCGCGCTGGCCTGCAGTTTCTGACCTGTGGCCGTCGCTGGTTCCTGTGCCGATGCCGAGGCAAAAGCCAAGAGCAGCGCCGCAGTAATGATAGTGGCCGTTTGAATTCTCATTTACTTGTCCTCGCCTGAAAACTCTCGGTGATGTCTGCGCCCCGGCAGATCACCACTATTCTATTATTCTATTTCGCGCGCACGATATTGTGGCGGCGAATCTTGTACAGCAATCCCCTGTAACTGATCGCCAGCAATCGAGCCGCTTGCTTGCGATTCCAGTCCGTATTCTCCAGTGCAACCAGGATGGCCTGCGTCTCGGCGTCGGCGATTCGGCTGCGCAGCGTCGGCACTGTCTGCGCCGAGCTCTCTTGAGCGGCAGGCCAAGGCTCGACCCGAGGCCCCGCTGGCTCTGCCTCTACTGGCCGCACTCCAGCGGTCGCTTCCGCGTCGATTTCGATAGAACCCGTCAGATCACTCATGTTCAGTGCTAGATTTGAAATGCTCATCGTTGACCCCACTCACAGCTTCGCCCTCTGAGTCACAGTCGCTGACCCCAAAAAACTCCACAAAATCATCGACGCTATAGCTATTTACGAGTTCCCTACGCTAACGGTGAAGCTGAAGTGGCCACACTTGTCAGTTGTATTGGTTGGGGGGAAGGACAACTCCGGCTCACCCGGTTAGCAAAACCTGTCCAACCATAGCAGCCGGTGGCAAGCTCTTGCAAGGGGTAGAAAGCACTGGGTTTTTGCCAGAGAATAAAGACTCTACCGCGTCTCCTGTCCGGCTAGGGACCATATTTCGTACCCACTTAGCGTGCCCACCCCACCCGCTGATCCCCCACGTCCAAAACCTTTGCCTTTGGGCTCTTTCTGGTACCTCCACTCCGTCGCGCCCAGGGCCAGCCAAGGCACGAAAAGGCCCATCATTTACGGAAGTTATGTCTGAAAAGCTTCTCTTCACTACCCCTGTCCCAGCAACCCGGTTTCCAATCAGCAAGATGGAAACACTCGCTTAACGGGCCGGTTAAACCCGCCGAGTGTGCAAGAACTTGCAACCTACGTGGAGAAAACCTAGGTTCGCCCCACAAAGTTCGCCCCACAAACCGCTCGTAGAGCGGACAGTCCTGTCCGCTGCCACTCGCCGAAAGCGACCGTACTCTTGCAAACCCACCCGCGCCTCTCAGGTTGCGGAAAAAATTTCGATGCTCTGAAGCCGGACCGCGTAAAGCAGACTCTGCCCACTGCCTTTCACGGCTCTCCGCTGCCTGTGACCCAGGATCGCGTGGGGCCGCCGGCTGACCTGCCGAAACCGCTGCCAAATCGCGCCTTTATAAATCGTCAGATCAATCCGACAGGTGGCCCACCCTTTTCCAGGTCCGTTGCCAAAATCGTGGAAGGCAAGACTCTGCCCCAGAAACAAGGCACAGCTAACCCCGCGTCCAATCGGCATGGACCTGAATCAGTTTCGCGCAATACAGATGTAATCAATAGTGTCTTCGGTTGTACGGGGGATGGTTAAAGTTGTAGTTGAAGCGAGAACCGAGGCCGCCGAAAGTTTGACACCCGAACCGAGCGGAAGCATAATTAGTCGCCTTCCCCGGGGACTTGTCTTGCGGCATCTGAATCGGATCCGTTTTCCGAACCAGGCAGGAGCTTCTTATGAAGGCAGGCTTTCGCATTCTTGCATGCACACTTTTCTGCTCAACTCTTCTTGCCCAATCGAACAATCCAGTTCCATTTGTTAATCAGCCACTAGTTCCGACGAGTGTTGTCCCTGGAAGTGCGGGATTCACGCTCACGATCAATGGCGCTGGGTTTGTCCCTAGCTCGATTGTGAATTGGAACGGTTCGCCACGGACAACGGTGGTCTTGTCAGCCACTAGTCTGCAGGCCACAATTAACGCCTCCGACATTTCCCGGGCGACGACAGCGTGGGTTACTGTCGTAAATCCATCGCCTGGCGGAGGCACATCTAGCGTCGCTTATTTCTTCGCCCGTAACGCCGCACCTTCGGTAGCGATGGGTTTTGATCCAAACTTTTCCACACCTGGTCCTAATGTTATTGGAGATTTCAACAACGACCGGCAACTTGATATTGCCGTCGTGTCAACGTCCAACAGGCAATTAGTGATTGACATGTACCCTGGCATCGGCAAAGGGCAATTCGGCTCCCCCATCGAAACCACGATTTCCAATTCCATTGAAGCCAGTCATGCGTTGGGCGGAGATTTCAACGGAGACGGCAACCTCGACTTGCCAGTGAATGACGGGAGACAGATTGAAATTTTACTTGGAGATGGCAAAGGTGGATTTTCAGCCAAGCCGCACTTCTCGTCGCTGTGTGATTCTTGGGCGACCGGAGACTTCAACGGAGACGGTAAGCTCGACCTCATTACGATAGGGGGCTCACCGGCCAGAATCGGCATCTGGTCCGGCAATGGCGATGGCACATTTCAATCTTCACAAACCATCCGTTTGAACGATACAGTCCCCGACTTTAACGGCTTTGCGGTAGGTGACTTCAATGGGGACAGTGCACTAGATTTTGCGATTTCGCGAAAAAATTCCGTACAAGTGTTCCTGAACGATGGACACGGTACTTTCCAACTCTTGGCTAATTATATAGTCGCATACCCAGGCCCGGCGGCTACGCAGATGTGAATGGTGACGGCATACTGGACTTGGTGACGAACGGAGTATCCATTCTCCTTGGAAATGGGGATGGTACATTCAGGAATGCAGGCGGAATCCAGGTCTCAGGAAGTGGCGGCCCAATAGCTGCGGATTTCAACGCTGACGGCAAAGTAGACATTGCGCTTCTAGCGGACGTGGGCAACTTGAATGGCACCTACGTGCTCTTGGGGAACGGCGATGGCACTTTCCAAACACCCATCGTCACGCGGGGAGCAGGCCGCCTCGCGAGTGGAGATTTCTTGCATAACGGGAGTCTTGATCTGCTTGCCCCAGGCATTGTTCTCTGGCAGACAGAACTCAGTTTGTGGCCGCCCTCAATGTCCTTTGGCAGCATCATTGTAGGCCAAAGTAGCCAGCCGCAGACGGCAACTCTTACAAATGCGTCTTCAAACAACGTCAGTATTAGCCAGATACTCATTAATGGCACCGACCCGCAGGACTACTCTCAGCAGAACAATTGTCCTGCGTCCTTGTCCGTCAATAGCAGTTGCCAAATTCAAGTAACCTTCACGCCAACGATGACCGGAGACCGCCCTGCCTCACTTAGTGTCAGCTACGTGGGACATGGCAGCCCCCAAACAGTCCCACTGGACGGCGAGGGATTACCTGCTGCCACGGTTTCGTTGACCCCGTCGAGCCTGACATTTCCTGTTCAGCTAATCCACACCGCAAGCAAGACTCAGACGGCAATTCTATCGAACACCGGGGCCAGCGATGTGACAATATCCAGCATCTCAACCGCACCGCCATTCAGCGAGACGAACGACTGCCCTTCAGATCTTGGAGTTGGTCAAGGTTGCCAGATAAAAGTTAAGTTCACGCCGACGAAGCGAGGCTCGGCTACGGGAATGCTTTCAGTCACCGACAATGCCGAGGGCAGTCCGCAAACTGTGTCGCTCTCGGGGTCTGGAATGATAGTTAAGCTCTCACCCATTGGTATCAACTTTGGAAATCAGAAGGTGGGAACGACCAGCAGTCCGGTTCCGGTCACGCTTACTAATGAAGGAACGGAGACGCTTGATATCAGTCAAATTATTATCATGGGATCCAACGCCAGCGACTTTGGTCAGACGAATAATTGTGGAAGCAGCGTGCCTGCCGGTGGTCAATGCACCATCCAGGTTACATTCACTCCGACACAAACAGGACAGCGCTCAGCCACTCTCGCCGTTTATGACGATGGGGGCGGCAGTCCACAAGAAGTGGCCCTTTCAGGCACGGGAACCTAAATGCGGGTGGCCCATTCAATCAGTTCTTTGGCTTGAGTGGGGCAGTTCCCGGTTTTGCTCGCGTAGCCGTTTAGCTTCGCGCATTTCCATTGACCGCCTCTACACAATCAGATAACCTGTATCCAATAGCATTATCTATCGGATAATGCCGTTCTTTGACAATCCGAGCTGGCGCCGCGCCACGCGAAGTTCCTAAAACGGAACACGGCCTGCAACGACCCATGCATAACTCCCATGTTCTCTAGATTTTGCCTGTAAGTCCTTAAAACTCAAAGATCTAGCAGCTAGTCGCGGAATAGATCCTTTGTTTTGAAGATTTTGCACTGCAGACGGGGGAGGGGGGCCGGTACCAAGAAATAAACTCCGTCCCAAAACAGGAAAAGCGACACGGCGGGTCAAACGTCTCCACGTTGAAATGAACGTGCGGGCGGATGGATTGTGAGTAATCTAGAAATGGATTGCGATCACAGACTCCACCGCGCAGTCGCAGCCATCAGGCATGGCTGATTTTTCGAGGCTGCGCACCCGCTGCGACCGGCACAGACTCGGCGGTAACCGCCGGGCGTCCGACGCTGTAGTAGGTGAATCCGCGCGCCGCCATGACCTCGGGATCGTAAAGATTGCGGCCGTCGATGATGATGGGATACTTCAACTGCTGGTGCAGACGATCCAAATCCAAGCTGGCGAATTCATCCCATTCGGTGAGGATGAGCAGAGCATCGGCGTCGCGGGCCGCCTCATAAGCGTCACTGGCGTATTCGATGCTCGAATTCAAAACTTCTTTCGCGCGCTCTTGTGCCGCCGGATCGTACGCGGCAATTTTGCAGCCCTCTTGCAACAAAGTCTGCACCAGTAACATCGCTGGCGATTCGCGGATATCGTCGGTCCCTCCCTTGAAGGCCAGGCCAAGTACCGCCAGACGCTTGCCGCGCAGTGTCCACAGCGCGCTGTGGATCTTGCGCAAAAACCGCTGCCGCTGGTCCTCATTGATGCGCATGACTTCGTCCAGCAGGCGGAAATCGTAGCCGCACTCTCGGGCTACGGCGCGGAAGGCCATCAAATCTTTGGGAAAACAGGACCCACCATAACCGACTCCGGGATTCAGAAAACGCGGGCCGATGCGGCTGTCGCTGCCAATCCCCTGGCAAACCTGCTGCACGTTTGCTCCCACCGATTCACAAACCGAAGCAACCGCATTGATGAACGAAATCTTCATCGCCAGAAATGCATTACACGCGTGCTTGATCAGCTCCGCGCTCTTGGTGCTGGTGATGATCAGGGGCGGCGGAATCTGCGCCCGGTCTGGCCCCGGAATCGCATCCTGGTGCTGGTAATAACTGCCATCGGTCAGCGGCGCATAAATCGCCTGCAGCACGGCGGCGCAGCGTTCATTGTCGGCGCCGACCACGATGCGGTCGGGATAGAGAAAATCCGTGACCGCCGTACCTTCGCGCAGGAATTCGGGATTCGAGGCCACATCGAACGAATCCGGCGGTGCCGCGTTGCGCAGAATAATCTTGCGAATCCAGTCGCTGGTATACACCGGAACCGTGCTCTTCTCGACCACAACCTTGTAACCATTGATTGCCGACGGAATGATTCGCGCTACCGATTCCACGTAGGAAAGATCGGCATGACCGTGTTGTGTAGGCGGTGTGCCCACGGCGATGAACACCGCGGCGCTGGCTTCCACGGCGCTGCGCAGATCGTCAGAAAAAGTGAGGCTGCGGCCGCGATGACGCTCCAGCAGTTCGGGCAGAAACTTCTCGTGAATCGGGACTTGGCCCTTTTTGAGCGCCGTCAGTTTCTGCTGATCGTTGTCTACCAGCACGACCTGATGGCCCATGTCCGCAAAGCATGCGCCTGCCACCAGTCCGACGTATCCTGATCCCACTATCGTGATCTGCATCCGCACTCCTTAAATACTTGGTCACCCGGTCTCGATCCTGTCGCAAGCAAGGCGACATCCGTGTCCTTGCCTTCGACGACCTCAGAGCCAGTCGTCGAAGGCGAGGATGGATGTCACTAGTGTTTGCTATGACAAGCTAAGGAGTCCCAACTGTGGAACCGTGTGAGGGTTACTTCTGATTAAAGATGCGGGTCTGCCAACTGCAACACGACGCCTGATTCGCTGAGAAATACTCATCGGTTCCCCAGAAAGTCAGATCATCGTCCGGGTCGGTGGTTGTGCTGACCATCGGTCCCCAGTGCGCATCCGATTCATCTTCCCCGGTTGCCGTGCAACCTCCCGTGCCGGAGCAAATGCTGAGTGGCGTGCCCAGCACTCCGTTGGTATCAGTGGTCACGAAGTAGGGTGAAGGGTTGACAGCCGTGCCTGAGGAAGCAAACGTGATACCAAGATCGCCGTTGCTGTCCATGGACACGCTGGGCACAATATAGAAAGTGCCGTTGGTTGTGTCCTGAACATCCGGCGTTGTTGTGGATCCAGATTGCACAACGATAGTTGGAGTGCTGCCCGCCTGGATCTTGTAAAAGCGTATGCCCGTTCGCGCCGTCGAGGAGTCCTCTTCGACCGTATGCGAAGTGGCCAGGTACTCGTTGCCCCCCAAAACGCGATAGGCAAGCCGATGCATCAGCCGGTCGCCCACGGAATCGGTCAAGTTGGTCGGGTACCCTGGCTCCGGCACGCAGGTGGTGTTTCGCGGCTTAAACGGGTCGTAGCACCCCGGCGTGTACTTGTTCGCAGTTGTGATCAGGGTTGGTGCCGTTTGGCTGGTAATTCCCGACCAAGTCCAGAAAGCGAGTTGGTTGGACTGGCAAAGACTTTGCGTGCAGGGGTTGGTAGTCCCAGGGTTGCTGGGATTCACCAACGCCATGAAGTATTGGCCGGCAGTAGTGCTGGGAATGGGATTGCTGCCTTCGAAGTCTGCCGGCAAGAGCGTGTGAACGAGACTGTCACCCGTGCCCTTCTTCCCGACGGCGTAGCTGGGAATGTAGGTGTAGCAGACCGGTGGCTTGCTGGTGTTTCCGACCAGGATGTCCGCCTTATCCAGCTTACAGGCCTCTAATCCGATGGTGTTGTTGGTAAGAGGATCAAGCACATCCCAAGTTACATAAAAACCGTCCGACCAGCTTCCGAATCTGGGATGAGCCGGGTAGTACCTCGTGCCTTTCCCCTTAAAGGGCAACGCGGGAGTAATGTTGTAGACGTAAACGTTCCAGTAGCTCTTGCCATTGCCCGGTCCCTGCAGACTGGTGCTGATCGCTCCGTTAGCGTTATTGGCGCTGATACCGAAGCAATAGTGATAGGTTTTGGTGGCGGCGTTGTAAGCGATATCCCCTAGGACGAAGGCAGAATCCAGACGGTCGTATTCAGCAACGCCTTCATTGATTGGACTCTTGCAGGGCTTTACAGCGTTGGGCGTGAACAGCGTTCCAAATGACTGCGGCACAGCTGGGCCCACGTTGGGCGCATTGGAAAATATCGGGCTCCCTGTGGCCTTGTCGAAGGCCTGGACGTAGTTGCCGGCAAATTGGAAATATTGACCCTGAGTTTCCGACCCAACCGTTACTGTGGGGCCGATTCCACCGTTTGGAGAAACAATGGGCGCCGGATTGAGTGCCTCGCTGGCATCAATGCCTTCAAATTGTGACCCAGCAGTTCCCGTGGCGGGGGCTACCGTTGCGAAGCCCCACCAGTTCAGTGCCTTGCAGGTGGTGGTGCCTTTGGTGCTGCCGCCCGACGCGCAGAAAGCCTGGGACGGCGCAGCGGCAGGACAAACTCCTGTTTTAGGTACTACGCTACAGTTGTTTTGACCGACAGAAATCACGCTAGCCAACGCGATGAGGGCGCTGACGGATAGACAGCCTCTAATCTTCATGAACTGGCATCTCCTTGGGAAAAATCGGATCTCCTGAGTAACGTTTGCGGGGATGGAAACGGAGTCTTACAACTTGAGTTACTTCTAAGGCATGACGGCGAGGTTGTCAATATGGCCTTTCGCGCATAGTCATGGGACTTTGTGTCAGTAGAGGAGAAAGTTTGGAGATGAAAGAGCATGTGATTCTGGCGCACCACGCGCCGATGCTAGTGTCCTAACAATCCAAAAACCGTGACATTATTCGTCGTGCCTACGTAGACTTTGCCATTTACGATCATCGGCGTTCCAAAATGGCTGGCGGTACCGAACTGATCCCGTTGATTTCCCGCCTGACTTGAATTGTAGAGTTCTTGCGCCAAGTTGGTGGCATCATAGGCATGCAGTACGTCGTTGGGGTCGCTGTGTTCGATGGCCCAAGTAATGCCGCTCTTCGAGCCATTAGCGGAAACACTTGGCGTCGTGCCCGGATAACGGAATGAGGCCGCACTCTTGGATTGCGGCGAGCTTGCGAGTTTGGCCTGCGAAAACTGAAATTGCAGGAGATGATTTGCTTGCGGCCCGAAGTAGAGATTCCCGTTGAAATAGGCGGAAGTACCCCATTCGCCGGCTTTGAGCGCACCATCGATTTCCTGGTAAATAGCATCGTCATTGTTGGGATTAAACTTTCCCATGTTCGTGCGATCCACGAGATAAATGCTCCGGTTCTTGCCTGCCCCGACCGCTAAGTGCCGGACTTTGCCGTTGGCGTCTTTCATGGGAGGCAATACGATGACTCCTCCGGAACCGAGATCTTTATCGCCCTCCGATTCCGAAATCGTGTCAAACATGTTGAAGTAGTCAGCCACGCGGAGTTTGTTGTTCGTGGTGGAGACTTTGATGAAACCGTTCCCGTAGTCTCCCTTGTTGGGAAAACCTTTCTTGTTCAGAGTGGTGTCGAAGGTGCCGTTGGCGTCGAGAAAAAAAAGATTATTGCCGTCGGATGCTATGCCAGCTCCGCTTTGCCAGATCGATCCTTCGCTGCCATTGGGCGTCAGGTTCAACACGCTGGTTTGTGCCAGCGTGCCTTCGTTGTAACCAATCAGCCATCCGGTGTAGGGACGCTGATCACAGTGCGACGTCCACCCTGTATAGATCAAGCCGTTTAGCAGCAGTAGTGCCTGTCGTTCTGCATAGTGCTTAGGAGCGAAGACGACGTAGCCGTTGTGGCTGTTATCGCCAGTGCCTGGATACTTGGCCGCGACCGCGACGGGTCCGCCAAACTCTTCTTCGCCAGTGGTGATGTCCAGAGCATGAATACGCTGAAAGTAGCTTGCTGAATTCTTGCTCATGGCTACGACATAGATGGTGCCGTTGGGACCGCTGTCACGATCGATGACGGGCGTGGAAGTGATGCCAATCTGGGGACTGATCTGGCTGCAGCCAAGATCATCGGAAGGGGACTCGCTTGCTCCCAGCGTCGACACTTGCCACAAAAGACTTCCATTGTCAGCGTCGAATGCGTAAACGCTGTCGTTTTCGGTGACCGTATAGACGACATTGTGCGTTCCCTTACCCGGAATTGAGACTGCGGAAAGATACAAGGGCTGGGCATCAATGATCCCATCTACAGGTAAAATGAACAGTTTTCCGAAGCTCGACGAGGTGACGTTGCTGGGGGTCAAAATCGTCTCTTGCAGGTTTTGGCCGGTGCGCGCGATGTCGTTGTGATACGTAACCACGTCGGTAGCCAAACCATTCAACGCGGCGCAGAGGCAGAAACAGATTATCCCGAACCGTCTTGCGGGTGCTGATAGCGCCGCACGGGTTGGAAGGCGGTCGGTTCTCCAGGGAGACTCGGAGGACGAGGCGCCAGAGGCTTGGTTCGAATTAGCAGAAATATGTTGGTTGGCTGGCATCGATAACATGAAACCTGATCCTTAATCTGTTCAGTCGGTCCGCGCCGATGCGCCTTTCCGAGACACGCACACGCGGTTAGTCCAACTTCCATTGTTCGGGTGGGGGCAAAAGAACGCACTGAAGTCCTGCTCCGGACTGGGCGCGCACTCACCTGCTTGATAGCTGATACTGGGGAGGGTGACGATCAGGATGAAGTCTGTCGTCTTCGCGACCAGTTGTCAATATGAAACATTTTGCATAGAGACGGTTGACCCGGAGAGAGAATCCGCACTTGATCGGAGCATCTTTCTTGGTTACCTCTTTGTGTCAATTCGCGTCTCGCAAGAGCTAGCGCGCCCGATGTAGAATCTTTCTTGCAGGCAAGAATGAGGGAAGATGGATCTACGGATTGAATCGAAACATCTGGGCGATGTCTGCGTCCTCGCCCCGCAGGTTTTCCAGGATGATCGCGGGTTCTTCACTGAGGTCTTTCGCGCGGACCAGTTCCAGTCGCTAGGTCTGCCTACTCAGTTTGTCCAGGACAATCATTCGGGCTCGGTCCGAGGGGTTCTTCGCGGACTGCATTTTCAGTGGGAACCGCCGATGGGAAAACTGATGCGGGTGACGCGCGGCACGGCCTTTCTGGTGGCAGTCGACATACGCAAGGGTTCGCCCACACTGGGCAAGTGGTTTGGCGCGGAAATCTCCACCGAAAGCCGCAAACAGATCTGGGCGCCGGCCGGTTTTGCCCGGGGATTCTGCGTGCTCTCCGACTACGCCGAGATCCAGTACAAATGCACCGGCGTTTACAGCAACAAGGGCGAGTCCGGAATTCGCTGGGACGATCCCGCCATCGGCATTGAGTGGCCGATCCGCGATGTTCAGCTTTCCGACAAGGACGGCAAAGCGCAGACTTTGAAAGAGTGGCTGGCACGGCCGGAATCGAACAATTTCAGATATTCTGAAAATCAAACCATGGTGGGGAGATAAGAGTTCATGAAAATCTTGATCGCGGGCGGGGCAGGGTATGTCGGGTCGGTGTTAGTGCCAAGACTCCTGGACCGTGGCTATGAAGTCGATGTGCTCGACCTTTTCTGGTTTGGCAATCACCTACCGTCCGAAACCGGAATCATTCGCAAAGATATTTTCGACATCACAGTCGCGGATCTCGAACAATACCAGCAAGTAGTGTTTTTGGCGGGACTGTCGAACGATCCCATGGCCGAGTTCTCGCCCAGCGAGAACTTCATTTTCAACGCGGCCGCTCCTGCATACTTGGCCTACGTCGCGAAAAAAGCCAAGGTGAAACGCTACGTGTACGCCAGTTCTTGTTCAGTGTATGGTTACACCGTCAATGAATTATTCGATGAAACTCGCCCGGTTTCGTCGTTTTACCCATACGGAATCTCCAAGCTTCAAGGCGAACAAGCGGCGATGAATCTGGTGGACGACGAGTTTTCCGTAATATCTCTCCGCAAAGGCACGATTTCAGGCTATAGCCCGCGCATGCGCCTGGACCTGATCGTCAACACTATGTTCAAGAACGGCGTGCGCAACCGTGAAATTACGGTGAACAACCCTTCCATCTGGCGTCCCATCATGAGCATCGAAGACGCCACCAACGCTTATGTTCGCGCCATCGAAGCCAGCCAGAAGATCTCCGGCATCTTCAACATCGCTTCTGGAAACTATACCGTCGGCGAAGTGGGCGACCTGGTAAAAATGGCGATCGAGGAGCAACTTGGCATTCGGGTTCATCTGACCATCAACCACAAGACCGATTTCCGCAATTACAAAGTCAGCATCGAGAAAGCGGAGAACGTTCTCAGCTTCCATCCCAACCACAATGTCAAAGCCATCGTCAAGAACCTGATCGAAAACATGGACAAGTTCAAGGATTGGGACAATCCGCAGTACTACAATATCGAAACCTTGAAGTTGCTCTCCGCAACCAACAGCTTGCGTGCGCTCGCTGAGGTAGCCCGATGAAGGTGCTCCTCATCGGCGCCAACGGCCAGCTAGGCAGCGATCTGGTCAAAGTATTTCGAGCCGCTGGCGACACGGTCGAGCCATTCACCCATGCGCAACTCGACGTCTGTTCGGAAGCCCAAATTGCAAAGGCTATGTCGGAGGTCAAACCGGATGTGATCTTGAACACGGCCGCCTTCCACCGGGTCGACGAGTGCGAAACCAACTCTGCACCTGCTTTTCAGGTCAACGGCACTGCGGTGATGCATCTGGCCAAGACCGCCAAAGCCGCCGGGGCAACTCTGGTGCACTACAGCACAGACTACGTCTTCGGAGGCTACGAAAAAGGCTCGCCGTATGATGAAACCGATTTGCCCGCGCCGGTGAATGTTTACGGCACTTCGAAGGTTGTGGGCGAGCACCTGATCGCAGCGTACGCCGACCGCTATTTCGCCATCCGGACGTGTGGTTTGTACGGAGTCGCCGGCAGCAGCGGCAAGGGCGGCAACTTTGTCGAAACTATGCTGAAGAAAGCGATGGCCGGAGATCCGATTCGTGTGGTCGACGACCAGATTCTCACCCCCACTTACACCGCCGATCTGGCCCAGGCCACGCGCAACTTGATCCTCACCGGACGATATGGGCTCTACCACGTCAGCTCCGAGGGCCAATGCTCGTGGTACGAATTTACGCGCTACATTTTCGAGCGCGCTGGTCTTGACGCAAAGCTATCGCCGGTGAAGTCGGCGGAGTTTGCCAGCCCCGTCCGGCGCCCGGCAAATTCGGTGCTCTCAAAAGCTAAGCTGCATTCGGTGGGCGTATCAATTCCAACATGGAAGGACGCACTGCCGAGATACCTCGAGGAGAGAATCAGCAAGAACGCGCCCGTCTCTGCGGTCGGTGTTTCCTGATTCTGGTTTAGTCCAGCCGCCTCGCGTTACCCTCGAGGTTGCCCCATCCAAGCTCAGAGTCACACCTATCCAAGCAGGCTCACGGGGCGTGTCTGGAAAGGCTAGATCCTGGTCCTGAGCCTCCCCTGTTTGCTTGTTACATGGGAATCGCGCCCCGCGTCTTCGGCTACGGTAGCTTTTGGAGCAAGGCCATGGGCACATAGGCGAAAAAAACCTGCCGGAATCGGTCGACGGCGCGTACCGCGCGATAGGCCACCTGGTCGCCGATCCTCTGCGGTAACCCGGGCAGCGCAACCTGGTCAGCATCAGCCAGAACCGATGGCGGCCATTCGTTATTGTACCGGCGCTTCCAGAGCTTCACGTAGCCGTTTATTTTCTGCCGAACCGCTTGGTCGAGGATAATTTTGCGAGGCGTACTAACTATTTTGTCTTCCTTCACCTGAGAATGGTGTGGATCGTTGAAGATGGCAGACCGATCCGCACCCCGGAGGTTAGCCAATTCGTCGCGGTAGGGAATCTCCAGAAAGCGGCAGACGTCCCGCATCACTTTCGCGGTATCGCTGGTCAACTCTTCAAAACTCACCTGGCAGACGGGTTGTCCGCTGGAGAGAAGAGAATCGACCCCACTCTTGAGAACCTGGTACCCCATCAACCCTCGCAGATAGGTTCCCCGCTTGTGGTACCAAGTGGCGCCGGTTTGGGCAGCGCGCGCCATGGCATTCGCTGTCGCCGCCGGATCTCGCCATTGAATGATGAACCGCGCTTGAGGAAATAATCTGGCCAGTGCAGGCAGAGAATCATAGTAAATGGGAGATTTGTCTCCCCAGATCACCGCACCTTTGCGCGCGGCGTAGGCCTGGTGAAAGGCGGTAAATGCCGTGGCGTAGTCTGCCACTCCGCGAGGCAGGTCGCCCGCGAGTATTCCATGCCGGGTTAATGCGCTAAACCGATATTCCCAACGAGCTACCCAATCGCAATAACGTGCGGGTTTGTGAAACACCGAGCGCAACAGCCAAAGATCATCCTCAAAAGTCAGTGCGACCTGGGGATGCTTGTTTAGGAGAGCGTAAAGAAGTGAGGAGCCACTGCGCCACATGGCCACGACGAAGACCGGTCCCGGAGCCATACCCACGCCCGCGGCAGGTTTCGACGGCTCGTGCGCTGTTGGGTTCATGAGGCGATCCCCATCGGACTGACCGCCTCCAGAACCCACGTTTCCGGTCCGCGTCGGCGCGCATTGTCCACGGGATTATACTCGCGCTGCAAAACCATGAGCAGGCCGAAGATCGGCGGTCCTGACCGCGAAAACGGAGTATCCGCCAGACCCGTCAAACAATTCAACGCCGGGATCGTACGTAAGCTCATCCCGCCGAGCTCGAGTTTGCCCAGCGACTGATACACATAGATTCCGTCGGGGACCTCGATCGCAATCCGCGCCAGGTAAGCGTTGCGAGTCTGTACAGCTCTGCCCAATCGGGACAGGCTCATTTGCCGCGATGCTGCATCCACTGCCACGCGGTGCTGACGCTGTCGCGAAGCGAGCGCTTGGTCTTCCATTGCAGCAACTGCTGGGCGCGAGTCGGATCCGCGACCAGAGCCGGCGGATCGCCCGGACGCCGCGGCACAGTCTTCCTTGGAACTTTCTTCCCGCTCACTTCTTCCACCGCCGCGATCACTTCCTTCACCGACGAACCCTCTCCCGTTCCCAGATTCACGGTAAAAGAAGGATTCCCCGCCTGAAGTCTCTGCAGTGCCTTCACGTGTGCCTCGGCCAGATCGACGACATTCGTGTAATCACGAATGCAGGTGCCGTCTGGGGTTGGATAGTCGGTGCCGTAGAGCTCTAGCTCCGGACCAAAGCCGGCCGCGGCTCGCAGAGCCAGGGGAATGAGATGCGGCTCGGGCTCGTGGCATTCGCCGATCTCACCGCTCTCGTCCGCTCCCGCCGCGTTGAAGTAGCGCAAGCTGGCGTACCGGATTCCGTAGGCCGTGTCATAAGACTGCAGCGCCTGTTCAAAAAAAAGTTTGGACACACCGTAAGGATTCACCGGGGCCAGCGGCGTGTCCTCGGCAATGGGCATCTTCGCCGGGGCGCCATAAACTGCACACGTAGATGAGAAGATGATTACGAAATTCTTCTTCCCGCTGTCCACAACCGCATTCAGAAGAGATAGCCCACCCTCCACGTTGTTGCAGTAGTATTTTCGCGGATTGACTACCGATTCGCCAACGAAGTGGTTAGCAGCAAAATGCATCACCCCGTCCGACCGCTTTACCGCATCCAAAAGCCTTCCGTTATCATGGACGTCCCCGACCACCATCTCGAACCCTTTTGCCAGAAAATCAAAGCCGGTCGACAAATTGTCGTAGATGAGTACCTCGAGCCCGGCGCTGCGCAAGACACGCGCGGTATGACTCCCGATGTATCCAGCTCCACCAACTACGAGAATCTTCACCTGAACGCTCCTTGTCATGCACACCGTTCGGGTGGGCAGTTCTTCAGGGACAAGTTTGATTTACGCGGAATATGAAAGGTTCGGAATCTGATCAGATTAGATCGGCGCCGCGCTGACCAAAATCATCCTTCTCGGAATCACCAAGAATAAGCCAGAGGTGACAGCCCGTCAACGCTCGCGCTTGGAAGCTTCGATGGTCCGAGATAACCTCACATCCTAACCGCAACCAGACTTTGTCATTGCTGGAGGTTTGACCTTGAGCCAGGAAGAGCTTTTGTCTCAACAAATTCAGCGCCGAAGCCACCTGAGATAAAAACTCCGATCCGGTCTGGTCCGTACCCAGGCTTATTAGCTGGTGCCATTCGAAGGGGGCCACACGATGGAGACCGTCCTCTATAACTTCACGAAGGGCCGCGCCGGATACTGGCCTGTGGCTGGCTTAATCCCGGGGAAATTTGACACACTCTTTCGCACGACCGTTCTAGGCGGAGAGGGAATGTGCAAAAGCGGCACAAAAACCATAGGGTGTGGTACGTACTTGAAATCCATCCCTGATCTCCGAAACCATAAACTTCACACTTTCATTTTCAGAAATCGTGCGCTCTTGAGTAAATGGAGGCAGGCTGCGAGAAAGCAGTCCGCCTCCATGTCTATTTCACCGTTCCATTGTCGAATGGCCGACTTACTGCTTCAAGCCGGTTCGTCCACCTTTGATGCCGGTAGCGGCGCAGTAATCCTGGTCGCCCTGGATGGTAAGGACGGCGCCACCAACATCGCCGCCCGAATCGGTCGCACCGCACGCCCCTCCGGTTCCGTTGTTCGGGACGACGTTCGACTGCCTGTAGTGAGAACGCAACACACCCATTGCACTGAGCGGCAGGAAATCCGGGTAGATGTTAACGACCTGAGTCTGAGCCGTAGAGATCAGAGCGCTAACTCCAGCCGGGGTCGGAGCGTGTGAGACCACGCGCAGAACGTTCCAAATTGGATAATTGCCCGATGCCACGTTGGCAAAACTAACAATGCCCGGACACGGAGCGGCGCAGGTGGGAAGAGTTCCGTCAACGTAACCTAGGTTAATGGGGTCAACTCCGTCCACCTGCAGGTAGCGGACGTTCGGCGACTGGCCAGCCAGATTGCCGACACTCCAAAAGCCGTAGCCGAGAGAATCCCCGGTGGTGGCGGATTCGATTTCGGAGAGTTCTTCGCCGTTACTGACCGCCCTCCAGCGGAAGCCTCCGCCGTTGGACAGGTTCAGCGGATTGCCGCAAGGTGCTCCAGGGCAGGTTGTGCCCTGACCCGTCGCCGGATTCACACCAAGCTCCTGGGTCGAACTGGTCTCCGAGTTCCGAGGAATGTTGAACTCCATCGCCGTGAACGTTCCAGAAAGAGGTTCGCGGGTTATGACGTTCAAGGGCACAGTAGCCTGTCCTGGGACCGACGTAAGGTCTTTGGTGTGAGCATAGCTGCCGTTCAGAGCGAAGGTGAGATCGCGACGATTGATGTTAAAGAATGAGGTGGAGTCGCCAAAGTGACCAGAATTCTGGCCGCTGCCCTGTTGCGCATTGACGACAACCATCACGACTTGAGTTCCAACGTTGATCGTCTTGTGTGCAGGAATCGCCTGCCCAGTGATCGGGTCAGTGCCGCTCAGGGCGTAAATAGCGGGCGTCGCTGTTTTGGTGCTGAAATGGCTCAGGATGGGAGTTCCAACCGGGCCTGGTCCATAACCGAGGCCGTCATAGTTGGTAGTATTTAATGCAGTCAAAACACGGGTTTCTTCGAACAAAGCGTCTTCTGGACGAATATCCGAGGGCGCTGCGTTGAAGGCCTGGCCTTCGAGAACGTTAATCACGGCCTGGGGAATCGGGGTGTCGGTAAGCGTGGGAATCAGGTTGGCTCCCGGCGTCCCAGCTGGTTCCAGTATGTTGAAAGTCGATGCAGGTGCCGCAAAGAACAACTGCTGCCCGATAATGCTATCGACGGCGATGTAAGCACACACGATGGTGGGGTTGCTGGAGTTGTTCCACACAATCCAAACGTTTCCGGTCTCCAGAAGTCCAGTACCGCGGTTGTCAACTCCTTGGGCCCCGTTTTTGAAAGTCCAAATGTTTTGTCCGCAGATCCCTCCACCTTCAGCCGGTCCCGCAGCCAATGCGAAGGAATTGAATGCGCCGCTCGAGCCTGCGGCGAGGAAGTAAGGTTTGACTGCTGCAAAGCAGTTCGCTCCGATGAGCATGATCAAGGCTAGCGACATCGCCGCCGCTAGTTTCGTGGCTCTCTTCGTCATTTCAGTAGTCCCCTTCGGCGCGGGAGCTCAATCGAAATGTCTTCCCTAGCGCGGCCTCAAGGTTGCCCTCCGGCTGTTACACGTCGATGACCTGCGCATGAATGTTAGATTAAAATTTGGCCACCGAGGGGTAAATAGGGGCGTCAAAAGCCTTAGAAATTCGTGCGTCTTCTGTGCTGGGAAAATAAGGGCTACATCGAGGTGCGGGCTGACGGAGTTTTGATTGAGAAATAATCGGTCCCAGCGAATGCCGCCCCGGCTCCTAGAATGTCGTTACAAGGCGGAAGGTGTACTGCCGTGCCGGACCGATGGCGTTACCAGAAAAGAGTCCGCCGAAATCGATCAGTTCAAGTGTGTTGCCCAGGTTTGCGACGTCGGCTTGAAAGCGTACCAAGCGTTTTTCGTGTTTGTAGAGATCGATGCCCACGGAGGCATTTTGCGTGAAGTACGGATCGATGCGGTCACGATTAAAATTGAGGTGATTGATCACCACTTGACCGTATTCCGCGGCATATTGCTGCGGAGTCAAATCCGGTTGAAAGGGCAGTCCAGTGTTGTAGTCGGTTCCCAAGGCGACCCACAAGCGCGGAACGACTTGATAGCGGACACGGGCGCGCACGGTATTCCGCTGGTCCTGTGAGTCGGGGAAATGTCCGGTGGTAGGATTGATCGCATCATCTCCCAAGAACAATCCGCCGGTCACCGGGAACCAGGCATTTCCGACGATCCAGGAATAACTGGCAAAGCCGGAGAAGCGTCCCCATTGCAGAACTTGCAGCTTGGCCTCTGCGCCGTAGAGAATGGCGTGGTCAAATGCGACGGGAAAACTGATCCCTGTACTCAGAATTTGGGAGTCGTCGGCGTAATTGTTCACGTCACGTCGGAACGCATTCGCATCCAGCCGCAGTTTCCCGAAGAATGCTTTCGTGACTCCCAATTCATAGTAGTTGCCGTGAGAAGGTTGGACCGGCAGCTGCAATGCGGGCACACTGGTGTCGATGGCCTCTGCAGCCGGAGAACTGGCTAAAAGTATGTTTTCGAAGGATGGCGTCTGGAAGATCCGGTCATAGGAGGCGTGAATATTTAAGCCGGCGGAGGGAAAGTAGCGCGAGACAGCGATACGCGGGCTCACCGCATTCTGGTTCACCAGCAACTGGTAGTGATCCCACCGGAGGCCGGCATCGACTGTCCAATTGCCGAGGCGGATTAAATCCTGAACATAAGCCGCTTGTTCAAGATCTGGACGGTGGCCTTGAAAGGCAAAAGTGGTCGCGCCGGAATCCAAGATCCCCAGGTTGATAGGACATTGCGGATCGTTCGGATTCGCGCAGTCGGGTATCACATAGCTGGTGTTTTCGTGCAGGAAGATGTTGTCGGACTCGATTCCCACTTTCCATTCCTGCCTGCCGTGATGGATCGAGATGTTGCCGTTGAAGTAGATCTCCTTGAAGTCGTTGTGCTGGGTGGCATTGAGGGGCCAGGAGGCGTCGTTGGAATAAAAGTCGGTGGAGTTATCGCGGGCCATTCCGCGCAGCGAGCCTATCGCGTCGGAGGAAAAAGTGTGCTGGTAGGAGACGATCCCCATGGTTTCAAAGTTGTCCCCTGTCTGCAGCTGCCCACCTGGGATAAACACGCAATCGGTTGGATCGGGGGAAGCGGACGGGCAGCCGGTGGTGTTGTCGGCATTCGGCACGTACGCTCCATTCTGCTGCACAAATTCGTTGGGGATTGCATAGCGCGCGAGTTCATGCCGGACAATTAGAGTGAGACGGTCTTTCTGCGTTAGGTCCCGCTCATAGCTCAGCGAAAAGCTGCCAGTCGTTCCGTTGTTGGTGTAATTCTGAGGGACCACGGGGTTGAGATAGTGGTTCGTCATGTTCCCGGATGCGCTCACGCCAATCGTATTTCCCTTCCAGGTGTATTGGTCCTGAGTACTGGCTCCGGCCGTGTCATAGCTGCCGCCGAAAAGGGTGAGCTGCCCGTGAAACCCTGGATCTTGGTCCTTGAGAGTATTGACCTCGACCACGCCGCCCATCTTCCTGCCAAATTCCGCCGGAATGCCGGCGGTATAAATCGTGAGCGATTCAACGTCATCGACCTCGGCACCCTCCGGGCCAAAGCTAGGCGAACGGTTGTCGGTAAGCGGTATGCCGTCCACTACAAATTGTGTCTGATATTCCGATCCGCGTGGGTGAAGAACCGCATTGCCTTCATAGAGCCAGCCCGGTTGAGAGTTCACCAGGTCCTGCATGCCGCGTCCGGGCAGCGCGGTCAATCGGTCCTCTATCGCGTCCGTACCGAGCTGATTGACCGAACCTGCCCGATAGGGATCGATCAACGCGGCGGACGCGCTTACATTCACCGATTCCGACACTGGAGCGACTTTCAGCCGAATCGTACGATCTAAGGGAAGAGCGGAACGTATTTCCGCCTGCTCGGAAACTGGAGCAAAGCCCGGCACCTCGATCTGGACCTGATAGATTCCAAAACGCAGCCGCTTGGCATCCAGGTTCCCCTGATCGTTCGTCGTCAATGTACTTCGATACTGATTCGCTTTGCTGGTGATCTGAACCGCTGTTCTCACGCCGAGGCCGGCCGGATCAAGCACTTTGAGCCGAAGTTCTCCGCTGTTGCTCTGCGCGAAGAGCGGGATTGCCCAAAGAATGAGGATCAGACAGCTCTTTTTCGTCAACGCCCTATTCTAGGCGATTCCCCGATTGCCTTGAATCAAACTATGGTACCTGGTGCCGGTAGAGGCAAGACTAGTCGCGGATTTGGCTAGTGCGTCGCTCAGCTCGTGGATATGACCTTCTTCGGTGAGATAGCTGATTACCATCATTCGCAGGACGCTTTCCCCATTCAACCTGGTTTCTGAAATCCAGCGGCGTCCGTCGCGCGTGACTTCGTCCACGATACCGTTGTGCACTTCCTCCAGTTGTTGCGAACTCAAGCTCGGCGCCTTGAAACGGAAAGCCACAATGGGCAGAACTTGGGGAGCAGCCAACTCGAAATGTTGAGAGGCGTTTATCCAGGAAGCGAATCCTCGCGCCAGTGTGAGCTGACGATCGATGTGTTCCTCATAAGCCTTCCTGCCGTGGACTCGCAATGTGAGCCAGAGTTTGAGCGAGTTCATGCGTCGCGTCCATTGAGTGCTGATGCGCGAATTGTCGATGCCTTTGGCCTCAGCCGCTTTCGGCATGTACGGCGCGGCGACCGCGAAAGCACGCTCCAGAATTTCGGGATGGCAGGTCAGGACTACTCCCGCAGCGAGCGGCATCGCCATCCACTTGTGGGGATCGATTGCGATCGAATCGGCTTGTTCGATGCCGCGCAGCAGGTCTCGGTGCTGATCGGAAAAGATTGCTGATCCGCCGTAGGCGCCGTCGACGTGCAACCACAGATCGTGACGCCGACATATTTCACCGATGCCCACAAGCTCGTCCACTGCGCCGCTGTTCGTGGTCCCAGTTGTAGCAACCACGCAAAAAGGTTTATTTCCGGATGCAAGGTCCGCCTCGATCGTCCGCTCCAAAATTTGCGGATCCAGTTGCACATTCTTATTCACCGCGATCCGCCGCAATGCTTTTCGTCCTAGTCCGAGCAGGCCGGCCGATTTATCGATCGAGTGGTGGGCCTCGGCGGAGGCGTAGAGGACAGGTCGCGCACCAATCGAAGCCACGCCCTCCTCGATCGCCTTAGGAAACTTCGCCGCTAAAGCCAGCGCCAATCCGCTGAAATTGGCTTCATTGCCGCCGGTAGTAAAGGTACCGTTGAATTCGCCGGGCCAGCCTACGCGTTCTCCAATCCAGTGGATGGTTTCGTGTTCGATCCTCGAGGCCAACTGCGACCGCTTAACGGTTGCCAGTTGCGGATTGAGCGCGGCTACCAGTGCCTCAGCCATGACTCCGATGTAGGTGGGCGTCGGATTCATCAGCCCGAAATAGTTTGCGCTGGGAACATGAAAGCCCTTGTCGACCATTTCGCGGAAAACTTCATCGAGTACTTTGTCCGCGTCTTCTCCTATCTCGGGCAGGACGTTGGTGAGTGCGGCGAACGTTCGTTTTTCAATCGGAAGCTGCACCGGGCGTTCGGGAAGGGAAGCGAAGAAATTATCGATCTGATCGATGAGATGGTAACCGAGACGGCGGCGAGTGGCGGAATCCAGATCGAAGCGCATGGCAATTTGATTCTAGTGGTTGGGGCAAAGATGCGGTCTATCCGAATCTTGCGTTCAAAATGTAATTTCACAAAGCAATTGACAGGTCATCCTGAGCGGAGTCGAAGGACCGAAACAAGATTGCGGCACGATGATTTGGAAAGGCGTTCTCACCAGACGGTTGTAGGACTGATGTGAGAATTCCCAGATGCCCTATGGTTGAACTAGCAGCACCGGGTCCTTCGACTGCAGCGTCATTCGCTTCGCGAACGACGCCTCCGCTCAGGATGACACATCAATGCTTTGCGAAGTCTATTCTTTCTGGTCATCCGGATTGGATGTTTTTTCGGGCCGCAGCAGCGGGAACAAAATCACGTCGCGGATCGTGTGGGAATCGGTCAAGAGCATGGCCAGGCGATCCACACCCACGCCACAGCCTCCGGCCGGCGGCATGCCATACGACAGGGCTCGAATGTAGTCTTCGTCCATCTGGTGAGCTTCTTCGTCGCCACGCTCACGTTCTTTGAGTTGCTGTTCGAAACGCCTGCGCTGGTCCTCGGGATCGTTGAGTTCGCTGAAGCCGTTGGCAATCTCCATTTTCCCCGCATAGATTTCCCAGCGCTCGGTCCAGTCGGGTTCGTCGGCTTTCTGTTTGGAAAGGGGCGAGATTGCCGTGGGGAATTCGTAGATGATCGTCGGTTGAGTAAGATGCTCTTCGGCAGCAGCCTCGAAAAGACTTGCAATAGTTTTTCCGACAGGTTCATTGGAGTCATAAGCAACGTGCGCGTGTGCAGTGTTGAACCGGCCCACCATCGTTTTCACCGAATCTTGAGAGTTAAAGTCCTGCATCGTCGGCTTCGCCCCTGCGGTTTCCGGCCAGTAGTGAATGATCGCTTCGCGCATGGTCATGCGGCGCCAATTCGAGCTCGCCCAGTCGATCTCGTGCTCACCCCACTTCGATTTTGTAGTCCCGTTGACATCGATGGTAGCTTGTTCGATCAACTGCTGGGTGAGAGCCATAACCCCTCGATAGTCGGTATAAGCCTGGTAGAACTCGAGCATGGTGAACTCGGGATTCCAGCGCCATCCCAGACCTTCGTTGCGGAAGTTGCGATTGATTTCGTAGACGCGGTCGAATCCGCCAACGGTCAGCCGCTTGAGATAGAGTTCGGGAGCGATACGCAGGTACAAATCCATGTCGAGCGTGTTGTGATGCGTGATAAAGGGCTTGGCGACCGCGCCTCCCGCGATCTGCTGCATCATGGGAGTTTCAACTTCGATGAAGCCATGCGCGTCGAGAAACCGCCGCATGGATTGCACCAGCTTGCTGCGCTTAAGAAAAACTTCGCGTACCTCCGGGTTCATGACCAGGTCAACGTAACGCTGGCGATATCGCAACTCGACATCGGTCAAGCCGTGCCACTTTTCCGGCAGTGGCAACAGATCCTTGGAGAGAAACGTAATTTCCTCGACGTGAATGCTGAGTTCTCCGGTGCGCGTCCGGAATAAGTAGCCACTGACGCCGACGTGGTCTCCGAGGTCGAGCAGTTTGTAAAGTTCGAAACCCTTTTCGCCGACTGCGTCTTTTTTTACGTAGATCTGCAACTTCTGCCCGCCCTGCTGCAAGTGCGCGAACCCGGCTTTGCCCATCAACCGGATAGCCATGATGCGTCCGGCCGCGCGAACGTTGACCCGTGATTGCTCGAATTCCTCGGCCGACTTTGGCGAGTATTCGGCAAGAATCGCCGGAATCGTATGTGTGAATTCGTACTTGGTCGGATAGGCGCGTTGTCCCAGCGCTTCAATCTGCTTTAGTTTTTCACGCCGCAGTTCGTAAATCTTCTCGTCGAGTGCCAATGGGTTCCTTTGATTGGAGAGATAAGAAGATCGATTATAAACAAGGCGGTGACGAGAGTCCTTGAAGCCTGGGTCTCACGGCGGTACTATAAGCTGCTTTAACTTTCTCGATCGACTGGGGCCCGATGCCGCAAAACTACGTTCCCATCTTTCTCTTTGTTGCCGTTGTGGGCGTGTTGATCCCGATCACCCTCTTGGCAGCCAAACTGATTCGTCCAGACAATCCGAACCGGACGAAATTGATGCCCTACGAATGCGGCATTGATCCCATTGACAGCGCCCGAGGACGTTATACCGTCCGCTATTACATTATCGCCATCCTGTTCGTGGTCTTCGACGTGGAGACTATCTTTTTGTTTCCGTGGGCGGTGAAGTTCAAGGCGCTGGGAACCTTCGGGCTGGTCGAGATGCTCATCTTCCTCGGTATCCTGATCGTCGGCTACATCTGGATCTGGGGCAAAGGGGCGCTGGAGTGGGTGTAGAACGGTACTTAGCATTCAGCCAGGAGAGATTCGTCCGAGCAATACAAACTGCCTATCGCCTATGACTGATGCAACTCCCGCCGGTGAGATTTTTGTTGCCAGCCGCTGGACGAAAGGGAATTTCTTTTTCCCGATTCGTATCGTTGTGAATTCGCTGCACGTGATCAAAGTGAAGCCCCGCCTTTTCGGCAGTAGTGAGGAAAGCATCGCCATTCCACAGGTCGCGTCGGTGCAAATTTCAACCGGAATCATTTGGTCGACGATCCGTATTGACTCATCGGGCGGGACGAACCCGATCACCAGCCGTGGGCATCGCAAGGGCGATGCGCAGCGAATTCGCGACTTGATCGAGTCGTATCAGGCCGCGACTCGACGGACATGACGCGGGGCGCAAGTTGGACTGCACACTCGTCGTTGACACGGTTTCCGCAAGCTGTTAGAAGTTAACGTTCCGCAACCGGCAAATTTGCCATCGCCCGCTGCCTAGTGGATAATTGCGATATCGCTAGTGTTTATGCGGCCCGAGCGCAGTTTCCATCCTTGGCGATTCGTCGCCACGTTCTCCTCCGTAGCTTCAATTCCTTCCTTTTTTGGTATCAATGGTATCACCCCATGGCTCGGGTATCACCCCTGGCAACACCCTGCGACCAACGATTCTGGGACGACTGTGGTATAAGGCTGTGTTTCAATTCTGGTATAGCTGTGGTATAATAATACACATAGCGAGTTGACTTCTAGCTACACCCCGTGAATAATTGGACAGGTTGTCATGTTTAATGCCAACCGGTGAAAGGGGCTGGCTGTAGTCGGGCCAGATGTGAAGTCATGCCTCGCCGTCCTGAGTTTTTCCGCAATCAAGGTCTCGCCGACAAAATTGAATCCATCAACCATGCGCTGAGCGCCAAGGAATTGGCACCCATGCTCGGAACATCCCAGAAGAACATGTATAAGCTGGCCAAATCAACGATTCCCAGCTTCCGCCTTGGGACCAGCGTCCGCTTTGACCCGCATTCAGTTGCCAAGTGGCTGAGAGATGCGGCATAGGGTTACATGAGACACGCAGGGAGATGGAAAATGACGTTAACGAAGCCCCGGAAGAAAAAATTCACTCCAGTCCAGGTCGAGCATCGCGTGTACGGGCCGTGCGAGTTGATGGAGGCGAAGCTCACAGACAGCGGCCTGGTCCTGGTCGTTCGGTTCCCGGATAAGAGTACGCGAAGCTTGCTAGCCGCTCCGCACTTCTGGGTAGCGTTGCCCGACCTTACCGGTATCCCGACAGCGAAGTCGCCCGAGCCAGAAGCCGACGCACCGGAGCGGGTGATTGATGATCTTGAGTCAGAGCTTGTTGCTGAGTAAAGCTGGCCGCGACGAGTACGACAAATCCGGGTACTTTCTTGCAGATAGTAGCAAACCTAATCAGTCACGGAAGCGTGACCTTTATTAGCGAAACATCAACGAGTTAGCAGGAAATTTTCACTTATGGGGGCTCCCGGACTAAGTGCAGGGGCTCCGGTAGAAGTACGCGATACACGCAAGACCAGTAGCACCGAGAGCAATGAGATTTTTTTCACAGTTTGGGATGGTTTCCATCCTGGCTCTTCGGTGCTGGCAGTCTGGTCTCAACCAAGATCAGGCTGCCATTTCTTTTTTGGCCGGACCGAAGATACGCTGTTCACTTTGCGGACAGACACGAGGACCCATGAAGCTTAAGCCCCGACATCACGGCCACCTGGTACATCTCCAGGACTCACAGAGCGGCGGCTGGTTTATTCTCCGCGACGATACAGGAGCCAAGTTCTTTGCCCACCGCAAGTCCTTGCTCGATCCCACGGCGCAACCGGCGCTCGGATGGAATGTCTCGTTTACCGTTTTGCCGCCGTTGCCGGGCCAGCCCTTGCAGCGCGCAACCGAGATCCAGATCGCGAAATCATCCCGAGGCGGCCAGATCACAGTCGAGCATCACATCGGCGCGACGAAGCTTATCCTTAAGATCCTCGGGACAGATTCGCACGATCGGAGAACTGGCGCTGTGACCGGTCAGGCTGCGAGTCGGCACCAATGAGACCTTTTCGCTCCGCACAAGGCGAGCTAATGCTGTAGGTGAAAACGAAATAGCAATGTACAAAGAGATCGAAGACGAGATTAACGGCCTGCCACCTGGTTTTTTCGGGACGGTCGAGTTCACATTTCAGGCAGGCATCCCAACGTTTATCAGACGCACGCACGCCATCAAGCTAGACCCAACCAAAGTATCGAGACTGGACCCGAAGCCGATCGGCTTAAGGACGAATGGCGATAACCACACCAAATGACCGGCTCATTCGTCCGAGTGATTACGGAGACTTGGTTAGCCTGCGCAAGGCTTACTCAGCCGCCTACGCCGAATCCCTGCGCCATCCCGAATGCCAACTAATCGTAATCGAAGATGGCACGCCGGAGCAAAAGGCTGTCATCGCCAGCGTAAAAGCTGAGCGCGACCGGGACGCCAAGCGCGGTGAACGCAGTTTCATTCCCGAGGTCAACACGCGAGGCAAGCCCTGCAGCTTGAAGAGACACTTCGGACCTGGGTGTATGCGGCAGATAATTGGTTACGCGGAGAAGCTAGCCGCCCAAGATCCTGAGCGATTCATTTGGGTGCGAGACTGGCAGAAAAACGCAAAGCGCGGACGTAATGGCGACGGCGGAGTCTATAGCGCGACTCAGATCAAGCGAAGTGTCTGGGCTCTAGAGGCATGCCAATTCCTAGCCCCAGCTCAGAGGCTCCGGAATGGTCAACTGAGGACCGGCTGGATTGTTGCCCGGCATGATGACGTAGCTGCAATCAACGGACGAAAATGTCGCCTGCAGACCGCGCCGCATTTTACGATTTCTCCGCGAGTATGGGGACAGCGATTAGAGGAGTACATCGGGGCCGAAATCGAGGTCCGGGGGACTGTCCTGGGGACTGTAGAATCAACCCCAGGGGACTGTCTGGGGGACTGTCTAGGGGACTCTGAAATCGATTCTAGGGGACTGTCCAATGGTCGCAACAAGTTGGGCGATAAGGAGATGGCGGATCAGGCCGACGAAATTGTTCTTCCTAACCCAGTCATCCCAGTCAACCCAGTCATAACAGAACCCAGTCATCCCAGGGATGCCAGAGACTCGATCTTCGGTTATTTCGATGGGGAAGAATCAACAGCAACATCAGCACCAGCAAGATCAGAATCAACACCTTTTTTAATGACTGGAAGATCAAAGGCTGACAGCACGGGGGATGAGAGATATAGGATAGAAGAACAGGATTCACCACCATCAAAACTAAAATTAAAGGCTGACAGCAGACCTCCAGCATTCAATCAGCCCGTGCAGAAGTCAAACAAGAGTGCCGTCGCCTTGGCTCCCGACGACGGCCCGGATTTGCGGTCCTGCCTTACGCAGATTTCTGATGGCTTCTTTGAATACAAGTACCTCAAGCGCTACGAGTACGGCGACGAGCTTCTAGAATGCTGTTTGCTTTCGCTTTCCGAACCCGGCCACTGGCGTGATCCGGCGCACAAGATGGCCCGCGCAATGGACCTGATGCGGGATCGCGGTCTACAGGTACCAGGAGGCTGGGTACTGGTAATGAGGGCGCTCCGTGAGCGAGGCAAGCGAGAACCGGAGACAGAGATTGACCAAGCCATATCATCCGCAGCCACGATGACTGATGCGGCCCGGCAGGAGCTTATACAGGAAGAAAACGCCGCGTGGTTTAAGCGCGAGGACTGGGAAGAGGCACACGGTACCTACGATGGATTTGTCTCGAATAATCCCGTCGCCCTGCATCGCGGTAACGTTCGCTCTCGCCTTGACGAATTGCGTGACAAAAACTGCAGCGAGTACCTAGCCCTGGCCGACGAATTAAAAAAGCTGGAGGCGGAGGCGCAGAAGGAACCAGAGGAATACCCGTTTTAGCCTCTCTGATTCCGCCGCCACTCAGCTTCTACGATGTCCCAGTTCTCGACCAGCTTTGAGCCGTGTCCCCCGCACTGATGCGCGTCGAATTTTTCCCGCAAGTACCGCTCTGCGGCTTCGGGGTCACGCTTGAGACTGTTTGGAGTAAAGAATTTGTACTGGCAGCAGGAACACGAAGCCATCGCTGGAACTTGATTGCCGAACCTCTGGATGATCTTGAAACTTCGCGGGGCCATGACTGCGTTCCTCGCCAACTCGACGATCGCATCTTTGTAAAGCGAGACAGAGCTACCCAGCGTTAAGTGCTATCCGGCAGCTCAGTCCTCGATTTCACTTTGCGCAGATAACATTCTTCATGAACAGCCTGGCCATTCTCGTCCGTCTTTGCCTTCTCTAGCTCTACCGGCTTGCTGCAGAGGTTGCAGATGGTAAGCGGCGCATTCGGCAAGTTGAGTCTCCCTGGCTGCAGGGGATTTATATCACACCCGTTAAGGGTAGTCGGTTTTTCGTCATACTTAATTCCATCCGCAAAGTGAAATAACCCACATGTCCAGCCCCGTTAACACCCAGATCGTCTTACTCCGCCCCCGTATTCCTGTGCTCCTTGGTAGTCTCGTGGCCCTGAATGCCCCAGTCCAGTTCGGCATCCCAGAGACCGAAGCCGGAAGGGGCCAGTTGTCCATCTCGGCGTATCAATCCGGCCTCAGCGCCGTGACTGCGTTGCTGGAGTGCTCCATTGACCAAGGGGGGAGCTGGTTCTCGATCCCGGCGACCGCGAACTACTACGGGACGACGACCTTAACCGGCGATACCGCCACCATCGTCGGCAACCGGTACGATGTCAGCGGCCTGTGCGGTTCACAGATGCGATTCGGATTTACTGCCGCGACGGGATTAACGAGCTGCCCTGTGTACGCTCTCCAAGGCTAAGCGCATGCGTTCCGCCGCATCGGCAAAAGTCAAGACTTCCACTTCACCCGCATCTCGATACACGGCGAGTTCTGACATTTCTCTGGCAAACTCTTCCGGGGAGATCGACATCCAGCCATCGGGATCTTTGCTCGGATCAAGAGATGCGTGTACCTCGCCGATTCCGTGAAACGTCAAGACGTGCCATTGATCGCCGTGTCGTTTCCAGTCAGCTACGTTTTCCCGACGCCCGGATTGTCCAGCAAACCGACAGTCGATGTCGAAGTAGTCGAGCGCAGCGCCTATCGGGTAGTAAGCTCCGCCAGCCCCTGCGCGAGCCTGTGAGTACCTGGCCGCCACAACCGCTTCCTTGAGACCGCCGCCCTTCCCGCAGAATGGGTAGCAAAAAGAAGTGATGTCCGTGTCCATCCAGTCGCTAATGAGACGCTTGGACTCCTCGGCTTCGTATCTTGCGTCGTACCCTGGGTCATGGGCCGGACGAAGGCTCCGGTTCTGCGAGTGCTTGTGCGACACGGAATGACTCCCAATTTCATGCCCTCGGCGCACCATCTCTTTCAGCGTCCTGGCGTCATCAGCATTCCATTCTATTTTTCGCCACGGAGCATGGGGGCAATAATCCAAATGCACCGGGCTGGCATTCGCGGCGATAAAGAAGGTTGCAGGAAGACCGTGTTGATCGAGGACAGGGACACCACGCTCTATTTGACAGCGGAGTCCGTCATCGAACGTTAGCGATACAATCTGCATTGGTTCATTGTATTCGAGGAGCACCGGAGACGCGCCGTGCGCTATCGACGGCGACCAAGGCGGGGCTGCAGATCTGGTACAGGACCTAGCGAAGGGACCGTTCACTCATATGTCAACAACAAAACACGCTTGACTTTCGTGACCGCTCACGTATAATCGAATCCGATGGCGAAACGACGAAAAAACCCGTATGCTGTTGCGCTAGGTCGCAAGGGCGGGAAAAAAGGCGGTCCCGCCAGAGCCGCCAACATGACAGCAGAAGAGCGCAGCGAGAGTGCGCGAAATGCTGTAACCGCACGCTGGGCAAAGGCCAAGGAACAAAACCAATCTCAAAACTGAGGAGGAGCTAATGCCCGAAACGAGGAGAAAGATAACCCTCCCCAACGGCGTATTTGAGGGTGTTGATGTTGCCATCAAGGACTCTCACGAAAAGTGGTCGGAAATTGAATTGGCGGATGGCACTACTCTCCGTATCAAACCGAACGTCCTTACAGTTACCCGCCTGGACGGTCAATACGATCCAGAGGGAAATCCATTGTATGCATTGACGTCTAATCAGGTCATGACAGCCATGAATGTACCAGCGCACCTGCGTAAGGGCGCAGGAGGAACGAGGGCTAACTGAATATGTCGAGGAGCGATGTTGTCACCCAGAGCAACGGCATGCCTTATCTGTGTCCATACGTCTTGGCCGCATGTTTAGTCGTTACAGGCACGGCACTGCCCAGCCAGGCTGTTTCTGGAAACGGATGTGGTGAAGATAATACTCCGGTGGTGACTGCGTCCGTAGATGCGACGCAGCAACAAGGAGCCGACAGGTTACAAAGGAGATTCGAAGCTCTTGCCCAACAGTGGAGAGCTGAGCGAGGCTCTATGTCTTCTATTGACCAGATGTCGATACTTACGCCTTATCAGAACATCATCGGCATGGGAATCGATGCCTTGCCTCTGATTTTGGGGCGGTTAAGGGCGGAAGGGGATGACCCAGACCAATGGTTTTGGGCACTCCTGACCATTGCCGAGGCGAACGATCTTAATCCTCCCCAAGTCGCGGCAGAAGATCAAGGCAACTACCAGAAAATGGCAAGAGCGTGGTTGGAGTGGGGCGAGAGTCTAGGCTATGCCGGGTAGCTGGCCTCAGCGAGATCACCCTCTTCTGACTGACACGAGCTGCAAGGTAACCAGTGCATCGTCATATCGCTACAACTGCATCGCGTGGGCTGCAGGAGATGACAAGAATGCCTGGTGGCCCTCTCGCAGGCCGGTTGGGTATTGGCCACGGAATGTGCCAAGAGAGGAAACGATAGATGCCTTCATCGAAGCATATCGCACCCTCGGTTACGAAGTCTGCAATGACGGCTCACTTGAGGCTGGATCAGAAAAGATAGCAATCTACGGCGCACTAAACCCGGCTAATGGCTCTATTATTCCCACGCATGCAGCTTTGCAGCTCGAATCCGGAAAATGGACTAGCAAGATGGGGTCATTTGAGGACATCGTCCATAACAATGTTAACGATGTAAACGGCAGCGTG
>Ga0206832_10021_pt1 | contig 37024 bp, 25 predicted proteins | sample Alteio_BWOrgCont_74_FD_152896 | JGI IMG/M metagenome (GOLD analysis project Ga0206832, IMG submission 152896) | Enriched cells from forest soil in Barre Woods Harvard Forest LTER site, Petersham, Massachusetts, United States -... | ecosystem: Environmental > Terrestrial > Soil > Temperate forest >... | reverse complement strand
TGTTTTTGGTGGTCATAATATCCTGCGAGTACAAGCCCGATGCAAATTTCAGCCTGATTTTATCGGTAATATTCACCTTCATATTCAAGCGCGGCTCAGGTGACACTGCTCCAATTACACCATAGTATTCCATACGTGCACCAACGTCAATTACAAATCTCTTCCAGTACTTATGGTACATTAAATAAACACTTAAGTCTGTCGAGTTCTCAGGTTGCGAAACCAATTCGCCGTTCGAGTTGGTAAAACTATAATTGGTTTTTACGCCCTCTACATCCAACCCGTATTTAAGGTCGCCGTTACCAAAGTAGCTGGTAAAATCCATGCCAATATCAAAAGCACCTATCGAGCTGTTACGCGGCCCCATACCCTGCTCGTCAAGCGAAATCGCATATTGTGAGTAGCTAACGTGGGTATTAAAATAAATGTTCGAGTTTTTGGGTGCCGCCAAAAAGTTACCACCTACACCAAAGGTATTCCACTTGGCATCGGCTGCGGCAAAATCGGCATTATCTCTAAAGTTAAACCCGGTAATGCTAAGCTTGTTACCGGTACCGGTGCTTAGCGAAAACTTACCATAAACATCATAAAACGAATAAGGCAAGTTATTCTTACCGGCGTAAGGATAAAATATCTTCGAGCTTTGATCCAGGTATGAATCTTTAGTGCTTAAAATCAACGATGCATTAGTGCCGTTATCCTCCTTCAATTTCACAATCGGAATTTCGAGTAATGCATGTGCCGTAAAAGGAGAAACGCCAATATCGCCGCTAACTTCTTTACGGTTGCCGTCGCGGGTAGAAACATCAATTACTGCACCGGTACGCGTACCATATTGCGCCGGAAAACCACCGGTGTAAACGTCTACATTCTTAATAACATCAGTTTCGAACACCGAAAAAAGGCCGATAGAGTGGAAGGAATTATAAATAGGAATCCCATCTAACAAAAACTCGGTTTGCGATGAAGTAGCCCCGCGTATAACCAGCTGCCCACCGGCATCGCCCGTCGAAATAACACCGGGTATTAATTGTAAATACTGCGCAATATCTGCCTCGCCACCAATGGTAGGCATACGTTTCATTTCAATGGGGGTAATGGAAGTAACTGAAACTCTTGATTCCGTCAAGTTCTTCTGCCTTTCACCGCTTACTTCAACATCCTTCAAGTCAACCGATTTGGTAACCATAAAAATCTTCAGGTTACTGATTTGGTTCTTCTTTATTTCAACGGTTACAGTTTGCGTTTCGTAACCCATAAAAGTTGCCTTTAAATTATAGGTGCCCGCGTTTAAGCCCGGTATACTAAAAAATCCCTGGTCATCAGTACTGGTTCCCAAAGTAGAACTGTCCAACTGAATAGTTGCAAATGGTACAGGTTCGCCGTTCGCTTTATCGTAAACAAAGCCTTTAACAACTCCCTTTTGCGCAAAAAGGCCTAGCGAGCAAAGCATCAACAGTAGCGCGAAAATTTTCTTCATGTACACAGTTCTATTTTAAAGTTTTCAATCAGCCCAAACTTCCTGTTAAAATTTCAGAGGGGCGCAAGTTATAAAAAAGATTATGTCTTAAATGTTAATCGTAATGAGCGCCCGTCTTCCCCATCTTTAGCTTCTAATAAGTCCTTTGCCTCGAAAGTTAGCCAAGCGCCCAAATCTGCAAAAAGCGTCCTTGGTTAGCGTAATGACTAAGGCCCTATGGCAACTATTAGCTGCTAACCAATAGATTATCACCTAAGTATGCCATTCCCATAGTACACAACTTTAGCTGGCTAAAGGCTTTTGTGGATAAGATTCATGTTACCCCAATTTTACGGAAAGTGAAAAATTATATTTTTACCATCGAAATTTTCGCTATGAAGAAATTCTATCTGCTTTGTTTACTGGCTTTTGGCATTAATGCCCTAAACGCTCAAAAAGCAAAGGTTTATGGAGATGTTACTGATGAGAAGGGTATGCCTATGTACGGTGTTACCGTTATAATAAAAGGAACAACAACAGGCACATTAACCGATACTGCCGGTAAATACGAACTTCCCTTTGATGATGGCACCCGGTATATCGAATTTTCCTTCCTCGGCTATTCTCCCCGAAGCATTTTGGTCACCATTCTTGATCAAAAGGATAAGAAAGTTGACGTGCAAATGACCGATAGCACCAAAGAACTTGAAATTGTAGTAGTTACCGGCACCAAATACGAAAAGAAACTGGGCGAGCAGCTCACCTCAATGGAAGTTGTAAAGGGAAGCGCCATACAGGCAGATAACTCTACCATGGACGAGGCTATGAACAAAGTGCCCGGCGTTAATATGATGGGTAGAACCATTTCCATTCGCGGTGGCAGCGGCTTTAGCGATATCACCAGCAATAGGGTATTGGCCTTACAAGATGAAGTGCCCATTATAAGCCCCGAAAACGGCGGTATTATTTGGGATATGGTGCCCATTGAAGAGCTTGAACAGGTAGAAATCATTAAAGGGTCTTCTTCTTCGTTATTTGGCTCTTCATCCTTAGATGGCGTTTTAAACATGGTAACCGTTACCCCAACTCCTAAAATGGAGAATAAAGTAACGCTCGATTACGGCTTTTACGGCCAGCCCGATAATAAGGATTGGGATTGGTGGTGGCACCAACAAATCATTAAAAAGAACGGCACCAAAGTAAACCGGGTAAAGCTACCCATGTTTGGCGGCGGCACATTTTTGCACCGCAAGCAATACGGCGATGTGGGTGTGGTGCTCTCAGGCGCTTACCGGCAAAACCAAAATTACCTGATGGATGCCGCTTACAGCCTGGCACGTATGGGGGCAAAGGTGCGCTACACACCGCATAAGCACCCGCATTTAACCATGGGCCTCAACTCAAATTTCTTTTACAAAAGCTATCGAGATTTCTTCGCAGCATCCGATACCGGCAGGGGCTCATATCAATCAACCAGTTCACCCGACCCTATAGTAAAGCAACGTACATTTAACGTTGACCCTTACCTCAATTATTACGACGACAATGGAAACCGTCACGGTTTTAAATTCCAGGTGTTTAATGTGCTGTACTATTCTACCACCGGCGATAGCACCATTTCAACCAAGTATTACTACGACTACACTTACCTCCATACGTTTAAAAAGACCGATGTTATCTTAACTGCAGGGACTGAAGGTTATTATACGCTTATACGCGGAAAAACATTCGAAGCACCGGTGGTTAACATGAACGAATTGCTCTATTTCGAAACCCGCGATGAAATGAATTATGCGGCCTTTGCCCAATTCGAAAAGAAGTTCTTTCACAAGTTAACCATTGCAGGCGGTGTTCGGTTAGAATATGCCCAGCTATCAGGCACAACTGTCACTAACCAATTGCCCGTTATCAATTTGCTTAGCAAGCTTATGGGCAATAAAAAGGAGATTAACTCACCCGTAACTCCCTTGGCGCGCGTTGGTATCAACTACCAGGCCACCGAAGGAACATTTATCAGGGGCTCAATTGGTCAGGGCTTCAGGTATCCCGCCATGTCCGAAAAATACGTATTCACCAACCGCAGCGGGGCAACTGTGTTTCCTAACGACACCCTTAAACCCGAAAACGGATGGCAGGCCGAAATAGGCATTAAACAAGGTATTAAGATAAGTAAATGGATGGCCTACTTTGATTTGAGTGGCTTCATTAACCGTTATCATAATCTCATAGAGTTTGAATCATTTACCCCACCCGATTCATTCTATACAAACCCGCATGCCAACATAGGCATTCCGTTCCGCGCGCAGAATATTGATAACGCCCGCATTTTGGGTGTAGAGTTTTCGGCCATGGGTAACGGAAAGATATTCGGCGTTCCCCTGTCATTCCTTATTGGCTATACATATATCGATCCGCAGAATATGGATTACAATCCCAACCTGCCACTATCGGCCGGTTCTACCCCTCTGCTTAAATACCGCACGCAGCACACAGCCAAAGCCGATATTCAATCCAACTACAAAGGTTTAACGGTGGGCATTACAGCGTTTTACGGAAGTTTTGTTAAGTATATCGATAACGCCAGCGCCGGTGCATTGGCAGTTGTTGAGCGCTTTAGAGAAACCCACGATAAAGGCGAGTTTGTTGTTGACGTAAGGGCAGGCTACACATATAAAGAAAAAGCCAGCTTTATGTTCATCTGCAAAAACGTAGCCAATACCGAGTACATGCTACAACCCGGCATTATCGATGCCCCAAGAAACTACGCTTTCCAGGTAGGCTATAATTTTTAATAACGCCGCATCCGCATTCCCCTCTCTATCCGCCGCGGCGGATGGAGGGTGGTCGAGCGAAGTCCCGATAGCTATCGGGAGGAGAGGCCCTGCTGTTTGCATTTCACCGCCAAACCAGCAACTACCATCTCCAATATTGGTCTGCCTCAAAAAACTGTAACCTTTTTGCTACCTTTTTTCAAAAAATCCGCGCCATAAGCCATTTTGTAAACCTTTTCGTTCATAACGCGCTGATTATCAACCGCAACTCAAATTAAAATGTGTAAACTTTTGTAAACCTTTGTAAACGTTTCTATAAATAATCATATACAAACTCTTAATTTTCAACCATATACAAGCTTATTTTTTATAAAATTCAGGCAGTTTTGCAAAGTGTAAACTTTTCTGTTTTTTGCTATATGTTATACACATACTTAGCTCAACAAATTTCAAACGCTGTAACCTTTTTGCATTTCAACTCGAAACTTGAAATTCGAAATTCGGAACTAATCCCGCATTTCATTTGGGAACTTTTGGGTAGTTTTGGGTAGTTTTTTAGGCGAATTTTGGCCGCGTAAACCATCCATAGCAAGCAAACCCAAAGCAAAAGCACAATTTGTCAAACAACCAATATCCTGTTATTTAGTATTATATTACGAATGTAAGAAAACGGTACAACAAAAACAAGGGGTGTCAATAACTTGTGGGCCCCGATAGCTATCGGGGCATGTGTTCGCCCTTGTACCACAAACACACATTTATTTACATGCCATTCCCATCGGTCCTATATCGCCCCTCAGAATGTGGGAAAGATGTAAATTTTTGCCAGAATATTGCAAACCTTTGTCTGGCATAGGCCCTACTATTGCACTTTTGATTGTCAAACGGCAATAACCGGTTTAAGACTAAAATAGCCGACTAACAAATAAAAATGAGCGCGAAAAATAGTATCATCTTCATAGCGGCGGTAATTGATAACACAATGGTTATTCGGAATTGCCAAACGCATTGCACCTCGTGCAAACAAGAGCTAAATCAATGTGGTATGTGCAAGGGCAGTGGACTGTTCAGGGGTTCTACCTGTTATCCTTGCAAAGGCCAGGGCCGATTATGCCTGGTTCACCCCCCTGCTCAAGAATGAAAAATTATTTTTCCGCCAAATTGCTCTAGGCACAACAATCGGCTGATAATCCCAAAATCTGTATTTCATCCTGATTAAAAAAAACGGCTATTTGCCTTTCAACTGTAAACCGTAAACCCACAAACCTTAAACTCTGCTAAATCTCATGCCCAAAACCTATTCCTTGTATTCTGTTGGAAAGTACTCCTTCATTAAAGCTTTATACTCCGGATCGTTTCGTATAAAGTCAAAATTTGGATTGGTTTGTATTCTTTCATAAAACTTATACCCCTTCTGCAAAGCAGTTTTTAAATATTTTAAAGCAGTCTCCTTATCCTTATCAAGTGCATATGCCGACGCCAGCAGCAGATATTTTGATGTAAAGAATATGTTGGCGTCGTCGTCATTAATTTTATTGGCCAACCTGATTACCTGGTTGGTAAGATGCGATTTAAGTGCCACCGTGGCTAACATTACATACATATTACCGGCCATTTGCGGAGGCGCGGTACTAGGAAAATAGTTGTCGATCGTTTGCAGGTAAAAATTCAACGAGTCCCTTTCACCCATCTCACTAAGCAGCATAATAAACCCTATCCTCGTAGCAAACGGATTATCACTGGCAACCTGCATTCCCTTATGCCCGTAATAAAGCACAGAATCCATCTGGTTCAATCGTTTAAAGCTTATCCCTATCATCGTGTATGACGCGGTCAAACTAGGCGAAATATCAATCGCCTTTTCAAAACGTACAATGGCTTCCTTGTTCAGGGCAGCCTTTTGCAACAGGGTTCCTTGCAAAAAATATAAACGTGCATTATTGGGGTCGGCCATTATCGCCGTATCAAGCAGTGCTAAATTATAGGGCATGTTAAACTCAGCGCTATCTTCCACCATGCTTGCATCGGTAACCTGCGTAAATACCAGGTTAGAGTATATGCCTAACTTTTTAAGTTTTCCCCTCCCCAATAACTGCTCAAGCGCAACGGCATTTAACTGCACCGCATTTAAATAATTGGTTAGCTGCCTCATCATCACTTCAGGGTTTTTACCTTGCAAAATCTTTCCAATAGCAGTAGCCGATGTATCGGTCACTTCGGCCATTAAAGCTGCCGCCAGGTTACGGCGCATATAGGCCAGCAAAAAAAGCGTCGAGTCGTTTACCGGTATTTGCCTTAAATAATACAACGCCGAGGGCAGTATTTTTATACTATCTGTAGGCCCGCCAAAAACATAACCGCTCAGTTGCGCATCGGGATACGAAGCATAATTGCCCGTATCCATACAGGTTGTAAATGATGCATAGCTGTTTTTAATACCGGCGCTGCTGCCCTTTAACCATGTAGTTTCAAAGCCTTTTACATCCACCATACTAAGGCTGCTTGATGCCCCGTTATTAATAGCCGAAAGTACCGGTTCATTGTCAATCGACATGATGGTTTCAGGCTTACCCTCAAGCACCGGATTTTGGGCCATGGGGCTGGCCCCGTCGGGCACCTTATCGGTTAAGTAAAGATTCAACTCGCGCAAGGTTACTTTTCCATCGTTATTTTTGTCGGCTTTACCGGCAAGGCCATTAATCAATTCATAACTAAAAAGCCCCCGGCCGCCGCCCCATTGTTTCCCTTCAATCGAAAGTTCGCCGGGCTGGCACGATAGTATTTTAATTTCATCGCGCCATTGGTCTTTTAGCACCGCTGCAGTAGCTTCCATACCAGCCCTACCACCGGCAAGGTTACCGGCATGGCACGCATCCGAAATAAAAATCACCTGCACATTGTTAGCCGAAATAGTTTCAAGGTACCCTTTTAGCAAATAAATAGAAATGGCCCCGCTGGCATACGTAACCTTAGGCGCATCGTAAGGCAACAGGTACGCATCCCGGGTTATCGTTTTAGACTCCACATCACCATGCCCCGAAAAATAGATATACAACTTATCGGCCGGTTTGGCTACCTCGGTAAAGTAGTTTACATCAGCCCAAAACTCCGCGTTGCGCGCCTTTTCATTCAGCAGCAAAATAATATCCGAAGTATCAACCCCCGATGCTTTTAAATACTGGTAAAAAGCCATAGCATCTTTATCCGGATACTGTAACGGGGGGATAGAGGTGTTTTGATACTTTGAAATACCAACTATAAGGGCGTACGTTTTGCCTTGCTGTTGTTTCCCCTCGACAACCGGCATACCAAGGCCGCGGGTAGTTTGCGCGCTAAGCCCTTGCAGGCCAATTACACAGGCAATTAAAAAACCAACAATACATTTCATAAGCATTACCCTTATTCGGCGAAGAAAACTCTTTTTCAAGAGTAATCAGAAAATTTAATCAGCACATACTTATCCTCATAAACCGTTACGCTATGGCTCAATTTTAAAACTCAAATCAAAAGTCGATGCCGCATCCATATTGTCGTACGACTTATTTACGCCGCGCGTTTCCGTATCCGTATACTCGTCGCGCAACAGCATTTCAAGGGGGTTGTTCCCTCCGCGTATTGAGCCACGCGCGCCATGCGTAGCTGCTATCACCCCCAGGTTAATATCATCTACCGACAATATGATTTTAAGATATTCATTACCATACGGTGGCAATACAACAAAACTGCGGTTAAACGCCTTACCCGGTACAACTTTATATTCAGCCGCATCTATTTCATGGCCCGGCCAAAAGGGCGATATTTCGCCATCAGGGCCAATATCTATAATGTTTACATAAAAAACCTTTGAGCCCGAATTAGTGATTTTAATATTCAGCAAGTCCTTCCCCGCATGCACAATAACCCCAGCCTCACCACCGGTGGGGTAATTAATGCTAACCGTGTCCGATATTGTTTTTTCTGCAACTGCGCGCATGTCAATTTGAGCCATAATAAAAGGGTTGTCCATTTGCAGCCCTTTTATTGCCTGTACTTTCGCAAATCTACTAATCGCTTCGGCCAAAGTATCGGCTGTAGCACGCACATTCAACGCCACAAAAAGAGCTTCGTCGGGGTAAAGCAACTCCGTTCTACCACTTGCGTTACGCCGCACAAGCAGGTCGGGCTTATCGCTAATACTTTTAAGCCTTGCCACTTTACATCCATTTATTACTCCTTCCAGCCACTTTCGTTCAGTCACATCTCCCGCCGTATCAATAGCAACACTCACTGTTTTATCACCAAAACTTTTCCTGGTAATCACAGCCTCTAAAACACGGGCATTTTCTTTTGTTATAGTATTAGCACCTGCCTCACAGGCTACTATTACACTAAATGGCTCGGCCGATACAACAATCCCTTTTTTAAACGTCCTCCGGTGGTTCAAATCGTCAACTTTATAAAAAGCAAATTCGGTGTTTTGATAAATGCCCGAAAAAGTTCCCCCATACAATTCAACCGTATCGGGGCTCAAAATATTTTTTATCCTGTAAGTGTATAATAATGGCTTTACGTTACCGCCTAAAATCACTTTATCCAAACCGGTGCCTGTAGCCACCGGTGTTTGATTGGGTACCGTCACATTCATTTCGGTCTGTATTTTTGCAAATAGCTGCCTGAATGTTTCACCCGGTTGAGCAGTAGTTAGCGCCTGGCTACAAGCCAGCGCCAACGGGCCTACAACTTTCCGTGTGCTCCTTTCAAACACCTCGCTACACACCTCGTTCGACCGGCATGCCGAGTAAAAAACATAAGGAGCCAGCACGGCCTCCTGCACTTTGCTTTCAATAATGCTTGAGTAAAACCCATCCGTAGCCATGTTTTCCGTTTTCGCCGAAGGATTATACCCCGGCTCGGTTAACGCGTATGGTATATTTTTTATCTCACTGGTTCCTCGCATCATTAACCCGCTGTGGCAGGCATCAATAAACAATACCAATTCGCCCCTGGGGCCAAGTTTGGTTCGCATTTTTTTGGCAAATACCCTTATATCCTCGTCCGTCAAATGCCTTTGGCTATGGTAGCCAGGCTCGTATTTCGAAGGGCTATCATACATTACAAGGCTGTTTACATAGCCATCGGTCGAATAGCCGTTAAAGTCCTGTAGCTTTTGTCCATGGGTAGAAAAAAATAGCCAAACAATATCACCGGCTTTGCAGGTAGCAATAAGATGTTGCAGCCCTTGCTCAACCGCCTCCTTGGTAGCCTCCGAATCAACCAAAACGGCAATATCATTTTTTTTAAAGCCCTGCGCTTGCCATGCCTGAGTTACCAATGCAACATCATTGAGAGGAGAGTGCAATGGCTTTATTTCACTTTTTGGCTCAAAATGACTAATACCTACCGCCAGCCCATATTTTTCAGCGGATACATTAACCGACAACAGTAAAATTATTATTGAAAAAAAGTATCCGATGTTCAATGCCCTCATTTACTTATTCATCTTTATTTATTAACCGCCTGTTTTAAAGAGAATATATCAGCAAATTTCCATAAACCCGAAAGCCGGGCAAGGCATTCAAAATGCTTATGTCATATCGGGCAAAATTAGTGCTGTCTGCATTTCACTGCTTCTTGCACCGGTACTCTTGGTTCTAAAAGTCTCTCGACTAATTCAACCCCGCCTTCTCCCTCTCCATCCGCTTGCAAATATCGGCCAATTCCCCCTTCGGTATCGCCGCAATCAACTTCTGTGTGTATTCACGCTGCGGGTTATTATAAATGTCGTCACTAATGCCCATCTCCTCAATCTTACCCTTATTCATAACCACCATCCGGTCGCTCATAAACTTTACAACCGAGAGGTCATGCGATATAAAGATGTAAGTAAACTTAAACTCCTCGCGCAGGTTAATCAACAGGTTCAACACCTGCGCCTGTACCGAAACATCAAGCGCCGAAACCGATTCATCGCAAATAATAAACTTAGGGTTTAAGGCAAGTGCGCGCGCAATACAAATACGCTGGCGTTGCCCTCCGCTAAACTCATGCGGGTACCGGTTAAAAAACTCCGGTTTCATATTTACTTTACCCAGCAATTCAATTACTTTTTCCTTGCGCTCCTTCTCATTCGCATATATTTCATGCACCGTCATAGGCTCCATAATGGCGCTGCCAATAGTAATGCGCGGGTTAAGCGATGAATAAGGATCCTGAAAAATAATTTGCATATGCTCGCGCATTTCCTTCATGTCGCGGTTATCCAGGTTCAAAATGCTTTTACCATCAAAAACAATTTCGCCGCCATGCGCAGGCACTAACCTTAATATAGTTCTGCCCAAAGTAGTTTTACCGCAACCGCTCTCTCCTACCAGCCCCAGGGTCTCGCCTTCATACACATCAAAACTTACGTCATCCACAGCCTTCACATAATCGGTAACCTTACCCAAAAAGGTTTTGTTAGTTGGGAACCAGGTTTGCAAATTTTTCAGTTGCAAAATAGGTTTACCGCTCAACACCCGCTCCCGGCGCGCAAGCGTGGTAGCTTCCGATATTAGAACCGCATTAATAGCATCTTCAACCGATATATTCGTTTCAACAATTTCGCCTTTCTCATTTTCGGTCATAAAATCAACAACCGTCGGCAATTTGCTTAGTCTTTTCCCCAAAGGTGGCCTACACGCCAAAAGGCTTTTAGTGTATGGATGTTGCGGATTACTAAAAATGTCAAGCACACTACCCTGCTCGACAATCTTACCTTTATACATTACCAATACTCGGTCGGCCACCTCGGCAATAACACCCAAATCGTGCGTAATAAAAACAACCGAGCTTTCAATTTCGCCCTTCAGTTTTGCCATCAGGTCCAGTATCGTTGCCTGCACAGTTACATCAAGTGCGGTGGTGGGTTCATCGGCAATCAATATCGCCGGGTTACAGCTCATAGCCATGGCAATCATTACCCTTTGTTTTTGTCCGCCCGATAACTGGTGAGGATAAGCATCCAATATCCGCTGTGGATTCGGAAGTTTCACCTTCTCAAACATTTTCAAAGTTATCTCCCTGGCTTGTTGCTTCGATACTTTTTGATGCAGCGTAATAGCCTCCATTACCTGGTCGCCACAGGTAAATACCGGGTTTAACGAGGTCATCGGCTCCTGAAAAATCATGGCAATTTCATTGCCTCGGTACTTGCGCATTTCGGCCTCGCTTATCTTGGTAAGGTCAACCGTGCTGCCGTCTTTTCTATGGAAAATAATTTCACCCGAAACAATCCTGCCCGGTGGGTCAGGTATCAAACGCATAATAGATAAAGACGTCACCGATTTACCCGAACCCGACTCGCCCACTATACCAATAGTTTCGCCACGGTTTAAAGTAAAGCTTATATCATTAACCGCACGCGTTACACCGTCATCATTTCTAAATTCGGTTACAAGGTTCTTTACTTCAAGCAATAATTGGTTTTGGGCCATGTGTTGTTTTCAGTTTTGGGGCATTGGCTCTTAAATCAAAAATGATTCGGGCTAAAATATCTTTAAATTGTAGACTTTGCAAAAATCAAAAATCTGGCATGATTATGGTTTTATAGCAACAAAGCAGGCAGTTGTTGCCAATGTTCCACAATTTTCTGCTAAAAAAACAAACAACACAATAAAACCGGTATACCGGTAGTTATTAAAACAAATAAACTGCGCATGAATATTCGATACCTATTTTTTTTAACCACTAAATTGAATAAGTATGGAAACCAATCAGACCGGAGCGGGAGAAAGCAGACGAAAGCTTTACATAAGTGCTATAGTAGCCTTACTGCTCATTAACAGTGTTAGCCTTTATTTCCTGTTTTCCGAAAACAAAGAGAAAACAGACCTAACCTCAGAGAAGGTGGCTTTGCAAAGTAACTTCAAAAGCCTTTCAGATAGCCTCGATGCCAAAAACATGGCAATAGACCAGTACGTTGGTAAAAACCAGGAGCTGGATAAAACCATCGCCGAAAAGCAAGGAATGCTCGACCGCGAAAAGAAGGAAATTGCCGGCCTGTTATCAAAAAACAAAATGACCACCGGCGAGTTGGCAAAAGCCAAAGGTTTAATGGCCCAATACCAGGCATCTATAACAGATTTGCAGGGAAAGGTTGATGAGTTGACCAAGCAAAATCAACAGTTGGCCCAGCAAAACCAACAGCTCTCAACCGACCTCACCAGCGAAAAGCAAAACACTTCGCAGCTAACCGAGCAGAATAAAGGGTTAAGCAAAAAAGTTGAAGTGGGTTCACTTTTCCAGGTAGCAAAACTGGATGTTGAAGCCATTAAAAAACGCCAAAACGGTAAAGAGGTAGATGTTAAAAGAGCCAAAGCCGTTGAGCAACTGAAGATTAGTTTCGAAACCGGTGAGAACAAAGTAATCGACCCTGGCCAGGTTAGCTTATATGTGCGCATCATTAACCCTAAAGGCGAAACAATTGCTGTAGCCGACCAGGGTTCAGGCACGATGCAATGCGAAAACTCTGAGCCTTGCCAGTTTACTAAAAAAGCAGATATACAATACGACCAAACCAATAAAAAAGTAATTCTTTATTGGGGCCAGAATATTAAAGACCCCGGAACTTATAAAGTTCAGCTTTACCAAAGCGGCCACGTTATCGGCACCGGGGCTGTAACACTCAGCTAACAGGTATTCCATACCTCGTGGAGCCTTCCCAATTTGGGAAGGCTTTTTTATTTGTCCCAATAAACATTGTATCATTTAATACCCTCATAAAACCCTGTGCTGTAGACAACTGATTAATAGCCAAATTTGGATTAAACTGCTTTTCTGTTAATTTTGGTCAACCAAAACAAAAACCACAAATGGAAAACGAAGTTCAAACAGAAGGCGAAGCCAAAAAAGGTGGCAATAAAACATTATATATTGTTATAATAGTTTTGTTGTTACTCGTTAATGGTATTGTAGCTTATTTTCTTTTTACTGATAACCAGGCCAGAAAATCAGCCGAAAGCCAGAATGTTACCTTATCAAGCCAGGTAAAAGCCGTTACCGATACATTAGATGCAAAGAAAGCCGAACTCGAAACCCTGAAAGGAGTTGACGCAGGCAAAGACAGCGCTATTGCATCTCAGATAAACGAAATCGAAAAGCAGGAACAGCAAATAAAGAGCGCACAGGCCAGCGGGCACATGAACGCTGTCGAGTTAAAGAAGGCCAAAGAAATGATTGTGCAATACGAAGCCTCAATTGCTGATATGAAAAAGCAAATTGACCAGCTTACTGCCGAGAAGCAGCAACTTACCAATCAAAACCAAAAGCTATCAACTGATTTAACTACCGAAAAGCAAACCACTGCCCAGCTAAGCGACCAAAATAAAGGCCTTAGCAAAAAGGTAGAATTGGGTTCTTTACTCCAGTTAAAAAACATCATGGTAGAAGGTATTTCGAAGAAGAAGAACGGTAAAGAATCAGTTGAGAAGAAAATAAAGAAAGTAGAAAGCCTTAGGGTAACTTTCGAAACCGGCGATAACAAAGTACTCGAGCCGGGCAACGTATCTCTTTACATGAGGGTTATTAATCCTAAAGGTGAAACAGTTTCTCAGGCCGATCAGGGTTCTGGCACTTTAAAACTTGCTGGTACCGATCAAACAGTTCAATACACCAAAGAAATTCCTATTGATTGGGCACAAGCCAACAAAAAGATGATTGTTTATTGGGGCTCCGAAATTAAATCACCCGGCACCTACAAAGTCGAAATTTACCAAAGCGGATACGCCATTGGTTTAGGCCAGGTTGAGTTTAAGTAATTAATCATTAGATCTAAATATTAAAAGGGTTTACCTCAATAGGTAAACCCTTTTCTTTTGTATATTAAAATGTGTCGATACTCGCGCAGCACGACTGAAAGTAATATCGCCTACAAAATCCCACATTTGTCATTCCGAACGAACTAGTGAGGAATCTTACTGTGCTGGTATCAAAGCCCAATAATTGATCGGCGACCAAATTGATACCGCAAAGACAGATAAATCATGTACACCATCATTTATTCAAATCCATACAAACAACACGCAGCCTATACTATTTCAACGCAAAAATCAATATACAGCAACGTGTATCCCCCAATGTCATTATTGACCTAAGGCAAGCCCAAGGCCCAACTCCGGCGATTTTATTAAGGCCCGAAGGGTCGCAAGATAACAGCGTGGGGTGAAGCCCCACGTAAAACAGACTAAGCGATAAAGGCCTGAAAGGCCGAAATATATCTATTCTAAGAATGCAGTGCCCAAAGAACAGACTGATGTCAGTAAACACTCGACAGTTAAACCCTAAAAAAGCCAGTATTAAAACTTGTATTCCGAAAAACCCTTGGTAAACTCATCGGCTTTAAAAACGGGATTAATGGTAAGATTAAAAAACTGGTAACGCTCAAAAACACCCTTATCGTCGCTCAGCTCCTGAAACACCGGAAAGTTATTCTCCTTGTCAATATAAAAAACCGATACTTTGGCATAGCTCGATGGCACCTTTAGGGTTTTGCCACCTAAATCATCATCAAAATTCTTAATCCCATTCAACTCCTTAATGCTGTATTCCGATATCAGCAGTTTAGCGGCAATTGTAAGTATGGTTTCACCGCCCTTTGCAGTATAGGTAGTATAAGCCCAGGTAGGGTCAGCAATAATTAGCTTATAACATGCCCGGTTATTCCAGGTTACATCACCGGCATATTTAAATACCTCATCAAACCTACCCTGCTCATCCGAGCGTTTCATGCCCGCTTCCACAATTCTCGCCACCAACCTAAACCCGGCCGACATAATTGTATGGTGTTGGTCCTTCGTCAGCATACTATTAGCAGGGGCTAAATTTAGCGTAGGCAAATACTTGCCGGGGTTTACCATCACCTTGTTATCCCGCTCCCCTTCTACATAAAGCATTTCAGTTCCCTTGTTAGGGTCTGCAACCATTTTCATGTATTCTTTACGTGGCACCTCACATACCTTCGTAAATATCTCCCCTCCGCGCAAATCCTTTTTACCGGTAAGCCTCTCTTCGCTCCGCATAGTATAAACACATGTTTTGTACGATTTCATAGCCGCTACCATTTTATTGGCAATAGCCCTGTTTTGGTTCTCAGGCACAGTCGCCGAAAAGTTTAACACACAAACTGCTACCAGCATCAGCGCAACCGAAAAATATTTCTTCATGAATTTAATTATAGATGGTTTAAAATTTATTCAGGCAAATCAAGCGGTAAACAAACTATAAGGCAATACCCAGTTTCTTATAAACAAAACTCATTAACCACGCTGGCCCAATCATCAGGTACTGCAAATCCTTAAGGAAAGACGGTTTCTTGCCCTCAATATTGTGTCCGTAAAACTGCCCTATCCAGGCCAATACAAATATGCCTATGCAAATAGCCCAAAGTGGCACTGTGGTAATGGCCGTTATTTCATAACAAAGCCCTATACAAGCCAACGAAAAAAGCAACATCCCTACCGATAATGATTTAGATAACAGGAAGTAATACACCGTCACAAAAACCAGTATAATCACTGCAAGGTTCAAATTCATTTGCCCAATCAGCCTAACCGGAAATTGAACATTATACAACAAGCCTATCACACTAAAAAAAATAAGCGGCACGCAAATCCAGTGTATGGTTTTATTAGTTGGGTTTTGATGGCTTACCGAATACTCATCAAGCCATTGCTGAATGCTCTTCATGTTTTTTGATTTAAGCCGCTAAAATAGAGATGTGCTGATATAAAACAAAAAAGGCCCCGCATTAGCAGGGCCTTTTCTATACTTTTTTGACTAAAATTATTATTCTACAATCGTAAACTTCTTCGTTATCGCCGATACGCCATCGCTTAACGATAACAAGTAAATACCCGATGAAAGATTTCCTCTTTCAATAGTTGAGGTATTAACACCGGCGTTTGCCTGAATTTCCTTTACCGAAATAACCTTGCCGGTAATATCTGTAACCCTAACCATATAGTTAGCGCTTCTCTCGGCAGTAAATGATAACAAGGCACTTGAACTCATCGGGTTGGGCATAATATTAACCGAAGCTACATTCGCCTCCACTTCATTTATACCTGTTGGGCAGCTAGTGGCCGCCACCTGGTCAGTGCCATTTTGCGAAGTATCAGTTGCTGCACACTGTCCTGCTGCCGATTTTACCCTTATCCAAATCTTTATACCCGCGGCATCTACTGTAGATGGTTGGCCGATAAATTGCCCTGTAGGGTTGTGATTAATAAAGGCCGTAACCTGCAATCTTAAATTATACTGTCCAACTACATCATTGGTTGTTCCTGTAATATTTAACGCACCAATTTCGTTGGCTGCATAAGTTCTGTTGGCTTTGTTTAAATTCCAGCACAACCCGCAAGGCAGGTTCCAAATAGTATCAATTACAACACTATCAATACTTTGTTGCCCCAAAAAGTTAAACTGCGAATACATCTGAAATGAGATCGTATCATTATAAGCAACTCCTTGCGTTGCGCACGGTATTGAATCCGGGTAAGGAAAACCAATCGCCGCATTTGGGTTACCTAATATGTGATTAACCGTTCCGCACCATTGTGCATTGGCTGTGTTAATGGCAAAAGAAGCCGATATTGTTAAAATAGCAAGTAATAGTTTCTTCATCATTTGTTTTTTAAGATTATCAATAGCGAATATTTCGCGATACAAAGCAAAAAAGTCTTTCCGTAACCGGAAAGACTTTTTTGTTAAAGTTTTCAACACCCAAACGGGCGTTTAAACATATTATTCAGATATAACTAATCTCTTAGTGAAAGTAGATACACCGTCAGAAATGGTATAGAAGTAAACACCAGCTGAAAGGTTGTTTCTTTCAATTGCGTGAACATTTTGTCCAACTGCAACTTCAATTTCTTTGCTATAAACTTCGCTTCCAATGATGCTTGTGATTTTTTCAGTCATAACACCTGCTTTAGCCGAAGTAAACGAAACCTCAGCATGGCTGCTGAATGGGTTTGGATACACGTTTAAAGATTGAACAGTGCTCTGAACGTTCTTAACACTTACGTCGCAAACAGCTTGACTAGCATAAGGCTTGAAAGCCGGAATAGTACCTGCAGCTTCTCCGTTAGTATCAACTGGCACAACAGCAGCCGAATCGCTACAGTTAAGTCTTACATAGTAGTATAAACCTGCTGCATCAGCATTGGTTGTTACAGGGAAAGGCAAAGTAGTGTAAGCCTTTACAATGATGTGTAATTTGTACTGACCTGCAGGTGCACTTGTAGTACCTGTTACTTTGATACAACCATTTTGTTGGTTGCCGAAAGTATTGGTTGCACTGCTTGTTGCCCAGCAAAGGCCCGAAGGTATATTGCTGATGGTATCAACAGTCAATGAGTCCATGGTAAGTGACTGGCCACCAAAGGTAAGCGTATCATAGTTCTGAAACTCAATAACAGTTACAGTTGGAACATTGTCAACAATCGGAGCCAAACTATCAGAAACCGGGCTTAATCCTGGCTTTGTAAGGATAGCTGGTGTGCACACCGAAGGGCCTGAACCGCCACAATATTGTGCGTTTGCTACGGCTATTGAACAAAATAGTGAAAGGGTAAAAATTACTTTTTTCATAGGGTTTTTAGTTTTTGATTTTATTTATTCCGCAAATCTAAGTAACCATTTCAGTAAATCACAATAGTTATTCACAAAAAAATCAAATTCAGTGGTTATTTTATTACACAACTTACATTTCAATATACTCTACCTTAACCATTTACAAAAGCTACTCACCATAATTTGTTCAATTTTCGAAAAATCGCATCTAATTAGCATCATTAACCACTTGGCGCTTAGTTGCGCTAAGAGGAGTGCTTAATTTGATTTAACAGTTTAAAAAATCGGATGCGGATAGTTAGTAAGAAAACCTATTACGTAAATGCCAAAACCTAAAATTTTCTTGTGTCTGACGATTTAATAAATCTTAGTGATTCTTCGTGTCCTTAGTGCCTTAGTGGTTAATTTCTCTTTCATATACAAACCGCTACCTTCGTTTCAAAAAAAATCTATTTTTGTCCAAAACAAAAACTAACCGCATGAAGTTGAACCTCTACCTGTTAATTGCCTTTATTTCCTTGTCTTTTAGTGCATTTGCCCAAAATGCCAAAATAAACGGAAAAGTAACCGAAGACAATGGCGAAGGCATGATTAGCGCCAATGTTGTTGTAGATGCATCCAAAGGTTACGGAGCGGTAACAGATATCGATGGTAATTATTCCATTAGCCTTCCCGCCGGCAATTACGAAGTAACCTTTACCTACCTGGGCAAAGAACCACAAGTATTAAAAGTATCGCTTACTGCAGGGCAAACCAAGGTTTTAAACGTGGTATTACACGAAAAGCAGAAGCTGATGGACGATGTGGTTATTAGCGGTAGCAAATACGAGCAAAAATTAAGCGAGCAAACCGTTAGTATGGACGTAATAAAGGGAAGTTCATTAGCCGGCGATAACATTACAAGCCTCGATGACGGAATGAGCAAAGTTCCCGGTGTTACTATCGCCGATGGGCAAATAAACATTCGTGGTGGTGCTGGTTGGAGTTACGGTGCTGGTTCGCGAGTGCAAGTGTTGGTAGATGACCTGCCAATTTTGAGTGCCGATGCCGCCGATGCAAAATGGAGCATTGTGCCCATGGAGAACGTTGAACAGGTGGAAGTTATTAAAGGAGCTGCCTCAGCGCTGTATGGTTCGGGCGCTCTGGATGGTATCGTAAACGTTCGTACTGCCTATCCTACTGATGTGCCTTATTTTAAAGTTACAACCTATGCAGGCGTAATTGAAAGCCCTACCCGCACACCTGATATGAGCGACTGGTGGAATGGAAGGCCACCAACCGGCGAAGGTGTAAATTTTGCATGGCGTCAAAAATTCGGTCAAAACGATTTACAGGTAGGTGGCGCCTATGATGGAGGAACCGGGTACCTGGATTCCAGCGCCGGTTACCAGGTAAGAGCAAACATTAAGTATCGCCACCGCTTTAAAAAGATTCCCGGTTTAAACATGGGTATAAATCTTAGCGGCTTATATGATTGGGGCCAAACCTTCTTTTTCTGGAACGGATTGGACAGTTTAGGTTACAAACCTTTCCCCAAAACGGTTACTGTTTATCGCGATTATCGTTTTACGGTCGATCCGTTTATTGACTATTACGACAAGCACAACAACCAATTCAAATTCATCGGGCGTTTCTTAAATTCTACTAACACCAATAGTACCGGCCAGGGCTCAGTGCCCGATAAGTACTATGCCGAGTTGCAGTACCATCGTAAATGGGATTTCAAAAACTTTACCATGAACCTGGTTTCGGGTGTGGTGAATCAATACGATGATGTAAATCCACCTAAAGGAGCATCAGGTAGCCTCTTCGGCAAAAACAATGATGAAAACTTCTCTATATATGCTCAAACCGATTTCAAATTCTTTAGTAAGCTGACCCTAAGTTTAGGCGCCCGTTGGGAGTATTTTTATATGCGCCACTATGTAGCTGATAGTAATGGTGTGCAACAACTGCAATTGGCTCAAAATTCGTTAAAGCAGTTAGATTACCCGCTTATGCGCGTAGGCTTAAACTACCAGGCCGCCGAAGCTACTTTTTTACGTGCTTCATTTGGCCAGGGCTTCCGTTACCCAAGTATTGCTGAACGTTATGTAAGTACCAGTGTTGGTGCATTAACCATTGCCTCAAACCCTAACCTGCAGCCTGAACAAGGCTATAGTGCTGAGGTGGCCGTTAAACAAGGCTTTAAATTTGGCGGTAGCAGTTGGGCAGGGTTTATAGACCTTTCGGGCTTTGCGAATTTTTATACTAACATGACTGAGTTCTCATTCGGTCAATTCGGCCCGCAATCAGCCTGGAACGATTATACTAAAGAATATGGCTTTGGCTTCGCTTCGCAAAACATTGGTAAAACAAGAATTTTAGGTACTGAACTTGTAATGGCATCTCAGGGCCACATTGGGCAAGTAGACCTCGACTTTATGGCAGGCTATACCTTTATTGACCCACGTTCTTTAAACTGGAACGACTCCCTGGCAATTTTCAATTACCAGGGCTACCAGCTTAGTAATCCGCTTCCTTCGGCTCAGGCACCGGCATCATCAGCTTATAATGCTGCAAACCGCGCTAATCCTAACTCTACCGAAATTACCTACGCTCAAACTTCAACTACGTCAACCAATTTGCTTAAATACCGTAGCCCGCACACTTTAAAAATTGATATCACCGCCAACTGGAAAGGCCTGGAGGTAAATACCAACCTGCAATATTCCAGCTATCAAAAAAATATAGATTATGCCTTTATCAGCCCGCTCTTCCGTGCTTTGGAAGGAACAGCGTTCCAGGGTTTATATCAATGGCGTTCTGCTAAAGAAGCCATTCCAATAGGCCAGGGCCGTGGCGATATTGTATGGAATGCACGCATTGGTTATGGATTTAAGCCGGGCATCAAAATTGTTTTCCTGGTTAAAAACCTGCTAAACTGGGAGTATACCCCACGCCCTGCATATTTTGGCCAGCCACGTAGCTTCGAGCTTCAGGCATCATATACCATGCAGCCTCCTAAAAAGAAGAAAAAAGTAAGCGAATAATTTAAACCCTAATGTGCCTTTAACCGGTCTATAAAAATGAAAACAATGAAACTAACAATCATATTTGCCTTCTTTACCATAGCGTTTGCTTTTTCATCATGCACAAAATGCCAAACCTGCGTGCCACATTATTACAGCCTGGGCACCATTGGCGCTGCCGATAAAAACGCGCAGGCCATAAAACTTTGCGACAAAACCGATATTAATGCCTATGAAAGCCTAACCAGCTTCCAGGATGCCTATCGCGATACTGTAAGGTATATTTGCAACTAATCCGAAAGGTCAAATTTCAGATAAAACAAAAATGCCCCTAATAGGGCATTTTTGTTTTATCTGAAAACCACATCTTCTACAAATCGTATCTCCTCAAAAGCTTCAATACAATCTCCATATCCTTTGGCAGTGCAACCTCAAAAGTCATTTCTTTTTCCAGCACCGGGTGTATTAAAGTAAGCGCACAGGCATGCAGCGTAAGCCTTGCAATAGTGGGTCGCTCCTCCTCGTCCGTTTGCTTATAGTTCTTCTTCTTAATGCTCGAAAAAAAGAACGCCGGTGCCTTTGCGTAAACCTCATCAACCAACAACGGGTTGCCTAACGATGCCATATGCACCCTTATCTGGTGCGTTCTACCGGTTTTAATTTCAAGCCTCACAAGGCTGGCATGCTTAAACTCCTCCTCTACCGCATAATGTGTCAGCGCATCCTTCCCCCTTTTATGAATAAGCATAGTGCCCGGCCTTACCGTATTCTCGGCAATGGGCGCATCAATCACGCCCTCCTTTTGCTTCAATCTACCCTTTACAATAGCCCGGTAAATTTTCTTTACAGTATGGTTTTGAAACTGTAACGATAGGTGCCTGTGTGCAGCCTCATTACGCGCAAAACAAAGCACGCCGCTGGTTCCCTTATCAATACGGTGCACTACAAACAATTTGCCATAATCCTTCTCCAGTATGCTTTGCACGGTAGCCCTTTCGGTATGTATCCTATCCGGTATTACAGTTAAGCCTACAGGCTTAACCACCACAATCAGGTCCGCGTCTTCAAAAATTACTTCTGGTTTTTCAATCACTCCATTTATTTCTTAAGGCCTGCAAAATAAGGGCTTCCAGCTTATTTTAAGTAATAAAGGAGTTTTTCAGTTCACTGGCATTTAATTATAAATGCATTTCGCACTGAGAAATGGAGAAAAAATACAAAGCCATAATGGAATTACTAACCAGGCATAATATGTATTTCCCGGCTGTTAAACTCCGTGCCTCCGTGCGAAATGTATTCCACCCTCCTTTTAACTATTAAACTAATCTCAAAAATTTATCTTCGATGCGCTTTCATGGGCACCCGGCTAATTATGCGCGCAACTATATTGTGGTTTCCTTTTATACTCCTCACCTGCAGCCTACATGCGCAAAACCTCACTGAAACTGTTCGCGGCACGGTCATCGATAAAGACTCCCGCCAGCCTTTGTTTGGTGTAAATATTATGGTGCTTAACACCGACCCACCCATGGGTGCCATCACCGAGGCCAACGGCTCATTTAAAATTGAAAAGGTAACAGTAGGCCGGCATACCCTCCGTTTTTCATACGTAGGTTATGAAGAAGCCGTTATTGCCGAACTATTTGTAAGCTCGGGCAAAGAAGTGCAGGTAACCGTCGAAATGCAGGAAAAGGTAAACACCATTAACGAAGTAGTGGTAACCGGAAACAAAGACAAATCAAAAGCAAACAACGAGTTTGCATCTGTAAGTGCCCGTTCCTTTTCGGCCGAGGAAATGAGCCGTTACGCCGCCACTCAAAACGACCCTGCACGGGTTGTACAATCCTTTGCCGGTGTAATGACTGCGGGCGATGATAATAACCAGATTGTGGTTCGCGGTAACTCCCCTCGTGGATTACTCTGGCGCATGGAGGGCATCGAAATACCTAACCCCAATCACTTTGCCGGTTCCGAAGGCTCAACCGGTGGTGGTGTAAGTATATTAAGCGCCAATGTACTCACCAACACCGATTTCTATTCCGGCGCCTTCCCCGCCGAATATGGCGATGCGCTATCCGGTGTATTCGATTTGAATTTACGCAAAGGCAATACCGATAAATACGAATTCACTTTTCAAGCCGGTATATTGGGTTTAGAGGCGGCATTAGAGGGCCCCTTTTCAAAAAATTACAACGGCAGTTATCTCATCAATTACCGTTACTCAACTTTACAACTACTGGGCTACATGGGCTTAAAAATTGCCGGCGATGTACTGCCCAAATACCAGGATATAGCCTTCAACTTCAATTTCCCAACCAAAAAAATTGGCACATTTACTGTATGGGGCATTGGCGGGTTAAGCAGCCTTGGCCAAAACGCCGTGCACGATACCACCAAATGGCACGACATAAACGATAAAACCGAATACTCCCAAAACCAGATGATTGGCGTAATAGGCACCACCCATTTGTTCATGTTTAAAGATACTAAGACATACCTCAAAACCGTAATATCTTACAGCTACACCAACAACCAGGATACCAACGATACGCTTAGCAATAGCTACGCCCCATTCAACCTTGGCGGCGATAAGTTTATTTACAAAACACTGCGCGCAACTGTAATGCTCAACAAAAAGCTGAACAGCAAAAACCTATTGCGCGCCGGGGTAATATTCAGCAATACAGCCTATCAGCTTTTCAGTAACTCATATTCGTATCAGTACAACGCAATGCAAACGCAGGTAAATAATATCGGCAACACTTCAATGTTAGAAGGTTATTTGCAATGGAAGCACCGGTTTAACGAAAGGCTACAACTAAACGCAGGCATGCACTTTACCTACTCAGTATTTAACGATAAGTTTTATGCCGAACCACGCTTAGGAGGCGATTGGAAAGCAACCGAAACACAAACACTCAGCTTTGGTTTAGGCTTACACAGCCGTATCGATGCCATGTCTACGTATTTCTCTTATGCAGATACAACCAAAGGCGTAAAAAAATATCCTAACCAAAATCTTGATTTCTCGCGCGCATTCCATGCTGTGTTGGGTTACAATTTCAGCTTCAAAAAAGACTTTCGCTTAAAGGTCGAAGCCTATGCCCAATACCTATTCAACGTGCCAATTGGTGCCGATTCAGCCAATTCAACTTATTCAATAGTTAACTATACCGATGGGTTTGTAAACGTCCCGCTAGTTAGTAAAGGCACCGGTTACAATTACGGACTTGAAATAACCCTGGAGAAGTTTTTCTCCGATCATTATTTCTTCATGTATACAGCTTCTTTATACGAATCGAAGTATCGCGCATTGGACGGCGTCTGGCGCAGCACTGCATACGATGTACACTACGTAATGAATTTATTAGGCGGAAAGGAATTTGTTTTAGGCAAAAAGAAAAACAACATCTTCGGCATTAACCTAAAACTTATCTGGCGCGGCGGCGAAAGATATACCCCGGTTGACTTAGTCGCCTCCACTATTGCCAACGAAACTATTTACCAAAACAGCAACGCCTTCTCCCAAAAATTTCCCGATTACTTTAGAGTAGACGCCGGAATTTATTACCGCCGAAACACAAAAAAATACTCATGGACTTTATCCTTCGATGGTCAAAATGTAATAAATCGCCAAAACGTTGAAGATGAAATTTACGATCCGGTCTCACGCACCGTTATTATCGAAAAAAATCTGGGCATAATACCCGTGTTTGCCTGGAAGATTGAATTTGGATTGCCACCAAGGTAACTCAGTATCACATTGGCTAATTATCACATTGTCACATGCTGTATTAAAGGATTAATCTTAATCCTCCCCCGCTCAACAGTCATTCCTTTAAAAGGATCATTCGCTATTAAATAAGGGCCGTCCAAATCAGCGTAATCTGCCATCGGCGTTAAATGCGCAGCCGCAGTGCAACCCACCGACGATTCACTCATGCAGCCAATCAAAACCGATAAGCCAAGCTCCTGCGCACGCTCAATCATTTCAACCGCCGGCGAAAGGCCACCGCACTTCATTAGTTTAATATTAACTCCGTCGAAATAATCAGGCAGGTCTTCCAAATCGGCTAAAGTCTGGCAGCTTTCATCTGCATAAAACGGAATTTTAAATTTGGCCGTTAACCTCAGCATTTCATCGTTATCATCAACCGGTAAAGGCTGTTCAATAAGCACCGGTTCAAAATCTTCAATGTTACTAATAACATCTATCGCATTAGCCACCGATTCCCAGCCCTGGTTCACATCAATTGCAAAACGTTTATGCGTAAGCTTTCTAAAATTTTCAACGGTCTCAAAATCCTTTCTGCCGTTTAGCTTTATTTTAAAAAGTTCAAAACCATAATCATCGGCCTCATTTAATTTCATTTTCATCTCTTCAAAAGACGAAACACCCAAGGTATAAGTGCAAAGCGGAAATTGCCCCGCTTGAATACCCAACAACTCCCCTATCGTTTCTCCTTCCATTTGCGATTTCAAATCCCATAAAGCCATATCAAGCGCTGCCTTGGCAGCAAAATTACCGGGATGTAACCCATCAATCTTCTTAAATATTTCAAAAGGATTAAAAGGAATTTGAATGCCGGCAATATCAATTTTCGAAAGAAATTCAATTACCGACTCCTGCGTCTCAGGCAAATATGGAGGAAGCGTCGCTTCACCCCATGCCACAAACCTATCATGCGTAAGCCTTACATACACCACATCAGTAGTATTACGTATACCATGCGCTATTATAAAAGTATGTTTAAATCTAAGTTGAAAGGGAAATAGGTCGAGTTTCAAAGTAGTCTTTGTTTGCTTCAAAAATAAAAAACCCCGCCTTGTAGCGGGGTTTCATTTTACATCTTAATTATTGGTTATCCTAAAGCAGCCTTAACTTCCGCAGCAGCTTCTTTTAATTGTATCGCCCCGCGAACTTTCAAACCGCTTTCGTCAATAATGCGTTTACCTTCTTCAGCGTTAGTACCTTGCAGGCGCACAATAATTGGCACCGGTATAGTACCTATCGATTTGTAAGCATCAACAATACCCTGTGCAACCCTGTCGCAACGCACAATACCACCAAAAATATTCACCAGTATCGCCTTAACATGCGGGTCTTTCAAAATTATACGGAAAGCCTTTTCAACTCTCTCTGCATTGGCAGTTCCACCTACATCCAAGAAGTTAGCAGGGTCGCCGCCACTTAGTTTAATAATATCCATGGTTGCCATGGCTAAACCAGCGCCGTTAACCATGCAACCCACGTTGCCATCAAGCTTAACATAATTCAGGTCGGCAGCAGCCGCTTCAACCTCAGTCGGGTCTTCTTCATTCAAATCGCGCATAGCCTCAATATCCTTATGACGATAAAGCGCGTTATCATCTAAACTTATCTTACCATCAACAGCAATAATCTTGTTGTCAGAAGTTTTAAGCACCGGGTTAATTTCAACCATGCTGGCGTCGGCACCTATGTAAGTGTTATACACCGCGCGAACAAACTTTTGCATTTCCTTATTGGCATTGCCGCTTAGGCCCAAATCAAAAGCTATTTTACGGCACTGAAAATCCTGTAAACCAACACCCGGCTCAATCCACTCTTTCAATACTTTATCGGGTGTGTGTTCTGCAACTTCTTCAATATCCATACCACCTTCGGTGCTGTAAATAATTACGTTTTTACCGGTACCACGGTCCAGCAAAATCGAGAAGTATAACTCCTTCGTAGGGGCTTCGCCCGGATAGTAAACATCCTGCGCAACCAGTACCTTATTCACTAACCTGCCATGCGGCCCGGTTTGCTTGGTAACCAATACATGGCCCAAAATGTTAGTGGCAATCTCTTTTACTTTATCATGATTTTTTGCCAGCGCAACACCGCGTTGTTCGGTGCCCTCAATAGTGCCTTTTCCACGGCCACCGGCGTGTATTTGCGATTTTACAACAACCCAATCGCTGTTGTAAAGCTCCTTCATTTTTTGAGCAGCAGCTACAGCCTCAGCAGGTGTGGTAGCTACAATTCCTTCCTGAATGGCCGCGCCATTCTTTTTCATTAACTCTTTAGCCTGGTACTCGTGTAGGTTCATGTATTTGGTTTAAGCAGCACGAATGTAATATTCTACCATGAATAGCCAAATATTTTTGAACCCGGGGAAGTTAACAATCGGGCAAAAAAAGAGGCCGCTATTTCGCGACCCCTATCTAACCCACTCGTTCTGCTGACAACTTCTTATGGAAAAAATATTTTTAGTCCCAATCCCCCTCATGCGTGGGGCACAGGGTTCCATGCCCTTTACAGGGTTTGCATTCGGCCCCTCTAAACTGGCCGGTGCCTTTGCACATACCGCACTGTCGTAAACCTTGACCGCACCAATAACAATATGCCCGCTTGGCGGTAATCATCACATTTAGCTGCAATATCAGCTTGTTGGTATATCCTTTTACCCCTTTCATCTTCATTTTACTTAGGTTTTGTACTGGTTCAGATGGCTGAACCACCTTTAAATTTCACAATTCAAAGGTGCGCAACATCTAACACCATTCTTTACACAATTCATCAAAATAGTTACATCATTCCCACTTTTCCGCGGGTGTAATTTCCTTCCTAAAAACTGTTTCACTCATTATTTTATCTTCACACCATGATTTTAGAAGCAACCGATATACGCAAGCGCTATGGCACCCTGGAAGTGCTAAAAGGCGTGTCTCTTTCAGTTAAAAAAGGAGAGATAGTATCGCTGGTAGGGCCATCGGGTGCGGGTAAAAGTACCCTGCTGCATATTATGGGCACACTCGATAAACCCGATGCAGGAAAAATAATGATTGAAGGCAAAGAAGTGGCCATGCAAAACGAAAAGGCTCTATCTGCTTTTCGCAACAAAAGCATTGGTTTCATTTTTCAGTTCCATCACCTGCTGCCCGAGTTTACCGCTATAGAAAACGTTTGCATCCCCGCTTTTATAGCCGGCGTTTCAAAAAAACAAGCCGAGCAAAAGGCCACCGAACTATTAGACTTATTAAAACTAAGCCACCGCATCAATCATAAACCCACCGAATTATCGGGTGGCGAACAACAACGTGTTGCGGTAGCCCGCGCCCTTATCAATAACCCGGCATTAATCATGGCCGATGAGCCCTCAGGCAACCTCGATACCAACAACGCCCACGATTTACACAAACTATTTTTCGAACTGCGCGACCGCTTAAATCAAACCTTCATCATCGTAACCCACAACGAAGACTTAGCCAACATGGCTGATAGGAAGGTGAATATGAAGGATGGGCAGATCAGTTCATAGTTTCAGGTTCAAAGTTCCAAGTTTCAAACATGCCGCCTTTTAACTTGAAATTTGAAACTCGAAATTCGAAACAACTACGCCATCGCCTCAATCAAATCAAACTCGGTAATAATACTTATCGAACCGCTGTTTGCTTTAACAAGCACCGCTGTATTTTCTTTCGAAATGTGTTTTGAAATATCTGCCGCCGTAGAAGTCAAGCCAACAAACGGAAATGGCTTACCCATTACCTTGCCCACCTCTTCATCGCGGTGGTATGGGTTATCCATTAATAGTTGAAGTATCTGGTGCTCAGTAATACTGCCGTTATTATTAGCACCGTCCATTACCGGTAATTGCGTAATGTGCAGGTCTTTCATTTTTCTAAAAGCAGAAACTACAGTTTCCTTCGGGTCCGCAAAAACAAGCTCGCGTATTTGTTTGCGTTCAATAATGGTTTTAGCAGTTATAATTTCATCCACCAAAAATCCGCGCTCGCGCATCCAGTCGTCGTTATAAATTTTGGCTAAGTAGCGGCTACCGTGGTCGTGCAGAATAATTACTACCACATCATCCTTTTTAAACTTATCCTTTAATTGCATTAAGCCCTGCATTACCGTACCAGCGCTGTAGCCACAAAACAGGCCTTCTTCGCGGGCCAGTTTGCGGGCCATAATAGCGCCATCCTTATCAGTAACCTGCTCAATGTGGTCAATGTAATTCATGTCATAGTTTTGAGGAACAAAATCCTCACCTATGCCTTCCGTAACGTATGGGTAAACCTCCTTATCATCCAACTCGCCGGTATCATGAAACTTTTTGAGCAACGAACCATAAACATCAATACCGTAAACCTGAATGTTCGGGTTCTTTTCCTTTAAATACATGGCAACACCCATTACCGTTCCTCCGGTGCCTATGGTAGTTACATAGTGCGTAACCTTGCCTTCGGTTTGCTCCCATATTTCGGGGCCGGTGGTTTCATAGTGCGCTGCCCGGTTGCTCAGGTTATCATACTGGTTCATGTGCACCGAGTTGGGTATTTCCTTAGCCAGCCTTTTAGCGATAGAGTAATATGAGCGCGGGTCCTCCGGCTCTACGTTGGTAGGGCAAACAATCACCTCAGCCCCCAACGATCTCAAAATATCCAGCTTTTGCTTCGATTGCTTATCGGTAGTTGTAAAAATGCACTTATACCCTTTTATAACCGAAGCCAGCGCCAGGCCCATACCGGTGTTACCCGAGGTGCACTCAATAATAGTTCCACCTGGTTTCAACCGGCCGTCGCGCTCGGCATCTTCAACCATCTTAATACCAATGCGGTCTTTAATCGAGTTACCGGGGTTAAAGTATTCCACCTTGGCCAAAAAAAGCCCAGGCACATCTTTGGTAATTTTATTGATTTTAACCAGTGGTGTTCTGCCAATGGTTTCAACAATGTTATTGTAGTAGTTCATACTCGTGATTTTATAATGAGTAGCGATGATATTTCTTTATGCAAAGCTTATAAATCTGCTTCAACTAATTCTTTCATTTTTTCTACAAACACTAATGTTGCAGGGCAATGGCTAATGTTGTTAATGTAGGTCTTTTCCTCAACCTGGTACATAAAATCGCGGCGTATAAAGTGAGGAAACCCCGCACAATCATCGGGCCTTATTTCGTAAATACTGCACATATTGTTTTTGCCCAAAAACTGGCAAGGCGTGGATTTATTAACAATGTCCTTATTCTCATCGGTTTTCAACCATTTATCATAAAACTGGTCGTAAGTCATTTTAAAGTGCTTCGAAATCCGGTTAACATCTTTCCGGGTATAGGTTGGGGTCATGGTTTTGCAGCAATTGGCGCAGCTTAAACAACTTACCTCTTCCCAAACAGCTTTATCGGCAGCGGCAACCTTTTTCAATATGCCCTTTGGCTTGGATTTTGCCAGTTTCTTTAAAAATTTGCTTAAATCTTTCTTTTTGCGATAAGACCTGCGTTTGTATTTCTGTATGTCGACTTTTGCCATAAATTGATTTACATGAGAGCGCCGAAAATAAGGATTTCAGTTTGGTATCATAATAAATGAGTAAAGTGGTTTTACACCTTGACATTTATCATACCATTTTGGCCTTTAAGCGGTAACTTTGCCTTATATTTAAGCAACCTGATATTTCGACTTATAATAATTAAATCAATCTTTAAAAAGAACCCGTTATGAGCAAGAAAATATTAGCAGCGTTTGACGGCACCAAATACTCGGATGGGGCGTCAAAATATGCCATTGAAATAGCCAAGGTTACCGGTTCGCTATTAGTTGGTGTTTTTGTGCAGGATATGCGCTATATCAATTTTACCTACGCTTACGCCTGGGACCAACCCTTTGTTGATTTAACCTCGATTGAAAACTCGCAAAAAGAAGAGAAAGAAAAAATCGATTTGAACATTAAACTTTTTCACCGCGCCTGCGAGGAAAAAGGTATTAAGCATAAGGTGCATTTAGATAAGGGTGTCCCTTTGCAAGAGTTGCTGCACGAAAGTGCTTATTCCGACCTCATTATTATTGATTCGCATACCAGTTTCTTCACCATCGGCAATAACCAGCCCAGCCCGTTTTTAAAGGATTTTCTGGCAGATTCGCACTGCCCCGTGCTCATTGTACCCCATACCTATTCATTTTTTGACAAAGCTGTCTTGTGTTATGATGGAACTCCATCAAGCGTTTATGCCATCAAGGCCTTCAGCTATTTATTTCCGCAATTAGATGAGTTAAAGACAGTAGTGTTGAGTGTAAATGAAAAATCTACCAATCATTTAAAAGAGGGCCACAATTTTAAGGACCTTATACATATGCACTTTAAAAATGCCGACTACGAAGTGCTTACCGGCAACGCCAACGAGGAAATGATTAAATACCTGAAACTAAATAGTGAGCACTCGATTGTTGTTATGGGCGCTTACGGCCGTAACGCACTTTCCAGGTTATTTCACCAAAGCCTTAGCAACAAAGTTATACAAGAAGTAAGTACACCCGTTTTTATTACGCATCAATAACCTATATTTAAACCATAAAACCATCCATCATGAAAGCTTCTGTAAACTCACTACACCACCAGGACATAGATTGGTTACGCGAACTCGATTTCTACAAAGGTGAAATAGCCATTCTGGCCAAGCGCCTTGAAGAGGTTATTGTGGCCAACACCCATACCGAGGTTACAAGCCAGGTTGAGCATTTTCAAAATAAGTTTATTGTTTTACGAGAAGTGATTGATACCCTTGGCCACGATATTAAAGGCCGCGAAGCCTGGGTTGAAAAAGCATCTGAAAAGCACCCTACTCACATTGAAGAGCACAGCCGCACAATAAGCACTGAACTTTTCAACCGAATGAAAAACCTTGCTGCAGATTTTGCCAACAGCCGGTTTGAACTAAACCAGTTTTTGTTTAAAGCAATGTAATTTCAAAAGCAAACACAATATTAAAACGCCGATTTATTACCATAATAAATCGGCGTTTTGCTTTTATGCGGCTTTGTAAATTAAGGTTGGTTGTGTTGACATTTCCGAAACCTTAGCAACCGGTGTTCCCACCAATGCTTTCGGTAACGTAAAGTAGAATGTGGTGCCTTTGCCAGGTTCGCTTTCATACCATACCTCTCCACCGTAAAAGTTAATCACCTTTTTGCAGATAGCCAGTCCAATACCGGTGCCTTCAAATTTTTCCTGGGTGTGCAGTCGTTTAAACATTTGGAAAATCTTACTCTCAAAACCCGGCGCTATACCAATGCCGTTATCTGCAATAATGAAACGAATGACATCTGCTTCCTCAGTAAAGCCAATTTTTACTTCGCGGTTGTCGTTTTCGTTAAACTTAATAGCATTGGCTATCAGGTTTTGAAATACGTTGTGCAACATGCTTGAATGAACATCCTTTAGCGTAGGCAATGCTCTTTCAGTAATTATTTCAACGTTTGCCCCTTTTGTTTTTACGCTCAACTCCATGGTTATAATCTTCACCATCTCGTTCAAATCCACTACAGCGGCTGGCGATAGGTTCCTATCAACCCTGCAATAAGCAAGCATATCATCTATCTGCCGCGCCAATCTATCAGCACATACTTTCGACATGGTTGTAAGTTCAAGCGCATCCGCCGGTAAAACTTTGGTATACCGTGTTGAAAGCATAGCCATAAAGCTACTGATGTTTCTAACCGGTGCCTTTAAATCATGCGATATGATGTATGCAAATTGCTCAAGGTCATGATTCGAACGCGTTAAATCTATTGCCTGGCCTTCCAGTTTTTCGTTGGTAATTGCCAGTTCAGTTTCACTTACATGGTTGTAATAAGCCAATATATAAATGGCCACTCCAAACAGCGCAAATTTCATCCAAACATTAATATCATAAACGTTCATTTGGTCGGCAAGGCTTAAGTTGTACGAGGTAAAATATGGATGGATATTCTGAAAAATATTGTAAGAAAGAATAGCGATAAAAACACCGGCTACAATATTCTTATAGTCCTTAACTCTGAATAAAAGGAAAGGCAACACACAAGTAAAGTAGAAAAAATCGTGTACCCGGCTTTCAAACCCGATTACACATGCGTTGAGCAGCACAAAAACATTTACAACAACCAGGTAGGTTTGGCGGGCAATGCTGTGTTGGCCGGTATAATTCATCCACAAAACCGATAATACACACACAAGATCAACCAATTGCAGCGCAGGTAAAACATAGTTTTTCTGAATTAAGGAAAATGCTATGTAGCTGATAATTGCAACCGCAGTAAGCGCAGCAACCACATTGGCAAACCGAACATAACGCCTTTCTTCAGCCGGTACATCCTCGGTCACTCCAACATTAATAAGACATGACCAAAAGCTTTTAAAATGCGCAATAGCTCCCTGAGTAAAATTTTCCATACAAGTTTCGTTTTTGAGGCACAACCAAAGTCAGGGAGGCTTGGTATACATACCTATTCGACATTGTTATATACGGCAGCATTCAAAATTCGGTTCAGGTTATTTTGAAAACCGCAAAAGGCAGGCGTTGTAAATCGCTACTTTTTTATTAAAGAATACAAAATTGGGTTGTCGGGAAACACCTCCAAAGCAAAATTTCTGATTTTCAGGCAAGCTCCGGGTTTGGCATTTAAGTCCACAATTATGCTATCAGCTTCATCAAAAGGCGCATGGTATAAACGTGCAGTTGTATATATATGATACCAACCTGTATCGCGCGGCACAAAGCTTTGAAAAAGGCTTTGGCGCTCCTGCAGCACTTTGCCAAAACGCATAAACCGCATGTTTAAACTACCCTCAAGCCCGACCGAATCGACATGTACTTCAACCGAGGCATTCAATGTCATCTTTGCATTCAAATGCATAGAACTTGCCGCAGATTTAAATAGACAAGGTCGGCCAGGGGTATCGCACAACGTATAGAAGTCATTGAAAGAAGAAAGATAATTTCCGAGGCGAACTTCCGCCGGCTTATAGGCATTTAAATAGCCCGATAAACCCGTAGAATCGAGCAAGCCATATGTAGAAATAAGCTTTGAAGGCGATACCGGTGGTCCGCAAACGCACTCGCCATTGGCTTTAGCCGTTGGCATGTATAAGATATAGATATCAGTTGTAAAGCCATTATAAACACTATCCTCAAAAACAAAGTATTCCCGCGCAATCGCCAAATACTCATTGCCCCATTCGCGTGGCGGATTGCAGAGTACCAAATAATTGGCCTCGCATGTATCCAGCCATTTTCTCCAGGCAACATTATCACTAATAGAATCAAAGGTTTGATAACTCCAACCGGTAGGGTATTTCTTCTTATAGTAATCAAGATAAGCCGGGGTGGCGTTTACCACGGCGGCTACCTTACTTCCATAAGCCCTTTCGTATCCCGAAATATGCCTGGCAAACATTTCAGTTTCGGCCTTGTAAAATATTTTGTAGTAACTCCTCTCCCATCCCAGGCTAACAACCAACACCAACATTAAGCCTGCAATTTCAATGCTCCGGAAAGGCGAAAACGGTAATTTTATAAAGGAGCAAATAAACAGTATCAAAAACGGCGTACTAAATATCAGCACCGAATTTTGAAGCACCGGCGCCCGGTATTTAGAATATAAATACCCCACCACCAGGGGAATTAAGAACCATGAAAGCGCAACAAACCGATACTTTATTTTTTCGCCGTTTATCTTAAAACCACTCAAATAAATCGCTTGCACTATAAGTAAAGCGAGCGCGGCTAAAATGTAATTTGAGAAATTGAAAATGTAATACAAATAATTGGGGATAAAACTGCGGGTTGGGGGCCCCAGCCATTCAAGCCCCCCAAGTTTTAGCTGGCCCAAAAACAAATGCAGGTGCGGCATAAAAAACACCGCTGCCAAAGCCAGCGAAAGCACATATTTAAGCAATCCTTTGCGCTCAATTATAAAAAAACCGGTGGCAACAACACAACCCGCAGTAAGCACGCTGAAATAGTGATTATAAGCGCACAAAGCCAAAACAACGGCAAAGGCCAATAGCTTTTTATAAGTAACCTCAATTGCCAGTTCATTCAAAATAGCAACCAGCAACAACACCAAAAACAAACCCGAAATATAAGGCCGCGCTATTTGGCTGTACATTACCGTAAACTGCAAACCGGCCATAAGGCAGGCAGCAGTAATACCGGCATCATAACCAAACCACCTTGTGCCAATACGGTAAATAAGGGGTATGCATAATATGCCTGCAATAATAAAGGGCAGCTTAACTACCCACTCGGCTTCGCCAAATATTCTGGTCCAGTAATAAAGAAATACCTGCACACCCGCAGGGTGCCCGTCGCCTGCAACGCCCAAATGGATTAAATCATGCAGGTTGTTATAACGGGTACGGGTTAACGCACTCAGCTCATCAAATGTAAAAGGTATTTCATTTAGCCTGAACAGCCTTAGCGCACAACCAATAGCAGTAATGATAATCAACCAGGTTAAAAAGTATTTCCGGTCTTTGGTCATGCTTTCATTCGTCAATTAAGCGGTTTGAATTTAGCCACAAAGACACTTTCCCTACCGGTTAATAATTACGTAATTATTATAGGTTTTACCGTTCGATAAAGTAAGGATGTAAAAGTAGGTACCATCGGGCAGCGGATGGTCGCTGTCGCTATCTGTACCATCCCAGGTGTTTAAATAGTTTGCGTTGGTATAAACAGTAGTTCCGTACCGGTTAAATACATTCAGGCTTGCCGGGCTAAAGTATTCAAGCCCCGGAAAAACCAAAAAGTCATTCTTGCCATCCCCATTTGGCGAAAATCCCTGCGGTAAAAAAATGCTATCGGGGCATGTAATATTTATTGTAAGCAGGGCGGTATCACACTTTACAATATTGCATACCACATAACTAAATACCTCACTGCCACAAGTAAGCGGTGCATGTGTAAACGCTACAAACTGCGACCCTGAGTCAATGTTGAAGTATCCTAAATTAGTGGTAGTGTCAATGTTTAAAATGGCAGCTATATACAAAGTATCATGGCCGGGGTCTGTATCACCGGTTAAAATGGATAACGAAGCCTGGTCAACACTATCAGCAAAGGTATAAGCCTGGTTTACCAATACAGGTGGCAGGTTATCGCCTCGCACTTTAATATAAACCTCGGCGGTGGCGCTTAAATGGTTACTATCAGCAATTTGATACCTGAATGAATCAATCCCAAAAAAGTTCGGTTGTGGGGTATAACGAACTATTATACCATTAACCGTTGCTGAGCCGCTAATTGGGGTAGTAACAAGGCTAACCGTAAGGGGCCCTCCATTTGCATCAGTATCGTTGGCAGTAACTGCAATATTAACCTGCGAGTTTTCCTGCACACTGGCACTATCATTATGTGCAACAGGCCCCGATGCCCGAACTGCGGAAGCGCTTATTATTAAAACCAATAAAATAAAAAGGTGCTTAATCATACTTCTATTTCAAGGGTGGTGATTATTGCCCTTTATGGTGGGCCGCATTTCCTGCCGTCAAAAACTCCCCTACCTTTTCAACCAAATTTTTCGACCCCATATATATCGCCGACCGTTCATGAAAATCCATCGGCTGAATATCCAATATCCTTTGCTTGCCATCGCTAGCTTCACCACCGGCCTGCTCGGTAACAAACGACATGGGGATGCATTCATATAACAACCTCAACTTGCCCTTCGCTTCGCCTTTATTGGCCGGGTAAATAAAAATGCCACCCTTTAACAAATTACGGTGCACATCACCAATCATAGAGCCTATATAGCGTAACGAATATGGCCTTGAACTTTCTTTATCTACTGCCGAGCAATAAGTCAAAAAGCCCTTCAAACCATCGTCAAACTTCTCAATGTTGCCCTGGTTAATAGAGTATATTTTACCCTTTGCCGGCATAGTAATACCGGGGTGCGAAAGGTAAAACTCATTATCCTGCGTATTCAAAGTAAAGCCATTTACCCCATGGCCCACTGTTAAAACCAGTATAGTAGAGCTACCATAAATAAAATAGCCGGCAGCTTTTGTATTGCGTCCCTTTTGCAAAAAGTCAGCATCCACAACATCACCACCCGTTAAACTAACCCTTTCATTAATCGAAAAGATAGTGCCTATCGGTGCGCACACTTCAATGTTTGATGAACCATCCAGGGGGTCGGCGGCTACGGTATACGTGCCATCCACATTCAAAGTAACCAGGTTTTCATTCTCCTCGCTTACATAACCGGCACAGGTTTCGCTGGCGCGCAGGTAATCCTCCAAAATCTCGTTGGTAAGCTTATCCAGTTTCTGCACCTCTTCGCCCTGCACGTTGGTTGCCTCCTGCGAGCCCAACACATCCAATAACCCCGCATTATTAACCATGTGCGAAATTACCTTGCACCCTTCGGCCATGCCTCCAAGCAGTTTACCCAGTTTGGCATTT
>Ga0206832_10020_pt1 | contig 37202 bp, 33 predicted proteins | sample Alteio_BWOrgCont_74_FD_152896 | JGI IMG/M metagenome (GOLD analysis project Ga0206832, IMG submission 152896) | Enriched cells from forest soil in Barre Woods Harvard Forest LTER site, Petersham, Massachusetts, United States -... | ecosystem: Environmental > Terrestrial > Soil > Temperate forest >... | reverse complement strand
TAACCCGAAACAGCCAACTGTCTGAATCAGGATGGAGAGGCAGATTAAAGGATTAAAATGCAGATTAGGGCAACTAAACCACCGGTGCAGCGGGACGTGTTTTAGTGCTGTCCAAATATAAAGTATCGGGGTCGAAATCTACATTGTTTTGCCAAACTACGGTGCCGTAATCGGCGGTGGCGGTTGAAAACATGGCCACGTTTTTTAAGCTCTTAAAAACACCGGTTTCCAGATATGGCTTAACATCAAACAGCTTTTCCTCGCCATTAGCAAAAGTAATAAGCAGCATAAAGTCCTGCTGCACTTTTACATTTTTTACTCTTGGGTTCATAACTGTTTATTTAAGGGGTCTTTTTATCTTGTCCTTTGGTTTTGCGCACCGGCTTTTTGGCGGCTTTTAACTCGCCCATCAGTTTTCTGAAATCAGCTAATTCCTTTGCGCTCCAGGGGTTAGATTCAACTGTAAAGTCAACTCCCTTTGGTTCTCGTATAAGGCCCATGAGTGCTAAGCAATTTTTTTGCCCTTCACTTTTACTTTGCTGGCGCGTAAAAGGGCATCTAAATCAAGCGGCCGCGAAGGATTAACATGGGTAGATGTATCCTTAATTTTTAGTAAAGGAACCGAAAACTCTTTTTTATTGTTTTTGCTCATAAATCTTTGCATTCGAACAAATACATATAGTGCCGGCAAATTTAATTCATTTTTGGCAAACCTATTTACCTTTACCCCATGCCCGACGTACACACCCCGGCCGTTAGAAGTTTTAATATGAGCCGCATTAAGGGTAAGGATACCAAACCCGAAATGCTGGTGAGGAGGTTTTTGCATGCTAACGGTTACCGGTATACACTACACAATAAAAAACTGCCGGGCAGGCCCGATATTGTTTTACCCAAATACAACACCGTAATTTTTGTAAACGGCTGCTTTTGGCACGGGCATAAAAACTGCAAATACTACGTAGTGCCCAAAACCCGCACCGCCTGGTGGCTGAACAAAATAAACGGCAACATTGCCAACGATAAGCGCAAACAGGCCGCCCTTAAAAAACTGGGCTATAAAATCATTACCCTTTGGGAATGCCAGTTAAAACCTGCCAAACTGGAACGCACTCTGCAATCTCTCCTTACAAAGCTGTAATAAACAGAGCTTTAATATACTTCTCCACATAATTAAATGTGACTTATAGTCCGTTGTTTGATAAGTCACATGCCGATAGTTTCGGCGTATGACAATACAGGAAAAATTTGGGCTACGCGTAAAGGAATTACGCCTTGAAAGAAAGCTCTCTCAGGAGCAGCTAGCCAACGTTGCGGATATCGATCGCACTTACATGACCAGCCTTGAAAACGGAAAGCGCAATGTGTCACTGAAAAATATTGAGAAAATACTGATTGCACTTAACGTGGATGTGGTTGAGTTTTTTGATGCACAGCTTTTTCAAAATGGTAAAAAGAAGAAAAAATGAAAAAGCGTGAAGTAGCTATGCAGCTTTTGGATTTAATTGCCTCGCATAACATTCGAATAGGAAAGAAGGTCGACGATAAAAACGCCTATTTAACACATTTAATACAGCGTGAAAATACTTGGTCTGACGATTTTATTAGGTGGGCGGACCGTAACTATTCGGCAAAGAGAGCATCAATTCTTGAAGATGACGGACAACTAAGTTTTTTTCCTGTTCAGTATGAGGGTATACCATTTCCTCCGCCTAAAGTGGGTGATGAAGAGTTTACTTTTATTGACCTTTTTGCGGGCATCGGTGGGTTTAGAATTGCGCTTCAAGATTTGGGTGGTAAATGTGTATTTTCAAGCGAATGGGACATTAATAGCCAAAGAACATATTTCGCTAATTTTGGAGAGATACCCTTTGGAGATATTACTGACCCCGATGTTAAGAGGGAGATACCGCAGAAGTTTGACATTTTATGTGGTGGCTTTCCTTGTCAGCCGTTTTCTTTGGCTGGTGTCTCGAAGAAAAATAGTTTAGGTAAAGCTCACGGCTTTTTGGATGAGACGCAGGGAACTTTATTTTATGATATTGTTGAAATACTTAAAAAGCACAGGCCTAAGGCTTTTATTTTGGAGAATGTGAAAAACCTACGTTCGCACGATAAAAAGAAAACCTATACAATTATTAAAGAGGCCCTAAAAGAACTTGACTATATCACTTTTGATGAGGTAATTGATGCCAAATATTATGTGCCCCAGCACAGGGAAAGAATTTTTATTGTCGGGTTTGATGCAAGGACATATCGCAGAGATATAAAATTTGAATTTCCGGTTGCAACTGAAGCTAAATTTAAAGTAAGAGATATATTGGAAGAAAAGCCTGATCCAAAATATACTTTAACCAACCATCTTTGGACTTACTTACAAAACTATGCTGAAAAGCACAGATTGGCTGGAAATGGTTTTGGTTTCGGCCTTGTTGATTTGGATAAAGTTACAAGAACACTTAGCGCACGTTATCACAAGGATGGGTCAGAAATTTTAATACCACAGGGGAAAGGCAAAAATCCAAGAAGACTTACTCCGAATGAATGTAGAGCGTTAATGGGGTACCCCAAAAAATTCAGAATTGATTCTGGGGTTTCGCAAACGCAGTTGTATCGGCAATTTGGGAATTCGGTTGCTGTACCGGTGGTGCATGCCGTTGCAAAATCTTTACTCAAAACACTTAAGAAAAATGAGCATAGTAGAAAAAGCGATTCAAAGCGTTCAAAACTCGCAAATAGCATTTAGCAAGTTTATAACTGCTAATGACGCTGGCGCGACCGGTGCGCATCAGGCGGGTTTCCATATCCCTAAGAGTGCGTGGGCTATGTTTCTTGATGCGCCTGGGGAAAAAGGGAGTAATAAGGACGTGTTTATTAAAATACGCTGGCAAGATTCGATTGAAACGGATAGCCGGTTTATATACTACGGTGTCAAAACTAGAAATGAATATCGACTTACAAGATTTGGTCGGGGCTTTCCCTATCTGGAGCCAACATCAATAGGAGACTTATTGATTATAGCAAATAGGGGGAAAGGTTTTTATGAAGCGTTTGTTTTGGAAAGCGATGAGGACATTGAGGATTTTTTCAATGCCTTTGGAATGTCATCTACCGAAACCAATGGTTTGATTCCCAAAACGAGGAAACTAACCGCTGAGGAAATTCTGCTTAAATTATTTAAGGAATACATAGCGGGATTAAAAGTTGACTTTCCAAAAGCAGAAGAAGTTTCTACGAATGCAAGAAATATATTCAACACTGCCTATAAAATACCTTTTGGCCTTGCAGCAAAACTTCCTGACGACCAAATAGTAAAATGGTTAACCACGGAATTCGAATTATTTAAAGCGCTTGAAAATAACAGGTACGGCGAAAAAATAAAATCACCGTTTAAATCTGTTGAGGATTTGATAGAATTTTCAAACACGATATTAAACAGAAGGAAAAGCCGTGCAGGTAAATCACTTGAAAATCATTTGACTGAAATATTCAACGTGTCGCAAGTAAAATTTGCAAGCCAGCCACATACAGAAAAAGCTAAAAAACCGGACTTCATTTTTCCAAGTGAAGAAGCTTATCACGATAAAAAATTTCCTGCAGAGAATCTCGTTTTTCTTGGGGCAAAAACAACATGCAAAGACAGATGGCGTCAGGTAATCAATGAGGCAGATAGAATTGAAGTTAAACATTTATTTACGCTTCAACAGGGAATTTCTTCAAACCAGTTGGACGAAATGCATGAGCACAAAGTTAAGCTGGTAGTGCCGCAAGAATATATTTCTAGTTTCCCCAAAAATTATCGGGAAAATGTTTTACCACTAAAGGGGTTTGTTGAATTGGTTAGAAGCAAGCAAATCTAACTCCCCCCCCGCAGAACCACACCCCTCAGCCCTGCGGGGCTAAAAAATAAAACCATACAATATGTCAAACAACGTTATTGGGCTCCCGATAGCTATCGGGACCGGGTTAGGGATAGCAGCGAGCTCCTGCGAGCGTATAGCCCGGGCCGAAGGCAACCCCCAAAATTGCAATGTGATAATTAGCCAATTAGCCAATGTGATAATTAACAGCCAATAATGGGCTTATTTGCATTTCATTGTCACATTGGCTAATCATCACATTATCACATTGGTATTTAGTAATCAAAAAACGGTTTCACCGCCATGTTAATCAGGTAGCGCCAGGTATCTAAAAAATCGGCTTGCCGGTGGGGGGCGGTGCGGTCTTTCATAATTTGGTTTTTGGGGTTTACTTCAACGTAAGTTAAGTCGTAAATAAGGGGCTGGCACCGGTGGGGGTCAATTTGCACCAGCCAGTTTTTATGGATAGCGTTAACCAGCACCCGGTTCAACTCAATGCGGGGGTTAACCGGTGGCACAATCATTTGCTGCAAGGTAAGCCCCAACCGGTTCTGGATGATTAAAAAATACGTCAACCCATCCTGCAACATAGCGCTGTGGCTGTTACCGGTGGCATCGCCCGTTACATGCCACACCGCGTGCGGATAGCTGGCCTGCAACCGGTCGCACATTTTCCAAATATCGCTGTTGGGTAGTTTAATACACTCAATGGCGCGGAGGGTCTGCTCTTCGGGTATCATTTGCGCAACGGTGCAGGTAAGGGGGTTAACATTAAAATCAAAACTGGCCCACAAAATATATTCGGGGTTGTAAACGGTAGGCTGTATCTGTTGCTGTGTAAAACTCCAGCAAAACTTACCCTCTGTATTATCAACGCCCCACTCGGCCAACACGTAAATGCGGTATTGGTTCTCGTCAATATCCTTCAGGCGCTCAAGCTCAGTAACATCTACTGTGGTCAAAAACGAGGCACCGGTGGCATTGCGGTTACTGGTATACGTAAAACGCAAAACCGACGTGCTATCAAAATAAGGCGAACCCTCATCGCAAAATTTCGTTTTTATCCAGTGGTTCTCACTAACCGGGTTCAAAATAAATATCAGCTGTATGCCCTCCATGCCCCGCGCGCGGCGGTTCAACTCCAAAAAATCTTTAAACTCCAACTGGTTAGCCTCCTCAATTACAATACGCTTAATACCGGCAATACTTTTAAGCTTCTCGGCGTCATCAATCCCCCTAAAAATAATACTACGACCACTGCGCCGGGCGGTAATGCAACGCTGGTCGTTACTATACCGCTGCTCAAACTCATCGGCCATGCCCCAGTGCTTAATCAACGTTTGCAACAACTGAAAACAACTATAGCGTATATCGCTACCGTGCTTACGTATAAACAAAGTATCGCCGGTGCCCGCCTCCATAATATTCATCAACTCTAACTGGTGCACCGCATAACTTTTACCCGATGACGCCCCACCGTACACTATTACGTAGCGGGTGGTGGCTTCGGAGACCTGGTGGTATACTAGGGTGAAATCGTTTGGGGGGAGGGAGAGGTGCATTTTAGTGTGTTAAGGTGCGAACGTGCTAAGGTGTTAATGTTGTGTGTTCACGTGTTCAGGTGTTCAGGTGTTTATGTAATGCAAAATGTGTTTAGATTATTGAGTTGGGTTTGGGTAGTTTGAGGGTGCCGAGGACTTGGAGGGCGAGGCGGGTGGCGCGGAGGTCGCCATCGAGGGCGAGTTGGGCGAGTTGTGCGATGAATTTTTCTTCGAGGAGTTGGAATTTGTGCATGTAGGGTGGGGGTTGTGTGGGTTGTTGAATTGCTTTAAGGTGGCTGTAGACGGTGCGTTCGGTTAGGTTGGTTTCGGCGGCTATTTCGGAGTTGAAGGGAAGGCGGTCGAGGAGGCGGACGAGTTTATCGCTGGCGTTGAGGATGGCGTTGTGGTTTTGTTGCCATTGAAGTTTTTGTTTGTTGTTGCGTTTCATGGGGTGTGTGGGCAATTTGGTTATTGGGTTATTGGGGATTTGGTTGTTGGGTTATTGGGAAATGGGAATTGGATAGTCATAAATCGGCAATCATGATTCGGGGTTATTGTTTAGGAAGATGCCGGTGCGTTGGGGGCGGATGATGACGATGGAGTCTTTGGTGTCCTGAGGATCTATGATGGTGGCGACATCGCGCATGATGCGGGCGATTTCGCGAAGTTTTTTTAGCTCGTGCAGGGACAGGGCGCGGCCTGTTTCGAGGGCTTTTTTGAGAATGATTTGTTTTTGATCGTAGTACTGCATGAGCAGGGCTTTGGCCGGGTTGGCGGGGATGGAGGTTAGTGTTTTGGGCATGGTAATTTAGTGTTTAATGGTATTAAGTTACGAATTGTTTTTGGGATTGCGAAATTAAGTTGTGCCCAGGGTGGGGATAATGGGGTGGGGCGAAATGCGGGTTTACGCGAAGGTTAGATGCAAAGGGAGCAAAGAAATGCTTGTATGGGTACGTTGAGGGCTGATGGGGTTGGGGGATGGGGTTTAAATGAGTGACTGGTAGCGTGGAGGTTACGGGCGTGGTTGAGTACAGCCGGGCGTTACGCTTAAAACGGGTTATCGGCGTAGCAGGAGGCGAGGTTTATTAAGTAGTACGGGTAATATTTATTAACCCGTTGGGTTTTTAGGCCGCGCACCTGTGGCAATAGGGTTATGGTTTCTATCAATGTAAATGTAGTACAAAATCAATATTACCATAAAGCCGGTAACAAGGTATAGTTGCATTAACGGGTTAACCGTGTTGTAAATTTTAGCAAACTCCGGTTTTACAGGGGCAGTATCTCCTTCCAAAATCAAAAGCTCAATAAACCGGATAAATAAAAACGACAACAAGCTTGATACAAAAAGTTTTTTTGTAAGCTTCAACAGGTTACTGGCCTGCTCAAAATTATCGGCCGGAAAAGCCTCTTGCTTGATATGCGGACTTAATGATTTAATATAAAAGACAAAAAAACCGCAGGCAATTAAAAACGGCAGAAAAATCAAAAATACATTTTCGGCAATTTTGAGGGGATTAGTGGAGTCGCGCAAAATATACACGTGGTACATTTGGTGAAGTAAAAACCAAGGCGCCAGCAAAAAAAGCAGGCCGATGCAAATATATAGCGAGTACTTTATAAAACTGTCGAGCAAAAATGATACGACGGGGCGAGCTGTATATTTTTCCCACTCGGATATCCGTAAATACGACTTGGGTGGATCGAGCCGTTTATTCATTGAGTTTTGGTAATTCTCTAAATCAAAATTGAGTTTGTGTGGTTGTTTGGGTTGCTGAGCATTAGGTGGTGTGGTTTGCGCCGGTTGTTCATCGGCGTGCCCTTGTTGTTGCGCGGGCTCTTCGGTGGTAGTAACAACCCGTTCAACGGTGGTAATTGTTTGCGCAGTGGTAGTTACAGTTTGTTCAGTGGTTTGTTCTGTTTCCACTGTGGTTTCCACCGGTTGGGCTGTAAGCAGTACGGTTTGTTGTTCTTCTTGCGCTAATGTTACTACGCTGCGGATAATCTTTTCGTAAAGTTCTAATTCAAGCTCGCTTCTACCAGCTTTTTTAATATATCTTGGGTCGTCAACCTTCTCGCTCGATATGTAAAACAAGGGTACCCCCGGATAATGTTCATCTAATATTTCGTCTCTAACCAAATAGCCCGAGTAATCACTCATGCCTTGAAGAAAGTGGAGGTCGAGCAGCACTATTTCAAACGAAAACATTTCTATCTTCTTTTTTATGCCCAGCAGGTTAGCGGTCGACCTTTCAAGGCCAAAACGCAGTAGTGCCTGGCCAAACTTATGAAATGACTTATCATCGGGGTAAACCTTAAATGTCAGGCCCGGCGAATTGTATTTTTCAAATATCTCTCTCACCAGTTTAACATCGTTCTGGTCATTTTCTATAAAAAGTATATTACATGTTGTCATTTGATGGAGTTAAGGTTATATGGGTTTCGTAGATATTAGGTTTAATGGCTATTTCCTTGCATTTTATATCCAGCTCATCAAATATGATTTGATTCATCTCGCGGCCCCCGTTCTTTTTAAAATCAGTAGGCCTTAGGATGGCTATTGCCGGGTTATATTTATTTCTGAAAACAATCCGGTTGTTTTCGGTGTAAATTTTAATCTCGGGTTTTTCATCCCACAAGTACTGGCTTGCGCGGCGAATGTTAACTATCAACTCTCTAAACACCTGTTTATATAACAGCGGGTGGCACACAAAATCCTCTATGCCGTCAACATCGAGTGTATATTCATCGGGGGTATAACAAAATGAAGCAAGAAACGGGGCTTCCATCATTTTTACTACCAGGTGTCTCATGGTTTCTTTAGTGCATTTTACAGGCTTTTCATTTTTGTTAACTGTAATGCGTGCCATTGAGCCCAAGTGGGTTTCAACTGTGCTTTTTAAAAATTTAATCATGGAAATGTCATCTTCGTTATGCTCGGGTTTTTCCAGATAAAACTCAATAGCTTTTAAATAATTAGGCACCATGTGGTTCATTATTTTTCTAAACTCCAGTGTCCTTTTCAATTCAATAAAGGCATCGCTTTCTACTTTTTTCTGCAGGTATTTAAGTAACTCTTCTTTAAGCAAAAGCAGCAACCTTACTTTTTCGTTGCTCATAAAGTTTAGATAGTTGGTTTTGTTAAACGGCTTATTGCTCGTTATAATCAAAACCGCTTTACCCTGTAAATGGCACTTGCCATCAAATAGTAACTTATCGTCAAGCTCGGCTAGGCGAAAAAACAGGCACATTTTGGCATTGGTAAGCAAATGCAAGCCGTGGCCGCCATTTCGCCCCCTGCAGTCGTTATTAAATAACTCGGTAAATTCGGTTGGTGCTTTGTCTTTATTATCCGGGGTATAGTAATAGCGGTTAAAGGAAACGGTAGATTCATTAACGCGCATAGCTGCCAAAAGCGACTGCTCGCCGAGTAAGTGGTATTCATCTTCCAGGGATTCATGAACGGCCTGGCTTTCGTTATTTACGGGAACGGTTTTGGCCCTGATTTCACGGGAATCGTATAGTCCGGTCATCAGGTTATAAATTAAGCCGTTTTTTCCGATGTGTGCACCGGTGCTGGCCCGGTCGGATGAAATAACGTAAATGTTGTCGACCGTATTTTGGCTTATTGCGGAAACGGGATCTTCAGTAATTTCCTGATCTGCAGTTTCCTTATCGTTACGTGCATTGGGGCGTTCATTTTCGGGTTGCCTAGAGTACTTAACGCAAAGTGCATAACCCAGGTTGCTGCCTTTTCTACCCGGTGTTTTTGTCCTGTCGGAGCCGGATTGCATAATACTAACTACCGATTCAATAATGTTGCGCATGCTCTTTATTAAATCGTGGTTTACGGTTTCGCCGGATTTTTCAGCACGGTTATTGTCGATGCTAAGTCGTGCTGCGGCCTCAATCATGCTTGAAATAGACAATTTTATATCGTAGTGCTGATTGCTTTGGGTTTTCGAAAACCTTGAGTGGTCGACAAATTTTTGTGCATTTACAATAACCGGGTCGCTTTTTTGCCGATCGAAATAGTAATCCATAATTTCGAGCGCCTTTATAGGGGGTGCTTTACGTTTGCGGTCTAATTCTTTGGCTTCGTGCTCTGTGTTTGCATCTTTGCTTTTGGAACGTTTAACCTCTTCCAGGTAGGTAGTAAAGTGCTTTTTATGCAGTTCCTTTAACTGGTTTAGCAAGTAAATATTTTCGGCCTTTAGCATGCCGGTTACTTTGTAGTATGGGTCGCGTATCTGATGCAGTAGTTCATGCTCACTGGCCGGATTGCCCTTTACAATATCTGGTAAAAGTTTTTCAGAATTCAGAAGTTCTTCAAGCCTGATGGCCCTGTAATGGTTTTTGAAAATTGATTCTTTATATGTGTAAAGTACAAAATCGGCAAAGGAGTTAATCGTATTGTATTTATAAATAAGATTATTGTACATCACAGTATCACACGATTGCACTGTCAAGTTAAGGTTAGGGTCATGTGCATAAATTTGGGTGCTGGTTTTTTGTAGCAAGCGTTCTATCCTGCTGCTATTGTTTAGCCGGTTGCTGTACAGGTGTTGCAGTAGCAATATAAATTCTTCGGATATTAAGTAAGACGAATCAAGATCTATTAAACGCCGTATATAAAACTTAAGCCTGCGCAGCCAATAAAACTCGGGTATGTCATCATTGGCCATCAGTTTATTCCTTACCTCCTCAGTTTGCTTGAGGCAATAACTGAATATTTCGTCGTAAATTTTTTTATAGTAGGTAAACGGATGCCGGGCTAAAATTTTAATTACCGTGTCGTGTACAATTTCCTTTTCTTGTTTACGCAACCGGTTTTCGGAAGAAAGTTTGGAGGTAAAAAATGGTTCATTGTATTTTTCAATTTTACTCCACACGTAATTTACTATTTCTGTTATCAGGCCGTCTTCGGCAAATTCAATGTTCAGAGATGGGGCTTCTTTTAATTTCTTATCATAGTTATGTAAAAACAGGTTTATTTGATGTGCAGTGTAAAGTTTCAGCAGGTCAAGCTTGCCATCAACCAAAAAGAACCTGTAAAGTTTATATACCGCCGGTGTTATATGCTCGTTTTCGTCCTCAAAAGGGAAAAACTGAAGGGGCTTGGCTTTATTGTTTGTAATATTATCTTCGGGCAGTTGGGTGGCGTTTTTGGTTGATAACTCCTGGCCGATTTTCTTTTTGAGCACATCTAAGTGAGATTCGCAAATCATTTGTTTAAGCAGCTCAACGTTATCTTTAAGGGGGTTGCCAAGGTGCGCCGCGTCAATAATGGGCACGTTTAGTTTGAAAAAGGATATAAAACTGCGCTGGGGTGTTGGATTATCTATGTATTTGAGCTTTTTAAGGATTTCCTCGCGGGTGTAATAGGGTGTACGGTCAACCAGCGAAAAAATGTAGTCAAACCCATGCGAGTCGTCCTTTTCGCCGTTGGCTTTATTACGATAATGCTTTATAAAATTACTGAGCAGTTTAAAGGTTTTACCTGCTGATACTACTTCTTCGAAATAAATAATCAATACTTTGCTTTCAACAATCACCCCTTCGTAGTTTCGCATAAAGTTTTCAATAAACTCGTTACCCGAATCATAGCGTAGTACACTTATTTTGTATGCGCACTTGCCATTAGCTGCTTTTTTTAGCAGGGCACCATCAACTTCGGAGTTACCGGTTTTATACTTATACGTAATGATTTCTTCAAGAAATGTGGAATTATGCCGGTGCTGTGGGGTAATAAATACTATGTCGGTAATTTCATTTTCTTTTTTTTCCTCAAGTATGGCAGCTAATACTGAATCGAAAAACTTTAATATGGCCTCGCGGTTTTGCCGGAAAAAAGTGTTGCCGCGTATATAATTTAAGTAACTGGCCTTATTAACCGTAATATGCCCATAATGATGGGAAGGCGGAATGCCTTGTTGCGATCGGAAAATGGTATTAAACCGAAATGAACTTTGCTCAATAAGGTGAGCAATATGTACAGGTAACAAACCATCGATGCCGCGTTGCCGGCCGAAATTCGGAAAATCCTCAAGGAGGTTTGGCGTTTCAAAGTTATCGTGCGTTAGGTATATATTCCTTTCTTGGGTAAGGCTGTGCTCCTTTTCCTTGTCGATTGTGGGGAAGCAGAATTCGCATTCCTCAGGTAGGTGCAGGTCTGAGTAAAGCTTAACTATGGGGTGCGCAGTGTAATTACTCTCCTTGGCAGGTGTAAACTTAAAGTATATGGAGTCTTTATCAACCGAATGCCAGTTAAACTTTGAGTAAAGTTTTGACAACTTTTTCTCATCATGAGTTGCTTCGCGGTTTTCGTTTTTTGTCTTCTGGTTTAATTCGTTTTCATTTATCATCACCAGTCCATCGACTTTTTCCAACTCTCGGGCTTGGATTAAAAGTATATTAATAAAAGTATTACGTACCCGCCAGCCGCGCTTAAAACCCGATTTGGTTGATTTATACTCAATCTTCAAATATTCGTTAATTTGTTCGTCAAGATATTTGCGTAGGCGGATGTATGTTGAACAGGTGCAGGTTATTGGCAACACCACCATAAACAAACGGTTAATATTTTCAAAATCGGGCATAAATTGCCAACTAAACTCACCCGCGTCGTTTTGCTCAATAAGGGCGTAATTGATTTTGTAGTCGGTAGATTCCAGCAAGGCTTCGGTTTTGCGCAGTAGCATGCCTGAGTAGCTTCGAAACCCTATTAAGGTAGCCTCCTGCACCTTTAGGCTTTTAAGCTTGTTGGCAAGCAAAATGGCCAAGTCGTCACAATTTTCGGAAGACTGAAAGTATTTTTTAGCAAAGTAATATTGCGAACTGTGCAGATAGTGCCCGTTTTCAAAATGCAAACCATCTTTCCCCGGTTTGGAAGAATGCTCATTTTTGGGGGAGTCGGGCGGCAGCTTATGCTTCTCGCACAGTTCTGTTTTTACCTTTTCTATTAAAAGGGCTATCTCCTCGTCACTTCTTTCCCACGAGTATTTGGTGCCAGGGGTTTGTGGAGGGGTCATAATATCTTTTTACCTTTTAAAAAATTGTTTGTAAAGCCGGTAACTAATACTCTTATGCAGGCCTCTGTTTGGGCGGTTGGCATCTTATTTACTATAGCAAGCCCAATTTAAATATTGAAATAAACTATAATTATATTCCTCCCCCAAAAAAACGTTCTAAAACCGATATTTCTGTAGCTCCTATTAGCAAGTAACAACCAGATATTGCATAAGCACATGGTACATGGACAGTAATGACGAAATAAATACATTAAATCCACATAACCTATAACGGGAAACCGCTGTTTTATATATGACAACAAGCCCCTTCCGTCCCCGAAGGGAAACCAAGGCCAGAGGCAAAGCAGCCGGGCAGACACATGGGTCTGCCCCTACATTTATGCCCAGGGTGAGGATAACTTGTTGAAAAAATGTGATATTTTATGTTTAGATTAGGAGAGCAATTAGGTGGCGTTGTTTGACATGTTGAATTTATGAGTTTCGGATTTAAGTTTCGAGTCCCGATGAAAAGTCGGGATGGGACATTTCAAGTTGAAATGTGAAAGCCGGAAAAACAGGTGGTGAAAATCTGCCGGGGTGGCGTGTGTAAAGTGGCTTCTGCTTTCCGATTGCCTTCCGGGATTTTCACTTTTTGTTGTTGGATTGTATGGTGGCTTGTAGGGTTTTGTGTATGTTATATTGCAATTATTTTGTAATTTATGTTGATTATCAATTAGTTATGTTTTGGGGTAGGCGAAAATTTGGGGGTGCGAGAGGGGGGGGTAAAACCGGCTAAAAGCAGGTGTAAATACAGTCAATGAGACTTTTGGGACGGCTGGGACTTAAGCGATGACGATGGTTGGGTTAGGGATGGTAGCGGAAAGCACGCAAGCGAGGCTTTGCGAGTGCGGACTTGGAGCGGACAGCCCGGCCTGAGCGGTAGCGAAGGCAACCCAAATGCAAATGTGACAATTGGTCAATTAGCCAATGTGACAATGAACACAACAAAAAAGTGGTGGCTGTTTATTATCACATTGGCTAATTATCACATTATCACATTCCTTTTTGGCGCAATTTCTCCTCCTTCAACCACTCCTCCTCACTAACTGCCTCAAACCCGCATAAAACAGCCTTCGCATTATACTTCTCAAACGCAGATAGCGAAGCATCCTCATCAATAGCCCGCATCTGCCCAACGGTAGCCGTAACCCTTTGCATGCGGGCAATATCAAACGGCACCATATCGGGCCGGTGCTCTTGCAAATACGCCATCAACCCGGGCTGAGTGCCCGGACGCTTTATTTTTACCGTAGCCGGTGCATGCGGAAAATGCTCTTTTACCAACCACGTTTTTATGCGGAGGGCCTCATCGTAAGTAAAAAGGGTGGCCAGGCCCTGCTGCTCGGTTTCGAAATAGCCCTCGGTGTGGTTGTGGGCTACGTAGTTAGGGCCGGTGGCTACAATGTATTTTTCCTCGGTGGCGTCCAGCGCCATTTGTTGCTTGTGCTTTTCAAGGCTCAGGGTTTCGGCGGTGTTGCTGCGTTCGTTGCAGTAGGTGCGGAGGTGCACCATAATCACGTTGCCATCTAACCGGTCAAACATTGCCCCATAGTAACCGGTCTTCAGCCGGTCGAAAAACAGTTTCAGGTCGGCAATTTTTAAAAAGTAAAACTCCTGTAGTATTAGTTTGGCAGTTTCTATCAACTGCAAACTATCAACCGTTTTGCCTACCGAGAAAAACCTGGCCAAATTACCCAACAGCTCAACCAACACCGAAACAGCCACCGGCTCGCCCATTTCTTTTTTAATGGTTACAATGGCCGGTAGCGTGCTGGTAATGGCTTCAGCCGTTGTGCGTATTGCCGGCAGCGTCTGCAAGAATTTTACGGGCTGTTGCGATAGCGTCGTCAATATCTGGCTGTCCTTTTCGGGTATGGCTAAGTGGTGCATGGGCAGTGTTTTTGGGGTAAAAGGTTTTACTGTTATTGGCCCAGTAATCAAGCCGGCGTTTTAAGTCCCAGGTTTTATTTAACTCAAACCGCAACCGGGTGAACGATTTGTTGGGCTCTGTCCAGTAGTTATAAAAATCAGTCAGCATCTGCCTCGGGTAAGCATCTTTAAACTCAATAAACTTTAGTTTAAAATCCAAAGCCCGTTGCTCAAGCAACGCTTTTTTTTCGGCCAGTGTTAGCGTTTTTGTTTCGCTATCACCGGTGCCTTCGTTTTCGGATGCTTCGGTATTTAATGTGCTACTCGCCGCATCCTGCACCGGTGTCTGGTTACTGCGTTGGGCTTTCAATCCTTTTACCCGGTTGCTGCCTCTCGATAAGCTGTACGCCCTGCGTTTATTCATCTCGGCATCTAACCTTGCATTATAAAACAGGCCGTTTTCGTCCTGCACAAACTTTTTAGAGAGCGCACCCCAACTGGCGAAATCGTTTCCCAAAACAGTTTTTATTGCTTGTAAGTCAAGGTGGCCGGTGTTAAACTGTGCGTGTAGTAAATCCATATAGCAGCCCTTCAGGTGCCGGGTAAAAGTGATTGTGCCACCTTGCCAGTCGTTCCAATACCATAAAGTTGCAGGGTCTTTGGCCATGTTGTTTTTATAGTGATAATGTGATAATTAGCCAATTAGCCAATGTGATAATTAACAGCCGGAGCGAGGCTTAGTTTGTAATTCATTGTCACATTGGCTAATTATCACATTATCACATTTGTATCCCCCTAAAATCCTCGGGGTTTATAATAAATTCAATAATTACAAAGTCAATCAACTCGGCTGCGCAGTTTTTGTGTATGGTTATTGGCAACCAGGCGTCGCCGGTGTTATACATAAAGCTTGCACCGGGCTTAAAATGATGTTTGGTTAATTTTTGGGTCATGGTTTTGGTTTTTAATGGGTAATATTGTTAATGTGATAATTAGCCAATTAGTCAATGTGATAATTAACAGCCGGTGCAGAGCTTCATTGTATTCCATTGTCACATTGGCTAATTATCACATTATCACATTTTCAAAGGTTCAACAACATAAGTTCTACTCTCTCAAGCTTGGCAATAAAACTGGGCTCGCCGGTAAGTATGGCGTTGTTGGCGCGGTCAACCATATGTATGGCGGTTGTCCGGTCGCGGCCTATTAGCTGGCCTATTTTTTTCATACCGGTGGAGTAGGAGTATTTGTAACACAGCCACGCCAGTATGCACCGGTTGTCTACCGGCTCTAGTTCGCGGCTTTTGCTCATTAATTGCCGGTAGTCAGTTCGCAAAGCCATAAGGGTTAGCTGCCTTATTAATTCGGGTTTAAATTGTGGCGTATGCATTATACCGGGCTGGCGTAGGTAAGGCACAGGGCTGGCCGGTTGCTTTATAAAGCCGGGGCGCGTAAAGTAGTGCCTGCTAATTTTTGGTTCGCAAAGTTCGCGTTTGAGGGGAGCGGTGTAGGTGCTTCCTTCGCTGCACATGGTAAGGCTATTGTTGTTTTTCGTTATTCGGTTCATTTTTGTTTGGGTTTTGGTTAAAGGTGTGTTCACGTGTTCAAGTGTTCACGTGCGCAAGTGGTTTGGTTTTAAAATGGCTGTTCAACATGAACACATGAACACGTGCACACATGCGCACACTCCCTATGCCCTTAATGCGTTTTGGTCGCCGGTGGGGCCATAAATCAGTAATTCGTTGTTGTGCCTTACGCCCTCGGGGTTCCAACCGGCATCGGTGTTAAGTTTTAGGGGCGTATCAGGTTGCTTATCTTCAACCCCTTGCAGCGCCGACAGGTATAATTGAAAGCACTTTTTTGCGTAATAGGCCCTTAGCCGGGTTATAACCTGCGTTCGTAGGGCAATGCGTTTTTCGGCGCCGGTTTTAAGGGTGGGCAACCAGTTGCAGGCCTCGGTTCGCAGCGTTTTTTTGTCGCCCTCCAGGTATCGCTGGCACCGGTCAATCAGCTCGAGTATTTTTTCGAGTTGTTCTAGTTTTAAAAGTTCGTTTTCAATAAGCATGGTATTGGGTTTTGGTATTAATATTTCAAATTCGTTTTGCAGATTTTTGGGGTTGCCCCCCGATTGCTATCGGGGGGCCGCGCTATCCGTTACAAGTCCTCCTTCGCAAAGCCTCAGTCCGGGCTTTCCACTTCTATCGCTAACCCAAACAGGCGCGGCGGTGTGGCTGTTTGTATTTGTATTCCCCTCTCTATCGCTTGCGATGGGGAGGGTGACCGCACGCAGTGCCGGTCGGGAGAGGCCCGGCTGTTTACGGACTCACACTCATCACCTGCGCCCCCACCTTCCGCTTATATAAGGACACTGATAAATTGGGGTTCCTGCTAAACGAAAAGTACACATCCGGTTTTTGCGAACTTGTGTTTTTGGCTGTTCGCAACAGGCCTGCCATTTCTTCTACCGTTTCTGGTATCAGGGTTAAAAAGGTGCCGTAGTTGTTTTCTTCAAATTCTACTTTCATGCTGCTATGTTTTTAATTGAGTAAATAGGTTTTATGTATTTTTTCACGTCCTGGTAATCGTTCTCGCAGTCGTTGCATATCACGTTGCGCACGTCGTTTTTAAAGCTGGCCATGGCCAGCGGGTATATTTCGCCACAGGCTGCGCATTTTTCCATGTCAGCGCAGGTTTTGCAGTAGTCGCCGGGCATCGTAATCCGGTGCCTCAGCGCATCTGTGTGGCAGGTGGTGTTGCATGCTTCGCAGGTAAAGTGCTCGTTCATCTTTTTGCGTGTTAAAGTGTTAAGGTGTTAATGTGCGAACGTGGATTTCTTCTTCATATGCCCGGTTAACTGGCTGTTTAACTTTAACACCTTAACACGTTCGCACCTTAACACACTATCTGGCAAACCCCTCCACCTTATCGCAGTAGTCCATTAGTTTTTGTATGTGCTCAATACTGGCCCATTCGCGTTTTACAATTACATCAATAGTGCGGGTGTCAATACCCGTTTGGGCCTTGCAGGCGGTTTTGTTGTTCATGTTCAGTATAAAAGTTTTAATCCTCTTAATCTGCTTCTTGTCCAGCGGTGCGTTTTGTATTTCCATTTTGTGTTGTATATTTGTTCGCAATTATGGTGCAAACTAAGCGAACTTAGTTCGCAAAAGCAAACAAAGTTCACAAAATAGTTATCGACATGGCAATTAACAATTCCGAGTTTAACGATGCCGTTATCAGGCTAAAGACTAAAAAACTTATCCGCCGAGACGTAGAACTGGCCGAGCAACTGGGCTATTCTAAAAGCATGATTTCTGAATACATTAATAACCGCAAACAGGTTAGCGAGGCGCTCTTGCGCCGCTTATATGAGGTTTTCCCGGAGGCACGCGAACAAAGTTCGGGTAAAAAAGCTAAGGTTTCTCAGGTTGCCGAGCCTTACGTTAAGTATAAGGCTGCAAAGCGCGATGAGGGTGTTATTCTTGATTTGGGCGATAGCCTTGTTATGCATGTGCCGCTGGTAAATAAATACGCGTATGCCGGTTATTTAAGCGGCTACGGCGATGCCGAGTATATCGACCGGTTACCGCGCGTACCTTTTGCAGTCGATAAGGAGCATAAGGGTAATTATATAGCTATTGAGGTTAAGGGCGAAAGCATGAACGATGGCACCCGCGCTGGTTATATCGAGGGCGATATTTTGCTCTGCCGCGAGGTGCCCGCGCACCACTGGCAAAGCAAATTGCATATCAAAAAGTGGGATTTTGTAATTGTCACCAAAACCGATGGCATTTTAATTAAGAAGATTACCAAACACAACACCACCACCGGCGATATCACCCTTCACAGCCTCAACGAAGATTACGACGACATCAACCTCAATCTCCACGACGTGGCCAAAATCTTTAACGTGGTGCAGGTTAGTTATAAAAAGTAGTGTGTTCGGGTGTTTACCTTTGTCGAGACTCTTACAATACGCTAAGGCAGGTTAATGAATGCGCGCTATTGCAGCTTTAAAGGCTGCATCATTATGCAAGCTATTAAAAAATGTTTCGGTTGCAATCCAGTTAGCGTCTTTAAATCCCTTATCAATGGCCTTGTTAAGGTACGTAATGGCCGACTCTTTATCGGCTTTAATCTTAATATAATAGCAAGCTTTATAGAAGTAATCGTATGGATTTGCTCTGTATTCTGTATCGTAGTTTGTCATGTTTTTTTTCCATAGCTTTTGCTTGCCTAGCTTTAACGCTGCATAGCCTATGTTATGATGCGTTGCATGGATATAGGGGAAGTTAAGAATGTTGCGCCGTGTAAAGTATATTGCGTTGCGATATCGGTGTAATTTAATTGAATTGTATGCCAGTGCGTCATTAATGCCTGGCTTTATTTCTTTATCTCTTGTAAATTCCAGTTGCCTCGTATAACAAAAAATAGCTGAATCGTGTTTAGATATGTTTTCGTATACTAATCCCATGTGCCCCCAGGCGGTATCGTATTTGGGCGCAATTTTTAATGAAGATTTAAATGCCGAAATGCCATTATTAACGTCATGCATGCCTGCATAAGCCAGGCCCAGGCTATCCCACATATATTTATTGTCGGGCTCAATTTTTAATATCTTGCTGAAGTATAATACACTTTGCGCATAATCTGAATCAAGATAACAGCAGGTGCCCACACTTTTCAAAATGGCGGTGTTTGTCGTGTCTATTTGCAGGGCTTGCTGATAGCAATGAATAGCCGAATCCAGGTAGGCTTTATTGCTAATACCCCCATAATGGGCATGCCGGTAATACGAATCGCCTAGCTTTTGAAGGAAATCAGTATTGTTTGGCTGTATTGCTACGGCTTTTTTATAAAAGTATATTGCATTTTCGATGGCATTGTAGTTATAGGAATTGGCTTTGTACCAGCTATTAGCCATGGTACGCACATAATTTAATTGTGTATCAAGGGTGCAACTCTGCCCCTTATAACAACAAGCGTTTAATTCGTTTTCGTTTGTAATGAAATCGCCCGGTTTCCATAAATACATAAATGTGTTATCTCCACTTAAAACCCACTCTCCGTCCTGCGATAATGTGCCCAGTTTTATCCTGCCCTGGTGCCATGGGAAATTGTATGAAACTGTAAATGTACTATCCCATATATTTATTAGCGATAGTGCAACAAGTTGGTACTGGTAATAGCCTTCTGTTGTTAAATCGTATATTAAATACGACCCCGATTTGCTTGAATGATCTAGATCGCGGTTTGCTAAATCCAGCTTTTGTTGTTGAAGTGGCATGCCATTGGTTGTAACCCTAAGAATGCCCGTGTTGCTGTGCAATTCAATAACCGAATCATTTGGTGCAAAAATGCCCGATGTGTACGCAGGGGTGTTATTGTAATCAAGCGCTTGTGTATTACTTGTATATGGTATACCCTGAATTGAAGCCAATGATTGAGAATCTACCCGTGTTATTTCCGCATTGTTTAAAGTGCATAAAAATGGATAACGATTTTTGTGAGTAACTAATAGTTTTGAGCCATCATGACTAAAGCTAATATTTGCAATAAAATATGGCGAATTTAAAATATACGGAACCCGCTTTGGTCTTTGTAAATCAAAAATAAAAAGCAGTTTGTCGCTCTTCACGTTTTGGTAATTTGCGTTTTTAAGGATAATAGTCATCAAGCTATTATCAGGCGATAGCTTTATTACAAAATCATTATGGCTATAGATAGGGTTTGTTTTTAGGTTTTTATGCTTTTTGCCCTTGGTGTAAAACCGCTTTAGTTTTTGGTAACGTAAATCCCTGTTTTTCCAGTTAAAATTAATGGTGTTTATTTTTTTTACCGTGTCATCAACTACTTCATAAATTATAAAACCTCCTAGCTTGCTATTGTAACTTACCAGCCTGGTACCATCGTCCGAAATAGCCATGGTGGTTTCGCGGGCCGGCAGGTTTAATATAATTTTGGGCTGGTCTGGGTTTTGCCGGGTGTAGGCATAAAAGCCGGTACTTGTTGCTACAATAAATTTGTTGTGCGAGTTTTGGTAGAAACGTGTTGTAATAAGGCTGCCCTGGTTTGCAGGGTCCGGGGTTATAAACAAGTTAGTATAACGTGGGCAAAGTTGTAAAACCGTGTCGAGCCATTTTTGTGTAATCTCATTTTTACTGTGGCTTCGCGCTTTTACTATTGTGTCAATAAATGAATAATTCCTTATTCTCTCTTTTCGGCCATCTATAGCGCCCGATAGATCTTCAATGGAAAGCTTGATTGACTTGGCCCTGGCTAAATCTGCTTTTACCTTCGCTGGTAAAGAATCATTATCCGGGTGTTCAAGGCTAAAAAGCGTATCAATGGTGTTATCTTCAAGCTGTAAGTTATTGTCAAAAACAGGCCCATTCCATCCTTTGTTAAGTCTAATTGCGCTGGCATAAAGGTCTCGGCTGGTTTTGCGTGCTTTTTGTTTTGCATTGGCAATTTCAATTGCAGCATTTTTTTTTGTTATTGAGTCAAATTCAATCGAAAGCCGCCTAAGCTCGGCGGTTTTCTTTTCAGCCACATCCTTTTGTTTTACGGCTTCGTCTCTTTGTCTTTCCAGTTTTTTAAATACGGTATCTACTTCCTCAGCAGCCTCGGTGCCTTTTATGTCGCATTCCCGGGCGGCTATTTGCGCTTCCTCAAATCTCACTAAAGCTTTGTTTAGGCTATCTTGTTGTAGCAGTATCATGCCTGCTTTCATTGCTTTGTCGTACTTCGGGCAATCCTTGCCTTTGCCCAGCGCCTGGCAGCAGTACAGCATTGCAAGTAGTACTATTGTTTGTCGCATTCTTTAATTCTTTTTTTAAACTCTTTGTAAAGTTCCTTGGTTGTGTCAAATTGTAAACTATCTAACACCTTTAATCCTTGCTGGTAGCTATCGCGTGCATCATCAAAATCTTTCAAATCTTTATATTCATCACCAAATGCTTCCCGTATTTTTGCCCTGCCTATGGTTTGCTCTATTTGCAATTGCTTATACGCATCTTCAGCTTTTGTATCTGCCAGGTAAGCCCAAATAGAAGTGCCTATAGCAATTGCTAAAAATACCCCTACAATACCCAGGGCCCAATACATTATCTGGGTCCTTTGTTTCTGGGTTTCTTGTTTTTGTAGTTCGTTCTCCTGCTCTTTAACGGCATTACGGCTTTCAGTAATCAGTTCGGCCTCGTCGTTAGTAAGCGATAGTTCATCTAAATAGGGTTCAATATAGGCCAGTTGGCTTTTGGTAAGCAGCGCCTTAAATTGCTGTTTAAGGGCTGTCATGTTTTTTAGCAGGCGTTTAACCTCTAACAAAGCATTTTGCGCCGCTCCTCGTTCTTTGGCTATTGGTTTGGCTAATGCGTCGTGTGCTATTTCGTACAGTTCGGTAACATCGTCATAGCGCAAAATCCTGCTACTTACAAATTCTTCAACAATAGTATTAACCATGTCCTTATCAAAGTCGGCTAATTTTTCATCTTGTAGCCTTATTAGCAGGCTGCTTTTCGAAATTGGTTCTTTGGTTTCATCAATAGTTACAAAAGGCGATAAAATTTTCCAGATACTATCGGGCAAAATCTTTTTATCATCGCTGCTTAGCTTTTTGCTTATCCGTATAACCTGTTCTTCTAAAAAATCGCGCAGCACATCGTCAATAGCGCCCATATCTTTAACAGCTTTACGCGTAAAGCGGGCATTTGCCTGGTGGGTTTCGTCGTGGGTAATTTTAATGTATAATTTATCAAGAAAAACCTGCAGGTAAGGCAAGGGTATCGTAATAGATTTTTGTGTACCTTTTATCTTGTCGAAAATGTCAGTAGCTATTTGATCTCTCTCTTGTTGGTCCCTCTTTTCTTTTTCTTCTTTTGTTTCGCCCTCTTTTGGTTTTTCTTCCGATTCTATATTTATAACACTATCAGGGTGTATTGACACGCCGGTAATTACCTCCTGCACTTTGCCCAGGTTCATGGGCTCAATCCTCAGTTTTTTGCGTTGCAACTGCGGCACCGCCTTTTCAAACTCGTACAAATGGCCCAGGTATTCTTCGCGTATACTAATAATTATTTTTACAGGCTGTTCAACGTCCAGTATTTGCTTAACCGTTTCAATAAACTTTTTCTGTTCATCTCTGTCACCTAAAATATATAGCTCTTCGAACTGGTCGAAAATGAGATATATGGGGCGGAAATAGTTACGGTAAATTGCCTTAAAATGATGGTGCAATAACGCAGCGCTGCTTGGTTCGGATGCTAATGGGGCAGTTGTCGATGGGCCGGGCTCGTCGGGCATATTGCCGGGCTGAACAGGATTGGCCAGTTCATTTAGTTTTTTGCTTAACGAAACGTTAATTTCATTGCCGCGGCGTATTGTTACAGGCAACCATTCAAACGATTGAAACTTGCTTGCAAGCCCGCACATAATTAATGATGTTTTGCCTGAGCCCGATGGGCCGCAAACAAGCAAAATGTTGGTTTGAAAAACCATTTTGTACAAAAACTCAACCTCATCTTTACGCCCAAAGAAAATATCTGCGTCTTTTTCGCCGTACGAGTTCAGAAATTTAAAGGGGTATATTTTTGCCATCGGGTTAGCGGCTAAGCCTTATTGCTGCTCAAAACAGCAGAATTAAATTTATCATTGCTTATACTCAGTATATCTTTGCGGGCTTCGTAGTATTTCATTATTACTATGTCAAGTTTTAATTCCGACCGCTTATTGGGTTCTTTCATAACCATATTTAAATCAACTTCGTTTTTAAGTACCCCTTTGTACTCTAATTTTTTTGTACCACTATCTTTCATAAACCGGTATTTCAAACTATCGCTATTATCTTTAAAGCTGAAAACGCATATTTTGGGTTCCTCTTCCGCTATAATGGCGTTAAAATCTATTATAAAAGGAAACAGGTTAATACCATCCTGGTTATAACCCTTTTTGTATAGCAAAATCGTATCAGTCCAAAATGGCCAGTCAACATAATTTACAAATCCCGAGTTTGTATTTTTGTCGCCGGGCCTGACAATAGAGTAGTGGTGGAGGTAGCGGGGCTTGTTATAAAGCATAGCATCATAACCTATGCTCTTAATGGTTACCATTTTATATGATGCCAAAAAATATAAATGTGAAAGGATTATAGCCAATTGTACTTCGGCATCATAACAATCGGGTGCCGTAAATGTGTTGTAGGGTATTTTATCGGCTATTTTCTGTAGCCGGACACATGCCAGTCTAAAATCGCTTCCTGGTATTAGTTGGGCTTTTAATTCTTCAAGTTCAACAATGGGGTATGACAGGTTATTTTTGTCAAAAATTTCAATCAGGGCGTATAGCAGCTCTGCGTACTGGTTAATATCCATGCCATACCTGGTACCAAAAAAAACATTCAATATTTCGGTTTGTTGGGTAGTATACGCTGCCTTCTGCTTTTTCTCTCTGCAATAATTCCAGTACGTCGATATTAAAGCAAAACATATTAGCTCAAGGGCCGTTCGGCAGGTTATAGCGCAGTTGTCAATATAATTGCTTTGTTTGGTTTCCGACGGGGCATCGGTACCAATAGCCCATAACTTGCTTAATTGCATGCCCAATATACCTACAAAGCTTTTGGCCAATATCTCTTTCGCATCGCCTACACTATCGGCGTTCATTTCCCAGTTAGGGACGTTTTTTGCAGTTAACAAAAGGTCTTCTACTTCGTTGTTTGGTGGGTTGGCGTTGGCGTGAATTGCCAAAATCAGGTTTTTTATTAAATACTCGTTAAAAGTTTTACGCCCGGTAATGGCCCCCAGCCCAGCAAAATCGTTGGCTTCAAGCAGTTCCAGTTCTTTGCTAAAAAGGTTCCAAAGTTCATCGCTGTTTTTAAATGGGGTGTAGAAATGGCGTATTTTAAGTAATTCATCTTTAAAGACAGTCAGCGACTCTGCAATGGGTGTGCCATCCTCTTTAATGTAAGGAAAAATAAGGGGCTTTTTGTTTCTCTTAAATAAGGCTAGCGCGTTTCCAAATTCCTCGTACGAATACTTGCCCATTTTTGTATAACCAAGTATTATAAAAATATCGGCCACCTCAATCAGCTTATTATACTCGTCTTGCGATCCATCTTCAAATATTCGGGCCGATACGTCCTCCCACCGGTCCAGGTACAGCCAATCACCGTTTTCAAACAACCTGTTGTTTCTTCGCGAAATCTCAAGTTCAAAGGCATCACGCTCGGGTCGTAGTTCAAAAGATGACGATAAAAAAATCCTTATTTTCTTCATGGCTTAAGTATATGCCCTACAATATATTTGCCCACTCTATATAATTTTCTCAAATAAAATACATTAAATCCATATGCACAATAACGGGAAACCGTGGTTTGAAGCTTGTTGCCACCATACCGATTCTGTTAATATTTTCATTGTTTTTGTGTATAATTATAATAATAAATGGATTGGAGAGCTTATTTCGGGTAGCCATAGGCGTTTATTGTAAGAATAATCACAAGGAAGTTTTGCATGGTTCAATTATCTATGAGGTAACTTGAACCTCGGGCCTGTCGGCACAATGGAATCTCTCCACCGCCACGTATCCTTATCAAAATAATTGCAAAAATCCTTACGTTATCCTAAGCGGCCTACGTGCGCAAACGGTTGTTTGCATTAAAAGCATGGCGGTCTCCTCTCCTGGGTGTTTCATACCTGTTCATCGCTGGGAGAGTCGGAGGGTTAGCATAGTCCCACAAACCTGCAACTATAAAAAAGGAAAATTATATTACTTTCTATTTAAGAAAACGCTACTTACTTCCGACTTCCTTCGCTGCCGGGTACATGGTTGCGCCCCGCGCTTGCACCCAAAAGCAAACAGCCATTACTTTAAAAAGTAATGGCTGTTTGCCCGGTTAAGATTAAAGGGTATCGCTTATTTATCTTTGTACGTTTATTTTACCGGTGCCGGCAACGGTACCGTTGTTTACTAAACGGTAAGTGTAAACGCCGGTTGCAAGATTGCGGGTATCAACCTGGAAAGAGTGGTTGGTAACTTCAACCTGTTTAACCTGGCGGCCTGTGGCATCGAAGAAGGCTATAGATGATTGTTGTAATTCAACTGCTTCATCAAGATGGAAAAACTCAACATCGGTAACCGGGTTAGGGTATGTTTTTACCTGTATCATGTTGTTTTCGTTAATACCCGAGGTGTAGCTGTAGCTAACATCATCAACCAGCATAACTGAACCTGCAGTGCCGTGGTATCCGCTTGATACGATAATTACCTGTGCCGTATCGGGTGTGCCGCCCGAGGTATAGGTAATAGGCACGTTAAAGTATGTCCAGGTAGCGGCAGTGTGCATATCCATCGAGCCGGTACCCAGTGGGCTGGCTATGCTGGTTGTCCATAAAGTAACGCTTACCAGGCCTGTATCAGACCCGCTTGGGGTATATTGATACCATCCTTGTACCGACAGAGGGCGTGAGCTAACAGGCAAACCACCTACAATACTAAATGTAGCCACATCAATACTACCGGTAGTTAAAGTACCGGGGGCCAGCTGGCCTGCCACCGCTTTGGTGGTTAAATTGGCACAATAGCTACCCGAGTGCTGTGTAGCAGAATCCTGGTTAACACAAACCACGCCTGCAGCGCTGGTGTATGGGTTGGCAGTGCGCCAGCCATCGGGGTCAAAATAATTAGCTCCGCCACGGGTCCAGTGTTCGAAACCGCCATTGGGTATACTATCCTGGGCGTAGCTGCCTAATGCAACAAATAAGGCAAAAAATGCGAGGGTAAAAATTTTCATGTGTTAAGTGTTTTTGGTTGAAAAATGAAAGTATTCTATTTTGATGATAAATGCCAAAACAATTTTAACATGCTGTTGATATTGGCTTGTTAAAACGTTGATTACATAAATACAAAATAAAATTGCTGTACCTATAAAATAAAGCTTACTTTCGGCAAAATAAACCCTACAAAAATCCCCGTATATGAAAAAAATCTACCTGGCGCCGGCTGCTATCATGCTTTTGTGGCTGTTGCCCTTTTTTAGTAATGCGCAAAGCACGTATGCGCAGGTTTACCAAATACTGCATACCAGTTGCACAGGGTCATCGTGCCACGATGGTAGTTCGCCTATATTTAATGCTACAGTTAGCCCCGACTCGCTATACCGCGCATTAATTAATAAAACACCGGTAAACCCATCGGCAGGCACTGCTTATAATAAACTGGTAGTACCCGGCGATGTGCAGCACAGTTTTTTACTTAGAAAAATTGCCCACCGCATCAGCGATGGCCTTGCGCTTAACCAACCCGCCGAAGGTTTGGATATGCCTAACGGCCTGCCTGCCCTGGCCAACAACCAGATTGAACTGATACGCCAATGGATATTAAACGCGGCACCCGATACCGGCACCGTGGTTGATACTTCCATCATTAATACTTTTTACCGCGTAGGTGGTATTACTGATGTTTACTCGCCGCACAATGCACCTGCACCGGGCACCGGTTTCCAGATTTATATTGGTTCGATATTTATACCGGCTAACACCGAGGTTGAATGGTTCTGCAAATACGACCCGCATATTACAACTTCGATTGAGGTGCCGCATTACGCAACCATGCTGGCTTCAACCACACACCACTTTATTCTTTACAACTTTCAAATGGGTGCCGATGTGTTATACCGCCCGGGTTTAAGGCCGATATCTGAAAGCTCTATGAATAGCGTTACAACCGGTATTGGCGGTTTTGGGGGCGATTTGAACCTTCAGCTTCCTCCGGGTACGGCTTTTTATTATGGACAAGGCCAACAAATGGATGCCGATTTACACATTATTAACCCAAGCACCGATTCGATTTTGCGCACCGATATTTACGTTAACCTGTTTACCCAACCGGTTGGCACAGCCGCACATTACATGACACTGACTATTTGGAGTAACGATACTATTTCTATACCCGAAGATAACCAGCCGCACATGTTAGAAAATGTGGGCAACGATTCAACACAAACGCAGTATTACACCATTTGGAAAATATACAGCCATACCCATAAATACGGCACTGGCTTTGATATTTGGCTTCGCAACCCCGATGGAACCAAAGGCGCACAGGTTTACGATGGCAATTACAGTTACGAAGATGGTTATGATGTAGGCTACTACCGTTGGGGGCCACACTCAACTACCCATACCTACCCCGATGACTCGATGCTGATTGTTGACCCAAGGCTTGGATTTATTTGGGATGCCACCTTTACCAATACTGCCGGGCCAAACCCTGTGCAATACGGTCCAACTTCGGCCGATGAAATGGATATTATGGGTTTTGTAGGTTACTCAGGCGCAAATTTGCCAACCTCAATTATGCCGGTATCTACTGATAAAATTACCACCAAAGTATATCCTAATCCTGCGCTTGATGAGTTTAGTATTACTTACGAGCTTGCCCAAAGCGGCAATGTAAGTGTTGATTTGATGGATGTAACGGGCAAAAAGCTTGCCTCGCTAATCAACAATAATACTTCGCCGGCCGGTAAGTACTCGCATACCTTTAATACCAACGATTACCGTTTGGCGGCAGGCATTTATTACGTATCGTTTAACATAGGCAACAGCACGGCCACTCAAAAACTGATAGTTACTGAATAAACAAATTGTTTAAAGCCCGGTGCCATTATTTCTGGTTTGAAATGAAGGCACCGGGCTTTTTTATTTTATGGGGTAAGCCTACCTACCGCGCAGATAAAATTACCTATGCTCCTCGTGTGGTTGTGGCGCGGGGTGCTGCTGCGGTTGCGGCGCTGGGCGCTGAGGTGCCGGATTATTATGCTGCTGCGGCATTTGGTTATGTTGTTGCGGCGCAGGCTGGTTATGTTGCTGAGGTGGTTCGTTATGTTGTGCTGCGGGCTGGCTATGTTGCTGAGGCGGCTCATTACGCTGTGGCGCAGGGTTACTGTGTTGTGGTGGTTGGTTGTGCTGTGCTGCAGGTTGGCTATGTTGTTGTGCCGGTTCATTACGCTGTGGCGCAGGGTTATTATGAGGTGGCGTTGCGGCAGTGTGCTGAGGGGTTGTGTTTGTATGTTGAGGCGTTGCAGGGTTAGTGTGCTGTTGCGAGGGGTTGCTAGCGGTGTGTGCCGGTTGGGTAGATTTACTTGCAGGTGCCGCACTATGCCCTTGTGGACTAAAATGCTGGCCACCCGGTTTATCCATAGCGGCAACGGCTGGCTTACCGCTGTTGGCTTTGGCAAAAGCGCTTTTATCCTGTGCGGCGCTTTGTTGGTGCGATTGCTGCTGGCTGGTAGGCCGTATATGGTTTTGAGCCATAGCAGCTTTTTCGCTGTTATTTGGCTGGGCTGTTACGCCCCCCTGCCCATTAAAGCTGGCGCCCCCGCCGTTATGCACCACAACAGTGTTATTTACATAGGTATTATGTATTACTGTGGTGTTTACATTAACAACGGCAGTATTGTACTCAAAGTGGCCGCCATTCCAACGGCCGCCGTAAAAGCCGCTGCCGCCATAGCCCCATCCGTAATTAACACCACCATAAAAGCCAATGGTTGTGCCCCAGTAACCTTCATGCCAACCATAATAGCCGCCGCCAAAACCCCAGTAACCGGGTGTCCATAAATACCCGGGTTGTGGCGCGGGCACCCAAACACCGGGCACCCAATAGTAATCGCCATCGGCCCAGGCCCAATAGCCCGGGCACCACAAATAACCCTCGGTGGGGCAGGCTGGCTGCACGTATACCGGTATGGCGGGCGGCGCTATAGTAATTTGAACACTTGCAACAACCTGCGCCTGTGCGCTATTTACATTGGTAAACTGGCACGCGCAAAACAACGCGGCTATAAAAAGTATCTTTTTCATGGATGCAATATTTTATGAAGGAATGTGAGTTTATAGAGCAAACAAGGTGCCAAATAAAATGTAATCGCCTCTTTATTGGATACTCGTGGCCTGCCGAGGGCATGTGCATGTTACTTTACTAAGTGGATTTAGCCGATGTACAGGGCAGTGCTTGACGCGAAAACAATCTTACGAATAGTTATGAACGGTACGCCAACTACAGAAGAGAAACAAAATCGCCTAATGCCCGGTCCATTTTACCTGTATACTAAGCATGTAATCTTTATCGGCAGTAATTATTTGAGATGTATATTCAACCCCCTTGTAAGCCGTGTACAGTTGAGGGGTAGACTCCAGTTCATTTTTAAATGCTTCCATTTCCTTCCAACTATTAAATGAAAGGGTTTGCTCAAACATCGTCCAGGTTTTGAAATCGGTTATGTTAGGGCCGGTAAGCAAGCTTGCATTTTCGGGTTTAGTAAACCCGAGCGTACTTTTATACTTCTTCCATTTAGATGGTGTGGATTCAGCCTTAAGGTATTCGCCTTTGCAGTCGTTAAACCCGCGCGTTGCCGATTCAAGTATTTTTTTAAATTCGGCTAAGCCGGCGTTGGTGGGGTCAACAAAAGTGCCGTCTTTCCAGTTGCCCTGGTGTATTATGTTGCCGGCAGCATTGATTAGTGTGCCGGTACCATTAATCTTGTCCAAATAAAAATCGCCGGTGTATACCTCGCCGTTTTTATAGGTTAAAGTGCCACGCCCTTCGCGCAGGCCGTCTACAAACGAGCCGGTGTACGTGTAGTCTGCAGTGGTAAGTGTACCGGTGCCGTCCATCGTGTAGTTTTTCCATTCACCCTCATATTTCTGGCCATTACGCCAGGTAATAGTGCCCTTGCCCGATTCGCCGCCATTCTTCCATTCGCCACTCAGTACCTTTCCGTTAGATAATGTTAAGGTACCCCGCCCGGCATCCACATCATCTACCCAGGGGCCTTTGCTGGCTATACTATCGCCCTTAAAGTACAAAATGCCCTGGCCGTTACGCTTACTGTTTTTCCATTCGCCAACATACTTTTCGCCGGTTTCCCAGGTATAAGTTCCGTGGCCGGTGCGGTTACCATATTGCCAATCGCCCACGTATTTTGCGCCCGAGGCCCATGTTAAAGTGCCCTGACCGTGATAATTGTTTTTGTAAAAATTACCTACATATTTAGCTCCATCGGCATATTTAAAGGTGCCCTGGCCTTCCATCTTGCCATTCACCCATTCGCCTTCGTATTGGGCTTTGTTAGGGTACAACATCTTGCCATGGCCTTCGGGCATATCGTTTTTCCATTCGCCGTCATAAATAATGCCACACACGAAGCTTTTTACCCCATGCCCCTCCTTTTTATGGGTAACCGGGTTACGACCGCCCACGTAGTAAGCCGAGTCGCCTTTAAATGCGTCATCTTTCCAATCGCCATCTTTTACAAGTTCGCGGTCACTGTCCCATAAAGTGCCTGCTCCTTGTTTTACATTACCATCCCACTGGCCTATGTAACGTTCGCTATTGTCATAATCAACGTCGGCTATCTTATCGGTTTTCCAGATGTACCAGCCCCCATGGCAGCGCAATTTTATAGGCCCGGCAGGTACATTATCTGCAGCGCTATAGTCGCTGTTGGAGGAGCCCGGCCTGCTTTTGGTTTCCGAATTTTCGCCGTTATAATAAATGGTGCTTGATGCCGGTTTGGAGTGATCAATGCCACTGGTAATTATTTTAGGTACATCGGGCACTCTTGCCGGGGCGGGTGCATACCCTTTCCAGTAGGGGTTCCAAACTTTTGCCTGGGCGAAGCTGCGGTTGCCGGTTAAAAGCAGAATTAGGGTATGTAGTGCTATTAGTTTGATTATGTTTTTCATTTGTTCTTCTTTTTGGCATCTGTTTCCCTTCGTTCAACATTTGCATAGCAACGCCCGCTGTCTACTTCTCAACAAACTTGTCATTCTCCCAATTTCCTTCTTTCAAAACTTTGCCACTGGTATCGGTTAAGGTGCCGTGGCCGTTGCGCTTGTTGTTATGCCAATTGCCGGTGTAGGTACAGTAGTCGGCATAAAGGGCGGTGCCCTGGCCCTCTTTTAAACCGGCTTTAAATCCGCCTTCATATTTCAAAAACACATTTGGTGCATTTTTATGGTAGTCGATATACAATAAAGTGCCTTGTCCGTCAATACTATCGTTAAGCCAATTGCCCGAGTAACTTTTGTAGTCGCCATCTTTGCCGATATAACCACCGGGCCACTCGGCATTGCCGTGGCCGCTTTTGTTACCATTTTTCCAACTACCGGTGTAGCTATCGCCAAAAATGTCTTTTTCGGTGCCCTGGCCGTTGCGTTTACCATCCACCCAACTACCGGTATACGAACCCTTTAATCTTAAGGTAATAGTGCCCATGCCATTAGGCACATCGTTTTTCCAGTCGCCATCAAATTTATCGCCATCAGGCCAGGCATAAATTCCGTGCCCGCTTTTTTCTCCATCCTTCCAATCGCCGGTATAATTCCCTCCATCTGTATATTCCATTGAGCCCCGTCCGTTGCGCTTTCCATCCTTATAATCTCCATAATATAATTTACCCAATGGCTCATCATCTTTCCATTCGCAATCGGCAATTACGCCACCCTGCTTATCGTACATAATGCCGTGCCCGTTGCGCTTGCCGTTTTGCCAGTTACCGGTAAACTTTTCGCCAGTGTCCCAAAAGTAAGTGCCATAACCCTGCATGATACCATCTTCAACGCCGCCTTCATACCGGTCGCCATCGCTCCTGGTAAACCTACCGGTACCGGTCATTTTATTCTCCTTAAAGTCTCCGGTATAAGTGCTGCCGCTTGGCCATGTAAGCGTACCGGTGCCGTTTCGGGCATTATCCTTAAATTCGCCAACATATACCTCGCCGTTAGCCATCTTTAAAGTGCCCTGTCCGCACATTTTATCATTTTTAAAATTACCAGTATACTTACCCCCATTGGGGTAATTAATAACGCCCGGCCCTTCTAACAAATCATTCACGTATTCGCCCTCGTATTTATAGCCATCGGGTGTTGTTACAACGCCGTGGCCATTTTGTCTATCGTCTTTCCAGGCACCGGTGTAAACCACGCCGCAAACAAAATGTTTGGTGCCCTGCCCCTCTTTTTTACCGGTTATAGAATTGCGCCCGCCCTTGTAATACGCCGAGTCGCCTTTATACACATCGTTCTCCCAGTCGCCGTCCAATTCAATCTCGCCATCTTCGTGAATTAAAGTACCGGGGCCGGTTTTAACGTAATTATAGTTCCATCCGCCAATATAATATTGGTGTGTATCGTAATGCACATAAGCGTTGGTGCCGGTTTGCCAGGTATACCACCCCTTGGTAAAATAATTTTTTGTGGGGCCCGAAGGCGCTATTTCTTTCGGCGCCACATAGCCAAGGTCGCCGGGCTTGGGTATATACTTTTTGGCTTCCTTAGGGCTATTGTCGTAATTTATTTTAGGCTCAACCGGTTTGTAATAAAAGCTCTTAATTTCCCTGGGCGGCAAGGAGGGTTTGAACGGGGCATTTACCCATTCTTTCCAGTAATGATCGTAAATTTTTTGCGATGAAATGCGGCTGCCGGTAAAAAGCAGCGGCACTATTAGAAATGTTATTATGTAAGTTTTGCTTTTCATTTGGAATCCTTTTGCAGCGTGTTTAGTTATGTTGTTACTTTAATTCCCGCGCTTTTATTTTAGCTCCTTTTTCTTCTTTATTCATCTTGAATTCCACTTAATCAAATGATCTTAAGTAAGGCTTTCAATCATGCAATTACACGATCCGTCACCACGTCCGTTTAACCTCGGTATCTACACACACTCACTTCTCCTTCCCAAAAAACATATCCATCTCCCAGATGCCCTCGTGCAAAACAGTACCGGTGGCATCGGTAAGTTTGCCGGGGCCGTGGCGCATGTTATATTGCCATTGGCCGGTATAGGTGGTGTTATCAATATAGTGCGCGGTGCCAATGCCACACTTTTGCCCGTTTTTAAAATCGCCGGTGTAACTAAGATATACCTGGCCGGGGTCGCGGTACTTAGTGCTATAAATTAAAGTGCCATGCCCATCAAGCGAGTCGTGAGCCCAGGTGCCGCTATAGCTTTCATAAATGCCATCGCTAAACCTGCTGCCGGAGCCCCAGTTCATGCTGCCCTGCCCATCTTTTTTATCGTCTTTAAAATGGCCTATATACTTTTCGCCCCACTGGCCGGTTTCGGTGCCTTGCCCATTACGCATATCATTGGCGTACTGGCCGGTGTAATCGTACATGCGCGTTGTGGTGGTACCGGTACCGCTTCTAACATCATCTTTAAAGTCGCCCTGGTATTTATCGCCATTGGCCATGGTCAAAGTTCCCTTACCGTTTTGCCGGCCATCCTTCCAGTCGCCGGTATAAAGGCTGCCATCGGGCTTTTTAAGCGAGCCGTGCCCTTCGCGTTTAGTATCTTTAAAGGTTCCCAGATACTCATCGCTTTTGGCGATATCATCCTGCCAAAGGCAATTGGCTATTATACCGCCGGCTTTATCATATAAAATGCCCTGCCCGTTGCGTTTGCATTTTTTCCATTCGCCCACATATTTTTCGCCGGTTTTCCAGGTATATGTTCCGTGGCCTGTAAATTGGCCGTCGTCCATTTGGCCTGTATATTTACCACCATCGGCCGTGGTATAGGTGCCGGTACCGGTCATTGTATTCTTCCACCAGTCGCCGGTGTACGTAGTCCCATCGTTAAAAACAATGGTACCGGTACCGGTGCGCCAGTCATCTTTCCACTCGCCGGTATATTTGTTGTTGCCCAGCGAAGTAAAAGTGCCCTGCCCGTTAAATTTATCGTTCTTAAAACTGCCAACGTATTTATCGCCGTTTGGATAGGTTTCTGTACCCTGCCCCTCTTTGTTGCTATTAACAAATTCGCCTACATATTGCGCGCCGTTAGGGTATGTTTTACTGCCCTGGCCGTTTTGCTTATCGTTTTTCCATTGGCCGGTGTAGGTTATGCCGCACACATATTTTTTAGTGCCCCGCCCTTCTTTTAAGCCGGTAACGGGGTTACGCTCGCCTTTATAATAAGCAGCATCGCCAATAAACACATCGTTTTTCCAATCACCGTCGCTTATAATATCGCCGTCTTCAGTAGCCAAAGTGCCCGGGCCATTTTTTTCTTTGCTTGCAGTCCAGCCGCCCATGTAAAACTGGTGCGTATCGTAATGCACGTATGTTTTACCGTTATTATCGGGCAAATTATACCAGCCATCTTTAAAATAGAATTTAGGAGGCTCGGGCGGGGTGTTATCTTCAACGGCCGGGCTTTTACCACCCGAATTATAGTAATTGCTTTCGGACCCGGAGCTTTTGTGGTTATTATAATTTGAGCCAGGCGCCGGTTTAGGGGTATAAATACCACTCGTAATTATTTTAGGTACATCGGGCACTCTGGCCGGCGCGGGTACGTATGTTTTCCAGTTATGATCGTACACTTTTGATTGGGCAAATGCATGGTTGCCTGTAAAAAGCAACGTCATTATCAACGTCATTAATTGTATGCTATTTTTTATTTGCACCGGTTTAATTTTTTTCGCTTAAGCTCAAACATATTTCTACATAAACCCGCCAAACCCGCCGCCGTTGGCTTCCCAAAATTGCCATTCGGCATCGTGGCGGGTGATGGTGCGGTAACCGGCAGTGGGCGAATTGCCCACCTGATTATTGGTAGGGTTATACATAATGCCATATAAATTGCCGCTATGCACCAGGGTAAACTCGGGCACAAACTTTCCGTCTATTTCTTTGTCGCCATTCATCATCTCCAGCATCCAAATCGACCTTACGCCGGTTTGCGCTTCAAGCGCTTTAACGTCGTTATCCTTTTCAAGCGCATCCATTATTTCGGTAGCCCAAATTTTTTCGGCCCCACCGGCATGCATTACTTTAACCAGCGAATCGGATTTGTGGTTCATCAGTTTTGCAAGGTTGGTATAATCCTGCCGGTGCATGGCAAAGGCAATTCTAAACGCTGCTTTACTACGCACCTCGTGGGTTTTAAAGTATATGGATATGGTAAACAAGGCAACAGCCGCCATCATAAACTTCCAGCGCAGGGTAGCATCTTTTTTAAAGAATAGCATTACCAGGCAAACCAGGTAAAACAAAAACAGGGCAACCATAACGCCTAACTGTATACCCTCGGTTGAGCGCCTGATAAAAAACAAATCGCAGATACTCATGGCTACAATGGCGCCATATAGCAGGTATACCCGTTTCATAGTTTATTTTTTCGGTTATAATAATACGATAATGTTTTTAAATCACAGCAATTTATATCTGACTATTTTAAATAAGACATAAGCCTGTGGCGGCGCTGTAAAGCGCGCATAGATTCAGGCATAATTAAAACCGCCTCTGCGCCAGCCAGTAGTATATAAATGTGTGAATGATGTAAGGAATAAGCACAATTGTGTAACGGAAACGGAACCCAGGCAACCACCTTTGTAACGCGGTAAAACGCAATTGGTATTAACTCATTTTTAAAAATTAAGAAGTATGAAAAAGGTATTATTTATATTGATAGCAGGTGCTTTTTTAAGCACATCGTTAATTTCGTGCAGCAAAAAATGCGGACATTGTAACACCAACGGTTCATCGGGCCCCAACTATTGTTCGTCCGATAATCATGTGGTTTATGATGCAGCGGTATCATCATGCAGTACCGGTGGCGGTACCTGGGTGAATGAGTAGTGTGCGAATGTATTAATGTGTTAATGTGCGAATGTGCAAACGTTCGCACATTAATGCGTTAATAGGGTTTAGCACATCAACATTTGCGCGCCCATTAATACGGCTACCCAAAAAAGTATGGTTATTATATTTTTCATGACGTTTGGTTTATAGCGTTTGATAATGAATTTTATTGAATAGGATTAAAACCGGCCATACATTACGTTGGTAGTAACTGCTGGTGCGGCGGGTTTTTCGTGCTCCTGGTTAAGCCTGATGCGGCTTGCGCGGCTGGTTTGGGCTTTGGCCGCGTTATGCTTAAAATAATCTCTTTTTAAAAGTAGCGATGAGGTGGTGGCATTTGCGTTTAGCAGAGATACCGTTAGGATGATTGCTGTTACGATTGTTTTCATGGTGCTTTTTGCTTTTGATGAAGCAAAGGTGCACCCACGGCAAGCCGTTTACCAGCCACATGTAACAAACTGCGGGTTTGGTGTAATGAACAGCGGGGTTGGGTGGGTTAACGTGCCTTGTCCGTGTTAATGTGCGAATGTGTTAACGTGTTAATGTAAAACAGCCAAACGGCGCTGGGTTATCATGCATTTACATTCGCACGTTAACACATTAACACATTCGCACTTCTATAACTACCTCTTCCCAATCAGTTTCTTCTGCAGGTCGATGGTGTATTCAAGGTCTTTAATGCGCTGTTGGGCGGCTTCCAGTTTTACGTGGACGATGCTATACTCCGAAGGTTTGGTTTTTTGGCGGAGTTGCTCGGCGGTAAGTTTCTCTTTAAAAATTTGCGTAGCCGAAATACCAAAGTGCTCGGTAAGGGCGGCAATAAAAAGAGGGGCGGGGTTTTTAACCCTATCGCGCTCGTAGCTTTGCAGGGCATTTAGTTTTACGCCAAATTTTTTGGCAAATTTCTCCCCGGTTAAGCCTAAGTGCTTGCGCAGGGTAATGATGTTTTCTGATAGTACGCTCATGTGGATGTTGGATTAGGTTTATGCGCGAATGTAAAAAATTATGTTAGCGTATTATAGTGTTTATGCAGGTTAGTATTTGGGGTTTAGGCATTTTATGCGGATGGAGGGTTGTTTTTTGACGGGTTACCCATGGCTGCGCCCTAAACAGGGGCCGCTTTAAATAGTGCCGCGCCATTTGCAGCTTTATTTAAATTTGTTTTACGATGCGTTTAGCCCTTGTGTTTATATATGTAACGCTTGTTTTGATGAGCCTTGC
>Ga0206832_10019_pt1 | contig 37338 bp, 30 predicted proteins | sample Alteio_BWOrgCont_74_FD_152896 | JGI IMG/M metagenome (GOLD analysis project Ga0206832, IMG submission 152896) | Enriched cells from forest soil in Barre Woods Harvard Forest LTER site, Petersham, Massachusetts, United States -... | ecosystem: Environmental > Terrestrial > Soil > Temperate forest >... | reverse complement strand
TAGGGATTGATAATAATATATTTAGTTTTTCTTATGTATTAATAGGCACATTAGTGCTTAGCGTAATAACCTATTATACGATAGAAAAACCTGGAATGGCGTTTCTCAAAAGAAAATTTGGCAACAACGGGGCACCGAATGTTGCTAGTAAGGGGTGAAATCAAAAAAGTGTATAAGTGCGCAATCAGTAATTAATACCCTTTACTGCTTCATAATTAACTTCTTTCGGATATTAACTGTATTCCATTTGCGAATATCATTAAGTATGATTAATATGTGCTAGCATAAGCGGTACAGTTATGAGGTGCAAAGCGTTTCTTGTTGTAATATTTATGATGATTACGCTTGCAAGCCACGCCCAATCGGGTGAAGTTGCCAAAATCAGGAAATCGCTTGCCCATATTAGTGACAGCACCCGCTATGTTGATGCCCTCAACAGACTGGCTATGCTCATGTACGAAAAGAATATCGATAGTACATTTGTTTACACAGCCAAAGCCCGCCAGATAGCTAACCGCATGGATTACGCTAAAGGCAAAGCGGATGCCACAAACAACCTGGGCGTAGTGTTCGATATTAAAGGGAATGTGCAGCTTGCCCTGCGCTATTACGACGAAGCTTTCAGAAGTTACACACAACTGCACGACTCGGCCAACGTGGTACAATCCCTAATGAACATTGCCATGGTTTATAACGAAATGGGCAAAGATCAACGGGCCATACAGCAATTTAGTGAAGCGTTGAGCTTGGGCCGTAAATTAAGGCAGGATTCAATCATGGCGCTGGCCATTTATAATTACCTGCTGGAATATCCCGCCAAGTTTAACCGCGATTCGATGGGCTATTATATTGCAAGGGCAAAAAGTATAGCGGCAAAATATCATGACGAGCGTACATTAATAGCTATTGACCAACTGGTGGCTGACGATATGATCAGCCATAAACAGCGCGAAAAGGGTTTGGCATTGCTCGATAGCACGATCTCAGGAGCCATCAGGCATAATCTTTATTATGTAAGCATGGATATGATGATAGATATGGGCGATCAGCTGGCAGCAAGCGCCCCCGCTAAGGCAGCAGGGTATTACCAGCGTGGATTGACTGTAGCAGGAGAAAATGGTTATCTTATCTACAGCCAGATGATGGCCCGCAAACTGTTCGATCTTTATACCTTGCACCATGATAGTTTGCAGGCCGCCACTTATAGCAGGCAATTGGTAGCCCTTAACGACGAGCAGGCAAAGCTGAACAACGCATCAAGCATAGATTACCTGGATTATGTCTATAAAGATCAACAGATCAGGTCGCTTTCCGTTAGGTCAAAATATCAGACCATATTGCTGATCCTGGCGGCAGTTGTTTGTTTGCTTGCTATTACCGTAATTGTAGTGATAAAGCGCACATTAGCGCGAACCAGGCTCCTTAACAGGCAGGTACACGAACAGTATATTCAAATGAAAGAGACCCTGGACGCGCTCGAGCAAAGCCAGGCAGATAACTCGCGCATGATGAAAATAGTAGCGCACGATCTCCGCAACCCCATCGGAGCCATTACCTCACTTGCCGCACTGATGCTTGATAATGATGCATATCCGGAAGAGGACCGGATGATGCTTGAAATGATCAGGACCTCGGGTAATAATTCATTGGAGTTGGTGAGTGATCTTTTGCAGGTACATACCCGGACTGAAGAACTGAAAATGGAAATGGTTGATCTTGACCAGATGCTGCATTATTGTGTTGATCTGCTGAAAAATAAAGCCAGCAGCAAAGGGCAGCAGCTGAAGTTGGATAGTCTGCCGGTTACAATTGCCGCCAGTCGCGAAAAATTATGGCGGGTAGTAAGTAACTTAATTGCCAATGCCATTAAATTCAGCCCTACCGGGGCAACAATTCACATCAGCCTTGAATCCCTCCCTGAAAAAGTGATTATTGCTGTAAAGGATAACGGTATAGGCATTCCCGAGGAAATGGGCAATAAGATATTTGATATGTTTACCGATTCCAAACGCCCCGGAACAGCAGGCGAACAACCATTTGGCCTTGGCCTGGCTATTTCCAAACAAATTGTGGAGGCCCACGGCGGCAAAATCTGGTACGAAAGCCATCCCGGCGATGGAACAACTTTTTATGTGGAATTGCCAAGGGTATCGTAATGTAGTCGGAGACTACGGGCATAGTTATCCGATTTAATTATATAGTAGAATAATTATAATACTCTTCTGTCAACAGGGCCCAATGTTATATCATAAGCTACTCGATTTAATGACACTCTGTTGATACATTCCACTTCTACTTTTTTGTCGCTTATCGGACGATTAAATAAAGCCACATTTTCTACAATATGACGTCTTGCCGTGTGTTTTAATTGTTGAATTTTTCGGATTGACATTCCATATATAGTTGTAAATGGAATCGCCCCAGTTAACACTAAGCTAAAATATGATGGATAAATTATTCCATCATAACCATGCTTATAAATAAATTTAGCCATCTCTCTTGTAATTTTATAAGAATGCTTTCCTGCGAGAAAAAGCATATGTATCGCTAAATCCAAACTTTCAAATTCATTAACATCCTCATCTAAAACTGTTGTCAAATCCAAAAGCTTTAATTTATGATTTGGAACCAATTTTGCCATATAAAGCATGTCTTCTATTGTACTACGGCACTCATGAATACATATGTCAATAATCGGTGAACCATATAGAATAGGTAATTCTTTTGAATCCATTCTGCCTTTACCAACAAAACTATCTGGCGGTGAATCATATTCACTTACTAATTGCGGATGTACTGGATTAACTCTAAGCCTATAAAATGGCATAGATTCGTCAATATAAAAAGTAGGGTATTTTTGAAGAACATCCTCAAAAATCTTTTTTCTACTTCTAGCATTTTGAAGTTTTTTTAGAGGCTCAATTTCTCCAAACATCCAAAATCTTGGCCCATAATAAAAGAATCCAAGTTTAATTTTACCCTCAATCGTTTTTATGTCATTTAACAATACTTCAGAGACTTCAAGATTGCTTTGATTATGATGTTGTTCATTCATTTGAATGCGTGGACATCCTCCGTATTTAAATCTTTGCATTGAGCCTTTCACAAAAAACTCATAGGATAAAGATTCTGTAGATTCTTCAGTTAACTTTTTCCCTTGCTTACTTTTACAATTTGGGCATATGCTTTTATTTTGGATACCCAGTTTATATGCAGTGAGCTTCAAACCTTCATCACTAAAACAGTTTGAGCATAAAATAAAATTGCTTTGTTTTTTCATTAAATTGATTCTTATACAATGGATTCAATTAAAGTTAGACATTGTTAATTTATAATATACCCCGCTGTCCGAAGTCTTTGACTTCGGACTACTATGCCTGTAGTCTCCGACTACAGAGACATCACCCTGCTATTTGTTTAACCGCTCTCTAATCCGTTCAAGTCCATTTTCTACACCGCCTTTGATCATTTTTCCATAACCATCATCATGCAGAAAGCTACTATAGGCCAGTGCTAATTCATAGTTTTTTATCGCCTTTTCAAATTCTTGCAGGTCCTCATAGCCTTTGGCAATGTTGAGGTAAAGTGAAGGGTAGGCGCCCTTTACACTGTCATCTTTGATTTTCAATGCAAGATTCAGCGCTATTTCATCCCAGGCTAGTTTATCGGCAACACTTTTTTGATGCCGGGCAACATAATGCGCAGCAGTAAATTTTTCCTTATCGTCGCCAGCCTGTTCCCATGCCTCAAGAAAGGTTTTTGAAGCTTCTTCGTTTTTGCCTCCGCCTTCCAGATCCATTCCCTGGGCACAGAGTTTCACTATTTTGTTATCAGGTTCAAATTGCATAGTGGTTGTTTTTCAAAAACAATATACTTTTCCTCCGCTATCCGAAATATCTAACACATTACATCGTAATATAATTCGCCTGAAATGTACCACTCGTAATCGTGCAGGTATTCCCGTTGGAAATATCAGTTCCGTTAAATTGAAAGGTCCCCGCAACCGTTGTGCTGGTAAATGAAGTTATTGTTATTGTGCCGGAATCTCCGAAGTATTCATTACTTGAGCCTGAAACGAAAGTTGCTGCTCCAAGCCCGGTGGCGAGATCAAAACTACCCACCTTTGCATTATCTGGAACGGCCAGGTAAACATTTGTGGTAGTATTAAAAGTGCCAGTGATCTGGAAAGCACCTTTGCTATACGATGCTGATACATTTGAGGTGTTATACATTGTTCCGTTATATTTTAAGGAAATAGTATTATTTACTTTTGGCGTACTGCTTGCGCCTTTTTTACAGGAATTTAATGTAAAAGTGAATAAAGTTAGAGCTAGAAATGCCCATTTTAGTGATTTTGTCAAGATAAGGTTTTTGAAACAAGTTTAGTAAATTGTAATAACTTATTTGAAAATTAAGTGAAATAAATCCCCCGCTGTCCGAAGTCTCTGACTTCGGACCACGATGCTCATAGTCTCCGACTATAGCGAAGCTTTCCTTTTGCTCGTCAAATACTTCCTCACGGGTATATCATAAAACACCATCACCAAATAAGCGATGCTGATTAAAAGCAGCATAGATGTTGCTATTATCAGGAACAGTTGGGTTGTACCCGGTTTGTGAGTACTGTAATAATTGCCGAATACCCAAATGAAGGCATAGTGGGTCATGTATAGCGGGTATGATATTTTGCCCGCAAAAACGCAGATCTTTTTAAAGCCATTGGTTAATGTTGCGCCAGCGCCCAAAGCCACAATCAACGGGAAATAGAGTATTACTGCGATGGGTTCGGTCAGCCAGTTCCATTTTGAAACCGGCATAATAAAGGCGAATAACAGCAGTATAGCCAGGCCGATAAAGCCCAGCTTGTTTTTGATGATCCAATTGGAGCGATAAACAAGCAATCCGGCTAAAAAAGAGAAGAAAATGCGCGCGCCGCCATCCCAAAAGGTACCACCGCTCCAGCCACCCATCAGCGAGTTTGCCTGGTAACAAACATAGCAGAGCACCACTGCCGCAAGCACGGTTAATAAGAGTAGGAATCGCCTGCCAATCCTGAAAAGAAGAAAAGCATAAAAAATATTGGCAACATACTCCCAAAATAACGACCACGCCGGGGCATTGAAACAGAACAGGTTAAAATAGCGTTCGGGTATTATTGGTAATGGGATCATTAAAAGAGAGGTCAAAAAAACCAGCGTAATTTTACCTGCTCCATATAAACCGGCGTAAGTACTAAAAGGATCAAAAAGAAAAGTCAGCAAGCATAATACCGAACCCATGATAACTAAAGGGTGCAGGCGTATTAATCTTGATTTAAAAAACTCCCAAACACCCATTTTGCCAATACGATCGTCATAAGCGTAGCCGATAACAAAGCCGGATAAACAGAAGAAGAAATCGACAGCCAGGAAACCGTGCCCGATGAAATTCTTGCTGTAATCCGAAAATACAATCTCCATAAAATGGAAACACACTACTGACACGGCCGCTATGCCCCTTAAGCCATCCAGTATTTCGAAATGTTGTTTGGTTTTGAGGATCCCGGGGGTTGTTTGAGGCATATTGTTAGTTTCTATTTTTATTAAAATGGGAATTGATCTGGTACAGTGCAATTACGCAATTCGCCAAGAATACTGAATAATAACTATTCACGCCAAATTTTTTGAACGCTCAGTACTCATTTGCGCCGAAAAATAAGCGGGATTTTATATACATTGGCATCATAATGGCGTATATAACCTAAAATAAAATATGAATACTAATGCGGATCAGCATAAAGCTAAAAAAATAGGCTTGGCCTTGTCGGGTGGGGGCATAAGAGGTGTATCACATTTGGGTGTGATGCAGGCGCTGATTGATCGTGGGATTGAGTTTTCGCATATATCAGGTACAAGTGCTGGGGCAATTGGCGCGGCTTTTTTTGCCGCAGGTTACGCACCTAAAGAAATATTACAGATAATTAAAGATGCCAAACTGCTTAAGATGCTGCGTCCTGCTTTTGGGAGCAGCGGCTTGCTGTCCATTTTAAACGCCAAATTTTTAATTGAGAAATATATCCCGCATAACTCCTTTAAGGAGCTTAAAATTCGCGTTACTATTTCTTCAGTTGATCTGGGGGAGGGGCACCTGGTTTATTTTACCGAAGGTGAACTTGATATAGCGATACTGGCATCCTGCTGTTTGCCGGGCATTTTTAAGCCTATAATTATAAACGGCCATATGTATATTGATGGCGGTATACTCAACAACTTCCCGGTTGAGCCATTGATAGGCAATTGCGACCTCATCATAGGCTCGTCATGTAACCATTTACCGGTTGTTACCGAGATAAAATCTTTCGGCAGTTTGGTTGACCGGGCTGCGATGATAGCTATCAACTCCAATCTTAATACCCATAAAATGCTGTGTGATGTGGTTATAGAACCGCATGGCCTCGGCGGCTACGGCATATTTGATACGGACGCTGCCGATGAAATTTATATGATCGGCTACGAAGAAGGGCTAAGAACCATTGAAGGAAATGATAAGATAAAGGACATATTATCGACACAAAATAATAAGGCATCGGCTTGATAATAGCCTTAAGTAGAAAGTCTTGAGTCCAGAGTCTGAAGCCTAAATTAAGTTTTTTGACTTTAGACTTCAGACTCAGGACTATCGACTAAAAAATTCCTATTTAAAGTGCGCGCGGAGGAACCAGGCCATACCTTCATGTGTTTCCATCAGTCCGGTTAAGAAATCACTGGTACCGGCATCATTAAAGTCATTGGCAATAGGGTTAATGTTGCCGCGGATAAATTCAATAATGCTTTCATGGTCTTCCAGTAGTTCTCTCAGAAAACTAAAGCTGTCGTTTTTATCAGCACCTTTTTCGGTTAAATGGGTAAGCTGTAAAAACTGGGTAAGTGTAGCAGGAGCATAGTGGCCTATTTTGCGGATACGCTCGGCAACACTATCCATTATTTCATCCAGTTGCTCGTATTGGCTTTCAAAAAACAGGTGCATGGTATGAAAGTCGGGGCCTTCAACATTCCAATGTGCATTTCTTGTTTTGGTGTATAAAATAAATTCATCAGCCAGTAGTTTGGTTAACTGGTCTGAAACTGCTTTCCTGTCTTCCTCAGAGATTCCGATGTTCGTTTTCATGATGTGGTTTTTGTTTTATTAGTATAAAGGTATTGCTTTTATTGTTACGATATTGTAAAACAAATTCACCTTGAAATTGATTCTGTCAATCAGGTAAAAAATAATTAAAATTTAATTATGGAATAGTAACGGGTTATGCATCCTGTTACTATAATTATTTAGATACTATTATTTAACACTTTAAACCTTGGATTATATGTCCTCATCCTATCTAAGATCACTAAAATTAATGCTGATAAACGGCTTGTTGTTTCTCATTACAAATGCCAGAGCACAAAATAAATATCAACCTATCAGCAACCGTATAGATTCCCTGGCGGGCATAGGCCTGCCAAGATCGGCCCTAAAGGAAGTTGACGAGTTGGAAAAACTGGCCCGGCAGAATAAAAATACCCCTCAGCAAATCAAGGCGGTCATTTACCGCATGACTTTCCAGTCATACCTCGAGGAGAACGCCTATCCGGCTATTATCAGCAGGCTGAAAAAAGATATAAGGGAAGCAAAATACCCTGCAAAACCGGTGTTGCAATCCTTGCTGGCTGAGATGTATTGGAAATATTATGACCAGAACCGCTACCGTTTTATCCAACGGAGCCAACTGTTAAAGCCCGATACCGATTTTAATAAATGGGACCTGAAAACCATTATAGCTGAAACAAGCATCTTATATAAACAATCGCTGGCCGATGCCAAACAGGAGCAGGTTACACCTATTACGATACTTGATGGCGTATTACAGGGTGATACCGCAACCCGTTACCTGCGCCCAACATTATATGATCTGCTGGTACAGCGTGCCTTCAATTTTTATTTGAACGATGAACCGGCCCTGATCAAACCTAAATTACCATTTTCCCTGAATGATCCTGCATTTTTTGGTGATAGCCGCGCATTTGCCGCTTTAGCTGTAAAAACTACCGATACATCCTCTACCTATTACCAGGGTGTAAAATATTTGCAGCAGGCAACCACTTTTCATCTGCAAATGCACCAGGATGAGGCTGTGGCCGATATCGATCTGCAGCGCCTGAAATTTTTATACGGCAAATCAACCGTGAATCATAAGGATTCATTGTACCTGTCAGCATTAAAACAAATAGCCGCCGCATTTGCCAAAAAGCCCATAAGCGCAGAGGCATTGGTATTGCAAGGCCAATATTACCAAGGATTGGATAGCCTTACCATGGCCTATAATTACTTTAAACAAGCTGTATCGGCCTACCCGCAAAGTTTGGGTGGTAAAAATGCTGCGATGCTGATGAAAGGCATAGAGCAAAAAGAAATATCGGCGACTGTTGAAAATATCAATATACCTGGTAAATCCCTGCTTGCCCTGCTGACTTATAAAAATATTACTTCGGCTAATGTGTTTGTTTACCGGCTCTCATCAGCACAATTACATGATTATAATACCGGCGATACCATCGGCACATTGCCTGAGTATCGCATCAACCTGTTAAAGAAACTTAACCCGGTACAGAACCAGGCTCTGAAATGGACAGATCCCGGTGATTTTCGCAGGCATTCGGCGGAATTTAAACTCGGTGCGTTGTCGCCGGGTAATTATGTGCTGTTGATAAAGGATGGCGCATCAGATGATGAAACATTAACCGGGTTGGCTGATTTCAGGGTAAGCAGCATAGCTTACACGGCAAGGAAGAACCCTGATGATAATATCGAGATCCGTGTTATGGACAGGGAAACCGGCAAGCCGTTAAGCGGAGTGCAGGTTTCAATAAATGCCAAAGTTTCTGCCTATGATGACAAAGCTAAAAATACTTACTGGACAGATCTGAATGACAGCGGAATTACCAATAGAGATGGCAAATTCTTTTCCACCAAATACGCGCAAAAGAACGGGTTTGCCATTAAATTTATTTTAAAAGGAGATACTTTAAGCGAGCAGTCAAAATATATTAATGGTGCAGAGGATGGAACTGACAATGACGACGACCCCGAAGACAAAACCGTATTATTTACCGACAGGCAGATCTATCGCCCCGGGCAAACCATCTATTTTAAGGGCCTGCAACTGCAAACTCTAAAGGGCAAAAGCAAAATAATGCCCGGTAAAGCAGAGGAGGTTGATTTTATGGATGTGAACAATAAGCAGGTAAGCTCATTACAGTTAACAACTAATGATTTCGGTACATTTAGCGGCAGTTTTATCATTCCGCAGGCTATGCTTAATGGTGATGTTCGTATAAAAACTGCTGATGGTGATATAGATGTACGCGTAGAAGAATATAAACGCCCAACTTTCCAGGTAGAGTTTTTACCGGTGAAGGAAAGTTACAAGTTTAATGATTCGGTAACAGTCAAGGGCAAGGTAACTGCATTTTCGGGTTATGGCCTGTCGCAAGCGAGGGTGGCTTATCATATTACCCGGTCGCAAAGCGTTATGATTATGTCGCACAAAGGAGTGGTGCCATATCACAACTACCGGTACAATGATCAAACAGCTGAAATAAAGACAGATACTATATTAACCGATAATCAGGGTAACTATACTATAAAATTTAAAGCAATACCTGGCGAAACTCTCGTAGCAAAAAGCTATACCTATATCATAAATGCCGATGTTGCCGATGAAAGTGACGAAACCCACTCAGGGCAAACTACGGTAGCCATAGGCAATAATGATATAAAGATCATCGATAATATACCCGCCCGGCAATTTGCGAAGGATATTTATAAGGTACCGGTAAGCATCAGCAATTTAAATAATCAGCCGGAAAAAGGAGAGATCAAGGTAGAGATATATGCACTAAAAAATCCTGACCAGTTATTTATTAACAGGCTATGGACAGCGCCGGATCAATATCTTTTAAGCAAGGCTGATTTTAAAGCCAATTTCCCCGATTATGCTTACGGCGGTGAAGACAATGAGGCCACCTGGCCACACACACAGCTCGTTAGTAGTGTGAATTTAAAAACAGATACCAATAAGACAGATAGCATCAGCCTTGATCAGTTCAGGAAACAGGCATCGGGTATTTACCAGGTTGTAATAAGTGCCAAGAACGAAAAAGGTGATACTACCTCCATCACAAAATATGTAACCCTTATGGCTGATCCGCCGAAGGCAACTAATACAGATGAATGGGTGGTTCCTATATTAAATTCGGTAAAGCCAGGCAGCAATGCCGAGTTTTTGGTTGGGCTTGATGAAAAAACAAACGTGCTGATGGAGTATTACAGCGGGGCAAAGCTCATTTCATCAAAATGGATAACTGTAGATAAAGGACAGCAAAGTATAAAAGTGCCCGTAGCAGTTGCTGATAAAGATCCGGCGGTTCAGTTCCTGACAGTTTATCATAACCGGATTTATAGCAGCTATCAAAAAATATACATTGCCAACCCTGATAATAACCTGAAGATAAAGTTCCTCACTTTTAATAATAAACTGGAACCTGGTCAGAAAGAACAATGGAAACTACAGGTAAGTGGCGCGAACAATGAAAAACTGGCAACTGAAATGGTGGCATCATTGTATGATGCTTCATTAGATGAGATTGAACCAGGCCAGGATTGGGCACACGCGCTGGATGAACGGGGCAAATACGAGCCCAATTATTTTGCATGGAATAGCTATGAGTTTGTAAATGCTCTAAATACAATACCTGTAAGCTATCCAAGTTTTAATTATAGCACCATAAATCGTGATTATGAACAGTTAAACCTTTTTGGTTATGATTATTATGGGAATTACAATAATGGTTATAGCCAATATCAACATCGACTGCAGGCAGATAAGGAATTAAAGGAATACTATTTGGCAAATGCCCGATTGGTAAAAAATGGATATGATATAAGCGGTTATGTTAGGGATAATGGCGGCGGTCAGGGATTGCCGGGAGCATCTGTAACTATTAAAGGCACAAATATTAGTACTACAACAAATTCTGTGGGTTATTTCAAGATCCGGGTTCCGGTTAAAGGTACGCTTGTATTTACTTATATTGGCTATTTAAAGCAGGAAATAACCACCTCGAAAACAGAAACTTTAAACGTAAAATTAACGCAGGACGGAAGCGGGTTAAACGAGGTAGTCGTTGTAGGCTATGGGATAAAAAGAAGAACAGATATAACTGGCGCAGTTGCTAATGTAATGATACGTGGCACCAGTTCTCAATTGGCAGAAGTTGCGCTAAACGGTAAAGTTGCCGGTGTACAAGTTGTAAACGATTATGGCGACCAGGCTTTTAAAGCAGATACATCGGAATTCAAAGCCAGCCCATATAAGCCGAAACAACCCATCATTCGCAAAAACTTTAATGAAACGGCTTTCTTTTATCCGCAATTACGTACAGATGATAAAGGGGAGATACTGATCGATTTTACAATTCCCCAATCGCTCACCAAATGGCGTTTTGAGGCATTTGCGCACACGCAGCAACTGCAAACCGGTTATATCGAAAATGAGATAGTCACCCAAAAACAATTGAGCATAAGTGCAAATATGCCACGCTTTTTACGGGAGGGTGATACGCTTACCGTTTCAGCAAGATTGGCAAACCTAACACCAGGCGAATTGAAAGGCAAAGTAACCATACAGATGTTTGATGCCCTAACCATGCAGCCGGTTAACCTGCTGCTTAACCCGGCAGACAGCACTCAGCAGGTTGCAATAGGGGCGAACATGAACAAAGGTATATCCTTTAAACTGGTAGTGCCCCAGGGTTTGGATGCCTTAACTTACCAGCTTACCGCCGATGCCGGCAATTACAGCGATGGCGAGGAAAATACGCTGCCTGTTTTACCAAACCGCATGCTGGTAACCGAATCGCTGCCGATGATGGTGAGGGCAGGGCAAACCCGCGATTATACTTTTGATAAACTGATCAACAACGCCAGCACCACACTGAAAAGTAAAACACTTACATTGGAATACACTCAGAATCCGGCATGGTATGCTGTACAGGCCCTGCCATACATGATGGAGTTTCCTTACGAATGTTCGGAGCAGGTTTTCAGCCGTTATTATGCCAATAGTTTGGCCACTAGTTTGGTGAAGTATATGCCGGTGATAAAACGGGTGTTCGACCAATGGAAGAACACAAACAGCGCCGAACTATTATCTAATTTAGAAAAGAACCAGGACCTGAAATCAACCTTGCTGGAAGAAACACCATGGCTACGTGATGCAACGAGCGAATCGGAACAAAAGAAACGCATCGCCCTGCTTTTCGACCTCAATAAAATGAGCAATGAAATGCGGCTGAATTTAGATAAACTGCAAAAAAGGCAATTGCCCGATGGCGGCTTTACCTGGTTTGCAGGAGACCAGGCCGACCGTTACATTACCCAACATATTATAGCAGGCATAGGGCAGTTGTTTCACCTCAATATCGCCACAGAAAAAGACCAGGAACTGAAAGAGATAAGTGATAAGGCCATACAATACCTCGATGACCAATTAGTGATTGATGATAAAGAAGCTAAAAAACTACCCAAGTATGAAACCAGGGGACTAGGCTCAACAGAAATACATGCCTGGTATGCGCTTAGCTATTACACCGGTAAGCAAATGAGCGCAGCAGTAAAAAGCGCCTTCGCTAACTATTTAAATCGCGCCGAAAAGCAATGGGTATTGCAAAGTATTTATGAGCAGGGCTTAATTGCTTTAGCCATGCAACGTAGCGGGAAGCCGTTAGTTGCACAAGCCATCATCAAATCGTTGAAAGAAACAGCGCAGGAATCAGATGATTTGGGAATGTACTGGGCTCGAAATACCTATGGCTATTTCTGGTACCAATCGCCTATTGAAACGCAGAGTTTAATGATCGAGCTGTTTACCGAGGTTGGTAACAACCAAAAATCAGTTGAAGAAATGAAGATCTGGCTGCTGCGCAGCAAACAAACAAGCGACTGGAAAACCACCAAAGCTACCGCTGCCGCCTGCTATGCTTTACTAATGAAACAGGAAGATTGGTTGTCGCCTAATTCAACCTCAACAATTACGCTGGGTGGTAAACCCCTTGACGAATTGAAACCTGATGTTAAAGCAGATGCCGGTACAGGCTACATAAAAACCAGCTGGGCCGATGAGCAGATAAAACCTGCTTACGGTAAGGTAGAAATAAAAAACAATGGCAAATCTATCAGCTGGGGAGCGCTGCACTGGCAATATTTAGAGCAGTTGGATAAGATAACGCCATCAATAACAGATATTCATATCGACAGGAAATATTTCATTGTTAAGCAAACAGATGGCGGCTCGGTGCTTACCGCCGTTGATGCTACCCATCAGCCCAAGACAGGCGACTTGCTAAAAGTGGTTGTTTACCTGCAATCGGGCCGCGATTTTGAGTATGTGCAGTTAAAAGATATGCGCCCCGCAGGTACCGAACCGGTTGACGCCTTATCAACCTATAAATACCAGGATGGCTTGTATTATTACCAGGTAACAAAAGATGTGGCTACCAACTTTTTCATCAGTTATTTAAGGAAAGGAAATTATGTGTTTGAATACCAGTTGCGCGTTGCCCAGCCGGGTGATTTTTCGACCGGGATAGCCACCGTACAAAGCATGTACGCCCCTGAATTTAATGCGCATAGCGAAGGTAAAAGAATAATATTTACAGTTCAGAAAGCGTTATAAAGTATGTGTCCCAACCCTCTCTACCGCTTGCGGTAGAGAGGGTCGACAAGCGAAGCGAAGTTGGGGTGAGTTAACCCCCCGCCAATGCAAACAAAAAGAGGGAATAAGAGTAGCAAATTTTATTTATGATGATTGACAAACATTTTTAACTTTGTACCTTTATACTACTAAAGAATAATAATGAAAAAAGCGGGCATTTTTATAATGATCATAGCAATCATAGCAGCGATTGTATTTGGTGTTGTTTTCTATCACGGTAAAACTGACAACGTAGTGGATTCTGATGGTTTCTGGGCTTATGTATACGGAGCCAATTCAGTGCCATGGCTTGTATTCAGCAGTGTTGTTGTTTTCCTGATGGGTATGCTGATGTATATTTCTACATGGGAGCAGCCAAGTGCCCGTTATAAATAAGAGGCCACATCCGGTTTTACAGCCAGGTGCGAACCCCTTAGTACTACGTCTACTTAATTGATTTAAATTTAAACAGTTAAATAAAAAGGAGGTATGCTATGGATTTGGTTCACAGAATCGAAAATTGGGGTGATACCCATCACCCCAAACTTTTAGATATAGTTCGCGTTGCGCTCGGTATCTTTCTATTCCTCAAGGGCCTGGCCTTTATGGATAACACGGCAGATTTAAAAGGGATCATCGAATCGCAGGATTCAATCGTATTTCCCGCATCAGCATTAATGATATTGGTTTACTATGTAACCTTTGCCCACATGGTGGGTGGTATCATGATAGCATTGGGCATCTTAACCCGTTTCACCTGCATTTTACAAATACCAATTGTTGTAGGCGCCGTATTTATGAATGATGTACTGATATCGCCTATCAATACCGAATTATGGCTCTCCATAATAGCGTTAGCATTGTTAATTGTTTTTTTGATCCTCGGCTCAGGGCCGCTCTCGCTGGATAGATACCTGGCCAATCAAAGTATGGAAGATTAGATCAACATTAATATTGATCCTTGATATATGAGCCGGCTTTTTAGTCCGGCTCTTTTGTTTTATGTTCACAATATCTATTAGTTAGTCGTAATAGTTCTAATTTTAAGAGAACTATAATGGCTTATTAAGCGTTAGTATTAGTATATTAGGTTTTAAGTTCCGGTTTTTTTAATTATTCTGAATAAGAAGGCAACTGGTATTTTAAAAGCTACGTACTTATTATAAAACTATATGCCTTCAATAACAGCTGTCTCAAAAATTGAATTACCCCATAAAACCACACAAAAAGAAGTAAAAGCCCAGGCAGAACGTATGTTTTCGGTTAATTTCCCGCAGACCAAGCGGCTCATTTTTGCCTTTGATAATACGGAGATCATCACCCGTAATTTTTGCAAGCCCATCTCTTATTATACCAGCACTACCACTTTTGAGGAGCGTAATATTGAATACATCAATACCGCGCTTGAATACTCGGTACAGGCCATTGAGGATTGTGTGGCGAAGGCAGGTATCAGCAAAGATGATATTACCGATCTGATATTTGTATCAACCAGCGGACTGGCAACACCAAGTATGGACGCGCTGATCATTAATAAAATGCGACTTAACCCTCATGTAAGGCGTTCGCCTTTGTGGGGTTTGGGTTGCGGCGGTGGCGTATCAGGCATGGCAAAGGCTAATGCCATGGCAAAGGCTGATCCTGACGCGGTAGTGCTGCTGGTGGCTGTTGAGCTTTGTTCACTTACGCTGATAAAGAACGATTACAGCAAAAGTAATTTTATAGGCTCAAGCCTGTTTTCAGACGGCATAGCGGCCTGCATAGTAAAAGGAGATAATCATACCGAAAATAAAAAGATAACCTATTTTGATTCCAGTAGCAAGCTGTATTATGATTCATTGGAGGTAATGGGATGGGAGTTCCAGGATACAGGTTTTAAGGTGCTCTTCTCAAAGGATATCCCTACATTTATTAATGAAAATGTATTGCACGATATTACAGAGTTTTTAAGCAAGCATAGCCTTACTTTGGATGATATCAAAAACTTTATTTTTCATCCCGGAGGTAAAAAAGTATTGGATGCCTATAAAGATGCATTACCCATCGAGGGTGATTTTCTGCAAAAAACACGTGAGGTGATGAATGATAACGGCAACATGTCGAGCGTTACAGTTTTATATGTGCTGGAGAAGTTTTTACGCGAAGGTTTTAACGATGGCTTTGGCCTGATGATGGCCATGGGGCCAGGATTTTCGAGCGAGATGGTATTGTTGGAAATGAGGAACTAATCAATTTAACCCCACTGTCATTTCGACCGTAGGGAGAAACCTTCTTCGCTTTACATAGCGAACATACAAGTTTCAGAAGGTTTCTCCTCGTACCTCGTTGGAAATGACATTAACTTTTATATCAAAACCATATTCATGTATTTCATACCCTTCATCCTCTTCGTCATCACCCAGCGCCTGTCCGAGCTTTACATTGCCCGCCGTAACGAGAAATGGCTGCGTTCACAGGGAGCGGTGGAGTATGGCAAGAGCCATTACCCGTACATTGTAGCACTGCATACATTGTTCATTATTTCCATCATTGCTGAATATATTCTGCGACCAGGCTTATCAATGGATTATATTTTCCTGCTGTTGTTTATCCTGTTGCTGGCTTTTAAATTCTGGGCGCTATCCTCATTAGGCAAATACTGGAACACTAAGATCTTCCGCGTGCCGGGGAGTGGTCCGGTTAAAAAAGGGCCATATAAGCTGTTTAAACACCCCAATTATTTTATCGTAATTTGTGAGATAGTTATCATTCCGATGGTGTTTCACCTGTATTATACAGCTATAATTTTTACCGTGCTAAACGCGATAATGCTTACGGTGAGGATCAGGGTGGAGAATAAGGTTTGGGCTAAATAAAAAAGAGGGCTGTTATAAACTGCCCTCTTTTTTAGGCTTCAGTTATAAACTGAAGCAATATCAATTTAAAGTTACTTTTATTCCGAATAAACTGATAGCGCCCTATCACGAAGGTTATAACCTGATGCCATTACTTCTGCATAGGCTCCGGCGGTACGGATAGCGATCAGATCACCACGGAATGATTCCGGGAGGTCAACATCCTTCCGAAAACAATCGGTACTCTCGCATATCGGGCCCACCACGTCGTATTTTATGTCCTGGCTCAAGCTTTGACTTAAGTTCTCAATACTATGATACGCCTGGTACAGCATAGGGCGCAGCAGCTCCGTCATACCGGCATCCAGTACCAGGAAGTTCTTTTTTAAGCCATTTTTAACGTATAATACTCTTGAAATAAGTGCCGCACTTTGAGCAACCAAGGCACGGCCCAGTTCAAAATGTACTTCCTGACCAGGTTTAATGTTCAGAAAATCTTTAAATACTTTAAAATAGCTCTCAAAATCGGCGAATGCGTTGGTATCCGGGTTATAGTAGTCAACACCTAAACCACCGCCGGTATTTAAAACCTTTACCGGGAAACCATGATCTTCAAACCAGTCCTGCATTTCGTTAATACGGGTACACAGGCTTTTGTACACCTCCATATCTGTAATTTGTGAACCTATATGGAAATGAATACCCAAAAACTGCAGGTTAGCACATTTACGTAGTGCATCGGCCACATCAGGTAACTGCCAGATATTTACGCCGAATTTGTTCTCATCAAGGCCGGTAGTTATAAAATGGTGAGTATGCGCATCCACATTTGGGTTGATGCGGATGGCAACATTGGCTTTTTTGCCTTTGGCTGCCGCCAGATCATTAATAATAAAAAGCTCCTGTACCGATTCAACATTAAAGCAGAAGATGTTGGCATCGAGCGCGAAGTTTATTTCTTTGTCGGATTTACCTACACCGGCAAAAACAACCTTTTCTTTTGCAAAACCATGTTCAATGGCTGCTTTTACTTCGTTGCCGCTCACACAATCGGCACCAATGCCAAATGATTGGATCATATCCAGCACCTTTGGGTTAAAATTAGCCTTCATAGCATAGTGCACATGAAAGCCATATTTAGCCGACGCATTGGTACAGGCCTCTAACGTTTGCCTTAAAACGCCCATATCGTAGTAATAGAATGGGGTTTCTAAGGATTGGAATTTGTTTATTGTATTTGTATTAAACATTTGTAAAAAGTCAAAAATCAAAATTCAAAAGTCAAAAGGCCTTGACTTTTATTAATCCGAAATCGAAATTCCGAAATTCGATATTAAAACAGCCTGTTATGCAAGCTCCTTAATACCTCGGTTTTATCTTCATTTTTTATCAGTAACGACATATTATGATCGCTGCCGCCGTATGATATCATCCTTAACGGGATGTGTTTTACAGCTTCCAGTACACGTGCGGCATAACCATGCTTCTCGGCACCAAAATCGCCTACCACGCAAATAATGGTATGGTCAACATCCACATCAACTGAACCAAAGGCGTTAAGCTCCTTGCTAATCTCCTCTAAGTGTGTAGTATCATCAATAGTTAATGATACGGCAACTTCAGAGGTTGTAATCATATCAATTGATGTTTTATAGCGCTCAAACACCTCGAACAGTTTGCGTAAAAAACCATGCGCCAGCAACATGCGGCTTGATTGCACCTTAATAGCAGTAATGCCATCTTTGGCGGCTATAGACTTAATTCTGTCTTTCTCGCTATCATTAGTGATCAGCGTGCCTTTTGCCTGTGGATCCATCGTATTCAGCAAGCGAACCGGGATCTTATATTTTTGTGCCGGGAAAACACTTTGCGGGTGTAATATCTTAGCGCCAAAATAGGCTAACTCGGCAGCTTCATCAAATGATAGCTGGGCAATAGGCTTTGTGCCTTTAACAATCCGGGGATCGTTATTGTGCATGCCGTCGATATCGGTCCATATCTGTACTTCCTCGCTGCGGATGCCTGCTCCAATTAATGATGCAGTATAATCGCTGCCGCCGCGGCGCAGGTTATCAATTTCGCCAAAACTGTTGCGGCAAATGTAGCCCTGGGTAATAAATAGGTTATTATCCGGGTGTTTAGCCAGCAACGGTGTTAGGTGTTCGGTAATGTAATCAACTATAGGCTCGCTGTCCTCATCGGTTTTCATAAAATCAAGCGCGGGCAATAACACCGATGGTACGCCGATCTCTTTCAGGTAAACGTGATATAGTGTAGTTGATAAAAGCTCACCCTGTGCTAAAATTACCTTATCCTCGATAGTAGTAAAAAGATCATTTGAAAAATTACTCAGCAGCGCGAAATGATAATCTATCACTTCCTTGCCTTGCGCGTAAAACTCAGGTTTAGCTAATAGTTCCTTAATGAAAATCTCGTACTTATCCTTCAGCTTCTTAATAAGCCCGGCTGCCCCGGTCTTATCACCGGCCAGGTAAGCCTGGCCAATTTCCACTAAATTGTTTGTAGTACCGGATACTGCCGATAATACCACGATCTGCCTTTCGGACGGATCAACGATATCCAGCAGTTTTTTCATTCTTTCAGGACTTCCTACTGATGTTCCCCCAAATTTTAAAACTTTCATTTTTTATATAAATTTTACCATAAATCATTGATATTGATGTACCAATTTTGAGGCGCTAAAAATAGGATTTTTAGGCGCATATAGGTGAGTATGTGCAAAATAAATTTAGTTGATAGGGTTAGTAGGAGATGAATTGATTGTTTAATATGCTGTATTTTATGATATCGACCACTAAATATTGAATAACGAATGCCAAAGTATTATTCCGTCATTTATCATTCGAAATTCATTATTAGCCAATATTATACTTGAAATCATTGGCCTCAAAGCACTAATCATTAAACAATTAGTGTATATGAATTATTATACCTACCTTGCCGCCTTTAATAAATAAAATAATGCAAAAAGAAGGAACAGTAAAATTTTTTAATGAAACAAAAGGATTCGGATTTATTACACCAAGCAATGGTGGTCAGGATGTATTTGTTCATTCTACAGGCTTAATTGACGAAATTCGTGAAAACGATAAAGTTGAATTCGAAGTAGAAAACGGCAGAAAAGGCCTTAATGCGGTAAATGTAAAAGTTATTTAATTATATAAATAAATAATCATCAATCGTTCAAGCATCCGCCCAAAAGGCGGATGCTTTTTTTATGCCCTGTTTTTTTAACAAATTAATCTAAACATAAAACCTGCAACCGTGTTGCTTAAGTAATATTCATCTACTAAAAGAGAAAATTATGAAAGATCAAACAAAGATTATAGCAGCACTTTTAGTGGGTGCTGCAGCAGGCGCTGCACTTGGTTTATTATTAGCACCGGATAGTGGTGAGGGATTAAGGGGAAGTGTTGCTGAGTATATTAATGATTTGGTTGATGCAGCCAAAAGCAAAGCGGAGGCAACAGCCAAGGAAGTAAAACAATATGGCAATGATGCCTACAATACAGCAAAATCAAAATTTAACAGTGCGGTGCATGATGCCAGTGAATACCATGAAGAACTGGCTGATTCAGCAAGATCAAAGGTTAAAAACGCGGTAGATAACGCAAAAGAATATGGCGAAGATGCCGCTAACCACGCAAAAACAAAAGTAAAAGCTACTGCTGACGACTGGAATAATTCTATTCAGAATGCTTAGTTAGTATCAAGTAGCTAGTATCAAGTATCAGGATAAAAGAAAAGCAGCCGGTTACGCCGGCTGCTTTTGTGTTTTTATATTATCAGATTGAAGCTAAAAAAAGTACTTGATACCTGATACTAGCTACTTGATACTAACTACCCTATTTGATGTTAAATATCAACGAGTTATTGCTCTTATCTGCATCCATAAATATACCACCATCAAGTGTTACTGTTTCGATGGTTTTGGTGGTTTTTATGTGTACAGTTATCTGTTTCTGATCATTTTGCCAAACTATTGGTGTTTGGTGGAAGCTTTGTGCGCTGCCATCAGTATAAGTTACCTTAATATCAAAGGGCACTGCAAAACCACCGATGTTCTGGATAGCAATTACGTAACCGCCATTGTCTTTAGTTACATTCTGTAAGCTAAGATCGATGTAGTTATTGGTGAAGAACCAGTTATAGAAAAACCAGTTAAGGTTTTTGCCCGATCCTGTATTCATGGAGTTGAAATAATCCCATGGGATAGGATGTTTGCCGTTCCAGTTATTCATATAGGTGTGCAGCGCTTTTTTAAATAGCTCATCACCCAGCATATCTTTCAGTGCAAGGTAGCTTAGCGATGGTTTTACATAAGCATTGTTACCATAACCTCTTGTAAGTTCGCTGGTAGGGGTGATGATCGGCAGATCCTCGCTGGTCGATGGGTCATTTATCCAGCGTTTTACACGGAAATTTTTATAGTTCTCTATATTTTGTTGTTCGCTGGTTTCAGATTTGCCTATCAGGAATTCAAAAGTGGTTGCCCAGCCTTCATCCATATAACCGTAACGGGTTTCATTAATACCCATGTAGAATGGGAAATAGGTATGTGCCATCTCATGGTCCTGCAAAAATTGCGCGTCGTGCATGTCGTCGGTATGGCTGTCATTCACCATCATCGGGAACTCCATATCGGCAAAACCCTGGAAAGCGGTCATCTTAGGATATGGGTAAGGCACGCCCGGCCAGTTATGTGATAGCCAGTTTAAAGTATGTACGCCAAATTTAACCGCAGAATGAAAGTCGGTTGATGCATCGGCATAAGCAGCCTGCATGCTTGCGCGTCGGTGTGTGGCATCGTCAACAACAGTACTTGCAGCATCCCAATCATAATGATCGCTGATACCTACAGCCATATCGCTTACATTGGTTGCTTTCCAGATCCAGGTATTCAAGGCGTTTTGCGCGGTGATGTTCTTTTTTGCCAGGTCAGCAGGCGTAGCAATATGCACTGTTGAATCCGTGGTCATGGATTGCTGCAGGCGTTTGATGTATTCAGGTTGTAAAACCTGTGCTGGGTTTTGCAGGGTTCCGGTTGCCCAAACAATAAAGTTTTTAGGCGCCGTAACACTTAGGGTATAATCGTTAAAATCATTATAAAACTCCTGGCGGTCGTTAAAATCAAGCCTGTCCCAGCCGTTGTAATCGTCATAAACAGATACACGGGGATAGAAATAGCCGATATAATAGGTAGTAGAATCTATCACACCTTCGCGCCCGGCGCCTGTTGCCAGTTCATAATGCCAGGTGATATTCAATTTTACCGAATCATGCGGAAGCACCGGCGTAGGTAGATTGACAAACTTATTGGTGGTGTTACCTGCTTCGTTAGGCATTCTTCCCTTGCTTCTGACAGCGTTTTTTACAGGTTCATTGTCCCATTCTATTTTTGTGCCGTTAACAAACATCGAGTCAACCTGCATGCCTTTTGTTAAATAATCAGCGTCAACATGACCGTATCTTATAGCTCCCGGCCTGTGGATATTCATGATCAGCTTCATGTTAAGATGCTTTAACGTATCGGGGCTGTTGTTAAAATAGGTGATCTGTTCGGTGCCTTGTATGGTGCGGTCGGGTGGAAGAGCGGTTATCTTTATATTATACCGGCCATGGTTTTCCCAGTAGTTTTTTCCCGGGCGACCATCTGCCGATCTTGTTTCTTTGGCGTAAGCCTTTTTAATATCCCTTGGCAGGTATAACGTTTGTGCTTTTACCTGTGTCAAGAAAAAACAGCATACAGCTGATGCGATGAAGTATTTGTACATCCTGTTAAATAAGTAAAATAATGAGTCGGGTTAAAAAGTGTAAATATAAGGTAAAAGGCGTTAATTAAAAGTTTGGATTAAACTGGCCGGGATCCAAAATCGGTAACAAGTGTATTACAACTAAGGTTAATAAATAATTAGTTTGTTTAGCCGGAAATATTTTTTTTACTTTGCTGTAGTTATTTTAATAGGGGTATTAAATAACTATTGTGGGCCATTCGCTTTATGTGAATGGCCTTTTTTGTTATTTCCTCCTGTGTAAATGATGCTTACTCGGTAGTGATATACTCTTTCGATATCAGCATAAAAAGATGATCGTTATCTATCGATTCATCAAAGCATTCGGTTAATAATTGCGCCGCCTGCTCCATTTTTAGTTTTGAAGCAATCATTTTTAACATGCTGCAAGCCGAAATATTGATGTGTTCAAGCAATTGCAAATAGGCAATAATGTCCATATCCAGCAGTATCGGCAGGGGCTGTTCCTCGTCCAGACAAAAATTATCTTTCACAATTGATTTTATAGGATTGCAATTTTTATCAGATGGTATTTCTCCAATCAGTTCATATATGGCATCCATCCGTTCTATCTGCCTTTTAATATCTTCCCAAAACTCTTCCATTGCCAGCTGCAATGCCGGGAATGATGCGAGGTTTATTAAATGGCCAAGGTGCTGGTTTAAATAGCATTTGCCAAAATATATCCTGTTTAAGTTATGTACAAAAACATGATTAAGGACAGACTCGTCGAGTGGTTTAATTGTTGTAGACGCCATGGGTGAAATTTAATAAATTGTTTAAATCTTTGGAGCGAAAAAGGCAGCAATAGCTATAAATATGGTCCAATGGTAGGTCTAACAATTAACTTATACCAATGTTTCGTTACTGTTTGTTAAGTATATATTAGATACCTTTGCGCTATATTACTCTGCTATATGAAATATAAATTAGGCGATTTTGTGCGGTTTGTTGATGAAAAAATGGAAGGTTTTGTTACCCGCATAATTGACGACCAGATGATTGGCGTTACCGGCGATGACGACTTTGAAATACCAGTGCTGGCCAGCAAGGTTACCAGTGTACATGGTTATGAACCCGCCGGCTCAAAAGGTAAAACAGATACTGTTAATGAGGCGCAAATACCCGTTGCTGAGTTTCAAACCAAAGGGGTATACCTGGGGCTTGTTAATGACCCAAAAGTAAACTCGGTGGTACATTTTTACTTGATCAATGACACTTCTTTTCAATTACTGGCAGCTTTAACTACCGAAAAGACAACTTCGTATAAAGGAGAATTTGCTGGATTGGCAGCGCCGAAATCAGCCACAAAAATATATTCAGCTCAATTGGCTGATCTGCAATTGTGGCCGAAGTTTGTATTCAATATAACTTTTTATACATCGCAAAACATTAAACCTGCCAATCCGATAGTTTTTAATGATAAGCTAAAGGCCAAAGATTTTTCGGGTACTAAAAAGAAGCTGCCTTTGCTGAATGATATGGGCTGGTTAATTCAGTTGGATGAGCCGGAGCTGGTTATTGACGCGCAAAAACTAAAAGAAAGTTTTTTTAAACCGGCCGAAGAAAAAGTTGAATTTATAAAACCAATAAGTGAAGTTGACCTGCATATTGAAAAGCTGCGCGATGACCACCTGTTTTTACAAAGCAGCGAGATGTTGAACATCCAGTTACAATACTTTAATAAAGCATTGGACGCTGCTATAGTACACCAGTTGCCCGAAATTACCTTTATACATGGTGCTGGCAATGGTGTTTTACGGCATGAGTTACATAAGGCATTAAGTAAAAATAACAAGATCCAGACCTTTATGGATGCCCGGAAGGAGAAATTTGGTTATGGGGCTACTAAGGTGATCCTGAAATAGCACTACGCTAGCTGATGCTGAAAATCCGGCGCGTGCTTTTCAAATACCAAATCAAGAATTTTTTGAGTGGTATCGGGATAATCAACATTAATTACCTGTCCGTTATTTATCCAGTCGAGAATAACCTCATTATGTTTGGGTTTAAGGCTTTTTATAACAGGTACGCCCATTTGCTTTAAAGCAGCCGCGTTCAACTGCTGCTCATACTGGGTTTTCATGGGGATCACCAGCAACTTTTTCTTTAAGTATAAGGCTTCGGCAGGTGTTTCAAAACCACCGCCGCAAAGTACTGCGGCGCTTTGGGCCATGCTTTTTATAAAGCGTTCGTTATCAATTGGCTGTATTGATACATTTTTATGTTTGAAGGTCTTTTTGTTGTGCTTCGAAAAAACATCCCATTGCACATCCTTAAACTCGGTTAGGCGCTTAATGAGCCTTTTATCATCATATGCAGGCAAATAAACGGTGTAGTGACCTTTATTCTCAATTTTTTGATCACGTACCTGCTGCCTGATAACCGGCGTAAATATATTTTTATCGAATCTGGCGAAATGGAAGCCATATTGTGCGGTTACAGGCGCATAATTTTTCAGGATGAGCTTCCCGATCATGTCGGTGTCATCAGCCTTGGGCGCGTTTTCTGAAAGTACTGCTGCCTGATGACTCAGCCCTATACAAGGCTTGTTTTTCATATAGCACGCCCATGCCGATACCGGCTCAAAATCATTGATCACCAGGTCGTACTTTTCAACAGGGAGCTCGTTTATCTCTTTTAAAAATTTGCGGAAGCGGGATTTTAAAAACGTATCCCAGATATCTACACCTCCTGATTTGCCGAACACAAACCCAAAGCCATGCAAAACATATTTAACCTGGAAAGGTAAGGAAAGATCGCCCTGGGTACCGCTAACCAGAACATCAACATCGCCCATCTTTTTCAGCAATGGCACTATATCCATTGAGCGGCTCAAGTGACCGTTTCCGGTGCCTTGTATAGCGTATAATATCTTCATAATTGTAGAATGGGCTTGTGTATAAAAAATAAAGAGAGCAAGCTCTCCTTATCTAACTATTTAACTGATCTTATTAATCCAGTGAATAAAGAACGGTTTGGAATACCTCACATGAATAATATGGAGCAAAAGTGCAGCCGCCATATTAATACGGTGTTAAATTTCTGTTACTAAGTGGCTAATCTTGCCAGATATTTATCAACAATTAATTTGTAACCTCAACAAAAACAGGTGTTTCCGTAACTTTTATACTCAAAATACGGCCGTTTGCCGATACTTTATTTATTAACATATTATTGCTGCCGATGCTGAAGTTATATATGGTTGCCGTTGTTGACTTCCCTAAACTTAATTTACAGGTGGTGGTGCTGCCTTTTTCATCGGGAACCATCAACACGTAAATTGTTTTGTTCCCTTTTCTGTAAACATCAACCAGTGGGTAATTGTTTATAGTGCCTTTGTAGGCGAAATCACCAAGCAGATGTTTAGCCTGGTAGATATAATCTGCTGCCGGCCGCCGTTCAATGGTTTTTGACGCCAGTCCGCTGGAGGCATATTGAACCGGGTTGTTGCTGTTATCATCATACAACTCATAAAAAAATACTTTGTTTATACCGTGGCGTGCATACAAAAACGAGGTGCGGCTGACCCAATCGGCCTGGGTTTGCAATGCTGATCTATTGCCAATGGGTATTGCCCGCTGCGGACTGCCACTGTTTACATCATAACCAGCCTCGGTAACCCAAACCGGCAGATGGTACGTTTTGCCCAGCTTTACAAAGCTGTCCGCAATCTTTCCTGCTTCCGATAATTCGGGAGCTACGCCAACGGTCCCCATATCAGTAGTGCCAGGCTTATGATCGTTGGAGTAATAATGATAGTTGATCACATCAAAACACAGATTAACCGAACCATCCGGTTTGTAACCCCGGTGAACTTTGCACCAGTTGACCATCGCTTCTACATATTTCGGGTCGGGATTAGCCAAACCGCCCATCACCACTTTAATAGCTGGGTCGGCAGTTTTTACACCTACACCTTTACCCAATCTGCCCTTATCACCATCATAAAACGCGGAAAGGTTGGCGGCATACTCTTCGGCAGTTTGGCGGGCTTTATCGCCTTTCCACCACTTATCACGCTCGTTATCGCACTCTATATATTTAATTGTGCCGAGACCAATTTTAGGGACATTCACCGGGTCGTTCGTCCACCGTGGTTTATTATCAACCGTAACCAAAGCCGGGTCGATATTTTTATTGTTCCCATACCTCGCCGCAAACTGAAACGCAGCTTTTGCCTGTTCAATGTAAGATGCCGGGTTTGCTTTATCAGCACCAAAAGGCATGGGCACATTCTCACCATCGCGCAGGTTTGTCGGGTAAGTTTGCTGCAGCCAATCGGGACAGCCCTTTATATCAGTCAAAACATCAATGCTTTCCTGCTGGCAGCGCTGGTAAATTATATCCAAATTCCAGCCGCCATTATTGGTAGGGTTAAAGGTAAAGCTGCCGCGTTTGGGCTCTATCTTTTGCCAATCGAGGTAATGCCTGAAACCACCGAATGATTTAATGACCGCCATTTTAGGCTCATATGTTTTGCTGGCGTCATTCGGGTTTTTAGGGTCCTGCAAAAAGTCCCATTCAAATGCGTTTATACCCAGCATATTGTTGAATGTATTGGGCAGCGTTTTTGCTAGGGGAGCAGGTTTTCGCTGCGCGGATATAGTTAGGCACAGCAGGAATAGGGGTATCAGTGCAATTGGTTTTTGCATGGTGTGGTAGATAGATGAGCTAAGATACGGTTTTTGCATGGCGTATAGTTGACTCACCCTGACATCGCTATGCTTGTCATCCCTCTCTACGCTAAAGCGTAAAGAGGGAGAGGAAAGATGTGTTTTTTTCGCCCTCTTTGCCGCTTACGGTAGAGAGGGTCGACGAGTGAAACGAAGTCGGGGTGAGTTAGCTCGTCGAATGCAGGATCAAACTTTCCCGCACCCTCTTTACCGCTTGCGGTAGAGAGGGTGGCCGAGCGAAGCAACGACCGGGTGAATCAAACGAAGCGCGTTAACTTCATATTTTTAAAATTTATCTTACTTTTAAACTTTGCCAAACACCCATGCCCGATAACAAGCCCCAGCAACTGGATTGGATCAATAACCTGCGGATAGTAGCCATGTATATGGTGGTTATCGTGCATACTTCATCGCCTTTAATAATGCAGTATGGTAAAGTAGCTAACAGCTATTGGTTTTGGGGCGATCTTTATAACGCTGTTTCAAGGTTTGGGGTGCCTGTTTTTGTGATGATAACGGGGGCACTGCTGCTAAACCGCGATCAGGAGCCGATCCCTTTTCTTAAAAAACGGCTGGGCCGCATCATAGTTCCGTTTCTGTTCTGGAGTTTGATTTATGTAGCTTTTGGCTGGTATAATGAGGATTTTACGTTTACCGCCGATACCTGGGCAAATATTAAAATAGTACTTCACCAGTTAAAATATGGCAGCTCATATCATTTGTGGTATGTGTATATGCTTATCGGCCTCTATTTTTTAATACCCATACTCGGCAAGTTTGTGCGCAATGCTTCTGAAAGCGAGTTGCTATATTTTCTGTTAGTATGGTTTGGAGTGATGATGATCGGGCAGCCTTATTTAAAACGTTTCGATCCGCAGGTTGATCTGCATTACTTTGCCGGTTACGCCGGTTATCTGGTATTGGGATATTACCTGGCTTATAAGGATTTTCCGGCAAGATTTAACCGAACCTGGTTCAGTATTTTTTTTTTGGTGACATTAGCGGTTATTGTTGTGGGTACTTACTATACGGCTATTTACTACAAAGGTTTGAGCACCATGATGTATGAGCCCGTTAGCCCTACTATTGTATTATTATCAGGTAGTGCATTTATGGTGGGCAAGCTCACAAACATCAGCTGGTCGCCGCGTGCTAAGCAGGCACGCGACTTTATTGGCGGGTATACCTTTGGTATATATTTGAGTCACGCGCTTATTTTAAGACTTATAGACGATGAATTAAATATTAACTATACCTTATTTCATCCATCGGTTGGCGTTCCGTTAACGGCGCTTATATGCTTCATACTGTCGTTGTTATTAGTGTACCTACTGAGCAAATTGCCGCTGGGCAAATGGATCTCTACCTGATATTAAAGCCTGCTTTCCGATAAATTTCAATACTTTATGCAAAACATGAATAATATGTAATAATTTTAAAAAATTTTTCAACCCAATAACCCCAGGGTCTATTTTTTAATAAATGAAAAAAATAACTGAAGGCACCGCCGCATTATATACCGCTCTTTTAATTGTAGTCACCTTTATCATACGCCTGTTTGTTGCAGCCTATACCGGGCTGGGCATTGGCGAAGCTTATTATTTCCGTGGCGCGTTGCACCTCGATCTGAGTTATTTTGATCAGCCGCCATTGTTCTTTTGGCTGGGTGGTTTAAGCATAAAGGTATTTGGCTTAACAAACCTGGGTATCCGTTTCCCGTCGGTATTGTTATTTGCCGGTACAAGTTGGTTGCTTTATCTGGTTACCAAAAAACTGTTTAATGCTAAGGCTGGTTTCTGGGCAGTATTGGTGATGAATTTGAGCGCGGTATTTACCGTGCCTATCGCTTGCTGGTTTCAGCCTGATGCGCCTTTGATGTTCTTTTGGCTGTTAAGCACCTATATTATTGTTGATGTGTTATCTATTACCGATGAGGGCCGCACCAAACGCAGCGCCGGGCAGGTTTACCTGCTCTGGATCCTGGTAGGCATTTGCATGGGTTTGGCTACATTAAGTAAATACCACGTTATATTCCTGTTTGCAGGGGTATTTATATTTGTGAGCGCTAATAAAAACCAACGCCATTGGCTCAGGCATCCAGGCCCGTATATCGCTATGCTGATTACTCTTATAATAGCATTCCCGGTGCTTTACTGGAACTATAAGAACAACTGGGTATCCTTTGTTTTCCAGGGTTCAAGGGCTGGCTCAAGCGGTGGTTTGCACCCTATTTGGTTTTTACGCAGCATTGGCGGGCAATGCCTGTGGTTACTGCCATGGTTCTGGTTCCCGTTGGTAAATCAGCTTATCGTATCCTTTAAAAAACGTACACTATCACAATCTTATAGTTTCCTATTCTGGACGGCTATATTGCCACTGGTGTTTTTTACAACAGTTACCCTGTGGTCCGATCTGCAATATCATTTCCACTGGCAGGCCCCGGGCTATATGATGCTATTTATGCCATTAGGTTATGCCATTGATAAAAACATCAGCGACCCTCAAAAAGCACGCGGTACGAAACGCTGGCTCGTTTTTTCGGCATTGTTTACCTTTATAACTATAGGTGTACTTACTGTACATGAAGTTACCGGCTTTTGGCAAAGCTATGGCCCGCGTTGGGTAGTAAACCTGGCAGCCAAAAGCCCACAAGGTAAAATGCATGAAATTGACCCAACCATACAAGGCATAGATTATGACGATATACTCACCCGCTTTAAAAAAGAGGGCTGGATGAGCAATAATAAAGTATTTGCAGGCACTACCCGCTGGTGGCTGAATGGTAAGGTTGATTGGGCACTAAAAGGCGATAAGGACATCGTATGTTTTAATGATGATCCACGTAACATCGCTTTCCTTATCGATCCTAATAAGTTATTAGGCGAGGATGCTGTTGTGATCGATCAGGCCAGCCCGGGCAGCGTAGATGGCGATGTAAGGCCGTTTTTTGATTCGGTAAAGCAGTTACCTGATATTGCTATAATCCGTAATGGCAGGGATGAGCTGCACTTACATGTTTATTATTGCACCCATTTTCACGTGCCGACAAAACCGCTTGAAAACCTGCCGCTGTATCATCAGTTAACAGGCAGGCCACCATTTGGTAAATAGAAATGCTTCAGGTTTTTTGATATTCATAAGCTCGTTTTTTTTAAAGATGTGCCTAAAATTTATTTGTCTCGCATTCATTGACTTATATGGAATCACTAATTTTTACGAAAATACTGTGAGTAAAATATTTATGTTTGTCCCATAAACTTTATTACAGTATGAGACATAAACTATTAATTAGTGCGATAGCGTTATTTGCACTAACGAGCTTTGCCGGATGCAAATCAAATGAAAACGGTGCTCCAAAACCTGCCGAAACGCTAGAAGTTAAAACATTAAAATCTTATTATGCTAATGTTGCCAAAGTGCCTGTAGCCAATGTTGTTTATGATCAGGCAACTGATGTTTTTAGCATTCAGAACAGCTACAAAATTTCGCATGACGCATTGCTAAAACACTACAACATCAGTTTAACAGGTAAAATACAATAGTAATTACCTGATCTTATTAATTACCTAAACCTTACATTTCATGAAATTAAAACTTTTTTCAATTGCATTACTTTGCTTTTTATTTATAAACCGAAACGCTACAGCCGCCCAAATTGATGGATGGGGATTTAGTTCAACCAATCTCGTAGCAGGGCACGTTTTTTTAAATGCAACTGGTACCACAAGCGTAACATTTAACGTTACTGCTGATAGAGCAACAACTGATGTAGGCGTTAATTTGCAGTTTGCATTAGCTACCAAAACCACAACTGGTACTGTACAATTAGTATCATCGGCTTTTGCTGTTACCGATAATGATTTTGCCGGTAATTTATTTGCGAACAAAAGTATTACTACCAGTATTAGTAATTCAAATGTGCTTAATTCAACTATTTATTTAGCGGTAATACCATCCGGGGCTACAGCTTATCAATTTTTGGGCACCGTTACATTTGTGGTAACTAATTCTTCCACCGCACCGTCTGGAACCGTTAGTTATAATGTTGGAGGAGTTCCTAGTTACGTAGCAGGCCCTGACTTGAGTTCAAGTACTATAATTCATACTAGTAGCAGTGTTCCGGCATTAAAAAGTGGGCAATCGCTATTTTCAGGTGATCATACCACACAATTAGTTTTGCAAACAGATGGTAATTTAGTTGTATACCAGGTTTCAACTGGCAAGGCACTTTGGGCCAGTAAAACTAACACAAATCAGGCAAAATATTTATTCTTTCAGGGTGATGGAAACCTGGTATTAACAAAAACCACCGACTTATCGACCGTTGTATGGGCATCTAATATTTATGCCGATGGCGGAAATGAAGCTAATGCTCAATATGCTATTTATGTTCTGCAAGGCGATGGTAACTTAGTTATGATGGAGGATTCAAAATACTCCTATATCCCTAAAGCAGGGTACTATATTAGTATTGGAGATACGGGTTCAGGTAATTTCACTGTTAGCCCGCATTTCAGTAAGATAAATTAACATTTATATAAAACTGATCTGCTTAGTATCATCTAAAGCCTTTAGTTATTAACTAAAGGCTTTAGTGTTATATAACCTAACAGTTTATATATTATAATTCTATTTTTGCTACATAAAATTTGCCAATGAAGAAATCATATCTTAAATACCTGAAAATCATTCTTTGCGTTTTAGCTGCCTTTTATGCTTACAGGTGCGCGCATGTAGGGCACGATTTTGAGGTATTTGTATATGCAGGTGGTAAGTTAATTCACGGGCAAAATATTTATAAGCCGCCATTTATTCAAAATTTGCAATATTATTATAGTCCGCTATTTGCATTATTGCTGGCTCCATTCGCAGGCTTGCCCATCATCATACCTCAAATACTCTGGATATTTTTTTCCTATTTTCTTTTGTATCGCATATGGATATTATGTGCTGATTATTTTGATACATCAAAGTTTACCTATCAGCAAAAACTAATATGGTTCATAGTTTCATTGCTTTTATCTATACGGTTTATATTAATAGATATTGGCTTCGTACAGATGACCACTTTTTTACTGTGGGCAAGCTTGCAAAGCATAAAATGGATAAGAGATGGCCGGTATATTTCAGGGGCTGCCTTATTAGCTTTGGCAATAAATATAAAATTGCTGCCTTTGGCATTTGTGTTTTATCTGTTTTATCGCAGTTATTATAAAGCGGCAATATTTACTTGTTTGTTTTATGTGCTATACCTGTTTATACCTGCTATTTATTTAGGTTGGGACAGAAACATGAGTCTCATGCATGATTGGTTTGCAATTATTAATCCCGTAAATAAAGAGTGGACAATTGAGGCTGAGGATGGCCCAAGCAGTTTGGTAGCATTAATCCCGGTGTATATTACTAAAACAACTGGAGTATTAACGTTTAAAAGAAATTTTCTTGATCTTGGCTTTAGTCAGGTGTCACTAATACTTAATATAGTGCGGTTAGCCTTTGTATTACTTACGCTGGCATTTTTGGGCACTTTGCCATTTAAGCCCATCAAAAATAAGCTGCGCCTTTTTTGGGAAATGAGTTACTTGTTTATTGTCATTCCTTTGCTATATCCACATCAGCAGCAATATGCTTTTGTATATATTATTCCTGCCTTTATATATTTAGCATGGTATTTTGTAGCCAATTGGGATGCCATTAAGTTAAAATTTAACGTAGTGACATGGGTTTTGCTTGCGATAGTTTGTTTTAACTTTACGCCACTTATAGGCAGGGATGTGATCACAAGCCATTTTTTTGAGGTGCTATTATATTTAAGGATACTGCCAATGGCTGTAATTATGCTGATACCATTACTTTGGATTTGTAAGCCCAAACCTGAACTAGTTTAACGCTTGATCTAGTACTGAAATAAAGAAGCCTTTATCAATTGGTACTAAACTTACGCAACGTCCTTATTACTATTCAGTAAGGCTTCGTAGTCTTGCATGGTATCAATATCTATATTGCCTTGTTCAAACTCTATTTGTTCAATATCATCGGCATTCTGGCTCAATAGTGTTTTTGCACCTTCGTGTCCCTTTAATGCCAGAAGCGCGTCGAAATATTTTTTGCCAAATAATACCGGTACACCAAGCGTATCGTGATAATGACAGGCGACAATGCCCTTATGCCCCTTTTTATATTGTTCAATAAGCTTGTTAAACAGGGCTGATGAAATAAAGGGCTGATCGCATACGCAAATAATTATGCCATATAAATAAGGGAATATTTTGTGCAATGCATCTACACCACAGCTAATGGATGAAGCCATACCGGTTTCCCATTGTTCATTGTAGATCACATGTACCGGTAACTGGCGCAGCTCAAGTTCAAGCAGATCGCGGTTAGCACCGGTTACCACCATTGTTTTATTGTTGGTTGCTGTATTTGCTTCATCAACAGTGTGTTGTAGCAGACTTTTGTTGCGATATTTTATTAATTGCTTGGGTTGCCCCATCCGTGACGAACTACCCGCCGCCAGAATAACTAATCCGTAATTGTGCGTATGAAGTTGTTTCATGAAGTTCTTAACCTGATCTGCTAATATTTGTAACGATTTAATTATACTGTTTAGTACGTTTGTTAGGTATAACAACCCTGTGTTTAAGTCTTAACTGTAGATGCAAATAAGGGCAATTGTATTATATCTGTGCTTATAATTAGTTGAACCATATGATGGATCATTTGTTTAAAATATTTTTCTAAAAACAGTCCCGATATCTCCTTTATATTGGCTCGTTTGACCCTGTTTTGCTCGTTTTTGTTTAATAAGTTTGTATAAACCTATTATAGATCAATAAATATGGCAAAACTATCTGTATTTAATTTTGCATCGCTCAACGGCTATTATAAGGGCTTGAATGGCGATATCAGCTGGCACAGGCATGGCGGTGAGGAAGCTGAATTTTCAGCCGAATCATTAAAAGCAAATAATGTGTTGCTTTTTGGAAGGGTTACTTATGAAATGATGGCAGGTTTTTGGCCCACACCTATGGCGTTGGAAAAGGCCCCGCTCGAAGCCGAAAGCATAAATGCTGCTGAAAAGATTGTTTTCTCAAACACACTGCAAACCGTAAGCTGGAATAATACCCGGGTTGTTAAAAGCAATCTTATTGATGAGATCAAAAAACTTAAACAAACATTAGCCCATGATATGACCATACTTGGCAGCGGCAGTATTTTAACCCAATGCGCTAATGCCGGTTTGATTGACGAATACCAGATCATGCTTGACCCGGTTGTACTGGGCGATGGTGGTGTAATGTTCAAGGGCCTGAAACAAAAGCTCGCCCTGCAACTGATATCAGTCAAAACATTCAAAAGCGGAACAGTGTTATTATCATATAAACCGATGGAAAGATGATGGTGGTTTTACCCTCTTTCCGCCGCAGGCGAAGAGAGGGTGGTTAAGCGGAGCAAAGACCGGGTGAGTAAGCGGAGCGCTGCGAAGTTTGCGTTAGTGATGGAAGCGGATACCGGCCACTTCGAGGGCCTCAGTGCAGGCCGTGATTAAGGCCTGTGCAGTATGAGCGTACAGCACGGGCCGAAGGTAACGCCCTATAATTCTTCCCCGTCACTCTGAACTTGTTTCACTGTTGTCCGGTAAAGATTTGTCAAAAAGTTTTACCGGACAGCCGGTATCGAATAGCCGCGATATTTCACGGTAAAAACTTTTTAGAACGCTATAACGTAGCCATAAGCGGTCTAAATGCAAGAAACATCTTGTTTTGAGTAAATTTTTACCGGACAGCCGGGTTTTAAAAAGAGATAAAAAAAATTTCAATGCATGGGCTTACATTTAAAAACTGCATAAAAAAGGACCTTTTAAGGCCCTAAAGAGTGTTTTTATATAATAAACGAAAGTTTACCGGACAACAGTGAACTTGTTTCAGGATCTCACCTACTATGTAACCGTTATGATTGCGGCTAAGCTAATGAGGTGCCGAAACGAGTTCGGCATGACATATAACTTATATAAATAGAATCAACACACACTTAAATTAAATATCATGTTCACACACACAAAGGCGTTTAGCAGTTTTTCGGTTAATGATATAGCAAAGGCAAAGGAATTTTACGGGCAAACACTGGGTTTGGGCGTGAGCGAGGAAATGATGGGCCTGCTGGACCTGGAAATTGAAGGAAATGAGAATAAAATTTTGATATATCCCAAGCCTAATCATGAACCTGCAACCTATACCATTCTTAATTTTCCGGTTGCTGATGTAGAAAAGGCTGTTGACGAATTAATTGCAAAGGGCATCAATTTCGAGCACTATGATATGGAGAATTTGAAAACTGATAAAAAAGGCATAGCCCATTTCCCCGGTATTACACAGGCGTGGTTTAAAGATCCGGCAGGTAATATCCTTTCATTGATAAATTCGTAAAAATTAAACCGGATAAAACATACTGATAATTATTAAGTTATCTTTATAACATAACTTATCACTATGGCAACATCATCTGAAATAATCAGCGACATTAAACACTGGTGGCTCTTTTTACTGCGCGGTATATTGTTTGTATTATTGGGTATATACATGATCAGCACACCTTTGGTAACCCTTGTGGTACTCAGTGTGCTTTTTGGGATAGTAATAGTTTTTGGTGGTATTTCTGAACTTATACATGCTTATGTAAACCGTTATGTGGTAGGGTGGAGCTGGCGATTTCTGTTAGGCCTGATAGATGTTGCCCTGGGCTTTATACTCATTTTCGATATTAAATTGAGTATAACCGTACTGCCATTCGCCGTAGGGTTGTGGTTTCTGTTCAGAGGGTTTTCACTGTTTAGCTTTGCCAGTGTAATGCGCCGCTCAGGCTGGATGATACTGTCGGGCGTAATAATTGTTTTATTTGCGCTATTGGTTATGTTTAATCCTGCATTTGGCGCCATGACTATTGTTTTATGGGCTGCTTCTGCCATTATCATAACAGGTATAGTTAACGTAATTCTATCTTTCAGGCTTAGAAAAGCCAATGAGATTTTAGTAAAACGGTAGTTATTGAGGGCTTAATTAGTTGAACGATGTTTACTTTCTAAATCTCATACTCAATTATTACCAGTTGTAGCTAAACCTGAACCCTTGCATAACCTTGGTAAAGCGACCATAAGCTAAGCCATAATCCAGCCGGATCACCGTGCGTTTTATCCCGATATAAACTTCCTTATAGTCGGGCAAAGTACCCTGGGTTAAGAATGAACCTCCTATAATTTCCTGCAGATCAAGTTTATTGAGCAATGGCACGTGGCTTAGGAAATACCCGGTAAAGTTATGTTCGATGTTTGCCTGAAAATAGGGTTTGTAAGTACTGTAAGTATAAAAATTAAGGAAATGAAAGCTGCCCAGGCTGGCATTAAAAAAGAAACTTTCACCACCGCTGAACTGATTATAATCAGGGTAATAAAGGTTGGTGGTATTTAAAAACTTACCCGCCGAAAGAAAATAAGCGGTATAGCCATATATGCCTGCATCCAAATGATCCTGGAAAACATCAAGCGATACAAAATCATAGTTTACATTTGAGCCCAGTGCGGGTATGCCTTCCCTGTAATTAATTCTCAGCCTTGGATATGGGTTGGGCAAAATGAATTTACCTGCCGGTGTGATTTTGTATTCCTGGTCGAATGTAAATGTTGCTGATGCCCTGAAGATTAAAGCCTTGTAAGCGGGAAATAGAGCTGCATCACCATAAGGATCGAGCGGATTGTTGGAAGTAAGCTTAACACTATCCTTATTAAAGGTATGCATTGTGGTGTTAGATAACGGCGTACGCTCAGCATATTCAAGTGAACCGTTGAGCAGCACCCCGTCAGCGATCTCGCCATCGGTACCACCCATTATAAATTTTGATTTGTACAGCTTAATATAGTTATTACCCAGGAACAGGGTGCTCAATGAATTGATGAAAGGGTTGATGGTACCCCTGTCGTTCAGATCGAGAAAATCTGTACCTACGCGCCCATAAACTGATGCCTGGTGAAATGGATTATAAATGTAATTAGCAAACACATTGGCGTTAAAAACATGATCTGAAAAGCCATAGCGTATATTGGGTACTATGGTGAGGCTATGCTGTGTGTTATTGTATATTTTTTTGTATTTGGCAAAAAGACTAAACCCAAAACCTTCAACCGTATTATAAAATGCCATGTTATAGGGCGATGGAAAGGTCCACAGGGAATTTGCCGCATAATTATGTAA
>Ga0206832_10018_pt1 | contig 37439 bp, 23 predicted proteins | sample Alteio_BWOrgCont_74_FD_152896 | JGI IMG/M metagenome (GOLD analysis project Ga0206832, IMG submission 152896) | Enriched cells from forest soil in Barre Woods Harvard Forest LTER site, Petersham, Massachusetts, United States -... | ecosystem: Environmental > Terrestrial > Soil > Temperate forest >... | reverse complement strand
TAAATAAACCAACATATTTACACTTATTATATAAATGAATAATACTAATATAGCTTCTGTATATGCAACAATTGTAATCAGAAAATGTTGATCATTAGTAATATCAGCAACAATTTCAATAAATTATTTTACAACAGAATAACAGGTTCAATATACAATCATTACTATTAAAATCTTAGTTTTTTAACCATCATATGCTACAAAACCGGGTAGATCCTTCTGGCAACATCATCAGCACCAGCGCGCGTGGCGCCTGGATGGGTAACCGCGGGCAATTGCATGACGCCGGTAAACACATCCTGAGGCCATTTAAACTTAAGGCCTGGCTCATTTGCCTACTTGAATTTAAAGAGAGGCACAGGCAGGTAATGGCACCAAATCTTTACACCGAATTGTTTTTTATGGATGAGGCAACCGCTTTCGCAGCCGGGCACAGGCCATGTTTTGAATGTCGCAGGGAAGCCTATAACCGTTTTAAATCTCTCTGGATAAAAGGTAACCCCGAATATGGTTTTAATGAGAAAACATCCATCCGTGAGATAGATGAAATAATACACAGTGAAAGAATTGATCGCGAAGGTAATAAAGTAACTTTTGAAGCCACCATAAGCGAGCTTCCCAATGGTGCGTTCATCCAATTTGATAATCAGCCTTATTTATTGATGGGGCAATATATTTATCATTGGACACCCTTTGGCTATGACGAAGGTATCCCGCTGCCGGATTTAAAGAAAGTAACTGTATTAACCCCTGGCTCAACCATTAATGCCTTTCGCGCAGGCTATCATCCACAAATAAAAAACGATGTTACCAGGTAAAGTTATTTAATGAGGCCTCATATTTAGCTACATCAAACTTATACAGGTCAGGTGCTTTGTGCGCCCCCCCTTTTCTTGTTTTTGGCAGCTTTATCAATATATCAAACTTCATTATACGGCGATAAAAGTTACCCCGATTCAGTTGTGTCCCTAATATTGATTCGTATAGATTCTGCAATTCAGTTAGGGTAAACTCTTCGGGTAATAAGTTGTAGCCAATGGGCTTATAACTTAACTGTTCCTGCAAAACCTGTAGGGCTTTGTCAACAATTTCCCGGTGATCCATTACCAATCCGGGCAGGTCGTCAACCGGTTTCCATTCACAGGCGCCAGAAAATTCATCGGCAATGGGCACTACTTTAGTATGATCAACCAAAGCATAATAACTGGTGGATATAAAACGCTGTTTGTGCCAAAGATCATCAGGATAGCCGTCAAAAAAACTCTCGGAACGGTTAACATCCCCAAACGTGCTGAACTGGTGTAAAAATACATCATCGACATTGGCACGTTCTTTTAAAACACGTTTTACTGCATCATTAACGTTTTCCTGTTTTTTAACGTAACCACCTGGCAATATCCATTGGGTATCATCAATTATCTGTAGCAGCAGTACATTTAACTTCCCATTGTTAAAACCGAATATCACATTATCAACCGATAAATGCGGGATACAGGTTTCCCATAGTTCCTGACTACGTGAGATGATCTTTTCAGCTATGCTCATTTATGCAAATGTACCATTCCAATAATAAAATTTGGAAAATTGATATAAACATTATATTATTGCTTCATTTAGAAGCAATAATATAATGTTGCAGTCAATTTTCCTGTCTCGCTACAATAACTTATAAACCGGTACTCAATAATTTCAATTATGAAAAAAAGTCAATTTTCAATTGCAGCATTTTTAATGCTGATGGTATCCTGCTCATCAAACAAAACAGCAACCGTCCCTCAATTAGGTACGAGCCCGGTTAAAGATGTAGTTGCGGCTATGACCCGCGAAGAAAAGGTAAAACTTATAGTAGGCATGGGCATGAATTATGATGGAATCCCTGCCGGCATTTTACCGCCTGAAGACCCGGATGATGCAAAAGTGCCTGAAAAAGTACCCGGTGCTGCAGGGCGTACACATGCTATTCCGCGTTTAGGTATACCTTCAATGGTTTTATCTGACGGGCCTGCCGGTGTGCGTATCAACCCAACAAGAAAAAATAATAGCGGCACTTATTATGCCACAGGTTTCCCGGTAGCTACTTTGCTGGCATCGAGCTGGGATACTTCATTAGTGAAAAAAGTAGGCGTTGCATTTGGTACTGAAGTACATGAATATGGCATTGATATTTTGCTTGCCCCGGGCATGAATATACAGCGTAACCCTTTGGGAGGCCGTAACTTTGAATATTACTCCGAAGACCCGGTGATTGCCGGTAATATGGCAGCCAATTTTGTTGATGGTATACAAAGCAATAACGTAGGTACATCATTAAAACATTTTGCAGCCAATAACCAGGAGTTTAACCGTATGCAACTCAATACTCAGGTTAGCGAAAGGGCGCTACACGAAATCTATTTGAAAGGTTTTGAAATAGCCATCAGTAAATCGCAGCCGTGGACGGTCATGTCGTCGTACAATTTGATTAACGGCACCTATACTTCTGAAAGCAAAGATCTGCTCACAACAGTTTTAAGAAACGAGTGGGGCTTTAAAGGTTTTGTGATGACCGACTGGTTTGGCGGTAAAGATATAGTTGCGCAGGCAAATGCAGGTAATGACATGATAATGCCAGGCACCCTTGCCCAAAGCAAGGACCTGCTGGCTGCCATTAATGATGGCAGGGTTAGCGAACAGCAACTGAATGAAAATGTAACCCGTATACTCAATATTATATTAAAATCCCCGGCATTTAATAATTATAAGTATTCTGATAAGCCTGATCTGAAGAAGGATGCGCAGGTTAGCCGCATGGCCGCAACCGAAGGCATGGTTCTACTGAAGAATAATGAGGCATCGTTACCACTTGGCGCTTCTAAAAAAGTATCTCTTTTTGGCAATACATCTTATGACCTTATTGCTGGTGGTACCGGCAGCGGCGATGTGAATAAACCTTATATCATCTCATTAAATCAGGGGTTAACTAATGCCGGTTATGTGGTTGATGCGTCGCTGCAATCAAGCTACCAAAAATATATTACCGAGGCTAAAGCAAATCGCCCAAAACCAAAGATCGCCTTCCTTACCCCAAAACCAATTGCTGAAATGACGCTGACAAATGCACTTTTGCAAAGCGAGGTTGAAAACAATGATGCTGCAATTATCACTATTGGCCGTAACGCGGGCGAGGGCGGCGACAGACAAGTAACTAACGATTTCACACTAACGGCAACTGAAGCACAAAATTTAAAGCTGATCAGCAATGTGTTTCATGCCAAAGGCAAAAAGGTAATTGTGGTATTAAACATAGGTGGTGTAGTTGAGGTTGAAAGCTGGCGCGATAAGGCAGATGCCATTTTACTGGCATGGCAGCCCGGGCTTGAAGGTGGTAACGCTATTGCTGACGTATTGAGCGGTAAAATTAACCCATCTGGCAAACTGGCTATTACATTTCCTGCAAAATATAACGATGTACCATCGGCACATAATTTCCCGGGTAAGGAGTTGCCACGGGATAGTAAAACACCAGGCAATCCTTTAATGGGTTACCCCGCCGAAGTTACCTATGATGAAGGTATTTATGTAGGTTATCGTTATTATACCACATTCAATATTAAACCGGCTTATGAATTTGGGTATGGCTTATCATACACTACTTTTGATTATGGGAATTTAACCTTAAGCGATGCCAGCTTCAATGGTAAATCAATCACCGCACAGATTACAGTAACCAACAGCGGTAAAGTGGCCGGTAAGGAAGTTACCCAGCTGTACATCAGCGCACCGGCAAAAACTTTAAACAAACCTGTTATTGAATTAAAAGCTTTCGTAAAAACCAAATTACTCAGCCCGGGCGAGTCACAACAATTAACATTTACTATTAATGCTGATGACCTGGCATCCTATGATACAGGTACAGCTTCGTGGGTGGTTGATGCAGGTAATTATGTGGTTAAAGTTGGGGCGTCATCGGCAAACATTAAAAAAACAGCCGGCTTTACAGTAGCTAAAGATTTTGTAGCGCAAAAATTGCAGCATGTGCTTGCACCTAAAAGTCCGGTTAACGAATTGAAGAAATAGCAAATACGAGAAACAAGCTACAGCACAACAAGCATTTAAACCCAATATTTCCCCTCATTCATGCTTCATCTATACAAAAGTATCATTCACCGATAGATGCTTGCAGTAGTGCCTGTCATTGGCCACCTTTACACTGTGCTGCCAATTTTGAGGATAAGGATGGCGGCATAATAATAAGATCAGTTTTTTATAGATGGAGTGCCTTATCAGGTGCTCCATTTGTATAATATTTTACTAATAAGGCATCCCCCTCACAAAGCCAGCCTGAAAAATGATTAATATTAACAGTGATAATATATAATGCAAAGGCTATTTTTGAGAAACATACATTAATATGCTACGCTCCAGGCTCACCACATTTTTTATTCATGCAACTGGCTGGCTCATCTTTTTGGGCTTTCCGCTGTTGTTCATGAATAAAACACAGGAGAATACGCACAACAGTTATTTTGTGTTGCTATCGCCGTTTTACTGGCTATTTTGTTTAACCTATATTTTCATGTTCTACCTGAATGCCTGGTACCTGGTGCCAAGGCTCGTTTTCAGGAAAAAGTATTTCTACTATGGCATAATAGTGTTGCTGCTTTCGGGTTGTGTTTACTTTTTGCAGCCATTTGATAACCTGCTCGGGCACAACCTGCTGAAAAATAAGAATTTAAATACCCAGCAGGCAGCGGCGCCATCCATGGCGACAGATAATCAATCAGTCACAGGTATTAATGACAGTTCAGGACCAAAGAATTTACCTTTTGGGCCTCTCCCTCACCAGGATCTCCGTATGGAAGACCCGCGCTTTAAACCATCAAACCGTATCATATTTATACACCAGTCGGGTAATATCGATATGGTAGGGCTATTTATATTTATTGTGGTAATGGGTTTAAGCGTTGCGGTAAGCACCGTACAAAAATGGCAGTTAACCGAGCAGGTTGTAGTTAAAGCTAAAGCAGAAAAAGCTAACGCGGAGCTATCGTTCCTGAAAGCGCAGATAAACCCGCACTTTTTGTTTAACACGCTGAATAATATTTATGCGCTGTCGGTTACTAACAGCGAGCATACATCAGAGAGTATCATGAAGCTATCAAACATTATGCGTTATGTGACTGATGATGTTACTGAGAATTTCGTATCGCTGCAAAGCGAGGTTGATTGCATACATGATTATATCGACCTGCAAAAACTGCGTTTAGGTAATAAAACCAAACTTGATTTTACCAGCACCGGCGACTTTAACAATAAAAAGATTGCCCCACTGGTATTGATGACCTTTATTGAAAATGTATTTAAATATGGCATCAGCAATCATAAAACTTCGGCTATCACTATTAGGTTAACAGCTGATGGCGATAAACTGAGGCTTTTTTGCCAGAATACTATTTTTGATAAAGATAAGTCCAGTACCCGTAAAGGGATAGGTATAAACAACACAAAACAGCGCCTTGAGCTGATATATCCCGGCCGGCACAAATTGGATGTTAGTGCTAAGGATAGCCTGTTTACTGTAAACCTTGAAATTGATTGTTAAGTATAAAACACAGCATATATGGAGTTGAAATGTATAGCCATTGATGACGAGCCCCTGGCGCTTGAGGTAATAAAGAAACACATCGCGGATTTTCCGCAGCTGAAACTGCTGCATACGTTTGAGGATGCTATTTCAGCCGCTGAATACTTGCGTAATAATACGATAGACCTGCTTTTTATTGATATAGATATGCCCGACATCACAGGCATTGAGCTGGTGCGTTCGCTTAAAGAAAAGCCTATGGTCATATTTACAACAGCCCATAAAAACTTTGCTTATGAAGGCTTTGAGCTGGAAGCATTGGATTACCTGCTGAAACCCATAGACCTTAAACGTTTTTCGGCCGGGGTAAATAAGGCTATTGATTACGCCAAATACAAAGCGACAGGGCAAAGCGAGATGGATGGTTCTTTGTACGTGCACTCCGAATACCGGATGATAAAAATAGAGCTGAAAGAGATAGAGTATATTGAAAGCATGCAGGATTATATAAAGATATACCTGAGCAATATTGAAAAACCTGTTTTAACGCTTATGTCGCTTAAAGGTGTGTTAGAGAAGTTGCCGCAGACGGAATTTGCACGTATTCACAGGAGCTATGCAGTAGCTATAAAAAAGATAAAATCCATACATAACCATAAAGCAAAGCTGAAAACAATTGAGTTGCCTATAGGTAACAACTATTCCGATTTTATACAATCATGGTCGAAATAAAGGCCCAAGAAACACAATTTGATTTCATCGGTAGATAATGCTGATTTAGCGACACATTCTTTTGTTTAAATGCTGATAATAACACCTTTACATAAGCATTTAAACTATTGTAAGATGGAAATAATAAGCAAACAAAAACGGATACTGGTACTGGATAATAGTGGCAGGATGTTATCAGTTGTAAATGAAATTATGCATTACGGCGACTTTGATATTCTTACGGTTTACGATCCGAATGCTATCTGCGATAAAGCCAAAGCTATGCACCCCGATCTGATAATTTTGGATTATTTATTGTTGAACAACGAATGCGAACAGGTTTGTAATGATCTGAAAGAGGAAGAGGGCCTTGAAAACATCCCGGTAATTGTGGTGAGTACCTATAGGAGCAAAAAGATTCTTTCGGCGGCCTACAGGTGCGATGCTTTGTTTTTGAAACCGATGGATATGGAGGTACTGGCATCAAGGATTGATTACTTAATGGCTTCGTAATAATTGTAAAAATATTACATTTATAGCCCGCAATACATATATCAAAATGAAACTGAAAAAGAACATAGCCACAAGCGAGAACGGGTTTATTTTTAACCCGGCTACAGGCGATTCATTTTCAGGCAATGCAATGGCTTCGGAAATATTGCTGGCCATGAAAAATGGCGATACAGAGGCGCAGATAAAACAACAGTTATTACAAAAATACGAAGTTAGCGCAACTCAGCTCGACCGCGATTGGGAGGATTGGATAGTACAGCTGAAAGAGGCTAATTTGCTGGAAGCCGCAACTTATGACAGCAAATAACTACTCCGGACTTTGCATTGGGGTAACCGGCCTTAATGCTAATGATAATCCGGGCCCCGGCGTAGCAGTAATACGGGCGCTAAGGGAAGGGTTGGGCGCCGGGCTCAGGATCATAGGATTATCCTATGAGTCGCTGGAACCCGGTATTTATATGCGCGATATGGTTGATAAAACCTACAGCATACCCTACCCAACCGAGGGAACTGCAGCACTATTTGAACGTTTAACTTATATAAATGACAAGGAACAGCTCAATTTCATTATCCCAAATTTTGATGCTGAATTACATAATTTTATAAAGCTTGGCCCGCAATTGCAACGAATAGGTATACGCACCTTTTTGCCTTCAATTGAGCAATTGATGATTAGGGATAAAGTTAATTTGTATGACTTCGGCCAAAAAAATGGATTTCATGTCCCTGCCGATCATAAATTATACGCGGCCGATGATGTTCAAAAAGCTACAGAGGAGCTTGGCTTTCCGTTAGTGGTGAAAGGGAAGTTTTATGAGGCTTATATCGCCCATAATAAGGAGGCCGCGATAAAGGCATTTAACCAATTAGCGTTAACATGGGGTTACCCGGTTATTGCGCAACAATATATTAAAGGAACTGAAATAAATATAGCCGCGTTAGGCGATGGTGATAGCAACAACATCAGCATTGTGCCCATGCGAAAATTATACATTACTGATAAAGGAAAAGCCTGGGCAGGTGTAACTATTGAGGATGCGGCGCTTATAGCGCTGGCTGATCAGTTTGCCAAAGCAACCAAATGGCGGGGAGGTTATGAACTGGAGATCATGCGCGATGCGGATGATAAGCTGTTCATATTGGAGATTAACCCGCGTTTTCCAGCCTGGATATACCTTACAGCAGCGGCAGGGCAAAACCAGCCGCTGGCATTGGTAAAAATGGCTTTAGGTGAAAAGCTTAGCCGTTTTGAGGAATACCAGGCAGGTAAATTATTTATTAGGCATTCATGGGACCAGGTGGTTAATATTGCCGATTTTCAGCAAATATCAGCCCTTGGCGAACTATAAAGAGATAAGATCATCATGCAAAAACTTGTTTACGAACGGCCATATATAAAAAAACTCACAGCGGGTGTCATGAATAAATTTGGCAGCCGCAGTGGTGGCAAGCCATTTACACATATTGATAATGTACCCGTAAAAAGCCTGATCGCGTCTTATGGTTCGCCGTTGTTCGTATTGTCAGAGAAACAGATCCGCCGTAATTACCGTGCCGCGTACAGGGCATTCAGCACACGCTACCCAAAAGTGCAGTTTGCATGGAGCTATAAAACCAATTACCTGAACGCGGTGTGTAATATCTTTCACCAGGAAGGCAGCTGGGCCGAGGTGGTATCAGGCTTTGAATACCGCAAGGCTTTGGGTAATGATGTACCGGGTAATAAAATCATCTTCAACGGCCCGGGTAAAACAGCAGATGAACTGTTACTGGCTATTGAAAACGATTCGCTCATCCATATTGATCACCTGGAAGAGTTAAACCAGTTAATCACCCTTGCAGAAGGGAAACCCAACAAACCCCGTGTTGCCATCAGGGTAAATATGGATACCGGCATCTATCCCATGTGGGACCGTTTTGGCTTTAATTATGAAAGTGGTGATGCCTGGGCCGCAATATTAAAAGTTATAAGTTCCGGCAAATTGCAATTGGTTGGTCTCCATTGCCATATCGGCACCTATGTACAGGTTACAAGTGCCTATGGCATAGCGGCAGCAAAAATGTCAAGCTTGGCTTTGCGCTGTAAAGCCGAGTTGCAACATACTATAACTTACCTTGATATGGGTGGTGGTTTTCCATCAACCAATACGTTAAAGGGTTCTTATTTACCGGGTACCGATACTACGCCAACTATTGATGATTTTGCAGAGGAAATAACCAGCACCTTAACAAAAGCAGGTTTCGCACATAATGAGCTGCCATTACTGATACTGGAAAGTGGCCGTGTATTAATTGATGATGCCGGTTACCTGCTGGGTACCGTTATAGCCAATAAACGCCTGAGCGAAGGTAAACGCGCAACTATTGTTGATTTTGGCGTGAATGTATTGTTTACCTCGTTTTGGTATGAACACCAGATAAGCCCGGCCCAGGAGTTTACCCCCAATATGGAAAACATGGTGGTTTATGGGCCCCTGTGCATGAATATTGATGTGATCCGCGAAAGCATCAACCTGCCCCTGTTAAACCCCGGCGATAATGTGGTAGTGCATAAAGTAGGTGCTTATAACATGACACAGTGGATGCAGTTTATAACCCTGCGGCCCGCAGTGGTGCTTATTGATGAGCAGCAACAGCAGGTACACCTGATAAAAGCCAAAGAAACGCTGGATTATATACAGAGTAACGAGCATGTGCCGGAGCATTTAAAATAACCAAGTGAAAAACAGGACTCAATTATTTATAAAGGCTGTTTTCAATAGCTACGCCATTTTGTTTTTCTCACAAGACAGGCTGCTTGGGGTTATTTTATTGTTGGTAACCTTTTTTAATCCTGTGGCGGGGATTAGTGGTTTAGGTTGTGTTATATTTTCATTAGCTGTAACTAAGCTGCTCGGTTACCGCACCGAAACTATAAATGCAGGCATTTACAGCTTTAACAGTTTACTGCTGGGTATTGCCTTCGGCAGCTTTTACAATGTAAACGGAGTTTTTTATATATGGCTGGCTTTAGCCTGTTTATTCACCATCATAGTAACCGTTGTTTTGGTTGAAAGGCTGGGCAGATCGGGCTTGCCGGTTTTGTCACTGCCATTCATCTTTTGTTTCTGGTTAGTTTTGCTGGCTGCCAACAGTGTATTCCATACCGGCCTTGAACCAAAAAGCAGCTACATTTTAGGCGAGTTATATAACGGAACAGGTAATCTGGGCAGTTTTCATGAGTACTTGTATTTAAAACTACCCTTTTACCTTAATCTGTTCTTTCGCTCACTCAGCGCCATCCTTTTTCAAAATAATGTAATAACGGGTATACTCATAACTGTGGGGCTGCTTATTCATTCGCGTATCGCGTTCAGTCTGCTTATTATTGGTTTTATAACCGCGCTTTGCTTTAATAATATTACCCATGTATATCCCGATGGCATCAGCTATTACCATTTAGGGGCTAATTTTATGCTTACATCAGTAGCCATCGGCAGCTTTTTTACTATACCATCCCTACGATCCTATCTGTGGGCTATGGTATGTGTATTGGTGGTATTTGTGCTGATAAATGCGTTTACCGCATTGCTGGGTATATATAATCTGCCGATATTTTCGCTGCCGTTCTGCGTTATTAATATCGGACTGCTTTACTTTCTTTTACTACGCAAATATCCTGGCAAGCTGCAACTCGTACCCATACAGCATTATTCGCCCGAGCGTAATTTATACCAGTTCATCAACCAAAAAAGCAGGTTAAATGACTTGAAGTACTTCAGATTCTATTTGCCTTTTATGGGCAGCTGGACAGTTTCGCAAGGTTATGATGGCGATATCACTCACAAAGGCGACTGGGGCAAGGCCTTGGATTTCGTAATAGAGGATGAAGAAAAACACACCTATAAACTGCCTGGTACATTGCCCGAGCATTTTTACTGTTTTAATAAGCCTGTTTTGGCCTGCGGCGATGGTGTGGTAGCGAATGTCACAGACCATGTAGAGGATAACATTATCGGCGAGGTAAATACCAAAGATAACTGGGGCAATACCGTGGTGATCAAACACCTGGACGGACTGTATTCCAAAGTATCGCACCTCAAAAAAAAGTCTATAACCGTTAAACCCGGCGATGTGGTAAAACAAGGCGACCAGATAGGGCTTTGCGGTAATTCGGGACGCTCGCCTGAGCCGCATTTACATTTCCAGGTACAGACCACATCTTATATTGATGCAAAAACCCTGGCCTATCCGTTTGCAGGCTACATCAACCGTGAAGCAAATAAAAACAATTTCAATAGTTTTGAAACTCCTGCAAAAGAAGATATTTTAAACCCGGTAGACATTAATATCTCCATAAAACGGGCCTTTGATTTTCCACCGGGATATACAGCAACTATTACATCCGCGACAGCTAAAGAATCTATTGAGGCTTTTACGGATGAATTTAACCAAACCTGTTTTTATTGCAAGGAAACCGGAGCCACGGCTTATTTTATAAATAACGGCACCCTTTTTTACTTCACCAGTTTTTATGGCGATAAAAAATCGCTGTTATATCATTTTTACTTGTCAGCCTATAAAATTATTTTCAGCAGCGATGAGGATGTAATTGTTCATGACTCATTACCTGTGCAGCTATCTGCCAATAAATTACAGCTGTGGCTTCAGGACCTGGTGGCGCCATTCTACCGGTTTATCAGTATTAATTATAATAGTCGCTATCTGCCACAAAAAACAGGAGTGGCCATACAAGCCGCACAATTTAAACGGGCATTTGGCAACCAAAAGCAAACTATGACGGCTACTATAAACATAGCCGATAACAGTATACATGATTTTGATATTCAAATAAACGGACACCATATTAAGGCTGAATGGGTAAAAGAAAATACTTGATCTTCTTATTGTTTATGGCGATGATACATACGGCCAAAGCGCAGGTAAATGCTTTGCAGGTGGCTGATAGTGTCTCGACCGATTTGTACAATGCAGGTAACTGGAAACAACTGATCTCCTACGGCGACCAGTTACTGGTCGGTGGAATAGATTTTACCGGCCTGCGGCTCAGGATTGCCTATGCTAACTTTATAACCGGTGATTATAAGCATGCTTTAAAGCAATATGGTGTGGTTTTAGCTAAAGACCCCTATAACATAACCGCGCGTTATTACGCTTATTACTGCGATAAATACCTTACCGACGACTTGCATGCCACCTATAATTTATCCTATCTGGATAAGGAAACCCTGCACAAGGATGGCATTAATACACCACTAATAACTGATATACAGGCTGAAACCGGCATCAAACAAAACAATAATATTAACCGCGATAATGCGTCCTACTCACGTATTGGTATTGGTAACCGTATCGGATGGCGATTGCAATTAGAGCAGTCTGTAGCTTATTTTAACCAGGATATTTTTGAGCTGTATGATATTGACCGGATTCGCACCACATCATTGCACCTTGCCGATCAGCAGAAGGAGTATTATGCTAAGCTGAGCTTTGCTTTAAGCCAAAATATAGCAATTATTGGTTCTTATCATTATCTTAACACCAAATTTGACAGCACCGTAAATAACAGCAATTTGGGTTTAATAGGTTTAAAATATGCAGGCACTTATGTTGATATTCAAGCCGATGCTGATTTTGGCTGGCTTAATAAAAAATCGTTAGAGCAGTATAATGCAAAATTAATCTATTATCCTTTTGGTAATTTTAACCTATACACCATCAGCAGGGCATCGGTTAAGCAATTAAATTCAGCCAGAAATTTTATTTTTGACCAAATATTAGGTTTTAAATTAATTAAAAACACCTGGCTCGAATCTTCTGTTACATTGGGTAATTTAGATGATTATTTAGATGCGGATGGATTGTACGTTTACGATGGTATTGATAATACCACTTTTAAATGCGGCGAAGCGGCCTACTATCAGTTAAATAATAATGTGCAATTGCAATTAAACTATTTTTACGAAAGGAAGTCTGATGCATACCAGTCTTTAAAATATGATCAAAACTCAGTTACAGTAGGTATTGTATGGAAATTTTAAAACGAAGTTTAATACTGGTTCCGATGTGTTTGCTGGTTGTAAATGTACATGCCCAAAGCAACGCCGTGTTACAAAAAGCTTTCCATAACAGTTATACCGATGAACTGAACAAAAATTATACTGCCGCCATAAATGATATATCACCTTATTATACCGATAACAGTTACGAAATAAATATAAGACTGGGCTGGCTGCATTATTTAAACCAAAACTACAACGCGTCAAAAAATTACTATCAAAAAGCAGTTACCCTTAAACCCAGCTCTATCGAGGCAAAGTTTGGCTTTGTAAAACCTTTATCTTTTTTGCAAAACTGGGATAAAGTGCTTGAGCAGTATATGGCAATCTTAAAAATAGATCCTCAAAACACACAAGCCAGTTATTGGGCGGGTATTATTTATTATAATCGCAAGCAATATGATGTATCCAGCAGGTTATTTAAAATGGTAGCTACTTTATATCCTTATGATTACGATGGCAACCATATGCTGGGATGGTCGCTGCTAATGGATGGTAAGAAAGATGAAGCTAAGGGGTATTTTGAAAAAGCCCTCATCATTAAACCCGGCGATGACTCGAGCGTGGATGGTTTGAGCAAATGCAAATAAGCTATATTTAAAAATTGAAGCATAAAAAAAGCTATCCCGGACTGGATAGCTTTTTTTGTATAAACAGGGTTATAGGGGCTATTTTAAGGTAACACTTTTTATAAATGTCCCGCTTGAGTCAAATGCTATAGCATAACGTGTATTATTTGCATCAATAAATACGATATAATCCTGCACTGTGCTGCCTTTCAGTATTTCAAAAGCATTATCGAACACGTAACCAGGGTAGGTAGTTGTTAAGTAGGTAGTAATACCGGTTAAAAGATTAGCTTCTTTTACAGGTTTTTGCGGTGCAAATGAAAGTATCTCTATCCGGTTCACAAATTTTAGTTTGGCCGAGAAATTGGTAACAAACAAAGCATTGTCCTTGCTGGTGATGGTATAACTGCTGTCGGGGTTGATTACCGCATGCAATAGCGTATCCGCAGGATAATTTGCTTTAAAATAAGCAGTGATTGTGGCTGGCAATGCACTGATGGCCACAGTATCCTGGTGCTTGCCGTTACGGTCATCAAACGGGCCGCCGGGATGGCATGGCTGGCCGGATTTAATATCCTTCAGATCCTTTTGCTCCAGTACCGCGACAAAAGTACCGCTGCCGTCAAATTTAAGCGCGACAGGCTTGCCATCGTATTTTATGACCACTACATAACCATCGAGGCTGCCTGATGAGGTTAACGTTTTAAAAACCTTCAAGACGGTATAACCCGAATAATTTGCAGTTAAATAAGTACCGACAGCGGTTGGTAAACTGCTGAATGCGATGGAATCAGGCTTACCACCCTTTGGATAACACTTAATCGCATAAAGTGTATCGCTGCTGCCGGTTGAGTCAGTAACGGCCAGTGATATGCCCTGTGTACTGCTTAATTCTGTTGATGTAATTGTTGTTGTTGAAGTACTGCTTGTTGTTGACTTAACAGCATCTTTTGAACATGAAATAATTAATAATAGCAGGAATGCCGCCATTATAAGTGCGTAATTTTTTTTCATTTTAATAGGGGTTTGTGGATTTAAAATTTGAATTAAAAGTAGAATGCTCCTAATTCAAAGCCTAAAATGAATCGATTAACGCATAATTTAAATCGATGAATGAAGTATTGCTGAAAATGCAGGTGAATAGATCACGCCACATCATTATTGAAGAGCATAATCGAGTTGTAATGCCATGAATTACATAACCTGTACTTTGTATCTAAGTACGCCATAAAAGGTTAGCGCCTTTAACCTGATAACAATTAAACAGAGATCTCTATCTTTTTACCCGTTTTCGCAGCAAGATATATTGCGTCGATCACCTTCAGGTCCCTGATCGCTTCGTAACCGTCAATAGGCACCTCGGGTTGCAGCCCATCATACAGGATGGCCGCCATTTTATCCATCTGCACTGTTTGGTGGGTAGTTATCGGCTGGGTAAGCTCACCATCGTTTGTATGGCCCATTATCGGCCCATAACCAGTTGAAGGCTGTAGCTCTGCATAACCTTTCTCGCCATTCAGGAAAAACTTGTCGAGGTGGTTCATATGATAAGTAGACAAGCAAGATGCCACAGCACCGCTTGGAAAGCCGAACTGGAACTGGATCGTTTCATCTATGCCTTCCTTAAACTTTACCGGGTCGGTTTTGGTTTCCTGGGCTGTAACCCAAACAGGTTCTTCACCCACCATGTAACGGGCGCCGTTCACCGCGTAAATACCAATATCCATCATTGATCCTCCGCCTGATAATTGCTTATTCAAACGCCATTGTGTGGGGTCGCCAATAGTAAACCCGCACAAACCCTGGAAGAACGTGATCTTTCCAAAATCGCCCGCTTTTCTTTTGCGGATCACTTCCAGTGTTTTGGGTTCAAAATGCATGCGGTAGCCTACCAATAACTGCACATTCGCAGTTTTACAGGCATCCGCCATCTCCTGCCCTTCCTTCGCATTTATGGCCATTGGTTTTTCGCAGATCACATGTTTGCCCGCTTTAGCCACGCGTATCACCTGATCACGGTGCAGGGCATTGGGTGTTATTATATATACCGCGTCAATGTCGGGGTTATCTTTAATGGCATCAAAATTCTCATAGTTGTAGCAGTTCTTTGCCGGTATGCCGTACCTGCTTTGCCAATCGGTGATCTTTGAGGGCGTGCCGCTGATTACACCAACCAGTTTAGCACGTGTGCATGACTTCATAGCTTCTGCTACCCTTGTGCCATAACTACCGAGACCCATAATGGCAACTCGTAATACATGGCCGTCGTTAACTGCTTTTGCTGCGGCAGGCCTTTCAGCCCATGATAAAACCGGAACCAATTGCAGTGCCAAACTTGCCAGGCCTGCCTTTTTCAAAAAATCTCTCCTGGTATTCATAAGTAGTGTTATAATTAGTTTAACCTAATATTTTTCAAGTTAGCGGTTTAATTTCAAAGGAAACAGGTCAAAACATGATATTTTTTTATCGAAATTGAGCATAAAAACAATACACTTACTAGTGTAGAAGTAATGTAGAGGCTGGAACCGTCTGTATTTTTATCTGATTCCAAAAAATATCAGCCAAAAACGCTTCTTTTACTTTCTAAGTCAATCAGTTCCGCATGAAACACCTTTATCCTTTTCTGGCCATTGCTTTATTATCCGGCTTGTACGTTGAACGGAAGCCAATGGAAGCCGAATTTAAAGATTCAGCAGCCTATCGCTGGCTAAATAAAAAGGTATATGATAAGCGGCCGCTGGATAACATGGAGCACCTCGACAACTGGCGGTCGTTCACCTCATCGGGTGTACAGGTTGTTGACGCACGCAAAGTAATTACTACTGCCGATTCCAGCAGTTCAGTAGCTACTATTGAGTTATCAAAACAATTTGTTCATGAAGGCAATCAATCACTGTTAATGACCACCCCTACCCGGCTTAATGGCCCTGCGCCGCTAAATGGCCGTGGTTGGGGACGATCAGGCATCAGGCGGATGTTTAATGGCGAGGACTGGACAAAATATAACCGGATCTCCATCTGGATCTATCCCGACCTGCCCGGCTTTTATACCACAGCACTGGACGCCCAACTGTATAATGATGGCAAGGAAAAACTGCCAGCTATATTCGGGCAGGAAGGCCAAACTTCATGGGTGCTGAAAAACCACCAATGGAACCATGTAGTTTGGGAGATCAGCAACGTTGCCAGGGATAAGGTAACCAGCTTTGAAATATCCTACGGCCTATCCGGCAGCTATCCCGGTGAAGCGGATAAGATCCGTTTTTATTTTGATCAGCTTGACCTGGAAAAGGTTGATCCCGACAAGGTGGAAGGTTGGGACGTATGGAAGGGCCACATTGCTTACCCGCATACCGGCTACCAAACCGGAGCTCAAAAAAGTGCCATCATCAGTGATATCGATGCAAAAACTTTTAAGTTGATAGATCAGGATAATCACCAGGTAGTGTTGAGTAAACCTGTAGCTAATGTTTGTTCTTCTATTGGCAAATTCCAGGTGATGGATTTTTCGGAGATAAGAAAGCCAGGCAACTATGTACTGGAAGCCGGTGATGTGGTGACCAAACCTTTCCGCATCGGCGATGATGTTTACGAACGTACCGTATGGAAAGCGCTCAACTTTTTTTATGCTGAACGATGCGGCATGGTTATACCCGGCATACATGGCAACGAGCATAACGACTGGGTTTGTACCCATGGCAACAGGAAAATAGTGACCAATGGCGGCTGGCACGATGCTGGCGACCTTTCTCAAAGCTTCGAGGGTACCGAGGAGATCACCGCTGCTTTGTTCAGCATGGCTGAGAAACTGCACGAGCGGAATAACAACCCGGAACTGTACAACCGTGTATTGGAAGAAGCAAAATGGGGGCTCGACTGGATCTTAAAGAACAATTTTGGTGATGGCTACCGCAATACAGGCTCGCTGAACAGCCGCAGGACCAATAATATAATCGGCGATGATGACGACCCTGTCACTACCGCGCAAAACAGTCCGATGGCCAATTTTGAGGCTGCAGGTGTTGAAGCTCAAGCCTACCGGGTGTTAAAAAGCAGTGACCCTGACTTAGCGGCCTATGCCCTGAAAACCGCTGAAAGCGACTGGCAGTTTGCCATAGCCGGCACGCCATCGGTTAAGCCATCAAAAGATATATGGCGGGGTACGTTTGATTCCAACAATGTGGAGGATGAATTGCCGTCGCAGGCTATACTGGCATCAGTTAACTTATGGAAAGCGACCAGGGATCAGCAGTATGAAAAACTGGCAACCTCATTGGCTCCTGTTATCATAAATGCCCAGCAGCAGCAACGCCCGGATTGGGATACGCCCTTAACCGGCTTTTTTTATACCACTACAACTAAAGAACGCATCCTGCATTATTGCCACCGGGGCCGCGAGCAGGCACCAGCCATGGCACTCACCGCGCTTTGCGATGCTTTTCCCAATCACCCCGACTGGATAAAATGGTATGCATCGGTAACACTTTATGCCGAATATCTTAAAACCATTGCAAAGTATTCCGCGCCTTATGATATGATGCCCGCATCTATATATACTGACACAGAATACCGCCATGTGCCCGAAAGCAGGCAACCTTCATTCCGTCAGCAGGTGTTGCAAGGTATCCCGTTAGGCAAAGGTCATTACCTGCGGATCTTCCCGGTATGGATGGACTACCGGGGTAACTTCGGCACTATTTTACCGCAGGCACAAGCATTGGCCAGCGCAGGTCAATTAAGAGGTGATCTGGCAGCTGAAGGCTTAGCAACCCGCCAACTGGAATGGATCATTGGCAGAAACCCTTTTGCCGAAAGCACCATGTATGGCGAAGGCTATGATTTTGTGCCGCTTTATTCCCCTTCTTCCGGCGATATGGTGGGTGGTTTACCCGTGGGTATACAAACCCGTGGCGAGGCTGATGCACCCTACTGGCCGGTACAAGCCATGTGGACTTATAAAGAGATCTGGGGGCACCCGGTAACCAACTGGATCTGGCTGCTATCAGCCATTGAGGGCTCGGCTATAGTTCAGGGCTGTGCGGATGCACCCGTGATTTTAGAGGAAGCGCGTACGCATCAGCGGATCATGGTAAACCCTGATAAAACATCAGGCCGCTTTAAAACAACTTTGCCCGAAGGGGAATACAAGGTTACCAGTGGCGGACGCACCCAAACGCAAACATTTTTACCGGGTTCATCCTACGAGTTGGAATGCAGACCGAGTGAAATGCTGAATTATAGCCTAACCAAACAAACCGATGCAAATGGCGGAGTTACTATACGTTTAATGGCGCAGGGTAATGGCACACATCATTTTAATTTCCGAGCTGATAATTTAATGCTGGATAATATCTCAAAAGATATCAACCTGCAATCCGGCAAACCCGTACAACTAGTATGGCATGGGCATATAACAGCATTCAATAAGCCTTGGGTAGTAGTTGCTATTCCTGATAATAAGCTCTCTGAACGTAAAGAACTGAGAGGCTCAATATGGGAGAAAAATTAACATTAACAATTCGACTCTGTGCACCTTTGTGAAAACCTCTGTGATCTCTGTGGTAAAAACAAATAACCACAAAGAACACTAAGCAATATAAGAAGTTGCCGTAATCTGACTGCTCTTATTAATGATGTATCAGCTGGTAAACCTGCTGCATATATTCCGCTTCCTCCATTGCCATCTGAAAATCTTCCCATTCGTGTATGCTGAAGGTGAAGCAGATATCACTGTGAGGTGTCCGCAATACCAGTCTTTCCTCGCCATCGGGGAATGGGAACATGCTTTCTTCCACATCCAGTTTCGACGTAAAATCCTTGAACATCTTAAACTGCCCGGGGGTAAAATTCAGCAACAGGTTTCGCAACCAGATATTGAGTATTTTACATTCCATACATTGGCTGATAACGATAGGGCCTTTGCGGCATAAAACGATGGTTTGACACATAAGCTGATCAATTAGTGCCTGCCTTACCTGCATAGATAGATCATCCTTAGCAGGTAAGCAGGGCTTTATATTTTCAATTCTTAACTACATTCTCTTTTACACGGTTGTTGGGTTCCAGATTTTAAAATCATAAGTGTTCGGATTATTTTCTCAAAAATATTTGAGCGTGAGGTCACCCTGAGGCACTCGAAGGGTAAGCGTAAAGGCCTTTGCCCACATGCTTCGAGTGCTTCAGCATGACACCCCTCTTTTTTTAATCTTCCTACCACTTATGATCTTGAAACAAACAATAACCAGGGGAATAAGCATTGCCATCCATGATAGCCAATACCAAACACCTGTACCTAACAGGGCTGCCAGCAAGCCAAATAGTATCAGCGCGGATAACAGCACTGGTATGCGCCAAACCTTTTTAAAGTTTTGTTTCATGATGCAATTGTTTGTGGTGATGATTCTATTAACTCCGCTTCAGTAAGCCTGTCGAAATAGTTTTTATAAAACTTGCGGCGTACCACCCATAGGTAAACCCCGCTGATGAGCACCACTATGGCAACCAGGTCAAACAGCACCCAGATGATCTTTAGCGGTGTACCGCCATAATTACCAAAATGCAGTGGTCGCGAAAGCTCAAGCGCCCGCAAATAAACAGGCATTTTTACTACGGCCGCGAGTTTGTCTGATTTAGCATCCACCAAAACCGGGCTGAACAATTGCGAAGTCAACGGTGTATTTCCTTTTGTCCAGATCAGGTAATGGTACGGGCTGCCGAAAGCATTACCCGGATAAACCAAACTCATCACCTGCATGCCCGGTAATGTTTTTTTAGTGGTATTGTAGGCAGCCTGTACCGAACTCAGTTCATCTTGTTTTACCAATGGCTTGCCGTGGTATTTGCTCAGCATAGCTTTTACATCCGTCATCTGCCACAGGCCAAATAATGGGGTTGATAGTTCGTTCATTACACCCGTTGCGCCGACTACCAAAAGCCATAAGGCAGTTGCTATGCCCAGCAGGTTATGCAGATCGAGCCATTTAAGTCTGCGGGATTTGTCGCCTCTTATTATACCGAAGTCCAGCTTTTTCATAAAGGGGCCGTAAAGCACGACCCCTGAAATAATGGAGATGACAAACAGTACCCCCATCAGCCCTAAAAATAACTCGCCCGGCAAATCAATGAACAATCCGCGGTGCAGATCCAACATAATATCGATAAAACTTGCCGGTTTTTGAGAATAAGGCGGCTCATCGTTCAGCAGTTTACCGGTTCGGCTATCAAACTGAAGGGAATGGCGCAATGGATCAACCGGGTTCCAACTGGTTGCCATGTTAACCAATACCTGCGGCTCGTCATCATCCACAAAAATGAAGGTGACCAGCTGTTTAGGGTATCGCGTATGGGCAACTTTTACCATGCCATCCAGGTTAGCCATTGGCGTATTCTTAGGCAGATCGGCGTAATAGGTTGGGTTAAGCCATCCGTCTATTTCGTCACCAAAAATGAGCGGCAAGCCGGTGACACATAGCATAAGCAGAAATAAGGTGCAGATCAGGCTCGACCACCGGTGCCACCAAAACCATTTTTTAATACTTTTAAGCTGGGCCATAAGTTGTATTTATTAAAATCTGAAAGCAATGCTTCCGTTGATGCTGCGCGGCTGTTGTGGGTTAACAGTATACCAGCCAATCCAGTATTCCTTATTCGTAAGGTTATCAACCGATACGGCAAAGCGGTACCTGGCGGTCTCATAAAACACCGTACTGTTTAATACGGTATAAGCCGGGACATAAAACTGCCCTTCGCTTTTGCTGCTTTCCACTAAGCTTTTCCCGGCGTAATTGCCACCAAAACCTGCTCCTAAACCTTTAATTCCACCTTGCGTAAAGCGGTAGCTCAACCATAAATTAGCCATATTTTGAGGTCCGGATGTGTTAGGCCTTAAGCCATCAACGTCGGCACCTGCATTGGTATATTTACTATCGTTATAGGCGTAGCCCGCTACCACATTAAAGCCGGTAAACGGATTGGCGGTTATTTCAGCTTCCAGTCCTTTGCTAAGCTGTGTGCCATTCTGTATCGAGAACTGAGGGTGATCCAGATCAGTCCGCAATACATTATCTACCTTAATATCATAATAACTAAAAGTTCCGCGCAGTTTGCCGTCAAAAGCATTCAGCTTAACACCACCTTCCAGCTGGTTTGCTTCCTCCGGTTTAAAGCTATGGCCTTGGAAATCCGTTCCTGTTTCATTGGTAAAGCCATTCTGATAATTACCGAATAAGGATACCTTGTCCTTAACCAACTGATAAACCAAACCAAATTTGGGCGATAAGGCAGTTTGTTTGTAGCCACCAGTAGTGGCGCCGTTCACCGGGTTATAGTTTCCCGCGAAATCATAATGATCAACGCGCAAGGCTGCATTTGCAATCAATTGATCAGTAATATTTATTACATCTGATACATAAGCGCTGCTAATATATTCCTTGGTGTAAATGGTATAAGGATAAGGATCCGCCGGGCTGTTGGCATAGGCCGAATCAACCTTAGCTTTATTAAAATTGAGGTAGTTTGGAATATTACCCGTTGTATTTATTACGTCAAACAAATCAGCTGCGGTTTGCCCGCCTGCTGTGCCCATAAATTCATTATAGCGTACATTGGCGTTATAGTTATAATAATCGATACCGGCTACTACACGGTTCTTTACTGAACCAATATTAAATTTGCCAATAAAATTCTGCTGTAAGTCAAAGGTTTGATCACCACCCTCAATAGTCCATACATTCCTCTGGATCTCGTTATTACCCGGCATCAGGTAAAAATAAGGCATTGGACCATTCGAGTTGGTGTTCACAATAGAGATACTGGTTTGCGAGGTCCAGTTATCTGACATTTTATAATTCATCTGGCCTGTAAAATTCAGGTTTGATGAGTTTAGCACGAGGTCATTACTGACATAAGAACGATTATAGTCCAGGTTTAATTTGTCGGCACTATTAACCCCAAGCGCCGCAACTGTTGTATTAAAAAAGAACATCTGCGGCGTAGTTCCTGCCGATGCATAAAGCTCTGCATCGAAAGAAAATGATAAGCGGTCACTGGCTTTATAGATAAGGCTGGGCGCTAAAAATATATTGCGGTGAAAGCCCGCATCCTGCCATGAGTTTTGGGTATTTAAAGCAGTATTGATCCGGAACAGCAGTTTTTTAGCTGAATCAAGCGGTGTGTTCACATCCGCGGTTAGGCGGTTAAAACCATAGCTGCCGCCACTATAAGTTATCTCACCACCTGCCTGATCGTAGGGCTTTTTAGTCACCCTGTTAATAAGGCCGCCATAAGAGGTTACGGCGCTGCCGAATAAGGTAGCAGATGGGCCTTTTAAAACTTCTATACTTTCTATATTGGCATTATCAATGGTAGTGCTTACGTTAGATGCGATGCCGTTCCTCAAATAGGTATTGAGCTGAAACCCACGCAGGACAAAGGAACTACCGTTGCCAAAACCCGAGCGGTCGGTAGCTGCCCACAGCTGATACGCGCCGGGTACATTTTTCAGCGCTTCATCCAGGTTATGAACCGATTGATCGGCCATCAGGCCGCTGGTAACAGTTGAATATACCTGTGGATTTTCAAGATCATTCAGCGGCATTTTGGCAAGATCATCACTTTTAGTCGCGGCAAAGCGATTGGCTTTTTGGGCGCTTACTACAACCTCATTCAATTGCTGGCTATTCGCGCTTAATACCAGGTTAACGGTTACAGTTTCATTTGCAGTTACAATAACCTGTACCCTTTCCTGCTTAAGGCCTACATGACTGGCCGACAGGCTATATGTTCCTGCTTTAATATGGTTAAGGGTAAACTCCCCTTCCCGGTTTACAGTAGTGCCCCGCTTTAGTTCCTTAATGGTAACGGTTACCCCTTCGGCGGCTTTTCCGTCGGATGTTTTAACGGTTCCTTTAATATCGCCGGTAACAGTTGATTGGGCATAGGTAAACGAAACAGGCAGGCATATGATAAATAACAGAAGTATGAATTTAAGCCCTATGGCTTTTAAAATTATATATGTTTGGTTTGATTTCATGATTTGTGGTTTAATGCAATGTGATTTTGCAGGTTATCTAAATTTAAATGCTACGGTAGCGCTGAACCTCCTCGGCATCATCTGGCTTACATAACTTCCCCAATACACTTCGTTGGTTAAATTATCCATCTTAAGGCTTACGCGATAAACAGGCTGATCGTAGCTCACTACCGCGTTAAGTACCGTGTACGCAGGTAAATAAAACTCGCCTTGCGACTTTGATTGCTGGATGTAGGCTATGCCATTATAATTGCCGCCAATACCCAGCCCCAAACCCTTTAATGAGCTACTCAGGAAATGGTAGCTTAACCATAAGTTGGCAGTTTGCGCTGGACCGGTCCACTGGTGCAGGCCGTCCGCGTCAGGGTCGGTGTTGATGGTATAAATATCATTATAAGCATAACCGGCTATCAGGTTAAAGCCACGGAATGGGTTAGCGATAACCTCAGCCTCAAAGCCCTTACTCAGCTGGCCGCCGTCCTGTACTTCAAATTGTGTTTCTCCGGTTACAAAACTATTGTGGATAACATCGCTTACCTTAATGTGGTAATAGCTCAGCGTGCTGTTCAGCTTGCCATCAAACAGATCCAATTTCACGCCACCCTCCCATTGATTGGCTTCGCTGGGCTTGAATGAGGAAAAAGTACCATCCGGCTGGCGCACAGGTGCATTATTGCTAAAACCGTTCATATAGTTACCGAACAGGGAAACCTGGTTAGGCACGATCTGGTATACCAACCCTAGTTTTGGCGATAAGGCGGTTTGATTATATTTCCCTGTTGTAGTATCCGCGTTTATATCATGTGTACCGCCGTTCACAAAATGATCAACACGCAAGCTGGCCATCGCCAATAAATTATCGGTGATGTTCAGTACATCAGATGCGTAGGCACTGTAAGTACTTTGTTCAGTACTACTTTTGCTGTACGGAACGCTTGCCAGCGCCGCGTTAAGCGAAGTGAGCGTAAGCTCATTGTATCGCGGATCGTTGCCTTTTATGCTAACTTCATCAAAGCCGTAGATCATGGCTGATGTGCTGTTCACCGTATTGGTAAAATAATCAAGCCCGATAACAACGCGGTTACGCATTTTACCTAGCTTAAAATCACCGTTAAAGTTTTGCTGAACCTCGGTATAGTTATAAATGGTATGTTCATACCCTGGATTACGGCTCACGGCGGTGTCGCCAACAATACTATTATAACTCCAATCGCCCTGTACGGTAGAATTGGTTTGAGAAAACGCGGTTTGCGATTTCCAGTGATCAGATATTTTATAATTTACAGTACCATATAAACTTACTGAAGGATCGGTTTCATAAAGATCATTGCTGCTGTAAGATTTTGTCCAGTCGATACCCAGATCGCGCGGATTGGTTTTGGTAAAGGAAGCCTCGGGAAACAAACGGTTAAAATCATTCGACTTTTGGTTATATATTTCCGCATCTAACGATATAGTCAGGCGGTCATTTACCTTATATAATAAGGATGGTGCTACGAAGAACCTGTTTGTAAAACCTGCATCCTGGAAACTGCCTTCGCTGTCATAAGCAACGTTAGTACGTAAGAACAGGCCTTTATCGGGATTTAGCGGTGTATTAAAATCGGCCGTAACCCTGTTCAACCCAAAACCACCATCGGTATAAGAAATTTCACCCTGAAACGTATCAAAAGGCTTTTTAGTGATCCTGTTCAATAAGCCGCCAAAAGAAGTAAGGCTGCTGCCGAACAACGTAGCCGATGGGCCTTTTAATACTTCAATGCTCTCAATGTTGGCTACCTCAATGCTGTTTTCTTTAGAATCCTGCAGGCCATTGCGCAGGTAACTGGTGGTGAAAAAACCACGCAGGTTAAAAGAGTTTGATCCGTTTACCAATGCCTGACTTACACCCGCCACGTTTTTCAGCACATCGTTATAACTTACAATATTTTCGTCCTGTAATAACTCTTGGGGAATCACATTATATACCTGCGGGTTTTCCAGGTTCAGTAAGGGCATTTTGGCTACGGCATTTGTTTCCTTTTTTGCAAATTTGTTATAGCCCGATGTAACGGTTACTTCCTGCAGGGCCTTATTATCTTCGGTAATGCTGAAGTTTGCAATGGTAGCTTCGCCAGGCTTTATTACTATCTGCCCGCTTTGAGTGATCATGCCGGTATGCTTTAAGATAAGGGTATAAGTGCCCGGAAGGATATTGGAGATCTTATAATTTCCCTGTTCGCCGGATATGGTACCTTTGTGTGTATTACTTAAAATTACACTAACATTTTGAGCAGATTTGCCGTCGGCTGTGGTTATGGTTCCATGTACAGAACCTGTTTGTATCTGCGCATGCGTAAATTGGAAACAGAAGATAAGTGCCAGACAGGTTATCCATTTTAATATCGAAAATGGATCGGGATTTTTTTTAGAAGAGAAGGTTTTAAACGTATTACTGCATAGTAATAAAGAATTCATAGTTTTGCTTTGAATGATTAATTTATTGAAGAATGAATTGACATTTGCCCGGTGTGAAGTTTGGCGACGAATCACCGGGCTTTTTTATTGGATGCCTTTTTAGGGCGGATCCGATGTATCGGAGGCTATAAGCGATTGTTGTTTCATGGAACGACTAGTTGATGACAACAAAGTAAGGGCTTATTTAGAATAAATCCAAATAAAAATAACGTCATTATTAAGTCTAATAATGTTCCAATGCACTATTGGAGGGTCTTCAGAAGAAAACAGTGAATTTTAGTTTTGCAAATAATGGAGTTCCGGGGGTATAGCTGATCTCATCAACCGGTTTAGTTTCCCCTTTCAATAAGGATGTGTATTCGAACTGCGCTTCGTCCCAGTTCCGGTTAAAAAGGTTCTCAATGGCAATACCTACTTCATACTTTTTACGGGTGTAATTAACAGTCAGGTCAGTAATAAAATATCCCCTGGCCGTTAAGCTATAATCACTATTGGCTGCACGGCTATGCAAATAACGATAACTGATACCACCATTTATTCCGTTTTTAAACCTGAAGTCTAAACCGGCTGTACTGGTAAAGGTGGGTGCAAGTGAAACATAGTCATGGCCTTTTAAACTATCCAGGTATCGTGGCCTTGCCACATTTACGTTAAGGTTGGTGAACAGCCACTTAGTTAGCTGGTACCGCGCTGATAGATCAACACCAATTCTCACGGTTCTGCCACTCGGCGAAACGGGCCCGGCGGGCTGATCTATCAGATCAGATCCAAAAGTAAATTCCTGCTGCAGATACATATACCAGGCCGCGGTGTTGATGAACAGACCGGGTAAAGGCTTCCAGTTCAGGCCCAGGTCGGTACCGTAAGCAGCAGGTAATACTTCAGCATCGCTGTGGGCAATAACCACCCGTGCATCATTGGAATGGAAGCCTTTACCTGCTTTCAAATACAACTGCAGTTGATTATTAAAAATGTATTCAATATTGATCTTAGGGCTTATAATAGCCTTTGCAGCATTCTGGCTGACATTGTTAAAAATGTTGGTCGCTAACGTATCCGTAGCCAAATTTTGATAGAAATAATGAAAATAATCCAGCCTTACACCTGCATTGAACAGCCATTTACCCGTAGTTGCCGTTTCATCAATATATCCGTTCACATTTAGCTCCTTCGCCCTCCCATATTGCAGGTAACCTAAAAATTGCCCGTTCTCTGTATGGTCGAGCTCCAGTGGATCAATATGATCGTACCTTGAACTGGTGCCCGCGGTAGTAGTAAATGTGGTATTATTGACCGTTACTGATTTTGACAAGCTGCCATTATACCCACCCATGTCGCGCCGCTCGTACTGCCTGAATTCATCACCCGTCTGCGGGAAATAATAGTAGAATGAGAAGTTACTTATCAGGTTAAAATAATAATGAGAATACCATAACTGGTTAGTCATGCTCCAGCCATTACCCAAATTGCTAACCAGTTTAAGGCTTAGGTTGGTACGCGCGGTGTGGCCGCCCTGTGCCGAATCAAGTGTGCCAAAACGGTTGGCTATATATCCTTCTGCCACTGCCCGGTCAGGCGTTTCGCCCGATGCCCGCCAGTCCGACTTAAAAGTTGAAGCTATGGCTGTCAGCGTGTTATTGCTGTCGAGCCTGGTAATAAACTTTCCGAACAAATTCAGCCTGTTAAAATGCTCCGGTATCGAGAATGGCCCTCCGTTTGAATACAGATAATCGGCAGCTACATAAGCGCTCGTTCCCCGTTTCTTCATATCATCGTCAAGTAGATTTATAAGGGCTACTGTCCTCAGGGTATTAAATTGCCCGGCCTCCACTTTAACCATATCCCGATCGAGCACATTTTTAGTATTGTAGGCCACATAACCCGCCGTATTAAAATCACCTTTATCGGTATAATACGGCCCCTTCCCAAAATCATAGCCTGCCACTGTTTCAGGTATCAAAAAATGCAGGTCGGCATAGCCCTGCCCATGTGCCTGCGACACCATGTTCACCGGTATCCCATCCACAGAAATATTTACATCCGTACCGTGATCGGCATCAAAGCCACGCAAAAAGATCTGCTCAGCCTTTCCCCCGCCCTGGTGTTGTGCTATAAATAAACCCGGCACCAGCCGCAACAGATCTTGTGCCGATTTTGCCGGCTGCATATTCAGATCAAGATTTGTTAAGGTTTTATAAGTATTTAGGGTAGGGCTATTAGTGATCACAATGTCCTTTAGCGCGATTGTCCCCTTTTTTAGTGCCGCAAATACCGAATGCTGATCAGCTTTAATAATTTTAGGCTGATAACCAATAAATGTAATAGCCAGGCTATCACCAGTATTTATCTTTAACCTGAAAGCCCCATTTTTATTTGTATGTATGCTATTCTTATTATTCAAATCGGTTATTGTAGCAAACTCAATTGGTTCAAGTGTTAATGAGTCAATTACCTTGCCTTCAATAAATTTCTCCTGATTACGCTGTTTAATGGCCATACTATTCCTGACTGATTTTTTTCTGGCAAAAACAGTGAATGTGAAAAATAAGGCTAGCGTTAGAAGTATGGTTATCCGCATCTGAACGCAAACTTATTATTTAGATAAAAAACAGCATTTACAGTACCGATGAACAAACGATATCAATCGGTAAAATGAAACAAATGCATACTGTAAGAATCATACCCGGCGTTCCGCACTTACTTGCGAACTTTTTGCCGTATAAATCATTTAACTATTGACTATCAATCCCTTTCACTATCCAGAGCCACTGGTTGTAAAAATTTAATTACATTATTGGTAATCAAAAATATAATCAGAAAACAACGTTTTTTAAATAACGGGCAAATACTTCTTTGCATGAAGCTTAATGTTAAGTAGATTAGCCACTTTATAAACTTAATTGTCACCCATACAGTTTCATGCGTTTAAATCTGGCTTTAGCCTTTTTTTTACTATTCAGCGGATCTTATATTGCTTCCGCGCAGAATAATAAATACCAGTTTTCCCACCTGGATATTGGTGACGGCTTATCGCACAACCAGGTTAACTGTATTTATAAAGATTCAAGAGGTTTTATGTGGTTTGGCACCATGTCGGGTTTAAACAGGTATGATGGTTATAACTTTAAAGTATTCAGGCACGATATAAACGACAAAAACTCTATTAATGATGATTATATCGCAAATATTTTTGAAGGCCCCGGAAATAAGCTGTGGATTGAGACACATAATGGTTTTTCTGTATATGACCCGCAAACAGAGCAGTTCGACAACAATGTAAATGCTTTAATGGCGGATTTAAAACTGCCTAACGCCACTATTACCAAAATCACAAGGGATAGTAAAGGGAATTACTGGTTTATATTTTCAAATTCAGGAGTATGCCGTTATGACCCGGTAAGCAGGCAAACCTATCTTTATAACCATAGTGCCGATTCACACCCATCGTTATATTCAAATGCCGTAGTTGATATAGCCGAGGATACCAAAGGTAATATGTGGCTTGTTTATAACAACGGTGTTATTGATATGATGAACGCTAAACGCGATAATATTACTTACCATACCAATATTATAAGCCAGGCCTGCAATAGTAAAAATCAATTTTATTCAATCACCATTGATCGTGATAACGATATATGGTTTTACGCACATGGTATAAACATGGGTATATATTATTTCAGGCCGGAAACAAACGCATTGCGGTATATTGATGATAAAACAGCAGGAGCAAAATTAAATACAGATGTTATAAACAATATTGTACAAGCCGATGATGGCCTGATTTGGATAGCCACCGACCACGGCGGTATAAACGTGCTTGACAAAAAGGACTTTAAGATCAATTATTTACTAAACAGGCAGGATGACATCAAATCATTAAGACAAAACAGTGTACTGCTGTATAAGGACAATTCGGGCATTATGTGGGCCGGTACATTTAAAGAAGGCATAAGCTATTATCACAAAAATATTATCAGGTTCCCGCTTTACAGGCATTTCGCGTCAGATCCAAATAGCCTTAGCTTTGAGGATGTTGATAAGTTTGCCGAAGACAGATCGGGTAATTTGTGGATAGGTACAAATGGCGGAGGCCTTATTTATTTTAACCGCAAAACGGGCAAATACACACAATACAAATATAACCCACAAAACAACAACAGCCTGAGTAACGATATTATTGTTAGTCTGTGTATTGACCACGAACAAAAACTATGGATAGGCACCTATTTTGGCGGGCTCGATTGTTTTGACGGCAAAACATTTACCCATTACCGCCATAACGATAAAATAGCAACCAGCGTGGCTGATGACCGCATCTGGAGTATACTTGAGGATTCATCACACCGCTTATGGGTGGGTACATTTGCAGGCGGTTTGGATCTTTTCGACCGGGCAAAAGGTGTATTTCTGCACCCTTTTAAACAAAGTGAGATTAGGTCGCCCTATGTATCCTCAATTTTTGAAGACAGGGACGGCAACATATGGGTTGGCGGCTATTCGGGCGCGGATGTGATCATGAAGAAAACAAATCACATTATTCATTATAAATACGATCCTAATAGTGCCAACAGCCTGGTCGGCGATAACGTAAACAGCATAACACAGGATAGCCGGGGGCTAATGTGGATAGCCACACGCGATGGTTTGAGTATCCTGAACCCTAAAACAAACAAGTTCACTTCGCTTGTAAAAACAAACGGCCTGCCTGATAATTGTATCTTAAATATACTGGAAGATAATAGCGGGGTAATGTGGCTAAGCACATCAGGCGGCCTGGGCAGGATAGCTTTGACAGTTTCAGATACAGGCTATAATTTTCACTTCAAGAACTTTGATGAGATTGATGGCCTGCAGGCAAGGGAATTTAATGTAAACGCGGCCCTTAAAACCAGCAAAGGCGAACTGATATTTGGCGGCGGTCATGGATTTAATATTTTCGACCCTCAAAGTATACAACCCAATACTAATAAGCCCAAACTTATTTTTACTGATTTTCAACTATTTAATAAAAGCATAGCTGCCAACGAAGCTATTAACGGCCATGTTATATTATCAAAAGCAATTAGTGCAACAAACGCAATAACCCTTAAGCACAGCGAAAATGTTTTTACTATTGAATTTGCCGCACTCAACTTTTTTAACCCAAATAAGGTAAAATACCAGTACATGCTGGAAGGGTTCGATAAAGGGTGGCTTAGTGCGAATAATGCTACACGTAAAGCAACTTATACCAACCTTGATGGTGGCGATTATGTATTTAAAGTGCGTACCTCTAACTCAGATGGTACATGGAATGCTGATGGCATTACACTGAATATAAAAGTGAAGCCGCCTTTCTGGAAAACACCTTTAGCCTATGTTATTTATGTATTGCTGATGGCGGGCATACTTTTGATCATCCGCCAGCGGGGTATACAAAAGTTAAAGAGGCAATTTGCTGCCGAACAGGAGAAAAAAGAAGTTCAGCTTATAATTGACCAGGAAAGGCAGGAGATTGAGCGGATGTATGAGATTGACAGGCTAAAGACCAAGTTTTTAACCAACGTGAGCCATGAGTTCAGAACGCCGTTATCACTTATTATGGCCCCGGTTGATAAAATGCTGAACAATGTGATCGATACTGATAACAGACAACAACTAAACATGATCAGGAAAAATGCCAGGCGTTTATTGAACCTGGTAAACCAACTGCTCGATTTCCGGAAAATGGAGGTGCACGAGCTAAAGCTGCATACACGCCCCGGCGATCTGATCAGATTTATTAAGGAGGTGAGCTTATCGTTTACTGATATTGCTGAAGAAAAAGGGATAGGATTTGCATTTGATACAGATATTGAGAGCCTGAATACAAGTTTCGATTATGATAAGATTGAAAGGATACTGTTTAACCTGCTTTCAAACGCCTTTAAATTTACCCCTGCGGGTGGTCATATCAGTGTGCTGGTGAATGTGATAAAGGAAAAATCGGCCCCTGATTTTAAATTCATTGAAATTAAAGTAATGGATACGGGTATAGGTATCCCGAAAGATAAACAGGAAAAGATATTCGACCGTTTTTTTCAAAACAACCTTCCCGGCTCCATGCTTAACCAGGGCAGTGGTATTGGCCTGGCCATTACCAAGGAATTTGTTAACATGCACCAGGGCAATATTTCTGTAGAAAGTGAACCTGAATACGGCAGCTGCTTTATCATCCATTTGCCCCTGCCTGTGGGCGAACATCATGAACAAGATGCTTTACAGGATAGCGGTAAAGGTAAAGAAGCAGCCTTAACAACTGGAAATGAAGATAACACAGATCCATCAAAAGGCACCAAAAAACAAACAGTGCTGCTGGTTGAGGATAATGATGATTTTAGATTTTACCTGAAAGACAACCTGAAAAGCACATTTCACATATTAGAGGCCTCAAATGGTAAAGAAGGCTGGCAAAAGGCACTGGCTATGCATCCAGATATTATGGTAAGCGATATCAGCATGCCCGAGATGAATGGCAAAGACCTATGCCGTAAGATCAAGAACGATAGCCGTACATCACATATCCCTATCATACTGCTCACCGCGCTTATTGGTGAAGAAGTAGAACTGAAAAGCCTCGAAATTGGTGCTAATGACTATATGACCAAGCCTTTTAATTTTGAAATACTTATTTCTAAAATTAAAAACCTGTTACGGTTACAGGCAACCTTTAAAAAAACCTATACCCGGCAAGTGGATGTTCATTTAACTGAGACTGCAATACCTTCGGCTGATGAGAAATTTGTAAAGGATATTGCCGCATACATTGGCAAGAATCTAACTAATCCATCATTATCCGTTAATGAGCTGAGCAGGCATATAGGTATGAACCGCAATACCCTCTATAAAAAATTACTCACCATTACAGGCAAATCGCCTGTTGAATATATCCGATTATTAAGGCTTAGAAAGGCAGCGCATTTACTGGAGCACAGCCAGATGAATATTGCCGAGGTATCATACGAGGTTGGTTTTAATACACCTCAATATTTCGCCAAATCTTTTAAAGAAGAGTACAGTGTGCTCCCCTCTGAATTCGTATCGCAGAAACGGAAACAACATCACGAAAAACTCGACATCTCCTAATACAATCCCTACAAATATTGACATTTCTTGCTGAATATCAGCTGTTTATATTGATGTAAACATTAGTTACATCAATAGTTACAAATGTTACACCCGTCTAAAACTAACATTAATACCTTCATTTCAGCAAAATAAGCCTTTGGTGCAGCTATTTAAGCTTTCTGCATGCAATCTTATTTAACCAATTAGTAACAAACCAAACAAGGTGATTGATCTTCATGCTATAATGAAAAATTAGCTGAATACTGTTATGGATTTTTCCGCAATATTCAGCAATCGATTGCGTAAATCATATCCTGTTTACAATAAATAAAATGTAACCCACCAATCAATGAAATAAAATAAGAAACCACTAACCAATCAAAATCAAAAAATCATAAACAAATTATTTACCAGTTTTTAAATTCCTTCATAACAATGGAAAAAATTTTACAAAAAATGAGACGAAGTACTGTGCTGTTTATAGTGAGCATGCTACTGGGTCTTTCAGGTTACGCACAAACGCTAAGGGTTAACGGTAAGGTAACCGGCAGCGACGACTCGCAGCCAATCCCCGGTGTAAATATTACTATAAAAGGTACAACAAAGGGAACCATAACCGGCAGCGACGGCAGCTTTACCCTTATGGCGCAACACAGTGATGTGTTGGTGTTTAGCTTTTTAGGGTACACCGCCCAGCAAATACCAGTTGGAAACAATAATACCATCAACGTTAAATTAGTTGCGAACAGCAATTCTTTGGATGAAGTGGTTGTTATTGGCTACGGCACAACCCGACGTAAAGATCTGACCGGCGCTATCGGATCTGTATCGGCAAAAGATATTGCCAGTACAGTATCTACCACGTTCGATCAGGCTTTACAGGGTAAAGTGGCAGGTGTTAACGTGATGCAAAATTCAGGGCAACCGGGCGGCGGCGTTACCATACAGGTGCGCGGTTTAGGTTCACTAAACGCAGGTACCGACCCGTTGTATGTTATTGATGGTGTGATCATCCCTCCGGGCCAGCCTTCATCAACAGGCGGCGTTTACATGGGTAATGCCGGTACCGATGATAACCCGTTATCAACCATTAACCCTAATGATATCGCATCGATAGATGTTTTGAAAGATGCATCGGCTATTGCCATATATGGTTCGCAAGGTAGCAATGGCGTTGTTATAGTAACCACCAAGCGTGGTAAAAAAGGCCAGCCTAAATTAACCTTCGATACTTATTATGGCCTTCAGCAGGTACCAAAAGACCTGTCGATGATGGATCTGCAGCAGTACGCTACCTTCGAAAATCAGAAAGACGCTGTTACCGGCGCCACGCCTAACGCTGATTTTGCAAACCCTAAATATTTAGGCACTGGCACCAACTGGCAGGATGCAATATTCAGAAATGCAGGTATGGTTAACAGCAACCTGGCTATCAGCGGTGGCGACGATCGTACCAATTATTTTATAGGCGGCAGCTTTTTTGATCAGGATGGTACTGTGGCCGGGTCGGATTTTAAACGCTCATCGCTTAAGATCAACCTTGATAATAAAACAACCAGTTGGTTGAATATTGGAACAAGCTTGTCATTCTCTGGCATAAAAGAAAATGTAAACTCCAGCGTTTATAGCCTGATAAATGCAACCCTCGGCCTTACACCAAACATACCCGTATATAATGCCGATGGCAGTATAGGCGCGATACCTGAAACAGGTACCCCTAACAGCTATAACCCTAACCCCGTTGCAGCTGCGGAACTAAATACCAACGTAGTACAACGCACACAGGCATACGGTAATGTTTATGCTGATATTATATTCACCAAGGACCTGAAACTGCATAACGAAGTAACAGGCAACTTTGATTATGGTAATGTGAACCAGTTTTACCCAACATTTGTAATCAACGGTGTTTTACAGCCAATTAACAGTGCATCGGTATCAGCAACCAACAACAAGAGCTTTACCATACGCAACTACTTAAGCTATGACCATTACGCGGCTAAGTTTAACATTAATGCCACTGCCGGTCATGAGGCTAGTTATGGCACTTACACTTATTTGAGCGGCAGCCGTACCGGTTTCTTCGCCAATAATCCGCAGGATCTGGATCTGGGTACAGCTACAACAGCAACAAACGGTGGCGGTTCAAGCACTTATGCAACTGAGTCATACCTGGCACGTGCTACTGTAGGCTATGAGTATAAATATAACTTAACAGCAACCTACCGCTATGATTCTAACTCAAATTTTAACCCAGGAGGTTCACCCGGTCAGCCCGATAATCAATGGGTGGGCACTTACGCCTTCGGCGGATCATGGAATGCTGAGAAGGAAGACTTTTTGAAAGATGTTAAGGATATTAACCAGTTGAAATTCAGGTTAAGCTATGGCCTTACCAATAATGCCAACCTGCCTCCGTATACTTATGGTTCGGCAATTGGTTTAAATACAGTAGGCCTTGGTCAGGGTGCTTATCCATCAAACATACCTAACGGAAATGTAAAATGGGAAACTTCAAAAAGTTTAGATGCGGGCCTTGACCTGAGCATGTTTAAAAATCGCGTACAACTTACTGTTGATGTATACGATCGTAAAACAAACAATCTATTATTACAAGATCCCCTTAATGCCTATGCAGGTACCAGCGGAAGCGGTGCAGGTACAGCCGGAGAGTATCTGGCAGCGCCATGGATAAATGCAGGTTCGGTACAAAACAAAGGGTTTGAGTTTACTTTAAATACCCACAACATTCAAACTACTGCATTTACCTGGAATACAGCGCTTACCTTTTCATTAAACCGTAATAAAATATTATCGCTTGTTAATAACAACGATGCATTATACGGCAGGATCAACAACGATGGTGTTGTGGTAAGTAAAACCACTGTTGGCAGTTCCATCGGTGATTTTTATGGCTATGTAGCTGATGGCGTTTTCAAAAACGGAGCTGATCTTAAATCATCACCGTCACAGGGCGCTATCAGTTATTCAAATGGTATATGGGTGGGTGATGAAAAATACAAGGACCTGAACCACGATGGCGTGATTGACGCTAACGATGAAACTGACCTGGGATCGCCACTGCCTAAGTTTACTTATGGCATCAATAACACATTCAGCTATAAAAACTTTGATATGGCTGTTTTCTTTACCGGCAGTTACGGAAACAAGATCTTAGACTATAACCAGGTGTTACATGAGGACCCGAACAGCCAGATAACAGGCGAGTTTGAAAGCCTTACCAATTATGCACACGTAGCCATGATTAACCCGGCCGGTTCAATAAGCGATATTGATAACGTTTATGTAACCAATCCAAACACCAATATCCCGGGGTTCCGTGTATCAGGCGATCCTAATGATAACACGCGTATATCTTCACGCTTTATTCATGGTGGTTCATACCTGCGTTTGAGCAACCTGTCATTGGGTTACAATATCCCCTCAACGTTCCTGACCAGGATACATATACATTCATTAAGGGTATATACCAATATATCCAATGTGTTTACAGTAACAAAGTACGACGGATATGACCCTGAAATTGGGGCAAACGTTCCTAACCAGTCGGGCTATGGCAGCAATGCCTTAACACAAGGTGTTGACTGGGGCAGGTATCCCCTACCGCGCATTTACACATTCGGATTTAACCTGGGGCTATAATTCATTATTTAAAGAAACAGAACATGAAATACGTTAAAAAAACATTCGTTTTATTTTTTGTTGCAGCGCTTGGGTTAAGCGGTTGCCATAAAGAGTTTGCAAGCAAGGGTATCCCAACTAATAAGCTGGTTGCAAGTACCTATTATCAAAACGCGGCCGAATTAAGGGCTGCAACGGCAAATTTATATACTACGCCATGGTGGTCGTTCAATGAGAACTCACAGGGTGATTTTATTGTATTTGTGGGCGACCTGTTATCAGGCAACGCGGTTGCCGGTAACGCATACGGGCCGCAGTTCACCAATTTCAGCATAAACACAGGCTTTGTAGGTCTTGATTTCGGCTGGCAATCATTATATGATGTGGTAGCACAGTCAAATACTACCATGCTTAATATCCAAAGCTATAGCCCTACCTCGTTAGGCTCTGCCCGAACCGGCGCCATCGCCGAAACAAAGTTCATGCGTGCCATAGCTTATTTTTACCTGGTACAATTATGGGGCCCGGTGCCAATTGTTGAGAACAGCACCGATGTAGTAACCACGCCTTTATTGCACACCAACATACAGAGCGATGTTTATAAATTTATAATCAACGATCTGCACTATGCCATACAAAATTTACCTGCTACTGATCCGCAGGCGGGCCGTGTTACCAAATGGTCGGCCGAAGGCTTATTGGCTAAGGTATTCTTAACCAGATCAGGCATTACCGGCACCCGTGTACAGGCCGACCTGGATAGCGCGAAATACTGGGCAGGTGATGTTGCCAATAACAGCGGCTTA